>Ga0137403_10005671_pt1 | contig 14444 bp, 24 predicted proteins | sample CZOMad2_1_16fung_FD_122057 | JGI IMG/M metagenome (GOLD analysis project Ga0137403, IMG submission 122057) | Vadose zone soil fungal communities from Angelo Coast Range Reserve, California, USA - CZOMad2_1_16fungal (Hybrid Assembly) | ecosystem: Environmental > Terrestrial > Soil > Vadose zone... | reverse complement strand
GCCATAATGCATTTACCTCAGGGGCTAAAGCCCCTTAATCAAAATTGCTTCTCAATGCAGGGCTGAAGCCCTGCTCCGCCCAAAACCGCCGCCCCACAGGGAGCTTAGCCTTGGCGCTGTTTATGTTTCGCGTTCTCGCAGATCACACGAACCACACCCTTGCGATTGATGACCTTGCATTTGTCGCAAATCGGTTTTACTGACGCTCTAACTTTCATAAATTCAGTTTCCAATTTCCAGTTGTCAGTTTCCAGACAACATCATTTGTAGCGGTACACGATGCGGCCGCGGTTCAAGTCGTAGGGTGAAAGTTCCACCGCCACCTTGTCGCCGGCGAGGATGCGGATGAAATTTTTCCGCATACGCCCTGAGACGTGCGCCAGTACCTGGTGCTTGTTTTCCAGTTCCACCCGGAACATGGCATTCGGCAAGGGTTCTACCACCGTTGCCATTACTTCAATCGCGTCTTCTTTGCTCAATCAGTTCCTTATGAGTACCCAGTACTTAGTACCCGGTACCCAGAAAATTCAAAATCAACTCAAAACCCTAGGCCGTTAAAACCAACGGCCCGTTTCTTGTTACCGCTACGCAGTGTTCAAAGTGAGCGCTGTAGCTGCCGTCTTCGGTGACTGCGGTCCAATGATCATCCAGAACTCGCGAACCCGGCTTGCCGGCGTTGACCATGGGCTCGATGGCGAACACCATGCCCTCGCGCAACTTCATTCCCATTCCGTACTCGCCGTAGTTCGGGACTTGCGGATCTTCGTGCAGCTTGGTTCCGATGCCGTGTCCTACGAACTCGCGGACGACGCTGAAGCCGTTGGCTTCGACGATGTCCTGCACGGCGGCGCCGACGTCTCCGACCGTATTGCCGATGCGCATCTTCTCGATGGCGCGTTTCAAAGAAGCTTCCGTTACTTCCAGCAGCTTCTTGAGTTCCGGCTTCAGAACTTCATCACCACCGACTGCTACTGTGATCGCCGAGTCGCCGAAATATCCATCGAGGACTACGCCACAATCGATCGAGACGATGTCACCGGCCTTGAGCTTGCGCTTCTCCGACGGGATACCGTGCACGATCTCGTTGTTGATCGAAGTACAAAGAACGCGGGGATAATCGTGATATCCCTTGAACGCGGATACCGCGCCCAATTCTGAAATCTTTTTTTCCGCGACGCGCTCCAGGTCCATAGTGCTGACCCCGGGAGCAACGACTGCGCGGGTGGACTCGAGCACCTGGCGGACGATCTGCCCGCTGCGGCGCATTTTTTCGAGTTCCGCACCCGACTTACACACGACCGGCATCCTTTTAACGCCCTGCCTGCACCGAGCGGTTGGAATCGATCATGCCCATGATCTCGCGGGTGACGTCGGCGACATCGCGGTCGCCGTTCACCTCACGCAAACGGCCCTTCTGACGGTAATACTCCGTCAAAGGGAGCGTCTTGCGCTCATATTCCTTCAGACGCTCGGAGACAACCGCTTCGGAATCATCCTTGCGCGTTTCGAGCTTGGACCCGTCATCATCACAGGTCTCGCTCTTGCGCGGAGGCTGAAAGTAGACGTTGTAGATCCGCTTGCAGGAAGGACACGTCCGGCGCCCGGTAAGGCGCTGGAATAGACGATTATAGTCCATTTGGATGTCGATCACAACCGGCAGGATCCGCACCTGCTCGCCATTTTCGTTGTCAAAGAGCTTTCCTGCCAATAACTTATCCAGCCACTCGGCCTGCTCGACGGTGCGCGGAAAACCATCGAGGACGAAGCCGCGATGACAGTCTTTGCTGTGCAGCCGGTCGGTCACCAAGCCGAAAAGTACCTGGTCGGGAACCAGCTGGCCCTTGTCCATGTACTCGGCGGCCTTGGCCCCGAGAGCGGTTCCGCGCGCCTTGTGATCGCGCAGGATGTCGCCGGTCGAGATCTGCGGCAGGCCGTAGCGTGCCACGATCTCTTTGGCCTGCGTCCCCTTACCCGCGCCCGGAGGGCCAAGCAGGATAACGGGTCCGACGGCTTCGTTGGTCTCTGACATCGCCTACCAGGCGCGACGGCCTTTGATTCGGCCGGAACGCGGGGTAAATCCTTCGTAGTGGCGCATAACCAGTTGCGACTCGATCTGGTTCACCGTGTCCATCGCGACGCCAACCACGATCAGCAGCGAGGTTCCACCGAAGTAGAAGGTCACGCCCAAACCGTTGGTCATCCAGTTTGGCAGTCGCTCAAAGAAATTCCCGCCCAGCCACCACGGCAAGTGATTCAAGTGGATGCCGGTCAGCATGAACTCCGGGATCAGCGAGATCACGATCAGGTACAGCGCGCCGGCGAGGGTGATGCGGGTGAGCACGTCGTTGATGTAGTCCTTGGTGCGCGGGCCGGGGCGGATGCCAGGGATGAAGCCGCCGTATTTGCGCATGTTGTCGGAAACGTCGCCCGGATTGAAGACGATACTGACGTAAAAGTACGCAAAGAAGATTATGCCCAGCGCGTACACCAACGTGTATAGCGGCTCGCCATAGCCGATGGCCTTGAACATGTCAGAGACGGTCTTGCTGTTCTTGATCCACTCAACCTGCGCGATCATCGCGGGGAAACTCAGGATCGACGACGCGAAGATGACCGGCATGACGCCGCCAGAGTTCACGCGCAGCGGCATGTAAGTCTGCTGGCCGCCCATCATGCGGCGCCCAACGACGCGCTTGGCGTATTGCACCGGAATGCGCCTCTCACTGCGTTCCACGAATACAACGAACGCAACCACGAAGAGCATGACCGCCAGCATCAGGATGATGGCGAAAGGAGTAAAGCCTCCCCAGGCACTGGTCTCGATCTTGCCCCAAAGATCATAGATAGCGCGGGGCAGTCCCACGACGATGCCGGAGAAGATCAGCAGCGACATACCATTGCCGATACCGCGCTCGGTGATCTGCTCGCCCAGCCACATGATGAATGCCGAACCGGTGGTGAGCGTGAGCATGGTCATCAGAACGAAGGGCCAGCCGGGATGGATCACCAACTGAACGCCTCCGCCGGCGCGCTCCAGGTTCAACGCGATCACGAACGATTGCAGGGCGGCGAGAAGGACGGTCAAATAACGCGTCCATTGGGTGATCTTCTTGCGGCCGAGTTCGCCTTCCTTCTGCAGCTTAGCCAGCGGCTCGTAGACCACGGTCAGCAGCTGCAGGATGATGGAGGCGGTGATGTAGGGCATGATGCCCAACGCAAAGATGGTAAGACGGCGGAAGTTGCCGCCGCTGAACAGGTTCAGGTAGCCGAGGAATCCGCCGGCACTCTGGTCGAAGAGTTGCGAAAGCGCGTCGGCATTGATGCCGGGAGTGGGGATGTGCGAGCCCAAGCGATAGACCGCCAGCATCGCGAGCGTGAATAAGATGCGCTTGCGGAGATCTGGGACTCGGAAGATGTTCAGCAGTTTTTCGAGCATGTACTCTTTGGACCCCAGGGGCTAAAGCCCCTTTGTTAAATCGCTTTATGCAGGCCTGAAGGCCTGCTCCACCCACTATGCCGTTTTCTTCTCGACGCCGCCCAGGACTTCGACCTTGCCGCCGGCCTTGGTGATCTTCTCTTCGGCAGACTTCGAGAACTTATGCGCCTGCACCGTGAGTGCGGACTTGAGTTCGCCGTCGCCGAGGACCTTGATCAGGTCGTTCTTGCTGCACAGTCCGGCCTTGATCAGCACTTCCTGGTTGATGGTCTTCTGGCCCAGTCCGGCAAGATCGCCAACATTCACCACCGAGTATTCGGTGCGGAAGATATTGGTGAAGCCGCGCTTGGGAAGACGGCGGTGCAAAGGCATCTGTCCGCCTTCAAAGCCGCGCATCATGCGCGAGCCGGAGCGGGAGCGCTGTCCCTTGTGTCCGCGGCCGGAGGTCTTGCCGATGCCGCTGCCCATGCCGCGGCCAACGCGCTTTTTGTTCGAGTTCGCCTTTTTAGGGGCGCGGATCGTGCTTAAGTTCATTGTGATTCTCGCTTCTTAGCGAGTACTCAGTACCCAGTACTCAGTACCCAGTTGTGGAAGCGGCCTGCGGCCGCGACCTTAATTTACGATCTCTACCAGATGCGGGATCTTAGCAACCATGCCGCGGATCGAAGGCGAATCTTCACGCACGACTACCTGATTCAGGCGGGTGAAGCCGAGTCCCTTGACCACGAGCTTATGTTTCATTGGCGTGCAGATCTTGGAACGCACGTACTTGATCTTGATGGTGCCCGCCGATTTCTTGGCGCTCTTCTTTTCGGCAGTCATTTAGAGCTCCTCCATCGTCTTGCCGCGCAGGGTGGCAACCGCCTGACGATCGCGCAACTTGCTCAGCGCGTTGAAGGTAGCCTTGATCACATTGTGCGCGTTGGCAGAGCCGAGAGACTTAGTCAGGATGTTCTGCACGCCGACCGAAGTCATGACTGCGCGCACCGCTCCACCGGCGATCACGCCCGTGCCTTCCGGCGCCGGCTTGAGCAGCACCATGCCGGAGCCGAAGCGTCCGAGCACCTGGTGCGGCACTGTGGTCTGGGTGAGGTTCACCTTGATGAGGTTCTTCTTGGCCGCTTCAATACCCTTGCGGATGGCCTGCGGCACTTCCTTCGCCTTGCCGGAGCCGTATCCGACGATGCCCGCAGAGGGATCGCCGACCACGACCAGCGCCGCGAACGACATGTTCTTGCCGCCCTTGACGACCTTGGTGACGCGATTGATGGCGACCACCTGGTCTTTCAGGTTCAGATTGCCTGCTTCGATTCTCTTTTTTGCTGTAACTGCCATGTTGTTCCTTTTTTAGAACTGCAATCCTGCTTCGCGGGCGGCATCGGCGATCGCCTTGACGCGTCCGTGATAGATGTATCCGCCGCGGTCGAAAACAACCTTGGTTACGCCCTTGGCCTTGGCTTGCTCGGCTATCTTCTTGCCGATCTCCTTGGCCGCAGCGAGGTTGCCGCCGGTCTTCTTCGCACCCTTTTTGCCCTCGTTGGTGCTGGCGGCAAGGATGGTCTTGCCTTCCATGTCGTCGATGAGCTGGACGTAGATGTGCTTGGTCGAACGGTAAACGTTCAGACGCGGCCGCTCGGCCGTACCCGTCACTTTGACGCGGATGCGGTTGTGGACCTTGCGGCGGTTATCGTTCTTCGAAATCTGCGGAATCATTTTCTTCTCTTTCCTGCTCTCGCTCGCGTTCCGCACCGTTTGCGGGTAAAGCGGGAGACTTGTATTGGCTCTCAGCCGTTAGCTTTTGGCTCTTAGCTAAAGGCCAAGAGTTAAGAGCTTATTTTGCGCCGGTCTTGCCGACCTTCTTCTTCAAGCGCTCGCCGAAATAGCGCACGCCTTTGTTCTTGTATGGATCCGGTGGACGCAGTGAACGCATCTCAGCCGCGACCTGTCCGACCTTCTGGCGGTCGATGCCGGTGACCGTCAAGCGGGTCTGCTTGGGATCGATGGCGCAATCCACGCCCGAAGGCAGCGGATACTCGATGGGGTGCGAAAAGCCCAGTGTGAACACCACGATGCCCTTGCCCTTCATCTCGGCGCGATAGCCGATGCCGACGATCTCAAGCTCGCGCGTCCAACCTTTGGTCACGCCTTCGACGGCGTTGTTCACCAGCGCGCGGGTGAGCCCGTGTACGGCGGCGTGAGCGTCATCGACACGAACGATCACGATGTGACCGTCTTTGGTCTCGAGCTTCACGCCAGCCGGCAGATGGTTCTCAACCCGTCCCTTGGGGCCTTTTACAGCAACGGTGTTGCCCTGGACGGTGTACTCCACGCCCTTGGGAAGCGGAATCGGTTTTTTACCAATACGTGACATTTTGTCTTTTTCCTTTAGCAAGTCCCTCGTACGGATACGAGTTCCACGCTTACCAAATATCGCAAAGCACTTCGCCGCCCACGCCTTCTTTACGCGCCTGGCGGCCGGTCATCACGCCTTTGGGGGTGGTGAGGATGTTGATCCCCAGCCCGCCAAGGACGCGTGGAATCTCATTGCGGCCGACGTACACACGGCAGCCGGGGCGCGAGACACGCTCCACGTTCGAGATGGCGGCTTCGTTGTTGTTGCCGTACTTCAAGTACACGCGCAGGACCTTGCGGCCCTCTTCTTCGGTCGCCTTGAAGTTGGCGATGAAACCTTCTTCCTTCAGGATGCGGGCGATCTCCAGCTTCAGCTTGGAAGCCGGCGAATCGACCTTGGCATGCCGTGCGCGCATGGCATTGCGGATGCGCGACAGGAAGTCTGCTACGGGATCGGTGGTCAAACTCATTTAATTCTCCTCATTAACGCCATCCGTTCGCCCGCGTTGGCGGGAACCTGCGATGACGGCCTTACAAATTTTCTTACCAGGATGACTTCGAAACTCCGGGGATCTCACCCTTGAGCGCCAGGCCGCGGAAGCACAAGCGGCAGATGCCGAACTTGCGCAGAAAGCCGCGAGGCCGTCCGCAGATCGCGCAGCGGTTGTGCTGGCGGGATGAGAACTTCGGTTTCCGTGCGTCTTTGACTCGTTTTGCTGTAGTTGCCATATGTCCTTTTACTGCTGCCGGAACGGCATGCCCATGTGCTTCAACAGCGCGCGGGCTTCGTTGTCGTTCTTGGCGGTGGTCACGATGGTGACGTTCATGCCCTTCTGCTTGTCGATCTTCGAATAATCGATCTCCGGGAAGATCAACTGGTCGCGCAGGCCGAGGGTGTAGTTGCCCCGTCCGTCGAACGACTTGGTGGAGACGCCACGGAAGTCGCGCACGCGCGGCAGGGCGATGTTCACCAGGCGGTCGAAGAACTCGTACATGTGGTCGCCGCGCAGCGTAGCCATCACGCCGATGGGCATGCCCTCGCGCACCTTGAAGGCGGCGATGGATTTCTTGGCCTTGGTGATGACCGGCTTCTGGCCGACGATCGCACCCATCTCATTGACGGCGGGATCGATCACCTTGGCGTTCTGGGTAGCTTCACCCACCCCCATGTTGACCACGATCTTGTGAAGATGCGGGACGGCCATGGGGTTCTTGAGAGCGAACTCCTTCATGAGCGCCGGCTTCACTTCTTTCTCAAACTTCTCGCGCAAACGCACGGTGCCCTTGGGCCGCTTTTCAGCCTTCTTTTCGGGCGCTGCTTCGATCTTCTTTTCTTTATGCTCTTTATCTGCCATTTGGTTTTTCTCTCACGGACTCGGGTTGGATACCGTTACGTGAGGTCCTCAGTTTGGTTTCTCGTTTCTGGTTTCTCGAGAAAATCTATTTGTCCATGGGTGCGTCGCACTGCTTGCAGACGCGCACCTTGCGGTCGCCCTTGATCTCGTGCCCGATGCGCGAGGGTTTGCCGCACGAAGCGCAGACTAGCTGCACGTTGGAGACGTTGATCCGGCTCTCCTTCTCGGCGATGCCGCCCTTGGTCTTGCCCTGGACCGCTTTCACCGCCTTCTTCATCATCATGACGTGCTCGACCAGGATCTTGCCTTCGCCGGGGAATACGCGCAGAACGCGCCCCTGCTTGCCTTTGTCGCGCCCGGTGATGACCTTGACGGTGTCGTTCTTTTTAATGTCGATTCTCTGTTGCGTTTCCATAATTAGCTCTTAGCCTTTAGCTCTTAGCCATTAGCATTCGCCAATAGCTTCGAGGCTGAATCCTTAAAGCACCTCAGGTGCTAAGGAAACGATCTTCAAAAACTTTTTCTCGCGCAGCTCGCGGGCCACTGGACCGAAGACGCGCGTTCCGACCGGCTCGCCGGTCTCGTTGATGAGCACGGCCGCGTTCTGGTCGAAGCGGATATAGGTCCCGTCGCGGCGGCGCGTCTCTTTCGCGGCGCGCACGAGCACGCACTTCACCACCGTGCCCTTCTTGGCGGTACCGTCGGGCGAAGCTTCTTTTACCGAAGCGGTGAATACGTCGCCCAGATGCGCCGTGAGTCCAACCCCGCCGCCGAGCGGCAGGATGACCTGCAGCTTGCGGGCGCCGGAGTTATCGGCGACTTCCAACATCGATCTCATCATTACAGCCATGACAATTTCTCCGAAAACTGATCTCTACGCGGTCTTCTCTTCCACGCCGTGCACGAGCGTCGACTTCTGGATGACTTCTTCCAGCTTCCAGCGCTTCAGCTTCGACATGGGACGGGTCTCGACGATGCGGACCACGTCGCCGACGCGGCAGCTGTTTTGCTCATCGTGCGCATAGAATTTCTTCGAGCGCTTGATGGTGCGGCGATAGAGCGGATGCGCTTTGAGCATGTCGACCTTCACCACGATGGTCTTGCTCATCTTGGTAGAGACGACATAACCGATCTTGGTATTGCGGCGCCCTTGTTCGGTGCTTGCTGCGGGCTTCTTTGTATCAGCCATTGCTTACTTCCTCTTGGCCGCGGACTTCTTGGCGGCGGTCTTTTTCTTGGCAGCCGTCTTCGGGGCTGCAGCTACGGCAGCCGCTTTCACGGGCGCTGCCTTCTTTTCCGGCTTCGCTTCAGCGGCCTTGGGGCCATTGTCGATGCCCAGTTGGCGCTCGCGCGAGATGGTCTTGATGCGGGCCAGGTCGCGGCGCAAGCTGCGGATCTTCTTCAAACTCTCGGTCTGCCCCATGCGCAGGCGGAACTTGAGCTGGAAGAGCTCGTCGTTCACCTCGTGCAACTGGTGCGCGAGCTCGGCGTCGGTAGTGTTACGGATCTTTTCTGCGTCCATGTCTTCTTCTTCTAGGGCGCCGCGGCTTCGCCGCTTTGCCCTCGCGTCTGGCCCGCGCTGTACGGCGCGTGCCACTCGCTCACCCTCATTTCCCGGCTTGCGGATTAAATCTCCGCAGCTCCAAAGTTTTCTTACGCGTGTCCTTCGCGGGAGACGAATTTGGTGACCAGCGGCAGTTTGTGCGAAGCCAAGCGCATTGCCTCTTTGGCTTCAGCCGCGGTCACACCTTCCATCTCGAACAAGATCTTGCCGGGGCGGACCACGGCGACCCAACCTTCAGGCGCGCCCTTGCCCTTGCCCATACGGGTTTCAGCCGGCTTCTTGGTGACCGGCTTGTCGGGGAAAAGGCGGATGAAGACCTTGCCGCCGCGCTTGACGAAACGCGTCATGGCGACACGGCTCGCTTCGATCTGGCGGTCGGTGATGTAACCCGGCTCCAGCACCTTCAACCCGTAATCACCGAAGCTGAGCGTGGATCCGCGCCAGGCTTTGCCGGCACGGCGTCCGCGCTGCTGCTTGCGGTACTTAACTTTTTTTGGCATCAACATAAATTCAGTATCCAGTTCCCAGTACCCGGTACCCAGTTTTCTTGTCCGAGCCGCTTTGCACAACTGACGGCTGGCTACTGGCTACCGGCGACTGCTAGAAAACACTCTTCTCGGCTTGCGGCTCCCGCTTCTTCTGCGGAAGGATCTCGCCCTTGTAGACCCAGCACTTCACGCCGATGATGCCGTACGTGGTGTGGGCTTCAGTGAATCCGTAATCAATGTCGGCACGCAGGGTGTGCAGCGGCAAACGGCCCTGCAGATACCATTCGGAGCGCGCGATCTCGTTTCCGTTCAAACGCCCGGAGACGCGCACCTTGATGCCTTTGCAGCCGAAGCGCAATGCCGAATCCACCGACTTACGCATGGCGCGGCGGAATCCGACACGTTTTTCCAGTTGCAGCGCGATCGCTTCCGAGACCAGTTGCGCATCGAGTTCAGGTTTGTGCACTTCCGTGATGTCGATGAAGACATCGCGGTTGGTGCGCTTCTGCAGCTCGACCTTGAGCTTGTCGATCTCGGCGCCCTTGCGGCCGATGATGATGCCCGGACGCGCGGTCTTGATGATGATGCGCAGCTTGTTGCCGGGGCGCTCGACCTCGATCGAGCTGACGCCCGCCGACTTCAGCTTTTCCTTCAGCTCCTGCTTGAGCTTGTAGTCTTCGAGCAGCAGCTTGGCGTAATCGCGCTCCACGAACCAGCGCGACTTCCACGGCTTGGTGTAGCCGAGGCGGAATCCGTAAGGATGTACTTTTTGACCCATTGTTTCCTCGTTATCTCTTTGCGGCCGACTTCTTCTTCGCCGGCTTTCCTGCGGTCTTGCCCTTGGTCTTTGCCGAAGTCTTCGCGGCGGCTGCCTTCACCGGTGCGGAATCTTCACCGACCACGGTTGCGACATCGTCCTTTGCCTGCGCATTCTTTTCCGCCAGCGCAATCTCGATATGCGAGATGCGACGCTGATAGCGGAAGGCGCGGCCCATCGGAGCCGGGCGGATGCGCTTCAGGCGCGGTCCTTCATTGGCCACGGCGCGCTTGACGTAGAGGTTGTCGACATCGATGTCGAGACCTTTTTCGTCGCTCAAGTAGGTGGCGTTTTGAACCGCGGAACGCACCAGCTTGTGAATGTCGGGCGCGATGCGCTTCTTGGTGAAGGCAAGCGTATCGAGCGCGCGTTCGACGCGCATGCCCTTGATCAAGTCAAGGACCAGGCGCACCTTTTGCGGCGATACCCGTTGAAATCGTGCTTCAGCTCTGAATTCCATAATTGCTTCCTTCAACAATCCTTTTCAACCCAGATCCTTCGACTCGGCGCTGCGCGCCTCCCTCAGGATGACGCCTGCCGGCTCCCGCTTCGCTCACGCCCGCAAAACGGCGTCTACTTGCTCGGTGGCGCTGCCGGTGTTGATCCGGCTGCCGGCGTGATCGCGCCCGGACCGCCAGGGATACCGGCCGGCTTGGCGATGACTTCCGCCGCCTTCATCGAGTGACCTTTGAAGATGCGGGTAGCCGCGAACTCGCCCAACTTGTGTCCCACCATGTTCTCGGTGACGTACACCGGGATGAACTTGCGCCCGTTATGCACCGCGATGGTGTGTCCCACCATGTCGGGGTGGATGGTCGAACGCCGCGACCAGGTGCGCAGAACTTTTTTGTCGTTGCGCTTGTTCATGTCCTCGATCTTGGTCATGAGGTGCGCGTCGATGAAAGGACCTTTTTTTGTAGATCTCATTACTTGCTTCTCCGCTGGACGATGAATTTATCCGTGCGCTTGTTATTACGTGTCTTGTAGCCGCGCGTCGGCTGGCCCCATGGGGTGACCGGGTGACGGCCGCCTGAGGTCTTGCCTTCACCACCGCCGTGCGGGTGGTCCACCGGGTTCATGACAACGCCGCGGTTGGTGGGCTTGATGCCCATCCAGCGCTTGCGTCCGGCTTTGCCGATGGAGATGTTCTCGTGATCGGTGTTGCCGACCTGCCCGATGGTGGCCATGCAATCGATGAGCACGCGGCGGGTCTCGCCAGAAGGCAGCTTGAGCAGAGCCCATTCGCCTTCTTTTGCCACCAGCTGCGCCTGTCCACCGGCGGAGCGCACCATCTGCGCGCCTTTGCCGGGCTTGAGCTCGACGTTGTGCACGGTGGTGCCGGCCGGGATGTTCTTCAACGGAAGCGCATTGCCGACCAAGATGTCTGCGTCAGGACCGGAAACAACCTTCTGCCCGACTTTGAGCCCGATGGGCTGCAGGATGTAGCGCTTCTCGCCGTCCGCGTAGTTCAGCAGAGCGATGCGCGCCGAGCGGTTGGGATCGTACTCGATGGTCGCCACGGTCGCAGGTACGCCGGCCTTGTCGCGCTTGAAATCGATAGTGCGGATCTTGCGCTTGTGTCCACCGCCGCGGTGCCACATGGTGATGTCGCCCGCGTTGCGGCGTCCGCCGGTGCGCTGCTTGATCTTGGTCAGCGGCTTGTGCGGCCGGTTCGTGGTCAGATCGTCGTTGACAACGGTCGACTTGAAACGCAGCGTTGGAGTGATCGGTCTGTATGTCTTTATTGCCATTTGATTCTCTCAGGAGACGGGGCAAGCCCCGCCTCTACTCAATCTTTATAGGTTCTGCGCGTACTCCGGCATCTTTTCGCCGGACTTCAGTTTTACGTACGCCTTCTTCCAGTCAGGGCGATAGCCGGTGAACTTGCCACGGCGGCGCTCTTTACCGTTGAAGTTGGCGGTGCGCACCGTGTCCACCTTCACCTTGAAGATGGCCTGCACGGCTTCCTTCACCTCGGTCTTGGTCGCCTTCGCTGCGACTTCGAACACCAGGGTCGATTCGGTTTCTTTCACGCCCAATCCCTTTTCGGTGATCACGGGACGGCGGATGATCTGATAGGCCGACTTCATTACGCGACCTCCTTCTTACGGCGCGAGGACTTCGCAGCCTTCGGCTCGGCTTTGCCTTTTGGAGCGGAAGCTTTAAGCGTGTCCTGCAAACGCTCGAGCGCGGGACGCGAGAAGATGGCCAGCTCGTAACGCAGCAAGTGATAAGGATGCACGGCATTGCCGTTCACCAACTCCACGCCGTCCAGGTTGCGCGAGCTCAGCTCGAGGTTGCGATTGCCTTCCTTCGAGCCCTGCTCCACCAGCAGCGCGTTCTTCGAGAATTTCAACTTCTCGAGCGACTTGCGGAAGGTGCTGGTCTTCGGCTCCTTCATGTCGAAGCTCTCGACCACGGTGAGCTTGCCGTCGGCAAACTTTGCGGCGAGTGCCGAGCGCAACGCGCCCAGCAGCTTCTTCTTAGGGAACTGATAGTCGTAGCTGCGCGGCTGCGGTCCGTGAACGGTGCCGCCGTGGCGCCATAGTGGCGAACGGATGGAACCCACGCGGGCGCGTCCGGTGCCCTTCTGCTTCCAAAGTTTTTTGCCCGCACCCGAGACCAACTTCTTGTTCTTGGTGGCGTGGGTACCCTGGCGATGTGCGGCGCGGTAATGCTTCACCGCTTCCCACAGCAGGTCTTCGTTCACCGCGCCAAAGACTTCTTCGGCGAGGTCGAGCGAGCCGACCTTCTTGCCATTCAGATCTAAAACATCAATGTTTGCCATGTCAGTTCTCGTTACTTCTTTGTCTTACCAGCGGCGGCCTTCTTGGCTGCCTTCAAAGGATCCAAAGTGGTTGATCCGGCGAATCCGCGGCGCTCTTGCGGCGGCTTCTTCGCCTTGTTGATCAGCACGTATCCGTCTTTGTGTCCCGGGACCGCGCCTTCCACGATCAGCAAGTTGTCATCCTTGTCGATGCTGAGGATGCGCAGGTTGCGGATAGTCTTGGTGTCGGTGCCCATGTGTCCCGACATGCGCATGCCTTTGAAGACGCGCGAGGGGAACGACGATGCGCCGATGGAGCCTTGCACCTGGAACATGTGTCCGTGGGCTGCAGGACCGCCGCCAAACTTGTGGCGCTTGACCACGCCGGCGAAGCCGCGTCCCTTGCTGGTGCCGGTGACATCGACGAACTTTTCGTTGTCGAAGATGTCGACCAAAACTTTGTCGCCGACCTTGGAGCCATTGGGCTCAGCGGCTTCGTCTTTTCCAGCGACGGCTGCTTCGACTGCGACTTCGCGAATGAACTTCACCGGCGGCAGATTGTTCTTGCCGAAGTGTCCCTTCATCGCACCAGTCAGCCGCGACTCTTTCACGAACTCGACCAGACCGATCTGCGCGGACTCGTATCCGTCTCGCGTGGCGGTCTTGCGCTGCGTGATGACGCACGGGCCGGCTTGCAGTACGGTGCAAGGGCGAACGTCGCCCTTCTCGTCATACAGCTGCGTCATTCCGATCTTTTTACCTAAGATTCCGTTGACCATTTTTCTCTCTCCACATCATCACTGCATCAGCAGGGACTGTAGGTGTTGCACTTTCAATTCGTCCGCTTCGCGGACTCAGCACGGGCGAAAACGCCCGTGCCTACACAATCTTTACTTCTTCGCGGCCTTGTCGAAGGCCTTGATCTCGACGTCGACGCCCGCGGGAAGGTCGAGCTTCATGAGCGCGTCCACCGTCTGCTGCGTGGGCTCGAGGATGTCGAGCAAACGCTTGTGAGTGCGGATCTCGAACTGCTCGCGTGACTTCTTGTCCACGTGCGGGCTGCGCAGCACGCAGTACTTGTTCTTCATCGTGGGCAACGGGATCGGCCCGGCGATCTGCGCGCCGGTGCGGCGGGCCGTGTCCACGATCTCGCCGGTGGACTGGTCGAGCACGCGGTAGTCATAAGCCTTCAAGCGGATTCTGATTCTTTGTCCAACCATGTGTTTCCTCTTTACGCAAAGATCTTGCGGTGTATTGCGACCGCGGTTAGTCCTCTACCAAAACTGCTTCGGGCAGTGCTGCAGCTTCTTCAATCAGGCGCCAATCGGCTTCCGTTGGAGTCTGCGTGTTGGAATCGCTGGTGTGTTCGTCCACCATCTTCACGACCCCGGATACGATCTGGTCAAAATTCTCAGCCATTGTCTTCATCTATTTCACGATCTCGGAGATGGTACCGGCGCCGACGGTGCGGCCGCCTTCGCGGATAGCGAACCTGAGGCCCTTTTCCATCGCCACCGGGGTGATCAACTCGATCTCCAGCGCCACGTTGTCGCCCGGCATCACCATCTCGGTGCCGGCCGGCAACTCAGCCACTCCGGTCACGTCGGTGGTGCGGAAGTAGAACTGCGGACGGTAGCCCTTGAAGAACGGGGTATGACGTCCACC
>Ga0137403_10005670_pt1 | contig 14444 bp, 10 predicted proteins | sample CZOMad2_1_16fung_FD_122057 | JGI IMG/M metagenome (GOLD analysis project Ga0137403, IMG submission 122057) | Vadose zone soil fungal communities from Angelo Coast Range Reserve, California, USA - CZOMad2_1_16fungal (Hybrid Assembly) | ecosystem: Environmental > Terrestrial > Soil > Vadose zone... | reverse complement strand
CCTTAACGATCACGTTGATAGTGACCGTAAAAGTCGCGCCGTTCGCCAGGTTTGGAACTGTGCAAGATACTGTTCCTCCCAGAGAATTCACCGGCGGTGCAGTGCAGGCTCCGGCCGTGGTGGTTACTGACGTGAACTGCAGACTGCTGGGCAGAACGTCACGGAACACTACGTTCGGGGCGTCCACACCCTTATTGCTGATTACCCATGTGTACGCATCGGCTGTATTGACCTTTGCGCTGCCTCGCTGTGCCTTACCCGTGATCGCGAGATCAGTTGTAACCCCGGTGTTCGAGGGCGGAGGCGGAGGCTCATTGGTTGTCACGCTGGCGCTGCTGCTTACCAAAGCTGTGCCGGCGCTGTCAGTTCCGCTCACGGTGGCGGAGTTGGTGATGGTCTGGTTTTGCATTTGGACGATAACGTTGATCCGGGCCAGGGCGCCTGGAGCCAGCGTGCCCACGTTGCAGGACACGGTGGTTACACCCGCGCCTCCACTTGTGCACGTTATCGGTCCACTCGCGGTCAGAATGTTAGCTAGCGGCTGCAGAGTCGCCGTGCCTGACACGCTATTCGCGACAGCACCTGCCTGGGAATAGGTAAAGCTGGTGTTGGACGGAACAGTTGCAATCGGGAATGTGCCATTGAAGGATGGGTCAGCCACACCTGCAATGGTCACCGTTTGCCCAAAGGCAAATGCCCGGGGCGCGGTTAGAGTGATCGTCACCTTTCCGTTGGCATCGCGCGAAGCAGTGGCTATGCTGGCTGGAACTGTGCTTAGCGTATTCGCCACAGCGATGTTTGAAGCCGGGAACTGCGATGTGTTCGTGACGGTGATGTTGTAAGTGACTTGTGCCGGCGTGGCAGTTACTGAAGTCAACCCTGACATTGCGATTGTTACCGTCGGCAGGTTTGCTGCCGAAGGTATGACCGCATTGGACAGGTTCGACGCAGCACTGAATCCCGCGATGTTCGTCGCTTGCACCGTGAAGGTATAAGTATGGCCGTTGGTCAAACCGCCAACCAGGGCGCTATCCGTATTGGAGCCGAAGGCCGGCGGGGGAACCGTCACAAAGATCGCGGTGCCGATGCCATTGTCCAATACGTTCACCGTGTAGCTGGTGATCGGAGAGCCGCCATTGCTGGAGGAAACCGTCCAGGTGACGAACGCCTGTGTGTCGCCTGCCACGGCTGTCGCGCCTGTAGGTGCGCTGGGAACGCCGACACCAGGTGGCGTGATGGTATTGCTTTGCGCGGAGAATGCGCTGGTGCCGTTACCGTTCGTCGCTGAGACTTCAAAAGCGTAAGAAACGCCATTGGTCAGTCCGGGGATCACGAGCGACGTCGGCGGATAGATGGAGCCGGGTGCCGGGTTGACGACGATATCAGCCAAAGGTGCGCCGACAGAGATGAAGCTGTTCCGCACGGTGTAACTAGTCAGAGGCTGCGCGACCTGTGCCGGACTCCAACTTACCGTGGCTTGCGCGTTGCCGGCCACTGCCACAACATCCAGAGGGGTTCCTGGAGCCGCGGGCCCAGCGGAGGTTTGCGTTGTCTGCCACCAGCGGGCTTCGGCCAAGATAGGGGGAACCGCCGCCACGCCCGGATCTTCAGCCGAATAAACCACCAGGTTCGCCGGATCCGTCCCATCCACTGCCAGGCCGGTGACGCCTGCGAGCGGAGGATTGGGCGCCGGATCAGTGATATAAGTTACTGTCAGAGTCTGACCAGCCGGCCCTCCCGCCACGTTACCTACCCATGCAATCTGGCCTCCCACCCCAAAGTAGAGGTTGTTGCCGTTGGTCTTGGGATAGAACTGATCGCCAACCACGGGACCCGTTGGGCCTACCGCGGCCAATGTGGGTATCACGGTGCCATTTGCCGTCGTGCAGTCCGCCCTGGGAGGAACCAGGCAGGTGGTATCGGCATTGGGAATGACAAATGGAGAAGTTCCATCGCCACCCCAGAGGTCGTGACCGATCCAGGCCAAACCATTGCTCGTGGCGCCGTCCGGCGTTGTTGCCACTTTTTGCACGAATTGAGCGCATGTGCTAAACCCGGTTTCTGAGGCTGTGCCGGGGCTATTGAAACGCAGAATGTCACCGCTATCCAAAAAGCCCACGTACAGATCACCCAACGGGCTTAGGGCCGCACCGCTGGGCTGAGTGCCAGTCGTAGGCAATATGCAGCCTGTACCACCCAGAAAGTGGCTGGCTCCTACCGAACTCGCCAGCGTTAATGCGGTGGTCAAATCAAGCGCCCCATGACCACCATCGCCACCTGCATTGAAGCCAATACGAATAACGCCTTGGCCAGCAGCGATGTCGTCCACGAAATAAAGAAAGTGTCTTGCCGGGTCATAGGCAAACTGCCCGCCAAAAGGGATCGCAGCGCCGCCGCTGACAATGAACAACTCGCAAGTACTATCGCTCATGTGCCACGGACCGGGAGCGTCAATTTCCGGGTCCATGCGGCAGATGCTGTTAAAGCTGTCCGCCACCCACAAATGGCGCACGGGCTGTCCCGTGAACTGGCTGGTTGCGGTACCTTGCATGATGATGCCTGCCACAGGGTCGGTGTTGTGATTTTGCGGATCCTGAGCGGACTGGCCGGAAAACAAGATCGTGTTGGTGGTGGGATTGATTGGTGTTTGAGCGCTCGCTGACGTCGCGGCGACAAGAACAATCATGAGGCAGAGCCACATGATTAGGGGAGCGTACTGCTGTGAACAGCACAGACGCCGTGCGTCTGTTGTCGAGGGTGTCATTTTGTACCTTCCTGTCCCGAAGCTTTAGCTTCTGGGGAAAAAAGCCGGGCCATAGGCCCGGCTTGCCCAACACTAGGGCTTATGTAGTTGATTTTTAGGAGAAAAAAATTTCGCTTCTATTCTGTGGTTCCTCCTCTTGAGGTCCCACGAAATAATCGCTGACCTCATTTTTCTTCACTTGAAGTGACACTGGTTAAACGCTCACCCGTGTCCGGGGGAGAGCTGGGTTGAATGCAGGTCTCTCCCGGAAACGGCGGGCATAGCCACGGATCTTTTCAAGGAACAATGTTGCGGTTCCATGTTGGCGATCCAAATGTTGTGCGATTTTTTGTCGTAGCAGGGAGTAGTGCGTTGCTTCCGGCTCAGAACAATCAGATCCAGTTGCCATTTGGCTGGTCCTGGGTTCTGACAGCCTTCCCCTTATCGAACAAGGGACAAGCATTCTTCGGTACTAGCTACGACGAAAAGACGGATTGAAGCGAGAATTAGCGCCTGAGCGGAACGAGCAATTGCGGGGACCCTTTATCAAGGGCCAGAACGGATAAGAACCGTGCAGATGCCAGAAAATCGAACGAAGGCGGCTGTGTTTCCCGAATGTGATGGGCAACTGCACTGGAACGCGGCCGGGAAATCTGGATACCTTTTTTACTGGGAACAACACCATTGAACTCAACAGTTACCGGCGGAGTGCTCTCGTCGCCGTCCGCATCGTAGGAGAAACACACCATGCTTGCCATCCCTGAAAGCAGGAGCATTACGCCAAGCACGGTACCACGGAGGATTCTGGCGAGAAGTGGCTTCATATCTTGTACATAGATCGCCAGTGAGCACTCTGACGATGAGTAAGTCTGCCCAATCGCCATTAAAATACCCTTAGCAACGGATTAGAATTTTTAATGTTTGTGGTGGCCTGCCAGTCTGTGCCCCTCTTTTCCGACCCCAAAAATTAGAATCTGGAGCATTTGACGAACATCTAACTTGCTCGATAAGATTGCTTTTTTGCATGACCACACTCCGCCAGATGCCGATGTGTACGAACAACTCATGTTGTCCGTGCGTCTTGTTCGGCACATCTGGCGAGTGATTTTAGAGCGGCAATAGTTTAGGAAGTCCTGAAGCCCACTCACCAGACGTGAGTGGGCTTTTTGTTTTTGGTGGCAAGAAGTCTGTAAGAGCGAAGAACGCAGGTAACCAAGTCGAATATGGAGGAAAGCAAGATGGCAGATCAAGTGGTGGAAAAGAAAGCAGCAAGAAGTCTCTCGCTGGACGGATGGGCAGTGGCAATTGCATTGCTCTTAGCGGCACTCGTGCGGCTGGGCGTGCTGAAGCATGTGGGATGGTAACCGCGACACTATAAATCGTTAGGAGGATCAAGCAAATGGCAAGTTCAACAGCCGTACTCAGAGCAGAACCAATCCAACTTCCCAAAAGACTGCTGGCCATCCTGCCCGGAATCGGCCTGCTGACCATTGTGGGATTGGCGGGAAAGGTTCTGGAAAAATCCATCAATACTTACAGCAAGGCCCATCATCTGGTTTTTCCCAACATCGAATACGTTCTTTGGGCGATCCTGATCGGCCTACTGATCTCAAACACAATCGGAGTGGCTGAAGTCTTTAAGCCCGGAATCGCCACTTATGAGTTCTGGTTGAAAACCGGCATCGTCCTGCTGGGCGCGCGGTTCCTTCTGGCGGACGTTTTGAAACTGGGAGCGGTCAGCCTCACACTGGTGCTGATCGAGCTTATCCTTTCGATCGGTTTCATGACGCTCCTGGGCCGGATCTTTGGGCTCAGTCCCAAGCTGACTACGTTGCTTGCCGTGGGCAGCTCGATCTGCGGCGTCTCGGCGATTATCGCCACCAAAGGCGCAATTGAGGCTGATGATGAAGATGCTTCTTTCGCCATTGCAGCCATTCTGGCTCTGGGCGCGCTGGCGCTGTTTACCTTTCCGCCCATCGGACACTGGCTGGGAATGAACGACCGCGTGTATGGCCTCTGGGCCGGAACCGGCGTGGACAACACTGCCGAAGCGGTGGCAGCGGGCGCGCTTTATTCTGACGCCGCCGCTAAAATCGCCGTGCTGGCCAAGACCACACGCAACGCGATGATCGGCTTTGTGGTGCTGGGCTATGCACTGTACTGGGCGGCGCGTGATGGCCGGCAGGCGGTCGGCAACAAGGCGGCGTTTCTGTGGCAGAAGTTTCCCAAATTCGTCCTGGGATTTTTGCTGATCTCGCTGCTGGCCAGCCTAAGCATCTTCAATAAGGACCAGGTGAACAGCCTGGCAAACTTGTCCCGCTGGGCATTCTTGCTTACATTCGCGGGCGTGGGCCTGCGAATCAACTTCAAGGAGATGAAGAAGCAGGGAATCCGGCCGTTTATTGTCGGAGCTCTGGGTGAGGTGGTGATCGCAGCTATCACGCTGGGTTTGGTGCTGGGAGCGAGCAAGATCGTGAAGATGTAAGAACGCGCGGAGATGGCTCGGCCCCGCGACTGGGCCGCCTTGCGCATGCTACATTAAACCCACGATGGATGCTGACCTTAAAAAGAAACTTCAGATAAGTTTGTTGGTTTTTGTGGCGATCGCCGTCGTTCGGGTGGGATTCATTTTTTACGCCCGGCGAGACACAGGTGAAGGCCCCAAAAAGGCGGAGACGACATACTCATCGAACATGGATGACTATGTGACCCCGCACAAGATTTTCCCGTACAACGTGGAGTCCGCCAAGAAGGAGTTGGTGGGCAAGCCGATGTGGGTGAAGACGGGAAATGTCCTACCTTACTTTCCTTATGACGTGGCCGCGCATACGGTGAACTTCAAGCAGAAAACCGGACTGTTGCCGCCTGTGGCGAAGTTGCAGGTCAAAGATGTGGTACTGGCACGCGAACCGGTTTCACTCAAACCCGGAGAAGTGGCGGTCATCCAGAAGAAGATCATGGCTGTTTTTGAGAAGCCGGGCGAGCAGGGGAGTTTTGCTGTCGCTATCGGTTCAAACACCGGCGATGACTATACCTTTACCACAAACGACATGTTCTTTTTCGAGGACCCTCATCAACTCTACAAACACTGGCCCGCTGAAACGTGGAGCGCCATTGACCAGCATCAGGCAAAGCAGGGCATGAGTGAATTGCAAGCCGCCTTTGCCCTGGGCGCGAATATCAGCTCCGGTGAAGGAGATTACGGCAATCGCACCATTGAGTTTGTCAATGCCGGTAAACCGGTGACCGTGGTTTTCGAAAAGAACAAGGCTACAAGCGTCACGCCGGGAAAAGCGCAATAGTTTCCGATAGAGCGAAAACTGTGAAACGAAGCGAGCAGCGACGAAAGAGTCCTTAGCCGCCGGTTTTGCGGCTCTTTCTGGCCGGCCTTTCCTCTTCCACTGGTACTGCCGGTGTGCCTACAGACGAACGGATCGGCTTCTTTACTTCGGCCAGACTCATCTTGAGCGCTTCCAGAATGTCCACCACCGGCGCCTTGTGCTTGGTTTCGACCGTCTCCACAATCTGCTTACCTTCAACCTTTGCCTGGATCATCGCCATCAGGTTCTCACGATAGGCATCGTGGTATTTCTGGGGTTCGAATTCGGCAAGCAGGGAATCGATAAGCATTTTGGCCATCGCCAGCTCTTTTTCTTTCACGATGCTGGTGTCCGTACGGAACTCTTCCACCTGGCGGATCTCGTCCGGGTAATACATGGTGTGCAACAAAATACCCTTTGGGCCGGGACGCAGCACAACGATATGCTCACGGTTATGCATGGCAATCTTGGCCACGCCCACGCAGCCGCTCTGGCGCAACGCTTCAAACAGCAGGGCGTAGGGCTTTTCGCCGGCCTCGTCGGGGGCCATGTAATAGGAGCTTTCAAAAAAGATGGCGTCAACCTGTTCAGCTTTCACGAATTCCAAAACTTCCATGGTTCTGGCCGTTTTGGGTGCGACCTTCTTTATATCTTCATCGTCAATGACGACGTATTTGTCTTTCTCGTACTCGTAGCCTTTAACGATCTCACTGCGCGGGATCGGCTTGTCCTCAAGCTGGCAGTAGAGCACCTGCTTGACGCGCGAGTTATCTGCCTTGTGGAGCTGATTGAACCCGACCGACTCGCTGCGGGCTGCGCTGTACAATTTGACGGGAAGTGACAGCAGACCAAAAGTGAGATGTCCCTTCCAAACGGTGCTGGCCATTTATGTTCTCCAGATATCAGGGCGTAGAAGGTATGAAAGCACAAAAAGCGGTGCAATACAATCTTCCGAACAGGCTATGTCACTAGAAGAATACCGGCGAAAAAGAGTCTTCTCCAAGACCCCGGAGCCTCCGGATAAACCTTCACGCGAGGAAGGTAATCGCTTTTTTATCCAACGACATAGCGCACGACGTCTCCACTATGACTTGAGGCTGGAAATGGATGGCGTGCTCAAGTCATGGGCCCTGCCTCACGGTCCCACGCTCGACCCGGCAATCAAGCGCCTAGCTGTCCATGTGGAAGATCATCCGCTCGATTACGGCAGCTTTGAAGGCACGATTCCCAGCGGCAATTACGGCGCGGGCAGCGTGACGCTGTGGGACCGCGGAACTTATGAATGGCTCGGCCCGAAGACTCCTGCGCAGATGTGGGAATCCGGCGACCTGAAGCTGCGCTTTCATGGACACAAGATCGTCGGCGAGTTTGCCCTTGTTCGCACCAACCGCGCCAAGGGAAAAGACTGGCTGTTGATCAAGAAAAAAGACTTTGCCGTCCGCGAAGGCTGGGACCCGGAAGCCGACACACGCAGCGTACTGCAAGGGCCAGGGGATATCTCTTCGACCGAAGGCGCAGTGAAGGCCGAAATGCCAACATCGTTGGAGCCAATGCTGGCGACGCTTGGAAATTCTGTGCCGAGTGGAACTGACTGGCTCTATGAAGTGAAGTGGGATGGATATCGCGCTTTGTGCTTCATTGAAGGCGGCAAGGTGCGTATGCTTTCGCGCCGTGGCAACAAAATCGAGAAGCAGTTCACCACAGTGGCCGCTGCGCTCGCGCAGAGCGTGAAAGCTGATACGGCGATCATCGATGGCGAAGTGGTGGCGCTCGACGACAAGGGCAATCCCAGTTTCCAGCGCCTGCAAAACATGACCGGATTCGGTACCAAGCCGGCGGTGAAAGGCGTGGCCGCGCCGTTCCTGAACTTCTTCGCCTTCGATCTGCTGTACCTCAACGGATACGATCTGCGGAAAGCCGCGCTCATCGACCGGCGCCAGCTTTTGATGTCAATCCTGCTGCCGAGCGAAGTCGTGCGGTATTCGGAACATTTTGTCGGTAAAGGCGACGAACTCCTGAAAGCAGTGCGGGCCAAAGGGCTGGAAGGAATCGTGGCCAAGCAGGTGCAAAGCCGCTACGAGTCCCGGCGCAGCGGAAGCTGGATCAAGATCAAAGTCACATGCCAGCAGGATTTTGTGGTTTGCGGATACATTCTCGGCGAGCGTGAACCGTTCGGCGCACTGGTGCTGGGCTACTACAAGAACAAAAAGCTGGTCTACACAGGCAATGTAGGTTCTGGATTTACCCAGCAATCGCTCAAAGCTGTGTTTGAGAAAATCAAACCGCTGATCGCCAGGAAGCCGGTGCTGAGCGACGTGCCAAAAGAAATCGGCGAAGTTACATGGGTGAAGCCGGAGTTGGTATGCGCAGTCAAATTTACGTCGTGGACGAAAGACGACCGGCTGCGCGCTCCGGTGTTTCTGGGAATGCGAACCGAGGTCGCGCCCGAAGAGGTGGTACGCGAAACCGGCTTGTTGGCGGAAGAAGCAGATCAGGAGTCGAAGCAGGAATCCCTCCTCCCCGCCGACAAAGCCGAGCTCACGCTGGATATCGATAGCCATCGGCTGAAATTTACCAACCTCAACAAGGTTTTCTATCCTGCCGACGGTTACACCAAACGAGACGTGATCAACTTCTATGCCGCTGTTGCAGACCTGCTGGTGCCGCACCTGCAGGGCCGGCCGCTCTCGCTCAAGCGATATCCCAACGGCATCGACCAGGACTTCTTCTTCCAGAAAGATGCTTCGGGATTTCCTGACTGGCTGCACCGGGAAGAACTGGCCGATGACGAAGAATCCAAAACCCGCGTGATCTGCGATGACAAAGCCTCATTGCTCTACCTTGCGAACCTCGGCTGCATTGATCAGAACCCGTACATGAGCCGGCTGGACACGCTGGAACATCCCGACTTCATCTTGATTGACCTGGATCCTTATCATTGCGGCTATGACCGCATTGTTGAAGCGGCGCAGCTGGTGCGGGAAAAGCTGCGGGTGATCGGGCTGACGGGATATCCCAAGACCACCGGCGGTAACGGGATGCATGTCTATGTGCCGGTGGAACCGATTTACACCTCAGCGCAGACGCGCTCGTTCGCGGAAATCCTGGCGCGATGGGTAGCAGCCGAGCGGCCTGACTTGTTCACCACGCCGCGGATGGTTTCCGCCCGTGAGAAAGGCAAGGTCTATTTCGACTACCTGCAAAACGCCAGCGGCAAAACCATCTCCGCGCCTTACGTGCTGCGCGCACATCCCGGAGCGCCCGTGGCCACGCCGCTCAAGTGGGAAGAAGTTGTGCCCGGACTGAAACCGGCACAATTTCATATCGCCAATGTTTTGCGACGGTTTGACCGCGTGGGCGACTTGTTCGCCGGCGTGCTGAGCAAACCCCAGGAACTCGGGCCGGCAATCGAGAAGTTGAGCGGAGTGATGGGATAACCGCTGCTCCACCACAAGGGCGCAGCACATTGCAGATATGTGATGCACCCGTGATTACGTCGCCAGGAAGGGAATTAAGTTGTCAAAGATCTCTTCTTCTGACTGGTATCAGCCAGAAACATCCAAACTGCCGAAAATACCACCAGCTGATTTTGCGTGGAAACCGCGTGCAATACCGCATTGAGACGGGCTAGTGGACACTCGGCTCGGCTGGCAGGACCTTAATCCGCACCGGCTTGGCCAGGCCATACTGTTCGGCAGCTCTCTCCTGGGCTTGCCGCATTCCGTCAGCAAATTCCTTCGCCGAGAGCGTCCCCAATTCACCGTGCTTACGACACCGGAACCTGACGGTAGTCGCGCCCGCTGCCATCTCCAGCTCGCCCCGGCATTCAGTGCATAACAACAGCACCCGAACCGTCTTCCCATCTTCCTTGATCTTCATGGAAAACATGATTTCCATACTTCCGCCTTTCCTTGGACAGCTCGCTTCATTTTTCACTTTACCATATGTTCGCCAGCAAATCAATAGCGAATCTCGTAGTGGCACAGGTTGGGCGAAAAGATTTCACACCTGTCATCCTGAGCGTCGCGCGAGTTCCCGCGAAGCGGGGATGAGCGCAACCGGGGCCCCCGGCGCGGGATTTTTGCGCGCTGGGGTGGAAGTCGAAGGATCCCGGGAATGTGTCCTCTGCCATACGGATTCAGGGAGTTCTCTTATATGTATTTTGCATCTCCAGCCACTTGCTGACAGCGATATACAGGAATCCAGGGAGGTGTCTCGGTAGTAGCAAGTAAGCAATACTGCTCTCGCTTTTCTCCGTGCCTCCGTAGCGAAAAGGGCCTGGCTCTGGAGATCGAGAGACTCAGCGGAGTCATGCACTAGCCCACGAACCTGATATAACTCATCTGATGTTCGCCTCGCGCACGAACTGGAACCTTAAAACCAACCGTCTGGCGCAAGCTCTGGAGCGGCACAAGTCCAGCGGCCGCCGTCTGCTTGATCTCAGCGCCTCCAATCCCACCGAATGCGGCTTCACGTATGACGCGCCGGCCATTATGCGCGCGCTCTGCTCTCCGGCATCGCTGCAGTATCATCCTGATCCAAAAGGACTGAAGTCAGCACGCCAGGCAGTGAGTGATTACTACGCCGAACACGGCGAACGCGTTGCCATTGACGATCTGCTCCTCACGGCCAGCACCAGCGAAGCCTACTCTTTCATCTTCCGCCTGCTGTGCAATCCCGGCGACGAACTCCTGATTCCGACGCCTGGTTACCCACTCTTTGATTTTCTCGCTGACGCGAATGACGTAAAGCTCATCCGCTATCCGCTCTTTTACGATCACGGCTGGCACATCGACATGCACGCTTTAGAACAAGCCATCACGCCGCAAACCCGGGGCGTGATTGTTGTCCATCCCAATAATCCGACCGGACATTTCACCAGGCCGGAAGAAACCGCACAGCTCAACCAGATATGTTCCGCCCGCCAGATGGCCATCATTGCCGATGAAGTGTTCCTTGACTTTTCTCTGGGCGCGACGCAAAAAAGTTTTGTCGCGAACGCCGGCGCCCTGACATTTACGATGAGCGGCATCTCCAAGATTTCCGGCCTGCCGCAAATGAAATTTGCGTGGCTCGCTGTGAGCGGACCCGAGGACATCAAGAGGGAAGCGCTTGCCCGACTGGAAATGATCGCCGACACCTATCTTTCTCTCAATGCGCCTATTCAACTGGCTGCGCCAGTTCTATTGCGGCAGAGGGTACCATTTCAGCAGCAGTTAACGGACCGTGTGCGCAGGAACCTTGCCGAGCTTGATTCGCAACTCGCGGGCAACCAACACGTGAGCCGCCTGGCTGTGGAAGGTGGATGGTACGCGGTCCTTCGCATTCCGTCGACGCGCACGGATGAAGACTTGGCGATCGAGCTGTTGGACAAGCACGACGTGTACCTTCACCCGGGACACTTCTACGATTTCCCCAGCGACGGTTACCTTGTAGTGAGCCTGATCACGCCCGAGCAGGATTTCAGCGAAGGCTCGCGGCAAATTCTGTCTGCTTTGCGTTGAAGCCCAAATTTCACAAAGCGGGACTTATTTTGATGGAAGGCCTGTCGTGGCCGATACCGACTGCCGTAGCTTGTAGCGCTGAATCTTTCCCGTGGCCGTCTTGGGAAGTTCAGCCACCACTTGAAATATCTGGGGACACTTATACGACGCAAGCCTCTCCAGTACATGTTGCCGAATCTCTTCAATCATCTGCGGCGTATTGCTCACGCCGCTCTTCAGTACGACATACGCCGCAGGCTTTACCAGATTGTTGCCGTCCGCATTTCCGATGGCGGCAGCTTCCTGCACCATCGGGTGTTCCATAAGAACGCTCTCAATTTCGATCGGGCTCACCCACATTCCCTTGACCTTCATCATGTCGTCATTGCGGCCCACATACCAGTAGTAGCCGTCCGGATCGCGGTAATACTTGTCTCCAGTCCGTATCCAGTGCCCCTGAATGGTTTCTTTCGTCTTCTCATGCTGATTCCAGTAGCACGCGCAGACGGAATCTCCCTTAATGAGGAGGCTGCCAATCTCACCGTCGGTGACATCCTGCCCATTTTCGTCGACGATGCGCGCTTCGTAGCCCGGCATGATCTGCCCGCTCGATCCCGGCCTCACCGCTCCCGGACGGTTGGCGATGAACATGTGCAACGCCTCCGTCGAACCGATGGCATCCAGAATCTCAACGTTAAAGCGTTCCTTGAAGCGATGGAAAAGCGTCGCGGCCAGGGCCTCACCAGCGGAAACCGCGTAACGCACGTTGGAAAGATCAAAGTCCGGCCCGCCTTCACGCTGATAAGAGAGCAGCGTTGAGTAGTTTGAAGGCACGGAAAAGAACAGCGTCGGCTTGTGCTTTTCGATCACGGAGAATATGTTCGGCGGAGATGGCGATCCCGGCCACAGAATGCTGGTCGCGCCCGCGGAGAGAGCAAAATAAAGTCCATTGCCCAGGCCATAAGCAAAGAACAACTTGGCCACGCTGAAAAAGCGATCGTTTTCGGTGATCTTTAGAATGTTCTTGGCGTAGAGTTCGGCGCATACCACCATGTCATGGTGCAGGTGAACGCAGCCTTTGGGAAAGCCGGTGCTGCCGGAGGAGTATAGCCAGAACGCGGCGTCGTCTTTCGTGGTAGGCTCGGGCTCGAGTTCAGGGGAACTTTCATTCAGAAGCTGCTGGAGTGATTCCATCCCCTCTAGGGTTTTGCCAAACACGACTATCGTCTTCAGATAGCGCAGCTTGTCTTTGGCAATTGCTTGTATCTGCGGTAGCAGGGCTTCGCTCACAATCAGCACCCGTGCGCGCGAATCGTTGAGCATGTATTCGTAGTCTTGCGGCTTGAGCAGCGTGTTAATCGGGATAGGAACGGCGCCGATTTTGATGCCGCCAAAGAAGCAGTAGGGGAATTCTGGAGTATCCAGCAGCAATAGCCCCACGCGCTCTTCCTGCCGTACACCCAGTTTCTTAAGCGCATTGCCGGCCCGGTTGACCCGTTCGAAGAGCTGCCGGTAGCTCACACGTTCATCGCCGCATTCATAGGCGATTCTGTCACCGCGACCTTCATGAATGTGGCGATCGACAAAATGTGTGGCCACGTTAAAAATCGTCGGCAGCTGGATCGATTTCATTTGCCCCATCGGCGGATTATCGGATCCCTGGCAAGCATAAACATTGCGGAATCAGATATTTGGATTGCTAGTCCATGATCCCGGAAGTCATTAATATAAACCGGAACTTATATCTCTTCCCAGCCGTAACTACTGCCAGGCGGCAAGCGCAAAGCATGTTAATTTTGCGTTTCCGGTTAATAACAGGGTTCTTCTCTCGTCTGACATCTTGAGAGGAGCACCGTACTAAATTGCAGGCCACAATGCAAATAGCGCAGGCGAATATGGCAGTCATGGCCGGAGACAGTTTCTCCCCCGGGCTGGAGCAGATATTTCTGGAGCATAAAGACCTCGTTTACCGGGCCGCTTATCGCGTCACCGGCAATGCGAGCGACGCGGAAGACGTTTTGCAAACCGTCTTTCTGCGGCTGGTGCGATTGGAACACTTTCCGGAAATTTCCAACCTACCGGGTTATCTGCACCGTTCCGCGGTGAACGCGTCTCTGGACTTGCTGCGCGGGAAGAAGGAGACTTTTTCCCTGGATGAAGACCCGAACCAGACTGAAGTGGTGTCCACAGATCATGGACCCCACTCAGCCGAACTCCGGGACTGGTTGCGCCACGCTCTGGCAAAACTGAATCCACGCTGGGCGGAAATGTTTGTGCTTCGATTTATAGAGGATTACAGCAATCGTGAAATAGCCGGACTTATGAATACATCGGCTGCGGTCGTTGCTGTGGTGCTGCATCGTACGCGTACTCAACTCAAGAAGGATTTTAGAGGATTGACGAGGAAAACCCGATGAAGCATCAGGAAAAAAATCGCGCCACCAATCCAGGCGACCAGCTCGACCATGCGCTCAACGCCATGCGAGCCGGGCAGCCTGATAATGAGACCATGAACGCCGCGGGAGAGCGCGTCTGGCAGCGCGTAAGCCAGGAAGCCTCCTTGGCGTCAACCGCACAGGTTGTGTCCATACGAGGCTGTGAAGATGTACGCTCTCTGCTTTCGCAATATCGCAACGGCCAGCTAGCGCCAGCCCGCGCCTTGCTGGTGGAATCCCATTTGCATGAATGTGTCGCTTGCCGTCGCGAAGCTGAAACGGGCCAACGCGGCCGAGCCACATTGGCGCCGTGGAAGCAGGAGCTTCCTCAGGTAGGGAACACCGGCTTCCGCTGGGTAGCTGCCGCTGCCGCGATCGTCATCTTTGCGGTCGCAACTTACTTTGTCCAGGACAAGTTCTTTTCCGGCCCGCAGGGCATGCGCGCCCGGGTTGAATCGCTCAA
>Ga0137403_10005669_pt1 | contig 14445 bp, 14 predicted proteins | sample CZOMad2_1_16fung_FD_122057 | JGI IMG/M metagenome (GOLD analysis project Ga0137403, IMG submission 122057) | Vadose zone soil fungal communities from Angelo Coast Range Reserve, California, USA - CZOMad2_1_16fungal (Hybrid Assembly) | ecosystem: Environmental > Terrestrial > Soil > Vadose zone... | reverse complement strand
TTCGAAGGCGCGTTTGCCTGTTAAAATTTCGTAGAGGACCAAGCCGAGCGAATAAAGATCGCTCTTGATGGTGACTTCTTTGCCGGCCAATTGTTCCGGAGCCATGTAGGCGGGCGTGCCGGCGCGCACTTCGGCGCCCTGGATGGTGGCCGCGATTCCGGCCAAGCCAAAATCGGTGATGCGAATTCGTCCCGCGCTGTCGAGCATCAGGTTGGCGGGTTTTAGATCGCGGTGAATCACCCCGCGATCGTGGGCGGCGGCGAGGCCCGCGCACGCTTGACGAGCAACCTCTGTCGCTTTATCCGTTGAGAGGCGGCCGATGCGGCGCACTAGCGAGGAGAGATCTTCGCCATCGACGTGTTCCATGGTGAGGAAGGTGATGCCGTCGGCGTCGCCGATATCGAACACGCGGCAGACGTTGGGATGCGACACCTGGCGGGCGATGCGGACTTCGGAGTGGAACCGCGCGAGGGCGGCAGCGTCTTGGGACAGAGTTTCCGGGAGAAATTTGATGGCTACGATCTGGCTAAGTTTGAGATCTTCGGCGCGGTAGACCTCGCCCATACCGCCGCGACCTGCGAGGGCGACGATGCGGTAACGCTCGGCGACGATCTGGCCGGGGACGAATCGTCCGCCGCCGATAGAGTCGGATTTTAGTAGTGACGCCGAAGGATGCGATGGCGCGCGAGGCGTGCGCGGGGCCGGGGCTGGCGTTTGCGGAGGCCTGCGCGGCGTGGTGGGATCGAGTGTGCTGCCTATCGCGACAGGATCGGGATCGTTGCCGAGGATGGTGGCTTCGGCGTCGTGGTTGAGCGACACGCCACAGGCGGAACAGAAACGTGCCTGGGTAAGATTCTTTGCGCCGCAGGAGGAGCAGAACATGGGAAGGCGGGATTCTATCATTGCCCCTGCCTGTGGCGAATTTTTTGAATACGCCCAGCGCCTTTAGGATGAGATTGCGATTGGAGGTGCGAACGTGCCGGCGTTGACGACGGCACAGGTCCTTCGAGACTCAGGGTAAACAAGAGTGCCTGTGCTACCCAGGGCGGCTTCGCTACACCATACGCTACGGCACCATCAGGAGGAGGAGCGCTCGACCTGTACGGCTGTGCCGTAGGCGAGGACTTCGGTTACGCCTTGCATGACTTCGGTGGCGTCGTAGCGCATGCCGACGACCGCGTTTGCTCCATGCTGGGCGGCGTGTTGCAACATCAGCTCGAAGGCGTCCTCCCGTGTTTTCTCGCAGAGATTGGTGAGGATCGTGATGTTCCCGCCGACTACCGTTTGCAACGCGGCTGCAAAGTTTCCGACGATGCTGCGCGACCTGACGATGATGCCGCGGACGATGCCGTAGTTTCTGACGACGCGATAGCCCGGCAGGTCGTTCGCGGTCGTAACCATTCCCACGTCCACGCGGCTCACCATAGCGACCCTCCTCAGGACCGACGTTTACCGGTGCGATTCTACCTCACACGGAGTCGATGCGGAGGGCTGGGGGTTCTGCTACGCTCGACTCACGTGGAAACCCTATTTTATTTTCTGTCGATCGTGCAGATCGCGCTGGGCCTCTATCTGGTCTGGCACGCCCTGCAATGGCTGGCGTACGCACGAAAGCGGGCGGCGACCGATCCCGGTTTTTACGCGCCGAGGACGGCCGTACTTTGTTCTTGTAAAGGATTGGAACCAGGCCTGGAGCGGAATCTGACCGCGCTGACGGAATTCGATCACCAGAACTATGAAACCTTCTTTGTGCTGGCATCGGAATCCGATCCGGCCTGCGCGATTGTAAAACGTGTGGCGTCCACGGCGCGAACCAAGGCTCACGTGGTGATCGCGGACAAGCCGGAGGGCTGCGGCGAGAAAGTGAATAACCTGCGGTTTGCGATCGAACAGCTTCCCGCTGACTTTGAATTTTTGGCGTTTGCGGATTCGGATGGGCGCCCCGGGAAATCCTGGCTGAAAAAGTTAGTGGCTCCGCTTTCGGATGCGCGGGTTGGAGCGACGACCACGATGCGATGGTTGATTCCGAATCGCAGCAACCTGCCAACCGTGCTGCTCGCCGCATGGAATGCGCCGATCGTCACCATGCTGAGCGAGAAGGGCAAGAATTTTTGCTGGGGTGGCGGCATGGCCATCCGGCGCACGGTGTTCGATCAGATCGGAGTTGTCGAGGATTGGAAAAACTCGGTCAGCGACGATTACTCGATGACCCGCGCGCTGCAACGCGCGAACCGGCCGATCATGTTCGTGCCGGAGTGCCTGACCCTGTCCTATGTGGAGACCGATTTCGCGGGCTTGCTGGAATTCACCAACCGGCAGATTTTGATCACGCGGGTATATGCGCAGGAGATGTGGGCGTTCGGGCTGGCCACGCACTTGTTGTACTGCCTTACGTTGATCCTGGGAGTATCTTTGACGCTGGGCGATCTGATCGCTACGCTTCCGGCGTTTCACCATGCGACTTTGACATTTCTTCCGGTTTTGCTGGGCATCATCCGCAGCACCTTGCGGGTCGCAGGGGTCACGGAAGTGCTGCCCGCGGCACGGTCGCAGATCATGGGTCAGGCGTGGATCTATATTCTCTTGACGATCTTCGTTCCGTTCCTGTATGTAGTGAACTTCGCGACTTCGCTGATCACGCGTAAGATCAGGTGGCGGAGCATCACCTACGAGTTGATCTCGCCGGAACAGACGCGCATTCTCGCGAATTAAAAGCGAACAGCAAATTAAGATTCAGGACAGCGTGAGACGAAACCATCATTATTTACTTGACAATACTATTTACTTATCTAATATAGTTGTAGAGAAGAACAGAACCCCGAATCCGCTTGGCGAAGAAAAGGGGAACTGCTCCAGGTCCTGTGGAAGAAACGGACCGTGCCTATCAGGGTCGGGCGGCGTGGGAAAAATTTCGCGAACCGTGCAATTCCTACCGCTAAAGTCTCGGCCTGGACATTTCTACAGGAAAATAAGTACCTCAGTTTTAGTAAGTTATAGTACCACGGAGTTTCGGCGCTCGGGTTGCACACAGTTGGCGGTTCGGTGGGTGGTTTAACTTAAAATAGCGAGCGAAGTGTCAGGGTGTTCCTTCTCACGTCTCGGCGTGCCGTTCTGAGGGTTATAAACGCTGGGTCCCCACAACCCCCAAACTTGGCTTATCACCTGACTGCTTGCTTCAGAAGTGGAAGAAGGCCTCGCCAAGAGGCTATCAAACAAAACCAACGGGTCTCGGTCGCAATTGCGAGGCTGCGTACGGAGGGGTGCACGTGAAAGTAATCCGCAGAAACGAACAACCGCATCATTCCGAGGCACACCAGTTGCAAGCTACTAGCTCTAATAGTCCGCGGGAAACTTATTTCTTTTACGAAAAAAACACTGGGGTCTCGCACTTTCACGTCGCCGCTGGTCCGGACGGGCAGTTTCCTGTCGAGGAAGCAGCGGGCCTGCTAGCGATGCACTGCATGGTTCGGGGCCAGTCGCCGCGAGACTATGTAGTGATGGTGGAAGCCGCGCATGAATCGCTGGAAGGTCTTACCGAGAAGGCTGAGAAATTGTTGCAGGCCGGACATTCCGTGGGAAGTTCGGTGAAGTTGACTCGCCGAGAAGAAGAAGTGCTAGGCGGCGTGATGCGGAGTCTGGCGAACAAGGAAATTGCCGCGACGCTGAACCTTTCCGAGCGTACCGTCAAATTTCACGTTTCTTCCCTTTTGACGAAGTTCCGAGTGCGTGGGCGGATGGAGCTGGTGCGCGAGGCTACGCGGCGATCGCCCACGTCGATGGGGCCGCAGTCGATGGCTACGCGCGAATCGAGGAGCTATGCCGCCGCGCCGCCGAGTTTTCACAGCGCGCCGCGGGTAGGTCCAATCGCAATGGCGAAACGCCACGCGCTGGCCTGATCGCTTTATACTCCAAGTTCCTTGAGAGAACAGAAAAGGCCCGGTCCGGGATTTCGGATCGGGCCTTTTCTGTTGGCTGCTCTGGTACAGCGAGATTATTTCTTCGCCGATGAATACAGATCCGAGGCCGAGTCCCAATTGACGACGTTCCACCATGCTGCGATGTAGTCGGGCCGCTTGTTCTGATACTTCAAGTAATACGCGTGCTCCCAGACATCCAGACCGAGCACCGCCTTGGCCTTCAGCGAAATCGGGGTGTCCTGGTTGGGCGTGGAATCGATCACCAGCTTGCCGTCTTTCACGACGAGCCAGGCCCAGCCGGACCCGAAGCGGCCAACACCGGCTGCCGCGAACTTCGTCTTGAAATCTTCGAAGGAGCCGAACGTGGAAGTGATCGCTGAGCCCAGGTCGCCCTTTGGTTCACCGCCGCCACCTTTCTTCATTTGCGTCCAGAAAAGCGAATGGTTCCAATGGCCGCCGGCGTTGTTGCGGACGGCGTTGCGGATGTTTTCCGGAACGGCATCGAGGTTTCCCAGCAGGTCTTCGAGCGACTTGGATTGCAGATCCGGATGGCCTTCGAGAGCCTTGTTGAGATTGGTTACGTAGGCAGCATGGTGCTTGTCATGATGGATTTCCATGGTCTTAGCGTCGATATGAGGCTCGAGCGCGTCGAACGGGTACGGCAGCGGGGGCACTGAGAATGCCACGGGTGTGTCCTCCAATTCTAGATTTGTTGGTTCCAAACGTGTCGTTGCTGTGCTTGCTTGCAAAAGGCTGGTAGCGGCATTGCCGGTTCCAAACAGTCCTGCGCTGACAATGCCGCCGCGGACAAGAAAGCTGCGGCGGTTCATCGAATACTCCTGCGGCGCGGGAGACCGAGCTACCGGCGCTGCGATTATACCGCCATATCGCGCGGTAACGTACCGACGAGCCGAAGGTTGCGATGCCGGCGATAGTCCAACGAAGGGCTCGGGCAACTCATTGGATGCGGGAGAGCGCCCAAAGGGCAGATTCGGAAATTGACGCGTCTGTGGAAGCGGAGAGACGTTGAAGCAGCGAGGTGATTCTGGGGTGCGTTTCGGTGCCGTGGATTGGTTTGGAATTGCCGAGCGCGATGCAGGCGTTGCGGATCAAACCGCGCCACTTGGTGCGCTTGATAGGGCTATTGCGGAAAGCGGATTTGTAATCGTCCTCGGTCATCGAGGCGAGCCATTCGAGCTTCGGCAGGAAAAAGGATTCCGGCGAGGTCGAGGATTCGGCGGATTGCGGAAAAATTCTGGGCTGAAATTCGGGTGCGTCCGTTGCCGGAGCGCGGCGGTTCCACGGACAGACATCCTGGCAGATGTCGCAGCCAAAGACGTGGCGACCGATAGGCTCGCGCAGATCTGCGGGAATGCTGCCGCGAAGCTCGATGGTGAGATACGAGATGCAGCGGCGAGCGTCCATGACGTAGGGCTCGACCAACGCATCGGTGGGGCAGGCGTCGATGCAGCGGGTACAACTGCCGCAGAGGTCGGGTGGAGGGGCTTCTGCCGCCGCAAGGGACGGCTGCAAGTCCAGTGACGTGACGATCGCGCCCAGGAAGAACCATGAGCCCATGGCTTGGTTCAGCAGCAAAGTGTTCTTGCCGAGCCAACCCAGACCCGCGTGCTTGGCGAAGATGCGCTCTTGCAAGGGACCGGTGTCTGCATAGGCGCGGGACTCGAAGGGTTCCGCGAATCGCTGGCGCATGGCGGCCACCAGGAGATCGAGCTTTTCTCGCAAAACTTCGTGATAGTCGGAGCCCCAGGCGTAGCGCGATATCCAACCGCGTGGTTCGCTGGGGACAGTGTCGTCATCGGCGGCCGCGTCGATCGATCGCGGCTGGTCAGCGTTATAGTTCAGCGCGCAGACGATCACGCTGCGAATCTCCGGGAAAGCTTTCTGGGGATCGCTACGGCGCGGATCGGAGAGATATTTCATTTCGCCGGCGTAGCCTTTGGCGAGCCACGTTTCCGCACGAGCGAGTTCTGGAAATTTTACCGCTGGAGCAACGCCACAAAAATCGAAACCCAGACGCTGGGCGTGTTCTGTGATCCAGGCGGTGTCGGAGGCGGACTTCATGTTGAGATTCTGCCGCAGAGGAGAGCGTCTGGCGAGTCCGCGAAGCCCTCAGGGTAAAGTGACGGGTATTCGATCCCTCCCAGCGAGGTTAGTTCGGTAGGCTCCCCACCCCCTTTTTTCCACAAGTATTGATTGTAGAGGTAGTTAAAGTCCTTTGTTTTGATAGAGTTTTGCAAGTGCTGATTCCAGGGGGCTTAGGGTCCGCGCCTCTGAGCGAGAAATCACGGGATAAACAGGGCGTTAGTGATTGTGAGAGGTAGGAGCGGCACCGGTTGGAAAGGACAACAGCAAATCTGGTTTGCGTTGCGGATCGATACCGCCGAGATGGGGCGCACTAGTGCTATGCCCGTACACACTCGTCGTCGTACGTAGGCGAAAACAACCTCTTCGAGCAATGATTTGGCCTGGAAAGAAAGTGCCGATTATTTTGGAATTGGAATTTGTTGGTACGCGGTTTTGCCTGGGAATATTATACCATGCGTTTTTTCGGAAACCGGAACTTTGGGGTTTTGCTTAGCGGAAGCTGCTCAGGGCGGTGTTTTCGTCAGAGTAGACGTCGAAGACGGTGAAGAGTTTGGTGAGTTGCAGGAGGTCGTGAACTTTTTTGGTCAGGTGCAGAAGTTTCAGGTCGCCGCCGCTCTTTTTCACCGTGGTGAAAGCGGTGACCAATTCGCCGATGCCGGAGCTGTCGATGTAATTCACGTCGGCGAGGTTGAGAAGGATTTTTCTGCGGCCTTCTTCCAGCAACTCGCGTATGGTCTTGCGCAGTAGTGCGCTGCCTTCGCCGAGCGTAATGCGTCCGCCGATATCCACAACCGTTACGACCCCGGCATCCCGATAGGTGGCGCGCAGATCCATGATTTTATCTAGGCTCCGTGTTGCGGCGATGCATTCTGGCCGCCCTCGTTATTCGTTGATGGATCATTGCCGGACGGCAGTTTTTTCGACATGATGATTTCCGCGCCACCGGTGCGGCCGGGGACTACGTCAAACTCATCCATGAAGGCGCGCATCAGGAAAATGCCGCGTCCCGATGTGCTCAGCAAATTCTCTTGGGCCAGCGGATCCGGCACGCCCTTCAGGTCGAAGCCCTTACCCTCATCCAGGACGTGGATGATCATTTTCTCGGGGGTGATATCGACCGCCAGATGGATCTTTTTGTCGGGGCGTTCCTGATTCCCGTAGTGGAAAGCGTTGATGACGCCCTCGCGCACCGACATGCCGATACGGTAGCAGTCGTCTTCTCCGAAACCTGCCGATTCCGCCACGCGAAGACACATCTCCTCGGCTAGATTCACGCTTTCGACGTGGGTGTCCAATGTGACTTCGAGGTGCTTGGTGTCAGACGCCATGCGACCTATCGCTGCGACCCAAATTGGGCTGTACTTGGGCGCACTATGGGTAACACACAGATGGAAACAGAGTCAATGAGCAGGGCGAGGTAGAGCCAAGTCGAAGAAACCTTATGGCGCATGCCCGAAGCCGAACCAGCTATCGGCGTTATTGCTATCGACCTCTCTACTTGACCTCTGTACCTCCTATGTTGACTCGAAGTCTTCCATTTTTATTTCATGCCCAATAGGAACGGTCGAGGGTGCGGTACTGGATGGCTTCGCTCAGGTGGCGAGGTTCAATGCTTTCCGCGGCGTCGAGGTCGGCGATGGTGCGGGCGACTTTGAGGATGCGGTCGTGAGCGCGGGCCGACAAGCCCAGCTTGGTAATGGCGTTCTCCAGGAGTTTCTCGCCATCGGCGGAAATAGCGCAGAATTTGCGGAGCATTTTGGGCATCATCTGGGCGTTGGAGTAGGTGTTTTTTTCAAGGCGGTAACGGTCGGTTTGGCGGTCCCGGGCCGCAATGACACGTGCGCGAACCGCCGCTGAATCTTCGGATAAAGTTGGCGCACGGAGTTCCTTGTATTTCACTGCCGGGACTTCAATGTGGATGTCGATACGGTCGAGCAACGGCCCGGAAATCTTCGATACATAGCGCTGGATCATGGGCGGGGTGCAGTGGCACTCGCGAGTGGGATCGGCAAAGTAGCCGCAAGGACAGGGATTCATCGCGGCGGCGAGCATGAAGCGCGCCGGGAAGGTGACGGAAATGGCGGCCCGGGCGATGGTCACCGAGCCGTCTTCGAGAGGCTGGCGCATGACTTCGAGAACGTTGCGCTGGAATTCGGGGAGCTCGTCGAGAAAGAGGACGCCGTTGTGGCCCAGCGAAACTTCTCCAGGGCGCGGAACGGCGCCGCCGCCGATCAGTCCGGCGTCGCTGATGGTGTGATGCGGGGAACGAAAAGGGCGCGTGCCGACCAGGCCGCGGCTGTCTTCGAGGACGCCGGCCACGCTGTGGATTCGGGTGGTCTCGATGGCTTCATCGAGCGACATGGGTGGCAGGATGGTGGGGATGCGCTTGGCCAGCATGGTCTTGCCAGCGCCAGGCGGGCCAATGAAGAGGATGTTGTGGCCGCCGGCGCAAGAGACCTCCAAGGCGCGCTTGGCGGCTTGCTGGCCGTGGACGTCGCGCAGATCAACGTTGTAGTGGGCGGCTTCGGAAAGCATTAGTTTGGCGTCGACGCGGACGGGCTGGAACGATTCGGGAGAATTGATGAGGTCGACCGCCTGCGGCAAGGACTTCACGGCAAAGACGTCTACACCTTCGACGACGGCGGCTTCGCGGGCGTTGGATTCGGGGACGGCGATGGACTTGAGGCCCATTTCGCGAGCTGCCAGCGTGGCGGAAAGCGCGCCACGAATGGAGCGCACACTGCCGTCGAGGGAAAGTTCGCCCAGGAACATGCATTTATCAAGTGGCTTGCCGAAGAAGTGGCCCATGCAGCCTGCCAGTCCCAGCGCCATTGGGAGATCGAAGGCGGAGCCTTCTTTGCGAACGTCGGCGGGGGCTAGGTTTATGGTTACGCCCTGGCCGTGGGGGAACTCGAAGGAACAGTTGCGGAGGGCGGATTTGATGCGCTCGCGGCTTTCCTTAACGGCGTTGTCGGGCAGGCCGACCACGTTGAAGTCTTGCATGCGGGCGGAGCCCACATCGACTTCCACTTCGACTACATAGGCGTCAATACCGTACACGGAAGCGCTGAGCGTTTTGAAGAGCATAGTGGGAGCAGGTCTGAAGGCGGGTGGAGTATAAACCAATGCATTACTACTAGCTAGGGTTAATACGTAAGCTCTGTTTAGCAGCCGCAAGACTTGCTGACTATGGGTAGTTGAGGTCCTTTCCGGCCGAGCCGGAATCCCAGATCGCGCATCCTCATCGGATGCATACAGGATCACAGTTCCTAGAAGAATCTATGCTGGTTAGGAAGAGCCGATCGTGCCGCCGAAGCCGTAAAGATTTAGAACGTCCTGAAGGGTTACTACACCTTCCAGTTTGTGCACGTCGGCGCGGCTTACCACCGGCAGCACATCCAGATGCGCGGCGCCCATGCGTTCGAGAGCCACGCTAAGCGGATGATCGACATGCAAATGCGGAAATTCGCGGGCGTCGACAAACTCTCTCAGGGTGCGCCGCGATTCGCTCACGGCCATTGCCTTCTGTAGCGTGGTTCGACTGATCATTCCAATGACGCCAGTGCTGCCTCTCACCGGCCAGGCGTGAATCGCGCTGGCGTCAACCTTTTCTATCGCCACCTGCACGGTCATATCGGCATCGAGGATTTCCGTGGCTGTGCGCATGGCGCTAATTACGCGCCGCTGGCCCTCGACGGAACGTGATTCAACGCCGGGGAGGTGGATGCCATCCTGGCCCGCCATGGCTTCGTAGATAGGCTCCCGCTGAAGTCGTGAGGAAATGAAGAAGCTGACCAGGTTGGAGATCATCAGGGGAACAATGATGGAATAGTCGCGCGTGGTCTCAAAGATCATGACGACGGAAGTCATGGGGGCGCGAACGATCCCGGCGAAGGCTGTGCCCATGCCGACCAGTGCGTAGACTCCGGGAGCAGCTACGTGAGCCGGGGACAAATAGTGAGCTGCGGTGCCGACAATCCCGCCCAGCATGGCTCCCAGGAACAATGCAGGGCCGAATATGCCTCCCGCGTTTCCGGAGGCATAGCTGATAGTGACGGCAAAGAACTTCAATACCAGGAGCAGCACCATCAGCTTCAAGGCCATTCCGCCATTTAAGGCAGCACCGACATACGAGTAGCCAACACCCAGGATTTGCGGCACAAACCATCCCATGATGCCCACGAGCAGGCCGCCCGCCAGCGGCTGGAACCAGACTGTACGCCGAGGAAGGCGCAGGAAGCGTTCTCGCATGCCAAGTAGCAACTTCGTGAAGGCGACCGACACCAACCCGCCAAGAACGCCAAGCACGGCGTAAACGCCAAATTCCCACGGACTGACCAATTGGTATTGCGGAACCTTGAAAAGTGGATCGTTACCGAGGAGCAGTCGCAGCATTGCCCAAGAAGTGGCGGAAGCCAGCACAACCGATCCAAGCACCGGGGCGTGGAGGTCGCCGACGACTTCCTCAAGAGCAAACAGCACGGCGGCCAGAGGTGTATTGAAGGCTGCGGCGACTGCGGCTGCGGCGCCTACCGGTATCAGCGCCTTGACTTTTTCTGGGCTGAGCCCGAGAGCGCGTCCTAGCACGGAGGAAAGGCCTGCACCGACTTGAACGGATGGACCCTCGCGGCCGAGAGGGATGCCGCTAGCTAGAGTGGCCGAAGTGCAGAAAAACTTTCCGAAGACGGTGCCAAGCGAGATGCGGCCGCCTCGGGCATAGAGTGCGGCCTTGGTCTGGGGAATACCGCTGCCGCGGGCATCGGGAAAATATTTGTACAACAGATAGCCCATAGAGAGCGAGCCGAGCATCGGAGCAAGAATCCGGTGCCACGCCGGGCTCCCAGGCGGATAAATTCGTGCTCCGACGTGTTCGGTAAGCACGATGAAGGCGACTACGGTGAGACCCACCAAAGCACCGATGACGAGCGTTAACACGAGGAAGACCTGCTCCTCGCGGCGCTTGAGGAAGTCAGTCCATTGGCGAACGGGAATGTCCCACCACTTCACGGGCACGGCACCGAGTTGTGCTGAAGCTTCGGACATGTTCGAACGTTTCAGTGTACGACGGGAGCTTGCGTCTCTTCGCTTACGCGGCCTCCTGGCAGGAGAAATCTCAGCTTCAGCGGGCTCTCGCGACGACGTTCTTCCTCGGGGTCTCGCGCGCGGGCTTCGCCCTTCGAATTTCCTAAGGAGCGGTGCTGGAGGCGTTAGCCACGTTTCCTTCGCTTTCGATTTGGTAGATGGATTTTCGAACCTTTGCCTTGCCGGGATCTTCGCGTTCGCGGCGCGTAAAGCAGCTGATCGATGGCGCGAACCAATTCGTGCCCGTTCGATCGCAGCTCGTTGATCCGGCGGCGCGCGACGTCTTCGAGCATTCGCTCTCCGCGCGGTAACAGGGACACCAGCACGCTGCGGCGATCGTCACGGCTGCGAGACCGACGCACGTAGCCGCGTGCTTCCAATCGGTCGATCAGTTCTACGGCGCTGTGATGTTTGAGCGCGAGGCGTTCCGCTAGCGTTTGGATGGTGGCCTCTTGTCCGGCAGGGAGACCGCGAATCATCAGCAGCAACAGGTATTGCTGGGGTTCGAGGCCTGCTTCGCGGGCGGCGGCATCGCCTTCGCTCAAGAAATGGCGAATGCGATAGCGAAGCTCGGCTAACGCGCGGTATTCGTCGATGGTGATTCCGGCGGACACGCCTTAAGTATATCGTAATACGATATATTTTGCCATTTCGCGGTTGCGGGCGTTCCAAGTAATAATCCTGTGTCGCTGGACTGATCCAAAGCGGGTGCCACCAAATGAATCGAGAACCGACGACCTGGAACTGGCGGCGTGCATGCGTGGCTCAGGCGCTGGCCTTCAGCTTCCTTCTGTTGGTCAGCGTTGCTGTACGAGGCAAGGGCGAGTGGTTCCCATCTTCGTGGAAGACGTTTGCTGGCGGCCATCCACAGGTTGTGCCGGTACTTGGCGCGACCGTCCTGAAATCTTACCCTCACGACTCGCACGCTTTCACCCAGGGACTGGAGTATTTCGGCGGGTATCTGTACGAAAGCACGGGGCGAAGCGGCCAATCGACGTTACGGCAAACCGTCCTGGAGACCGGAGCGAGCCTCAAACAAGTCAGCCTGCCGCCACAATACTTCGGCGAAGGCCTGACCATTTTTCGCGGGAAGATCTATCAGCTCACTTGGTTGTCCAAGATGGGATTCATCTACGATGTGCGTACTTTCCGGCAACTCGGAGAATTCCACTACGAAACGGAAGGCTGGGGCCTCACTCACGATGATTCATCACTGATCTTGAGCGATGGGACAAATAAACTTCAGTTCATCGATCCGGTCTCATTCAAGGTCACTCGAACGGTGGAAGTGTATGCGGGAAACGAGGCGGTCACGAACTTGAATGAGCTGGAATATATTCGCGGCGAGATTTTCGCGAACTTGTGGCACTCGACGCGAATCGCGCGCATCGATCCACGCTCCGGTCAGGTGGTGGCGTGGATCGACGTGGCTCTCGTAGTCGCAAAAGAAAAACATGAGCAAGAGGATGTGCTGAACGGAATCGCTTATGACGCGAAACGCGATAGGTTGTTTGTAACCGGCAAGGATTGGGCGGAAATATTCGAGATCAAAGTCGAGAGCGCGGCGCATTGACGACAGGTCGCGCGCAATTGCCGAATCAGAGCGGCTTGCGGAAGGCTTTCTGAGTCTTGTAGTGCTCGTACCCGTGGCGCTCGTAGAAGGCGTGAGCGCGATCGCGAATGACGTTCGAGCGGACGGACATATTCACGCACTTTTTCTTGCGCGCCCAGTCCTCGGCAGCTTCGAGCAACAGTGCGCCTGCTCCTTTGCTTCTCTGGCCCTCGCCGACTACCAGGCCATTTACTTCCGCGCGCAGGGGCGCCTCCAGCAAATTAGAAATGCTGACGTGCAGCCAACCAATAACTTCGCCTTCCGCGGCTTGGGCGACGAACACGGCATTGTCAGCAGCCTGCTTTAAGCGGCTCAACCGAATCCTCATCTCGCTGGGAGTACTGGGATAGCCCAATTCTGTGCAAAGGACCGCGAGGCGTGCAGATTCGCTGATTCTCGCGCGGCGAATCTTGAGTTCGGAGGTTTTGTGCATGTTTCGCATCGGTCATGGACGCTTTCGTCGGAGCCGGGCTTGCACCGCAACGCTTCTGAGCTCGCGCAGAGCGTCCGCTGCGATCCACCGCGCCGCTCGAGAGTTTTGGCGCCGGATGCGTTCCGCCGTGCGAATCGCTGCCCGGTTCAGGCGCAGGTTTCTCTTGCCGATGTTGCGCAGGGCCCAGTTCACGGCTTTGCGGACGAAATTCCGTTCGTCGTTCGACTCTCGTTCGATTGTCCGCAAGAATTGTGCAAACTTCTCATCGGGAGCCTGCTTGTCTTTGTAACTTAGATACGCAGCCAACGAAAATGCCGCGCGCTTCACAAATTCTTCCTTGCGGCGGCTCCACGCGGCCGTTTTGCTCCACGCCGGAGCAGCGAACGCGTAGAGGTAGCAGCATGCCGAATCCACGACGTCCCAGGCGTCGAAACCGCTGGCCCAACGATCCATTTCGCCAGCGGTTACTTTCGCTGAGTCACCAACCAGCGTCGCCAGGATTCGAGCTTCGTGAATGCCGGAGTCCCATAGCTGCCGCGCGAGATCGTGATCTTTGCCGATGCGGCGTGCCAACGCGTGCAGCACGGGCGCGGAAATTCCGTGAGCGTCGTGAACGTTCACGCCGAAATAGGCCATCTTTTCTCGAACGCGCGGGTCTGCCAGTCCGCGCAGCTCGCGCAAGATACCGGCTCTGGTCCAGCGGGCCTTGGCAACCCCTTTGCGCAGACGGCCGCTAGAAGGTTTTGTCGGAGTCGAGGAGGATTGTGACCGGGCCCTCATTGACCAACTCCACGGACATCGTTGTCTGAAATACGCCGGTGGCTACGGTGACGCCAAGCTCGCGCAACGCAGCGTTGAACTCTTCATACAGAGCAACCGCCTTTTCGGGCGGAGCCGCTGCCAGGAAGCTCGGGCGCCGCTGGCCACGCGCGTCACCATACAACGTGAACTGCGAGACCACCAGTGCTGCGCCCTTCACGTCCAGCAGGGACTTGTTCATTTTCCCTTGCTCATCTTCGAAGATTCGGAGGTTGGCGGCCTTCTCTGCCATTGAGACGGCGACCGCGGAGGTATCCTCGCGCCCCACACCGAGTAGAATCATTAGTCCCGCATCGACCTGACCAGTGATGCGGCCCTCGACGGTGACCTGCGCGCGGCTCACTCTCTGCACCACCGCCCTCATCTGGATAGGGCTCCCGATACACATTTGTCGGCACGCATTGCGCTGTTAGCTCCGAGCCTACTGTGCCGGTGGTGCGGGCTTCGCCGGCTTTCGGGGCAGCATCTCTGGGAGT
>Ga0137403_10005668_pt1 | contig 14445 bp, 13 predicted proteins | sample CZOMad2_1_16fung_FD_122057 | JGI IMG/M metagenome (GOLD analysis project Ga0137403, IMG submission 122057) | Vadose zone soil fungal communities from Angelo Coast Range Reserve, California, USA - CZOMad2_1_16fungal (Hybrid Assembly) | ecosystem: Environmental > Terrestrial > Soil > Vadose zone... | reverse complement strand
GCCTACGGCGGATACCCCGACGTTGATGGCCTCTTCCGCGAGCAGGCGGCGGAGCTCGATCGCGCCAAGCGCGAGGCGCTGCTGCATCGCATGCAGCAGCTCGTGCACGACAAGGCAATGGTGGCCCCGATGTACGAGCTGGCCTTCGTCAACGGCGTCGGCGGGCGCGTGGAGGAATCCGGGCTCGGGCTCATCGCCAGCTACGCCTTCTCGGCGCCCTACGAGGATCTGAAGCTCAAAGCGAAGTAGTCGTGTCGCTCCCTCGTTGACCGGCGCCACGCCTGGAGCTACTCTCGCGGCACCTGTAGCCCTGTTCCATCCGTTCGTCTGGAGGCCCGGCATGACGTGTCCCCGGTGCCAGAAGGAACCACGCGAGGAGGCCACACCATGACGACCACGAAGACTCCGTTGTCGGAGATCATCTCGATCAGCGACCTCCCGTGGCAGGAACGCCAGCCCGGGGTCCGGACGAGGAGCATCTGGGAGCATCCGGAGAGCAAGCGGCGGGCCGTCATGACGCGCATCGAGCCCGACGCCAAGCTCCCGCTCCATCGGCACGTCGGCGACGAGCTGGTCTTCGTCATCGAGGGCGCCATCTCGGACGAGTTCGGCACGGTGACGGCCGGGAACATAGGCTATCGGCCGAACGGCTGTGTGCACACCGTCTCGACGACGAACGGCGCGACCGTGCTCGCGATCATCACCGGTGGCGTGGAGCCGTTGACGCAGCGAGGCAGCGGGCCGCCGTCGCAGGTCTTCACGCTGGGCGACCTCCCATGGATCGAGACGCGTCCGGGAGTACGCCAGAAGAAGATCTGGGAAGACAAGGTGAACGCGCCCGAGCGCCGCGCGATCCTGGCGCGGTTCGAGCCGGGCGCCACGCTCGCCCCCCATCGTCACGTGGGCGACGAGCTGATCTTCCTCATCGAAGGGGCGAACGCGGACGAATCGGGCCCGGTGACCGCCGGCAACATGAACTACCGGCCGAACGGTTGTGTGCACACCGTGACGACGAAGAACGGCGCGACGGTCCTGGCCGTGGTCTGGGGCCGCACGGAGCCGGTCTGAAAGGGGGGGCTTCCATCATGAGAAGCGTTCGAGGCCTCTTCGGTTCGTTGCTCGTCCTCACGATCTTGGCGGTCGGGGTTTCGTCGGGCGCCGCAGCGCCCGAAGGTCAGATGACCTGGGCGGTGCACGTCTCACTGGCGCCTACCTGGTTCGACCCCGCGGAGACCTCCGGGATCATCACGCCGTTCATGGTGCTCTATGCCATGCACGACGCCCTGCTGAAGCCGATGCCGGGCCATCAGATGACGCCGAGTCTGGCCGAGTCATGGAGCATGTCCACGGACGGCCTCGTGTACGACTTCGTCCTGCGCCGAGGCGCCAGGTTCCACAACGGCGATCCCGTCACCGCCGAGGACGTCAAGTTCTCGCTCGAGCGCTACCGCGGTGCGTCCGCCAAGCCGCTCAAGGACAGCGTGGCGGCGGTCGAGACGCCGGACCCCGGCCGCGTCCGCATCCGTCTCAAGCGGCCGTGGCCCGACTTCATCACGTTCTACGCCGGGGCCACCGGGGCCAGCTGGATCGTGCCGAAGAAGTACGTCGAGAAGGTCGGCGACGAAGGCTTCAAGAAGGCGCCGGTCGGCGCCGGCCCGTACAGGTTCGTCTCGTTCACCCCGGGGGTCGAGCTCGTCGTGGAGGCCTTCGATCAGTACTGGCGCAAGTCCCCGAACGTCAAGCGGCTGGTCTTGAAATCGATCCCGGACGAGGCCACGCGCCTGGCCGCGCTCAAGCGGGGCGAGGTGGACATCGCCTATGCGATTCGCGGTGCGCTGGCCGAGGAGATCCGGCGAAGCCCGGCGCTCACACTGAAGCCCAACGTCGGTCAAGCCACGTTCTGGGTCAATTTCCCCGACCAATGGGACGCCAAGTCGCCGTGGCACGATCGGCGCGTGCGCCTGGCCGCCAACTACGCGATCGATCGGCCGGCGATGAACCAGGCGGACTCCCTCGGATTCTCCAGGATTACCTGGAGCCTGATCCCCAGCAGCTTCGAGTTCTACTGGCAGCCGCCCGCCTACTCGTACGATCCGGCCAGGGCCAAGCAGCTTCTGGCCGAGGCCGGGTACCCCAACGGCTTCGACGCCGGAGACTACTTCTGCGACGCCGCGATCGCCTACGTTGGTGAGCCGGTGGTCAACTACTTCAACTCGGCCGGCATCCGGGTGAAGCTCCGGCCGATCGAGCGCGTGGCCTTCTTCAGGGGGTGGGCGGAAAGGAAGCTCAAGGGCCTCGTCCAGGGCGGAAGCGGCGCCTACGGCAACGCGGCCACCAGAATCGAGGCCTTCGTGGTCGCGGGCGGCACCTACGTCTACGGGAGCTATGGCGACATCGACGGTCTCTTCCAGGAGCAGGCGGGCGAGCTGGACCCGAAGCGGCGTGAGGCGACGCTGCATCGCATCCAGCAGCTCGTGCACGAAAAGGCGATGATCGCGCCGATCTGGCTCAACGCCGGCCTGGGCGGCCTGGGGCCCCGGGTGGAAGAGTCGGGGATCGGAGTCATTCCCGGCTATGCGTTCTCGGCGCCGTACGAGGACGTGAAGCTGAAGGCGAAGTAGGAAAGGACGCCGCCATCGTGAGACACCTCAGAGGCCTCTCCGCCGCGCTCCTCGTCCTGGTGATCTCGGCCATCGCAGTCGCGCCGGGCGACGCGGCCCCGGAAGGTCAGATGATCTGGGCCGTGCACACGACCCTGGTGCCGGCCTGGTTCGACCCGGCGGAGATCATCCAGCAAACCCCGTTCATGGTCCTCTCGGCGACGCACGACGCGCTCGTGAAACCGATGCCGGGCAAGAGCATGGCGCCCGGTCTCGCCGAATCGTGGAGTGCTTCGCCCGACGGGCTCGTCTACGAGTTCGTCCTGCGTAAGGGGGTCAAGTTCCACAACGGCGAGCCCGTCACCGCCGAGGACGTGAAGTTCTCCTTCGAGCGCTATCGGGGCATCTTCGCCAAGACACTCAAGGAACGGGTCGCGACCGTCGAGATCCTCGACCCGGGCCGCGTCCGGTTTCGGCTCAAGCAGCCCTGGCCCGACTTCATGACCTTCTATGGGACACGCGCGTCGGGCGCCGGATGGATCGTCCCGAAGAAGTACGTCGAGAAAGTCGGCGACGACGGCTACAAGAAAGCGCCGATCGGCGCCGGTCCGTACCGCTTCGTCTCGTTCACGCCCGGCGTCGAGCTGGTACTCGAGGCGTTCGACCAGTACTGGCGCAAGACGCCGCACGTGAAGCGGCTCGTGTTCCGCGTGATTCCCGACCACGCCACGCGGCTGGCGGCGCTCAAGCGCGGCGACGCCGACATCGTCTACCTGATCAGCGGAGAGCTGGCCGACGAGGTCCGGCGCACGCCCGGGCTCGCGTTGAAGACCGTGTTCCCGTCCAACCACTGGCTGTCCTTCGCCGATCAGTTCGATGCGAAGTCGCCCTGGCACGACAAGCGCGTGCGTCTGGCCGCCAACCTTGCGCTCGATCGCCAGACCCTCAACGAGGCCGCGACGCTGGGCCTCTCGAAGATCACCGGAAGCATCGTCCCCTCGAGCTTCGACTTCTACTGGCCGGCGCCCCCGTACCCCTACGATCCGGCCCGGGCCCGCCGGCTGCTCGCCGAGGCCGGGTACGCCAGCGGCTTCGACGCCGGCGAGTTCTTCTGTGACCTCCAGGTCTGCAGCTGGGGCGAAGCGGCGGTCACCCACCTGAAGGCCGTGGGCATCCAGCTCAAGCTGCGTCCGTTCGAGCGGGCCGCGCTCTTCAAGGGCATCGCGGAGAAACGGTACCGCAACGTCGTCTATCTCTTCTCCGGCGCGTCGGGCAACGCCGCGACCTGGCTGGAAGCGTTCGCCGTCTCCGGCGGCACGTACGTCTACGGAGGGTACCCCGACATCGACGGCCTCTTCCGGGAGCAGGCCGCCGAGCTGGATCGTGCGAAGCGTGAGATGATCCTTCATCGGATGCAGCAGCTCATCCATGAACGGGCGATGTTCGCGCCGATCTGGGATTTCGCCTTCCTCCATGGCGTCGGGCCGCGCGTGGAGGAGTCCGGACTCGGACTCCTGGCCGGCTACGGCTTTTCGGCGCCGTACGAGGACGTGAAGCTGAAAGGCAAGTGAGATATGGACCGTGAGGGACAGCGCGCGGAGTACGCGGCGCAGCTCCGCGCCGACGCCGAGCGGCGGTTCGGGGCCGCGCGCGCCGCGGCGCTCGCGCAGACGATCGAGGACGTGGCGGGCTGGATGACCGAGGTGGCGACGTTCCCGGTCGGCGCCGACGAGCCGCCGGCCTTCTACGCGGAGCCCGCGCCGTGAGCCTGCACACCCTGGATGCGGTCGACGCGGCCCGAGCGATCCGCGAGAAGGTGCTGTCCCCCGTCGACCTGGTCGAGGCGCTGCTCGAGCGCATCGACCGGATCGACGGGAGAGTCCAGGCGTGGGCGCTCGTCGACCGCGACGGCGCCCGCGCCGCGGCGCGCCAGGCGGCCGACGAGGCCGCGCGGGGTGTGTTCCGCGGTCCGCTCCACGGCGTCCCCTTCGGCGCCAAGGACATCTTCTACAGCGCCGGCCTCCGCACCGAGGCCGGGTCGAAGGTGATGGCCGGCTTCGTGCCGGACTGGGACGCGACCGCGGTGGCGCGACTCAGGGCCGCCGGCGCGATCCTCCTCGGCAAGCTGCACACCACGGAATTCGCGACCTACGATCCGGCGCCCACGCGCAACCCGTGGAACCTGGTCTGCACCCCCGGCGGCTCGTCGAGCGGCTCGGCGGCGGCGGTGGCCGCGCGCATGGTCCCGCTGGCGCTCGGCAGCCAGACGATCGGCTCGAACGTGCGCCCCGCGTCCTACTGCGGGCTGGTCGGTCTCAAGCCGACGTTCGGCCGGATCAGCACGCGCGGCGTGATGGCGCTCAGCTACACCCAGGACCACGTCGGGCTCATGGCCCGCAGCGTCGAGGACATCGCCCTCGGGCTCTCGATCGCGGCCGGCCACGATCCCGAGGATCCGAGCTCGTCGCGGGCACCGGTGCCCGACTACCTCGCCGCGATCACGCGCCGTCGCGCACCGCGCGTCGGGGTGCTGCGCGAGTTCTTCGAGCGCGCCACTCCGGAGGTCGCCGACGTCACGGCGCAGGCGGTGAACCGCCTGGCGCGGGCCGGCGCGGCCGTGGACGAGGCCAAGCTGCCGCCGACGTTCCGCGCGGTGCATGCCGCGGCCTACGTGATCACGCGGAGCGACACGGCGAGCATCCACGCCGAGCGCTTCGCGCAGAAGGCCGACCTTTATCGGCCGGCGATCCGGAGCGCGATCGAGATGGGCATGCTGATTCCCGGCGATCTCTACGTCCGGGCGCTCAGGATCCGTCGCCAGTTTCGCCGCGAGATGAGCCCGCTGCTGGACCGCTACGACGTGCTGCTGACGCCGACCACGCCCACGCCCGCGCCCGAGGGCATGGCGACGGGCGATCCGCAGTTCCAGGTCCCGTGGTCGCTCTCCGGCTTGCCGTCGATCACGGTGCCCTGTGGTCTGACGACCTCCGGCCTCCCGCTCGGGATCCAGCTCGTGAGCGGAACCTTCACCGAAGCGCCACTTCTCGCGGCGGCGGCGTGGTGCGAGGACATCCTCGGCCACGCATCGGCGCCAAGCCTCTAAGGAGGACATCATGAGCGACTCTCTCGGGCGGGCGGTCGAGCTTCTGGCGGCGGGCGACTGGAAGAAGGCGCACGAGATCGTCCAGAAGGAGAAGTCGACGCTGGCGGCGTGGATTCACGGGATCGTGCACATCCTCGAGGGCGATCTCGACAACGCGCGCGGCTGGTACAAGCGGGCCGAACGCGATTTCCCGGGCGCGGATGCCGCGCCGGCGGAGATCGCCGCGGCGCGCCGCGCCGTGGCGAGCGGTGTATAGTCTGGGCGGCTCACGCGCCGAATCCGAGTCAGGAGGTGGAGCATGACGAGCAAGGGGAACATCCTGGTCGGGACCGTTGGTCAGGGCGTCATGATGAGCGCCGACGACGGGGAGAGCTGGACCCGGGCCAGCGTGCGCCAGGGGATGCATTCGGACTCGATCGTCCGCATGCTGCGCTCGGACTCCCGGAGCCCGGAGACCGTCTACGCCGGGACCGACCTGGGACTCTACCGGAGCGATGACGGGGGCGCCAAATGGCGCCTGCTCGAGAACCCGATGAAGGGATCCGTGGTCTGGAGCATGGCCATCGACCCGGGCGATCCGGCCGTCATGTTCGCCGGCACCGGCACGCCCAGCACGCCGGGCATCTTTCGCTCCACCGACGCGGGGAAGAGCTGGACCCGACTGCGCGTGGAGATCGCGGACGATTGCCCGAACGTCGGCGTTCCTCGGCCCACGGGGATCGCGGTCGATCCCACCAACGACCGGAACGTGTGGGTCGGGCTCGAGGTGGACGGCGTGCGGCACAGCACCGACGGCGGTGAGACCTGGACCAAGGTGAACGGCCAGATCCCGAACCAGGACGTCCACAACGTGCTGGTGGTCGAGGGCCCGCCGAAGACGGTGTTCACCGTCGTCAACGACGACATCTGGCGCAGTACCGACGACGGCAAGACCTGGCACGCGGCGCGGGCTCGGGAAGTTTTCCCCTGGCACTACCCCCGCGGGATCGCCGTCCGGCCCGACGATCCGCGGACGGTGTTCCTGACGCTGGGCGACTCCACTCCCGGCCGCATCGGGACGGTGGTGCGATCCCGCGACGCGGGCGTCAGCTGGGAGAATCTGAAATTCCCGGTGCAGCCGAACTCGGCCATCTGGACCGTGAGCATCTCCGCGGCGGCGCCCGACACGATGTTCGCCGCCAGCCGCTACGGCTATCTCTATCGCAGCGACGACGGCGGTGACAGCTGGCGGAAGCTCTGGCGGGAGTTCGGCGAAGTCTCGTCGGTTCTCTGGGTTCCTCGATAGCGACGGAGCAAACGGTGGTCAAGGAGAGCGAGAGCTCATGAAAGCCATCCGCGTCTCGGCGTACGGCGGCCCGTCCGTCCTGAAGGTCGAAGAGATTCCGGCGCCCCAGGCCGGCGCCACCCAGGTGCTCGTGCGGAACCACGCGGTCGGCGTGAACCCCGTGGACACCTACCTGCGCTCGAACACCGACAACCGCGGCCCGAAGCTGCCCTACACGCCGGGCTCGGACTCGGCGGGCGTCGTCGAGGCGGTGGGCGATGCCGTGACCCGCGCCAAGAAGGGTGATCGCGTCTACGTGGGCGGCACGCTCTCCGGTGCCTACGCCGAGATGTCGCTCTGCGAGCAGACGCAGGTCCACGCGCTGCCGGGGAACGTCAGCTACGCCCAGGGGGCGGCGATGAACGTCCCCTACGCCACCGCCTTTCACGCGCTCTTCCACCGTGCCCACGGTGAGGCCGGCGAGTCGGTCCTCGTGCACGGAGCGAGCGGGGGCGTCGGCATCGCCGCCGTCCAGCTCGCGCGGGCGCGCGGTCTCACGGTCATCGGCACGGCCGGTACCGACAAGGGAAGGCGGATGGTGGCCGAGCAGGGCGCCCACCACGTTCTCGACCACACGGCGTCGGGCTACCTCGACGAGGTGGTGAAGCTCACCGGGGGGCAGGGCGTCGACGTCATCCTCGAGATGCTGGCGAACGTGAATCTCCAGAAAGACTTCGGCGCCCTCGCGATGCGCGGGCGCATCGCGGTCATCGGCAGCCGCGGTACCGTCGAGATCAACCCGCGTCTGGCCATGAACAAAAACGCCGCGATCCTCGGCGTGGCGCTCTTCCATGCGACGCCGGCCCAGCTCGCGGGCATCCACGCCGCACTCGTCGAAGGGCTGCGCAACGGCACGCTGCGCCCGGTCATCCACCAGGAGCTGCCGCTCGGCCAGGCGCCGCGCGCCCACGAGGCGGTGATGGAGAACGGCCACCACGGCAAGATCGTGCTGGTGCCGTAGCAAACGCGCGCCGATGAGCCCGGCGGCGATGCGCAAGCAGGTGGTTCACACCCCGAAGGTGCCGCCGGCCCGGGTGCCCCTGTCCCAGGCGATCAAGGTCGGCGACTGGGTGTTCGCATCCGGCCAGCTCGGCCTCGACATCGAGACGGGCAAGCTCGCCGAAGGCGGCATCACCGCCGAAACCCGCCAAGTCTGCGAAAACCTCAAAGCCGTGCTGGAAGCCGCCGGCTCCTCGCTGGACCGAGTCGTGAAAGTCACGATCTACATGGTGGATCTGCGCGAGCTCATGGACATGAATACCGTCTTCAGCCAGTACTTCCCGATCGACCCCCAGCCCGAACGACGTTCCAGTGCCTCGCCCTCGTCGGCAACGCCCGAGTAGAAATCGAAGCCATCGCAACGCTCTAGCCCTCCGCCGAAAAATCCTTTCAGCGCTTGCGGAGCGACCGGGCCTGACGGGCGGGGGTGGTGCGGTAGGGGGTCGCCGGACCCGTTCCCGCAACGCGGCGTCGGACGCCGCGCACCCTGATGGAGCCCAGCCGCCGCGGAGCAGCGCCCGCGTGCCGCGTGGTCCGGGACCGCCTACCGCACCACCCCCGCCCGTCAGGCCCGGTCCCCGATGACAGCGATACCCTGGATCTCAATCTCCATGCCAGGGCGAGCAAAGTTGGTGACGGTGATGAGCGCGCTCCCGGGGTAGTTGCCGTCCGGGAACTTCTGCTTCCGGAGCTCCACGAAGCGGTCACCGTAACGCGATTCCTTGATGAAGACCGTCATCGTGACGAGATTTGCCAGCGTGCCGCCGGCCCGCCGCAGCGTCTGGTCGATCAGCGCAAATACACGATGCGTCTGGGCCTCGAAGCTGCCGGAGATGTCCTTGCCGTCGCCGTCGACCGTCGCGGTCTGCCCGGCCAGCCAGACGATGCGCCCGCCCTCGGTGACGACGGCCGGCGAGTACGCCCGGCTCTTCTGCTGATCGGTGCCTTCGAGATATTTCGCCATCGCGATTCCTTTCTCGGGTCATCGACTGCCGCGGTGACCTCGCGGACCAGGGCAGCCGCGGGTGCCCGCGAGTATAGGACTCTGATAGACTCGCGGGCGTAAATCCCTCGGAGATAGTCGTGTGAGGCGCAGGTCGTCGCGGGGCTGGGGTCCCGCCGGCCGAGGCGAGCCTATGAGATGGCCGTGCGAGCCGCAGGTCGTCGCGGGGCTGGGGTCCCGCCGGCCGAGGCGAGCCTATGAACGAGGAGAGCCCGCGATGGATCTCGGTCTGAAGGGACAGGTGGCGCTGGTCACCGGGGGCAGCAAGGGCATCGGCAAGGCGGTCGCGCGGGGCCTCGCGCAGGAAGGCGTCCGAGTCGCGATCTGCGCGCGGAGCAAGGCGTCGCTCGAAGAGGCGGCTCAGGAGCTCGCCAGGGCGACGGGGGCGGACGTGTTCGGGGTCGCGGGCGATCTCACGCGGCCCGACGACGTCCAGCGGATCGTCGACGCGGCGGCCTCCCGCTTCGGTCGGATCGACGTGCTCGTCAACAACGCGGGCGCGGCACCGGGCGGCGAGATCCTCGACCTGACGGAAGAGGACTGGCAGAAGGCGCTCCAGCTCAAGTTCATGGGCTACGTCCGGTGCATCAAGGCCGTGATTCCGCACATGCTGCGGCAAGGCGGCGGCCGGATCGTCAACATCGTGGGCAACGACGGCGTCAAGCCCATCGGGATCGAGCTCTCCCCGAGCGCGGCCAACGCCGCCGATCTGGCCATGACGGTCGCGCTGGCCGAGCAGTACGGCCGGCACAACATCCTCGTCAACGCGATCAACCCGGGGCCGGTGGCCACCGAGCGGTGGGGCCAGCTGATCGGCGGCATCGCGCGCATGCGCAAGATCAGCGTCGACGAGGCCCAGCAGCGCGCCGAGCGCAGCATTCCGCTCGGGCGGATCTGCACGCCGGAGGAAGTCGCGAACGTGGCCGTGTTCGTGGCCTCGCCCCGTGCCAGCTTCATGAACGGCGCGATCATCACGCTCGACGGCGGGCAGCGGAAGGCGTTGCTCGACTGACGGCGGCGTGATCGTCGACGTCCACGTCCACTACGTCTCGCCCGGCGCCTTCGACACGGTGCGGCGCCGACCGGACAGCTACGGCGTGCGGCTGCTGCCGGGCGACGGCGTGCGCCTCCAGGTCGGCGACGAGCCGCCGACGCGGCCGCTGCTCCCGGCGCTGTACACGCTCGACCTCCACGCGACGTTCTTCGCCGAGCAGGGCATCGATACCGCTGTCTTCGGTCCGCTGATGGACATCGCGGGCTACTCGCTGCCGCCCGCGCAGGGGGCGGCGTGGAGCCGGCTCCAGAACGAAGCGCTCGCCGCCGCGCTCCACGAGGCGCCGGGCGCGCACCGCGGGCTCGCCACGGTGCCGCTACAAGATCCCTGGGCCGCCGCCGAGGAGCTGCGCGTCGCGGTGCGGGACCTCGGCTTGCGCGGCGCGATGGTCGATCCGAACGCGCTCGGGCGCCCGCTCGGCGACGCCACGTTCGATCCGTTCTGGAGGGTGGCCGCGGATCTCGGCGCACCGGTCGTGTTTCATCCGTATCTCCTCGAGGCGGTCGAGCGCTTCGGTCACCACTACCTGCACAACCTGGTCGGCTATCCGTTCGAGACGACGATGGCCGCCGCGAGCCTCATCCTGGGCGGGACGCTCGACCGGTTTCCCGTGCTCTCGGTGATCCTCGTCCATGGCGGCGGCTTCCTGCCCTACCACATCGGCCGCTTCGACCGGGCGCACCAGACCCGGCCCGAGGCGCGCGTCGACGACGCCGGACTGCCCAGCCGCTACCTCCGGCGCTTTCTCTACGACACGCTGGTCCAGCGCCCCGAGGCGCTCCGCTATCTCGTCCAGCTGGTCGGCCACGATCGCGTCATGCTCGGCAGCGACCATCCCTTCTGGCTCGGTGATCCTGACCCGCTCCGCGTGGTGCGCGAGGCGGGTCTCGATCCGGCTACTCAGGCCGCGATCCTCGGCGAGAACGCGGCGCGCATCTTCCACCTCGAGCCATGAATCCTCCGGCCCGCCTTGCGAATCCTCCGAGCGCTCGCGTGATCGGCGTCCCCATCAAGCGGAAGGAAGACTTCCGTCTTCTGACCGGACGTGGAAAGTATGCCGCGGACGTGCGCCTGCCGGGCCTGCTCCACGCGGCGATCTCGAGGTCTCCCCATCCTCACGCGCGTATCGCGGCCATCCGCGCGGACGCGGCGCGTGCGCTCCCGGGCGTGGTCGCCGTGATCACCGCCGCCGATCTCGGCTCGGTCGGGCGCATTCCGGTGCGCCTCGGGCAGCGTCCCGGTCCAACCGCATGCCTGCAGCCGCCGCTCGCCACCGGGACGGTCCGCTACGTGGGCGAGCCGATCGCCTTCGTCGTCGCCGCCAGCCGGTACCTGGCCGAGGACGCGCTCGAGCTGCTTGAAATCGACTGGGAGCTGTTGCCCGTCGTCGCCGACGCGCGCCGCGCGCGCGAGCCGGGCGTTCCGGTGCTTCACCCGGCCGCCGGCGGCAACGTCGTCGAGCGGCTGACGACGCGCGCGGGCGACGCGGCGAGCGCACTGGCGTCCGCCGATCGGTGCCTGCGCGAGCGCTTCGCCATCCAGCGCCACACCGGCGTCCCGATGGAGACGCGCGGGCTCACCGCCGCCCACGATCCCGGAACGGGCGTGCTCACGCTGTGGGGCGTCGCCAAGGTGCCCCACTTCAACCGGCGCGTCCTGGCGGACCTGCTCGACTATCCCGAGCATCTGATCCACTTCATCGAGCTCGAAGTGGGCGGGGGCTTCGGCGTGCGCGGCGAGTTCTATCCCGAAGACTTCGTCGTGCCCTGGACGGCCATGCGGCTGGGGCGCCCGGTGCAGTGGGTCGAGGACCGGCGCGAGCACCTGATGGCGACGAATCACTCGCGGCAGCAGTATCACGACGTCGAGATCGGCGTGCGCCGCGACGGCACCATCGTGGCCCTGCGCGACCGGTTCATGGTCGACCTCGGCGCCTACATCCGCACGCACGGCGTCGTGGTCCCCGAGCTGACGATCGCGCTCCTGCCCGGCCCCTATCGCATCCCGAACTACGACTGCGAGGCGCTCTGCGTGCTCACGAACAAGACGCCGACGGGAACCTATCGCGGTCCCGGTCGGTACGAGGGCACGTTCGTCCGCGAGCGGCTGATCGACTGCGTGGCCACCGAGCTCGGGCTCGATCCCGCCGACGTCCGGCGCCGCAACTTCATCGGCGCGGACGAGATGCCGTACGAGGTCGGCGGCGGCTCCCTGGGGCAGAAGACCGTCTACGACTGCGGCGACTATCGGTCCGCGTTCGAGCAGGCGCTGGCGGCGGCCGACTACAAGGCGGTGCGCGACGAGCAGGTGCGCGCCCGGGAACACGGGCGCTATCTCGGGATCGGCATCGGCTGCGTTCTGGAGAAGGCCGGCCTCGGCCCCTGGGAATACGCCCGCGTCGAGGTCGACGGCTCCGGGCGCGTGGTCGTCTACTCGGGGGTCGCCGCCGTCGGGCAGGGGATCGAGACGACCCTCGCCCAGGTCGTCGCCGAGGAGCTCTGCGTGGCCGCCGAGGACGTCACCGTCGTCCACGGCGACAGCGCCCGAGTGCCGTTCGGCATCGGCGGCTTCGCGAGCCGCGGCGCCGCCGTCGCGCTTCCGGCCGCGCTCGAGGCGGCCCGCAAGGTCCGCGACAAGATCTTCCTGGTCGCGGCGGCGCTGCTCGAGGCTCACAGGGGCGACCTCGTGCTCGAGGCCGGCGCCGTTCACGTGCGCGGCCTGCCCGAGCGCGCGGTGTCGCTCCGGCAGCTCGCCCGCGCCGCGGTGCCCGGCCCACCGGGGATGGAGCCCGGGCTCTACGCCGCGCACTTCTTCGAAGCGCCGAAGATGACCTATCCTTACGGCACGCACGTGGCCGTCGTCGAGGTCGACCCCGCCACCGGGCATGTCGCGCTCCGCAAGTACGTCGTGACCTACGACGTCGGCCGCGCGATCAACCCGATGATCGTCGACGGCCAGATCGTGGGCGGTCTCGCCCAGGGACTCGGCGGCGCGATCTTCGAAGAGCTGGTCTACGACGACCAGGGCCAGCCGCTCACCACCACATTCATGGACTACCTCGTGCCGACGGCCATGGAGATGCCGGAGGAGACGATCGTGAAGATCCTCGAGGAGACGCCGACGCCGTTGAATCCGCTGGGCGTCAAAGGGGTGGGCGAGGGGGGAAGCTCGGGCACCGGCGCAGCCATCGCCAACGCGGTGGCCGACGCGCTGGCGCCGCTGGGCGTCGCCATCACCCAGCTACCGCTCTCGCCCGACCGCATCGCCGCGCTCGTCCGCGCGAAGGGCGCACGAACAGACCGATAGGAGATCTGAGATGGCCGACTGGATCCGATCGCTGCTGAAGCTTGCGCTCGCGTCGCTCGTGGCGACCCTGGCGATGACTGGAGTGGCGGCGGCGGAGACGATCAAGGTGGGCTTCATGGCGCCGCTGAGCGGCATCTTCGCCCAGGCGGGCAAGGACATGCTCGAGGGCCTCAAGCTCGCCTTCGAGCAGATCGGCTACCAGGCGGCCGGCCGGAAGATCGAGCTGATCGAGGAGGACGACGAGGGCAACCCGGCGGTCGCGCAGGCCAAGTACCGGAAGCTCGTCACCCAGGACCGCGTGCACGTCCTCACCGGCGTGCTGCTCTCGAACATCGGCTACGGGCTGATCCCGCCGATCGAGCGCGACCAGCTTCCGACGCTCTACCTGACGACCCCCGACGATCTGACCAAGAAGAACGTGTCGAAGTGGATTCTCCGAACGAACTTCGCCGCGAGCCAGCCCATGCACCCGCTCGGCGACTACGCCGCGCGGGTGCTCAAGTACCGGAAGGTCGCCGCGATCGCGATGGACAACCCGTTCGGCCACGAGCAGATCGGCGGCTTTCAACGGGTGTTCGAGGACCAGGGCGGCCGCGTCACGCAGAAGATCTGGGTGCCGCTCAACGCGCTGGACTTCGCGCCGTACCTCACTCAGGTCAGCCGCGAGGTGGACGCGGTCTGCGCGGTGTTCGTCGCGGCGCAGGGCGTGCGGTTCATCAAGCAGTACGCCGAGTACGGCCTGAAAGCGAAGCTGCCCCTCATCGGCAGCGGCGTCATGACCGACGAGCACGTGATCCGCAACCTGGGCGACGAGGCCGTCGGCGCCGTCGGCGCGCTCATCTGGGCCCCGACGCTCGCCACCCCCGCCAACCGCACTTACATGAAGCTCGCCGAGGCCAAGGCCGGCAGGACGCCCGCCTACTTCACCGCGGTCATGTACAGCGCCGGCCGCTGGGTCGCCGAGGCGGCGAAGATCGTGGACGGACGCGTCGAGGACCGCGAGCGCTTCCTCGCCGCCATCCGGAAGGCGAGCGAGACCGTCGAGGATCCGCGCGG
>Ga0137403_10005667_pt1 | contig 14447 bp, 10 predicted proteins | sample CZOMad2_1_16fung_FD_122057 | JGI IMG/M metagenome (GOLD analysis project Ga0137403, IMG submission 122057) | Vadose zone soil fungal communities from Angelo Coast Range Reserve, California, USA - CZOMad2_1_16fungal (Hybrid Assembly) | ecosystem: Environmental > Terrestrial > Soil > Vadose zone... | reverse complement strand
TTTCGCCTGCGGACATAACGCCGGACGCAGCTTCCTCAGTGTAACGCTTTGACGTCATGCACGTTCGGACGATCTGGACGCAACGGACGCATATCGCCCTCGAGATTCGCTACGACGATGCGTTCTCCGATTTCTCTTCCCGGATGACGATTCGGCGGGTGCGTAATGGGTCCGAATCACGGGCAAAGGTGATCGCAATACCGACTGCCCGTAGATTAGGCGCCAGACGGCGGAGCACGGCGCTCAGCGCCCGGGCATTTTTCGGCCAGTCTCGGGGGTTCTGACGGCCCGGGGGCGCTTGCGCGTTAAGGGTCTCTAAAAGCGCGGTGGCCGTTCCCTCCCAGCCATCAGGCCCAGTGGCCAGGGTGTGGACCGCATGCGCAACAGCCGAGCTTTCGAGGGCCACGGCGTTTGCGTCCTCGCGGTTGCTGGTATAGGCATCGAGGAAGTCCTGGGCTTCCCATCCCAGCGTCGGGGCGGCGGCGGTCACCCATATCGCGAAATCGGCCATCCGCGGCAGGGGTGAGACCTGCACCGTGGCCAGCTGGCGCAGCGCGGCACTGACGGCGTCCAGCAACGCCCCGAGAATGCCCGGGCGCACCTCCTCAAACGCCGGCCAGAACTCGGCTTCCGGTCGCCGTTTCGCCTCGGGGACGTCCGGTAAATACACCAGCAACGAGCGGTCGAGCAGGTCGCCGCGCGTGACCACCTCATCAATACCCGTGAGCAGGACCGGCCGCTGCGCGTCAAACAAGGCCTCCTCCTGGTTGGTAAACAGCTCCCGGGTGCCAAAGCCGCCGCCAGTGGCAAGCCGGCAGATGGCATCGGAGAGCCAGGGTGGGAGGTGTGAGAGATTATCAAAGGCCAGCATCCAGGCGTTCGTGGCGGCGATCATCACGTCTTGCACTTGGCGGGGCTCGGCGCGCAGCGGGGCCTTATTGGGATCCACTAGGGCGCGCAGTAGGCGGGCCAGGGTCGACTTCGTGGACCCCTGCTCGCCGTGCAGATTCAGCACGGGGTAGGGGCCGCACGGACGTAACGCCGCCAGGAGCCATGCGACCAAGAGGTGCCAGTCGGCGTCGCTCGTGACATTGACAAAGGAGCGCAGGTCGGCCAGAGAGCCGCCGGCCTTCGGGTGTGGCAGGGGGAGCATGCCTCGTCGCCGGAGAAACTTGACTGGCGCGTTCTGTACCACCTTCCATCCATTGGCTGAGATCTCCACGACCTCCCAAGCCGCATTCGCGAGATCCAGATAGATCACGCCTTCGTGTTCCGCGAGGCGGATGAAAACCGCCTGCTCAGGCGCATCGAAGAGCGCCTTTCCCTCGAGAATTCCCAAGGTCCCTTGCAGCACCTGGCTGCCAGGGATTCTCCCTTCATGCTGATAAAACTGGTACTCGAGCCAGCGGCGGAATCCTCGTGACCGCAGGCGCCACGTTTCTTGGTGGTCATTGACGGTGACGGTGGCGTAGGGCTCACCTTCTGGGCTGTGAAATAGATGGACTTCCTCAGCTAGGGTGACGAGTTGTACGGACTGAGATGGTCTGGAATGACTCGTGTCTGGGGTGCTGACCTGCGGGGAGGGGGTTAGGTCAAGAGCCGGCGCCCGGGCCGGCAACATATTATCTTCCATCGGCATCGTTCCTCTATCGGTTGGACATCTTCGCCAGCCACAAAAATGCCCCTGGTGCACGAACACTAGGAGCTCGGACGAAGGAGTGCTTCCAACCGCTGGAACGGCGATGCATGGGTGCAGACGGCGTTAAGAAGGGCACGCGCATGTAGCTACACATAATCTATATCACGGCTATCGCGTGCATGCAAGAGCGGCGACCTGCGAGCGCCACGAATCAGCGGCTGGCGCTTCCGGCGTACATCTCCAGGCTCGCTGACATCCTCATACGCCATCTTTGCCTGGCAGTTCACCGTCTGGTCGTATATAAGGCGGAAGGTGGGAGTATTGACCCACGCAGCAATCATCGATCATCAATGGACATGAGCGCTCATCAAAGTGACAGCCTCAGCTCAGAACGATGATAGCGTATGATAGCCATATGCATGTTATTCAGAGGTCTTTGCCGAAGCACTTGGAAATAAATCTAGGCGCGTTACCGAATTTATCGTACGAGGTTTTCACATCATCAGCTCTACAATTGTTACGTATAGGAGCATAGCAATACATGTTAACGGCGATTCTTCTCCTCATGATGTCCGTTCCACAAGTTCGTCACATTGGTACGGAATGAACATGGATCCGATAGGAATATAGCTATTGCATGCATGCGATAGATGAGGTATGTTGTATGTAATAGCTATATGTTGATCAGTTTCAAGCCGTCTCAGTCATGAACACGCGTGTTCACTCCGGGCCTCCAGTGCTGGCCGTGCTGGGGTCTTTTTATGTTGGAGTCAGGAGGATGGTATGACCACCCGCAAGAGTAAGCGTTTCCTGTTCAATCTGCGCCTCACCCCAATGGTGAAGGAGAAAATGGACGAGCTCGCGCAGGTTGTCGGGAAATCGCGGGCCGCCGTGGTGCGAGCCCTCATCTTGAACGCCACGCTCGCAGACTTGCCCAGAACGTGGACCGCAGTGAGTGAGGAAGAGAAACTGCTGATGCACGAAGTGGAACGCTGAAGGATGGAAACCGTGTTCCCTGAGAGATGAGAGCACAGCGCCGGTGGCGCGCGATCGCCGAGCGGCCCATCTCCCATAGAAGCTGTTCCAGATGGTTACTTGCCCTCTGTACAAGCTGTCACCAGAGGTGACCGTCATAAAACGTACGGGCCGCCCGTCTTGGCCAAGACCGGCGGTTTTTTTTGCCCGGAGGGATTCTGATGTCGACTCGAAGCCCGAAAATGGCGCCGTTGATGATACGCGTGAGCCCCAGTGTGCGGCAGAAGCTTGAGAGCCTCGCGCAGAGCGCCGGGCAATCGCGCGCCGCCATCATTCGCGCCCTCGTCCTCAGGGCGAACGTCGCCGATTTGCCGCGGGCGTGGACCGCGTTATGCGAGGACGAAAAGGCATTTCTGGACGAGGTGGAGCGCTAGAGGCCACGCGGCTCAGGCGCTCGGAAGCCCATGACGTTGGATGCCGTCGCAGCAGCCGAGCAAGGAGGTCACTGTTGCCGACGAAAGACCCGTATCAAGTCATGCCACGCCTCTCCCCAGAAGCCTATGCGGCTCTGAAAGCCGACATTGAGGCCAACGGGGTGCAGATTCCCGCCGATGTCGATGAGGAGGGGAACTATCTGGATGGCATCCACCGGAAACGCATCTGTGAAGAACTGGGTATTGACTGTCCGACACGAGTCCGCCCAGGCCTGACGGAGGAGCAAAAGCGCGCTTATGCCTGGCGGGTCAACTTGATGCGCCGCCACCTGAGCCGAGCCCAGAAGCGCGAGATCGCTCGTTCCCTGCGGCTGGAGGGATGGACCCAGCAGGCGATCGCCCAGGCCTTAGCGATCGGCCAAGCAACCGTCTCGCACTGGATCGGGGAGTTTATTCAAATGGATCAACTGCCGGTGCCCGAGACGATTCAGGGCAAAGACGGCAAGTCCTATCCCAGCCGGAAAGCACGCCGACACGCAGCGCCGTCGGCCGCCAGCGCAGACGCAGAGGACCACACGCTGACCCCTTCGGCGCCCGCTGACGAGACGATCTGCGCTGACACCGGTGCGAGACCACCTGAAGGGCTGCAGGCGCGAGCCACAGGGCCACAGCGATGTGCCGACCGTCAAGACCTGCCGCCATCGGCGACACGCCAGGTCGGATCGGATCCCGCCCACGCGCGGGAGGCTCGTCGCCCGGGTCCCGACGGGCGGCCGGCCGAGGGAAGGCAGGCGCCGACGCCCCCATCAGCGCCCAGTCCTCGCCCATCCACCGCAGATGATGCAGACGATGAGGAGGGACTCTGGGTGAATGCCCTCGGAGAGTTGGCGGCGCAAGTGGCGGCGCTGCAGGGGCGGGGCGACCCAAGGCAGCTCAGCGCGGACTGGCGGCCCGAGACCACAGCCTGGTGCCTGGCCACCATTCAGCACTTGCAGGAGGTGTTCACGACGTGGGCAGACGCGATCGCGCAGGCCCGAGGTCAGGCGACTGACCGCGATCCCGACCATCACAGGTCCCCGCTCGAGGGTCCGGTGCCGATGGCTGATGCGGCTCCGGACGACGGGAACGGCGAGGTCGTGACGGTGCCGTCGGATGACAATCCTGGTGACGATCTGGAGGATTTCCACGTATGACGGTACTCACCGATCTGCAAGCGCTGGGCTACGCGGTGCATGTCCAGGGCGACCGGCTGCATTTACAGTGGCGTGGCGAGGGGAAGCCCCCCCGTGCACAGGTCTTGCGCCTGGTTGAGGAACTGAAACGGTGCAAACCAGAGATCTTGCGCCTCCTCAGCGGGCCTGCTGCCACCGCGGAGGGTCATGAGGGCTCCGAGCACCCGAGCATGCCGCAACCCAGGCACGCGACCCATCCGGACGGCGAGGCATCGGCCACGCCGGAGCGAACGATGCCGAATGACCTCCCGCAGGCATGCCGGAGCGTTGCCGGGGAAGCGACCAAGCCGGATGCCGAACCACTGGCGCATAATGCCCTAGGAGTCACGGCCAGTGACGGCACGCCGCCCCGAGAGACCACACGCTGTGGGTGGTGTGGGGCCGGGGCCACCAGGTTTTTGCATGTGGCCACCGCGGCAGGTCCCCTCTTCGGGACCATTTTTTGTGAGTGCCGGGCCGTCTACAACCCGTCGAAGGGCGATTGGAGCCCTGGCGAGGATGTGCGCCGAGGTAGGGGCCGGCGCATCGCCACAGGACTCCGCCGGCGAAAGCCGCCGACTGATCATGTCGCGGATCGCCTGATCCCTGTGCCAGTCCCGGTGGGCAGGGGGACGGCTATGCGTCGTGCGGCACAGGCGTTGATGCCGGGCACGCGGAGCGCTCGGCCAGCGCGCCCAGCACACGGGCGACCTCGAGCACAGGGCCGCCGCAGCGGCGGACAGGGGACCAGGCCTCCCCGCACCATCGGGAGGCACGCACCATAGCGATCTCATCACATTCACGAGAGAGGAAAGGCCATGTACGAAGAGGTGATCGGCGAGCCTGAGTTGGCTGCCTTAGTGAGCGGGGTTGAGGGGATACATACCAGCATTCGGCGTCGACTGCGGCAGATATGGCCTGAGATGCCGCCCTTGATCTTGTCGTTGATAGGCGCCGGGCTGGCAGATCTCGTGCAGGACCCGACTAGCCGTCAGTTCCGCATCGAGCTACAGGGCGCGCCCCCGGGCCTGGAGCATCAGGTCATGGACCTGCATGGCCTCAAAAGGCTGTTGCCCGCGGAGCTCAAGCGCTTGCGTGCCCTGGTGACACGGTATCGCGTGCCTGACCTCACATTCGCCCTCCTCACGGATCCCGAGGTACTCTCCGCCGCCCACGCCTGGTTGGCGGGGGACGACGTCAGTGACGATCGGATCAGCTCGGCAAAGCGATGGCGGCACTGATGAGAGGAATCCCTCTCAGGTCCTGGCCAGGGCCGTCCAGGCCGCTTCCGGCATCTCACGGAGCCATGGTGTGGGCTGGAGGCGCCTGATCAGGATGTCACAGCCGATCAGCCGCCCCTGGCCACCCCAGCCCACAGAGCAAAGGTGACGCGCCCATCAGCCTCGCCGCCGCCCACTACCGTTCGTGCTGATCGGAACGCGCGCCTATCACGGCGGCGACATGGATCACAGTTCACGAAGGTCGATCGACGGGCATCAACACCTCACCATGCTCACCACACCGATGAGAAAGGACGAGGTGGCAAGGAGAAGGCATATATGAGCGATCAAGCCCTTGGCGCGCTGGTGGACGCCATTGAGGTGTTGCATACCAGCATCCGGACCAAACTCATGCAGGCCGGGCTGGAGGATTCACCGGAGGAGCAACAGAAGCTTTTTGACGTCGTCTGTCGATCGCTGAAGCGTCTCGCCCTCGATCCTGAGGGGATAGACATGGTGATCCATCCGCTGATCAGCTCCGAGATGTACGAGCGAGCGGTGGTCATCCTGACAGCGGTCGAACGGGATTTTGCCCACGAGCTCCAGCAATTACAGGACTTAGTGGCGCCCTATCGCTTCCCCGACGTCCCCTTAACCCTCTTCAGTGACCCGGATGTGTTGCGGGCGGCCAAGGAGGGGTTGGCGGCGAGAGGACGGCGTCAGCATTGATACTGTCGTCCGCGCATGATGATGCTTGATCCCTGGTACTCTACCCCGCTTCTCGACTGACGCGTTTGGGTGATGCAACACACGATGCCGGGGTTTGGGTGAAGGGAGACCCTAACCAACGTCCAGCCCTTCCAGGCCTACAAGAAGGACTAACTTTCTTGGATACCTGGAGAGCACGCGTGAGTACGGCAGGGCAGGCCGGTATGGGACTCCCACCGCTCAGTATCTGAAGGCTATGGAACGGGGCGATATCTTGAACGGTTTGTACCTGCTAGCATTGCGACAGCGCACTCGAAGCGCCGGTCACCTTGGTCCACCTCATCAACTGATAGGAGTCATCTCTGTCCGATGCCTCTAGAAAACTTGTTCAGAAACTTCATCAGTTTTTATCATCAGGCCTACCGCGCAGCGGTATGGCATTCTCGTCACGATGACCTCGTGCCGATGGAGGGTAAACAAGCATGAATGACATCTTGGCTTGGCAACGATTCGCACCACCTCTGCCAAATGATCATGGTTGCCTCGAGCAAGCCGTGAGGTCGCTCTTCCCCATTGTGCGTTTTTGTTCGCATCGAGGCGCCGGAGTGAGATTCCCTACCATGTGCAATCATCCAGGTCATCAGCGCGAGGTCGAAGACTGGCGGTGTCGCTGCTGTCAGACCGGGAGGTTCCGGAACATCCTCGGACGCTATGTCGATGTACTTACGCAGGGGCGCATGTTGCCGACAGCCTTGACCGGGACGAAGATGAAGAATCGGGCGTATCGTTTCGTTAAGCGAGGCAGCCGGCTCTACTTTAGCATCCGGCGCCATCCGAAGCATGATGAAGAGGTTTACGCGGAGATCGAGCAACGCTGGTGTTTCGACCTCCAGAGCAGAGCTTTCGTATTGGAGAAGGAGAAACATCTGGGCTTCCGCAGTGTCTTCCTCCAGGAAGCCGGATGACGTTGATGTATGACCAAAAAGGCCTGTGCGCCGATCGCCGATGCACGATTGGCGCATAGGTACCATGGCGAAGGGGCGCGGAGGGACATAACTCAAGAGATCGCACCAAAGCGATGCCAATGGCGACGGTGATGTGCATGCCAAATGTACGACTTTCCCCAGCGATGCAGCTTCCTAGCGTGACCTCTATCAAATAGGTCATCGTGCGACGCGCTGATGACATATCGCACACATGGACAAGGGCTCATCCCGTCATGCCTCTCCACCGTCAGAAAATTCTACGATTCGAGTGCCCTCTCTCGCAAAAGGGGCACGAGACCGGATCATCATTGAAAGGGACGATCGGAAGTCAGCACTCGCCGATCACTCTGGTAATCAGACCACTCCTCACCGCCGCCTCCAGAATTTCCCTTGACTTGGGGAAGGGGCTAGAGTAGTGACAAGCGAGATTTTCCGACGCCTGCCGCCCGTATCACACATGAGCAAATTCGGCCGAGGCGCACCCCTGGGGAGGAGGCTCATGCGCTGCCCGAGCTGTGGGTTCGAGAATCCGGAGGGCATGAATTTTTGTGGTCGCTGCGGGACCCAGCTCAGCCCACGCTGCCCGCACTGTGACTTCGAGAATCCGCCCGGCTTCGCGTTCTGCGGCAAGTGCGGGGCAAGCCTCGCGGAGCCCACCCCAGCCGCGCGCCCGCAAGCGCTCACCTCCCCCCTGCAAAGGCTTCAGACCTCCACACCAGCCCACCTGGCCGAGAAAATCCTCACCTCTCGCAGCGCCCTGGAAGGCGAACGCAAACAGGTGACCGTGCTGTTTGCCGACTTGAAAGGTTCCATGGAGCTGCTCGCCGACCGTGACCCAGAGGAGGCGCGCCAGCTTCTGGACCCGGTCCTCGAGCGCATGATGGAGGCGGTGCACCGGTATGAAGGGACGGTAAATCAAGTCATGGGTGATGGCATCATGGCCCTGTTCGGGGCCCCCATTGCCCATGAAGATCATGCCATCCGGGCCTGCTATGCCGCCTTAGCCATGCAGACGTCGGTGCAACAGTATGCCGGCGAAGTCCAACGCACACGTGGCGTGCCCATCCACATCCGGGTTGGATTGAATAGCGGCGAGGTGGTGGTCCGCTCAATCGGCAGCGACCTGCATATGGACTATACGGCCGTGGGACAAACGACGCATCTGGCCGCCCGCATGGAACAGATGGCGATGCCGGGCTCGATCCTGATCGCTGCCGACGTCCTGCGCTTGGTCGAAGGCTACGTTGAGGTCAAGCCGTTGGGGCCAGTGCCGGTAAAAGGGCTACCAGAACCCATCGAGATCTACGAGCTGCGGCGGGCGGGCCCGGTGCGCACTCGCCTGCAGGCGTCCGCCGCTCGGGGGCTCACCCGTTTTGTGGGGCGTGATACGGAGCTGGACACTCTCCGCCGAGCGCTGGAGCAGGCCGGCGCCGGTCAGGGCCAAGTCGTGGCGGTGATCGGGGAGCCCGGCGTGGGCAAGTCCCGGCTCTTCTGGGAGTTCAGGCAGTCCCATCCCACCCATGGCTGGCTGCAACTGGCCAGCAGCTCGGTGTCCTACGGTAAGGCCACCCCCTACCTGCCGGTCGTCGATTTCCTGAAGGCGTATGGTCAGATCGAGGTGCGCGACGAGCCGCGGCGCATCCGCGAGAAACTCACCGGCAAGCTCCTCACCCTCGATGAGACCCTGAAGCCAATCCTTCCCGCCATCCTGGCATTGCTCGACGTGCCGGTGGAGGATGCGGCTTGGCAGGCCCTGGATCCCCTCCAACGCCGCCGCTACACCCTGGAGGCGGTCAAGCGCCTGCTCGTCCGTGAAAGCCAGGTGCAGCCCGTGCTTGCGGTGTTCGAGGATCTACACTGGATCGATACCGAGACGCAAGCGGTGCTCGAGCTGCTGGTCGACAGCCTTCCGACCGCCCGGGTGCTATTGCTGGTCAACTACCGTCCGGAGTACCAGCATGGCTGGGGCTCGAAGACGTACTACACCCAGCTCCGGCTCGACCCGCTGCCGGCCGCGAGCGCCGAGGAGCTGCTCCAGAGCCTACTGGGGGATGACTCCGGTCTGGAACCCCTCAGGCCCCGCCTGATCGCGCAGACACAGGGCAATCCCTTTTTTCTGGAGGAGAGCGTGCACACCCTGGTGGAAACCGGGGTGCTGGTCGGAAGGCGTGGCGCCTATCGTCTCGAGAAACCGCTCGACACGTGGCAGATCCCGGTGACCGTGCAGGCCCTGCTGGCGGCACGCATCGATCGGCTACCGCCGGAGGACAAGCGCCTGCTGCAGACCGCTGCGGTCATCGGCACCGAGGTGCGCGGGCCGATACTGCAGGCCATTGCCGACACGTCCGAAGATGCCCTGTATTGCAGCCTGGCGCAGCTGCAGGCGGCGGAGTTCCTCTATGAGACCAGCCTGTTTCCCGAGCGCGCGTATACCTTCAAGCACGCCCTGACCCATGAGGTGGCCTATAATGGTCTGCTCCAGGAGCGGCGGCGGGTGCTCCACTCCCGCATCGTCGAGGCCCTCGAGGCCTTCGCGGGAGACTGGATTGCCGAGCAGGTGGAACGCCTGGCCTCCCATGCCCTGCGGGGCGAAGTGTGGGGCAAGGCTTTGGCCTACTGCCGGCAGGCGGGGGAGAGAGCCATGGCGCGGTCGGCCCACCGCGAGGCCGTGGGCTATTTCGCACAGGCGCTCAGTGCCCTGCCGCATCTGCCAGAGACGCGTGACACACACGCGCAGGCCATCGATCTCCGGCTCGCCCTGCGCTCAGCACTCCGCCCGCTCGGCGAGTTTGGGCGGATGCTGGCCGCTCTGCGCGAGGCCGAATCGCTTGCCGCGGCTCTCGACGATCCGCATCGGCAGGGACAGGTCTCACTCTTTTTATCACAACATTTCCGCATGATGGGCATGCATGACCAGGCCACCGCCGCCGCCCAGCGTACCCTCGCACTCGCCACGGCGAGCGGGGATGGTATCCTGCACGCACTAACCAACCAGTACCTCGGCCTCGCCTATCACGTCCAGGGCGACTATCGTCGGGCGATCAACTGCCTGAAGCAGACGATCGTGTCCCTCGACGGGGCGCACCGCCACGAGCGCTTCGGTCAGATCATTGTGCCCGCGGTGAACTCCCGGGCCTGGATCGCTGTCTCCCATGCCGAGTTGGGGAGGTTCACCGAGGGCCGTGTCCTCGGGGACGAAGGGCTCCACATCGCCGAGGCGATCGCTCACCCCGACAGCCTCATCAACGCCTATCGGGGGGTCGGCCTGCTGGCGCTCCGCCATGGCGACCTGTCCAGGGCACTCTCCACGCTCGAACGGGCCATAGGCCTTGGTCAAGAAGCAGACCTCGCGGGCGCGTTCCTCAACATCGCTCCGGGCCTGGGGGCAACATACACCCTGGCTGGGCGCGCCGCCACCGCCGTGCCGCTGCTCACACAGGCGTTGGAACAGATTCGAGCCCAGGACATGGGCGAAAATCTGGTGTTCTGTAGCCTCTCCCTCGGAGAGGCGCATCTACTGGCTGGCCATCTGGAGGAGGCGCACACCCTCGCCGAGCGGGCGCTGGCGTTCGCCCATGCGCACCAGGAACGTGGCCACCAGGCGTATGCGCTGCACCTCCTTGGTGACATTGCGACGCACCGCGATCCCCCGGAGAACGAGCCAGCCGAAGCCCACTACCGCCAGGCCCTCGCCCTGGCCGACGAATGTGGCATGCGCCCGCTCCAGGCTCACTGCCACCGGGGCCTCGGCACCCTTTACGCTACGACTGGCCAGCCAGAGCAGGCCCGTACCGAATTATCGATCAACATTGAGCTGTACAAAGCCATGGACATGACCTTTTGGCTGCCCGACGCTGAGGCGGCACTGGCCCAGGTGGAGGGGCGGTGATGGATTACGACGGTGTCCTCGAGCAGGTCGTGGCGTTGCTCCAGCGCGAAAAGCGGCTCTCGTATCGCGTCCTCAAACTCCGCCTGCAGCTCGATGACGACACCCTGGAAGCGCTCAAGGAAGACCTGATCTATGCCAAGCATCTGGGCGATGGATGAGGACGGGAAGGTTCTAGTCTGGGTGGGAGAAGCGGCTTCACCGGCCGACCAGACGTCACGTGCCGCCACAACACCACCCGAACCCGGCTCCCCCGAGGCCGAACGTCGTCAGCTCACCGTGCTCATTTGTGACTTGGTGGACTCGACCGTGCTGGCGAGCCAGTTGGACCCGGAAGAGTGGCGCGAGGTGGTGCGGGCCTATCAAGACACCTGTGCCAAGGTGATCGCCCGCTTTGAGGGCCATATCGCGCAGTACTTGGGCGATGGTCTGCTCGTGTACTTTGGCTATCCCCAGGCGCATGAAGACGATGCGCAGCGGGCCGTGCGGGCCGGGCTGGGGATGGTGGAGGCCCTGGGGCAACGTAACGCCCGCATGTCGCAGGAGCACGGGGTGCAGCTCAATGTGCGTCTGGGCATTCATACGGGTCACGTGGTTGTGGGCGAGATCGGGGGTGGGGCGAGACACGAACAGTTGGCGCTGGGCGAGACTCCTAACATCGCCGCCCGGCTGCAAGGGGTCGCCGCGCCCAATACCGTGGTGATCAGTGCCGCCACCTATCAGCTCCTTGGGGGTTTCTTTGCCTGCCAGTCATTAGGCATCACGCTGCTGAAGGGCTTCGCCCAACCGCTGGAAACTTATCAGGTGCTATCCGAGAGCACGGCGCGCAGTCGCCTAGACATGGCCGGGAGCACCGGCCTGACCCCGCTGGTCGGCCGAGAGCAGGAAGTGGGGCTGCTGCTGGAACGCTGGGCGCAGGTCAAGGACGGCTTCGGGCAGGTGGTGCTGCTCAGCGGCGAAGCGGGGATTGGCAAATCGCACCTGGTGCAGATGCTGACCGAACAGGTGGTCACTGAACCCCAAGCATGGCTGACCCCATGCCAATGTTCGCCCTACTACCAGAACACCGCCTTGTATCCCATGATCGATCTGCTGGAGCGGGTCGTGCTGCGCTTCGAGCGGGAGGAGTCCCTCCAGCAGAAGCTCCGTAAACTCGAGGGCTTCTTCGTGCAGCATGGCCTGCCGCTCGCGGAGGCCGTGCCCTTGTTTGCCGCCCTCCTCTCCCTCCCACTGACCGAGGGCTATACTCCCCTGACCGGATCGCCCGAGCAGCAGAAGCAGAACACCCTGCACGCCTTCTTGACGATTCTGCTGAGAATCGCCGCCCAGCAGCCGGTGCGCTTCGTCATGGAAGACCTGCACTGGGTCGATCCGTCCACGCTGGAGCTGCTCACCCTTCTCGTGGACCAAGGCCCCACCACCCGCATCCTGGCGCTGTTCACCTGTCGTCCCGACTTCACCCCACCCTGGACGGGGCGCTCACACGTGACCCAGGTGACGCTCAATCGCCTGCCGCGGCGCCAGGCCGCCGAGATGACCGCCCAGGTAGCACACCACAAGGCCCTGCCTCCCGAGGTCGTCGCGCAGGTAGTGGCCAAGACCGATGGGGTGCCGCTGTTTGTCGAGGAGCTGACCAAGATGGTGTTAGAGTCGGGGTTGCTCCAGGAGCGAGCGGAGCGTTATGAACTGACCGGGCCCCTGCTCCCGCTGGCGATTCCCACCACGCTGCACGACTCGCTAATGGCGCGGCTGAATCGCCTGTCGGAGGTGAAGGGCCTGGCGCAACTGGGGGCCACCCTGGGGCGCGAGTTTTCCTATGAATTGCTGCAGGCCGTCTCCCTGTGGGACGAGGGCACCTTGCGACATGGGCTGCACCAACTGGTCGCGGCCGAGTTCCTGTACCAGCAGGGGGTGCCGCCGCAGGCGACGTACGTCTTCAAGCATGTCTTGATCCAGGACGCGGCGTATCAGTCCTTGCTGCGGAGTACCCGCCAGCAGTCCCATCAGCGCATTGCCCAGGTGTTGGAGGCAAGCTTCCCTGAGGTCTGCGAGACCCAACCGGAGCTGCTGGCCCAGCACTACACCGCAGCCGGCTGCGCTGAACAGGCGGTGATCTACTGGCAACGAGCGGGCCAACACGCCAGCGACCGCTCGGCTCATCTGGAAGCCATCAGTCACTGCACCACCGGGATTGAGCTGCTCCAGACCCTGCCAGAGGCCCCTGAGCATACCCAACAGGCATTGACCCTCTACATCGCCCTCGGCGCAGCCCTGCAGATGGCGAAAGGGCACGCAGCGCCCGAGGTGGAGCACGCCTACACCCAGGCACGCACGTTGTGTCAGCAGGTGGGCGAGACGCCAGAGTTGGTCCCGGTCCTGTTTGGGCTGTGGCGGTTTTATCTGGTACGGTCACAGTTGCACATGGCGCGAGAACTTGGGGAGACCCTGCTGCGCCTGGCGCAACGTGCCGACGACCCCGCGCTTGCGGTCATCGTCCACTATGCCCTCGGGAATGTGTGGTTCTACCTGGGCGCCTTGCCGGCTGCCCGCCAGCGCGTGGGGGAAGGCATCGCACGCTACAGGCCAGACCAGCGCCGTGCATTGGTGTTCCGCATGGGCCAGGATCCAGGTGTGGGCTGCCGAGTCTATGCCGCGATGACCCTCTGGTCACTGGGGTACCCGGATCAAGCCCTGATACGCGTCCACGAGGCCCTGGCGTTGGCACACGAGCTATCGCATCCCTATAGTCTAGCATTTGCGCGGTGTTGGGCGGCCATCGTCTCGCAGTTTCACCGCGACATGTCGGCCGTGCACGAGCACGCCGTGGCTGCCGTCGCGCTCTCGACCGAGGAGGGCATCCCATTCTATGCGGCCCTGGGAACGGGCTTGCGGGGGTGGGCGCTAGCCATGCAGGGCCATGGCCAGGAGGGGCTGGCCCTGGTCCGCCAGGGACTCGCCGCCTGGCGAGCCACCGGGGCAGTGCTGAACGTCCCCTACTTTTGCACCATACTGGCGGACGTCTCTGACCACCTGGGCCACACGGAAGACGGCCTCCAAGCACTGGCCGAGGCCCACATCCTGGCGGAGCAGCAGGAGGAACGCTGGTGGGAAGCCGAAATCGCTCGCCTCCGGGGTGTCTTGCTCTTGCGGCAGACGGGGACGCCGCAGGCGGAGACGGAAACCTGGTTACAGCGGGCCCTGGACGTCGCCCGCCGCCAGCAGGCCAAGGCGTTAGAATTACGCGCCGCCCTCAGCCTGAGTCGACTGTGGCAGCAGCAGGGCAAGCGTGCGGCCGCCCGTGAACTCCTGGTGCCGATCTATGGCTGGTTCACCGAGGGGTTTGACACCGTCGATCTCCAGGAGCCCAAAGCCTTACTGGAGGAACTCG
>Ga0137403_10005666_pt1 | contig 14451 bp, 15 predicted proteins | sample CZOMad2_1_16fung_FD_122057 | JGI IMG/M metagenome (GOLD analysis project Ga0137403, IMG submission 122057) | Vadose zone soil fungal communities from Angelo Coast Range Reserve, California, USA - CZOMad2_1_16fungal (Hybrid Assembly) | ecosystem: Environmental > Terrestrial > Soil > Vadose zone... | reverse complement strand
GATGAGCGACCAGAGCGGCAAGCTCATCGCCGACGGCGAGCTCACCCAGAAGCTCGAGGGCGACCGGCTCGTGGTGCACGCGGTGTGGCGCTTCAAGGACGGCCGCGTCGCCCTCGAGGACGACCGGCTGCGCCTCAAGCCCGAGCTCGCGCAGGACAGCTTCCGCTGGGTGGAGCGCCGCGGCAAGGCGAACCTTCGCCAAATCGAGGTCGACTTCCGCACTGGCAAAGCGACCGTGACGCATTTCAACCAGGGCAAGCCCGAGACTTGGAGCGAGAAGCTGGATCTCCCTGCGGGAAAGGCGTTCACCGGGTACTCGACCGCGCTGGCCGTGGCACAGCTGCGGGACGAGCTCCAGGAGAAAGACGCGCGTCGCGAGCTGACTTTCGTCGCCTTCACCCCGAAGCCGCGCACGGTCTCGCTGGAGATCTCGCGGCAGCAGGGCGCCCACATCCGCGCCGCGGGGCGCGAGCTGGCCGCCGACCTGTTCACGCTCCATCCCAAGATCCCTTTTCCGGTCAGCCTCTTCGCCGGAGCAAGAGATGCCCACCTCTGGTTCACCCACTCGGTGCCGCCCGCGCTCCTGCGCGCCGAGCAGAACCTGGTGGAGAAAGACGACCCGGTCGTCGTCATCGACGTGATCCCGCGCGGCGCGGCGCTGCCGAAGCCGGCCGCGCGCAGGGGCAAACCCGCGCGGTAAGTCGAGGCGGCTTCCGCTTGACACCCGTTTCTTCACTTAGCAGCTCGAGCTGCTGCAGCAGTCGGGCTCTTTCAAGGCCCGCGGCGCCTTTGCGAATCTGCTCTTGCGGCGCGTACCGGCGGCAGGAGTCGTCGCCGCATCCGGCGGCAACCACGGCGCGGCGGTCGCGCACGCCGCCCGCGACCTCAGGATCCCGGCCCGCATCTACCTGCCGCGCATCTCCACCCCCTCGTCACCGACCAGGAGATCGCGAAGGCGCAGCAGGCGCTGTGGAGCACGCTGCGCATCGCGGCCGAGCCTGGCGGCGCCGCAGCCCTGGCGGCCCTGCTCTCGCATCGCTTCGAGGCACGAGCGCGTCAGGCGGAAACCAGTTCGATCCGGCCTGCTCCGGACGATCAGCCCTTGTCGGCGCGCGCCACCGCGGTCTTGTCGGAGGCGTCGGTCTTCTTCGCCTTCTGCTGCTGTTTGGTCTGCTTCTTCGTCTTCTCCGCGACGGCCGGCTTCTGCTGCGACTGCTCCGCGGATTCTATCTTGTCTTCGCAGGCCAAAGCCGCGTGCGCGGACAGAGCGGCGAATGCGGCGGCGACAGCGGTTGCGAGCTTGCGCATGATGCCCTCGTTCCAGCCGGAGTGGCCGGCAGCCAGGAGCATTGCGCGAGACCGTGGATTGCGCAACCTGATCACAGGGTCCGACACAAAATTGGCGCGCAACTACCGGTCGAGACTACCCCCGGCGCCGCTACACCTTAGGGGCTACGCCTGAGCGCGGTTACTCGCGAGCTCGGTCATGAGATGCGTTCTAGAAATCAGGGCTTGGAAGACACCCGGGCCACCATAGAAGCGAGTGAAGTGGACGCCGTCGGTCGATTCGGCATAACCGATGCGCCGGTTGTCGGCCAGCGTGCCAGTCGGACAATTAAAGGGCTTGGTGCTGCCGTTGTACCACATGCGGTACAGCGACCCATCCTTGAGGACATAAGGACGATAGGTCAGGTAATCGTCGAAGTTGCCGGCGGCGCCGATGTCGAGGATGGCTCCGCCGGTTTCGGTTCCGGGAACGCGGGTCCAGGCGAGTCCGTCACTTGACTGGGCAAGTCCGATGCGCCAGTGAGCGCTGTTGATTCCTGCGCACGAACCATTCGTGTCCGCGCCGCCGTAGTACAGCCGGTAGACGTCGCCATCCTTGAAAGCGGAGATGGTGAAGTTGCCCTGCTCGTCGAAGTTGCCGGGGCTGCCCAGGCCCAGCACCGCACCGCCCGGGCCGGTCCCGGGCACCTTCTGCCAGGCGATCGGCTCTAGATCGGCGGTGGTCGCCGAGCAGCGCGCGAGGAGCAGGGGCGCGACGAGGAGAAGCGACAAGCGGCCGAAGGATGTCATCCAAGCACCTGGAACGCGCTCAGTAGCCACTGCCACCGTCGACGCCCGGCTGCAGGACGGTGATCGTGCCGGCCAACGCCGCGTTCATCGAGTCGTTGTAGTTGCACGTCTTGGGCCCGGTGAGAGTCACGGTGAAGCTCTGGTTGGTGGTGAGTGGTGCCGGCGAGGAGAGCTCCGGGCAGCTCGACGAGGCGATCTGGTGGCTCGCGGTGTCCTTGTTGACGAAGCTGACCTGTGCGCCGCTAGGGATCGTGATGGGGTTCGGGGTGATTCCCGCAGCGGTGATCTGGAGCTGGACAGGGCCCTGAGGGCTGGAGCTGCCACCGCAAGCCAGGATGAGCAGGGAGAAAGCAACGGCAACACGCATGGTTCACTCCTTGGGAAAGAAAACACCCCGCTGGCATAGACGTCCCGAGGGCATCGAATGTTCCCCGACACTGCCGGGCGCGCGTCTACCCTCCTGCTCGCGCGCCGATCCGGAAGGTCAGGACGACCTCATCCTCGACTCTGACCAGCCCGCCGGCCGCCGAGGTGGGCTCGATCCCGAAGTCGGTTTGCTTCACCACCATCTTCCCCGACGCGCTCAGCGTGTCGCCTTGCGCTTCGAGCCGGACCGGAACTTTGAAGGCCTTCGTGACGCCGTGCAAGGTCAGCTCGCCCAGAAGCGTCAGATCGTACGAGCTCGGAGCGATCCGCTTGCCCGTCACCTCGACCGAGCGGAATCGGATGGTGCCGTAGCGCGCGGCGTCGAGCACGCTCGGTCCTCTGGTCACTTGCTGGACCTTGGGCGGATCTCCCTCCGGTTCGCCTTCCTCGCTGACCCTCAGCGACCTGGCATTCACGATGAGGTCGACCGAAGATCGCGAGAGCTCTTCGAGATCCAGGACCACTTCCCCCTGGATGGTCTCGGCGACGACGGTATGTTCGTGGCCGGCGAAGCTTCCGATGCCGGTCTTCCCGACGTGCGCGGTTGCGCTGCTGGCGTTCCCGTCGATGGTAAACGTGCGGGGCGCTGCCACGGCGGCTGGGATCCACGCCGCGATCAACAGAGAAGAGAGGCGAGCAGTCATGCGGGAGAAGTAAGACGGGTGGAGGCGCTCCGCTCGCCAGATCGCGCTGGGCCCCTATGTGGAACGGTGGGACGCGTCGTTCCACCGGCGCATGTGCGCCGCTGTCCCGATCTTTCAAGCTGGCCGGAGTGCCGGTAACATCCCGTCTGGTGGGGGATTCAATCTATGTGGTGGTGCCGGCGTTCAACGAGTCCCCGCGGCTCGACGAAACGCTCCACGCCCTCTGCTTGGCGCAGCAAAATGTCGTCGTGGTCGACGATGGCTCCACCGACGACACGGCAGGGATCGCGCTCCGCCATCCCGTCTGGCTGCTGCGACATCCGATCAATTGCGGCCAGGGCGCGGCGCTGCAAACCGGCGTCGATTTTGCCCTCGCGCGCGGCGCGGAAGTAATCGTCACCTTCGACGCGGACGGACAGCATGATGCGACCGAGATCGACCGGCTCGTCGGGCCCGTGCGCGAGAAGCGAGTCGACGTGGTCCTCGGGTCGCGGTTTCTCGGCAGCGCGTCCGGAATCCCTCCAACGCGCTGGGCCATCCTCAAGCTGGGCATCTTGTGGACGCGCCTCTTTTCCCGGCTGCGCGTGACCGACACGCACAACGGCTTGCGCGCGCTCTCCCGCGACGCCGCGCGGCGAATCCGCCTGACGCATCCGCGGATGGCCCACGCCTCCGAGCTGCTCGACCAGATTCGTGCCCGGGGGCTGCGCCACGTGGAGGTGCCGGTCACGGTCCGATATTCGCAAGCCACTCTCGCCAAAGGGCAGCGCTCCTGGGGAGCGCTGCGGATCGCCGGCGAGCTGCTTCTGGGGAGGTTGATTCGATGACCCGGTTCCAATGGATGGCGGGAACGGTCCTCTTGATCGCGCTGGTGCGCGAAGTGCTTCGCTTGCGCACGGGCGTTCCCACCCGGCGCGCATCCCTCGTACGAGTGGCGGTGTGGCTCACGGCGCTGATCGCGATCAGCGATCCGGAGCTGGTGACGCGATTCGCCAACGCCCTGGGCATCGGGCGCGGCGCAGACGTGGTCCTCTATCTCTTCGCGCTCGCGTTCGTCGCCACCAGCTTCTTCTTCTACTCGCGGCAGGTGAAGCTGCAGCGTCAGATCACTGCGCTCGCGTCGCATCTGGCGATCGCGGATGCGCGCCGGGGATCCGCATCCCCACCCGCCCCATGAGCCGATTTCGCGCCGGCTGCCTGGCCGCGGCGGTCGCAATCACGCTGGCGTACGCGAACCACTTCCGCAACTCGTTCCACTTCGACGACTCGCATGCGGTCGAGAGCAACCTGTTCATCCGTGACCTGCGCAACATTCCGCGCTTCTTCACCGACGTGCGCACCTTCAGCTCGCTGCCGTCCAATCAGAGCTACCGGCCGGTGGTGACGACGACGCTCGCGGTCGACTACGCCCTGGGTGGACTCGATCCCCTGCCCTTCCACGTAGACAGCTTCGCCTGGTTCCTGCTCGAATGCCTGCTGCTCGCGGCCTTGTTCCGGCGCATCCTGAACAGCGATCGGGGCGCCCTCTTCGGCGCCGCGCTGGTCGGGTTGCATCCAGCGAACGCCGAGACGGTCAATTACGTGATCGCCCGCTCCGACGTGCTCTCGGCGCTCGGAGCCGTCGCCTGCGTCTGGCTCTGGGCGGCCTCCGAACGCGCGCGGCGATTGCACCTGTACCTCGTCCCCGCGGTCCTCGGCGTGCTGGCCAAATCCCAAGGAGCGATGGCCGCTCCGCTGCTCTTCCTCTACATCGGATTGATCGAGCAGCGCCGTTCGCTGCGCGAGCTTCTCGCGCCTCGCGCGCTCTGGCAGGCGCTGCGGCCCGCGCTGCCGGCGTTCTTCGCTTGCGGGGCGGCGTTGCTGCTGGAGCTGAAGATGGCCCCGTCCTGGGTCGCGGGGGGTGGGTCGCGCCTTCATTACCTGCTCACCCAGCCGTGGGTCGTCCTCCACTATCTAGGCATGTTCGTGCTGCCGGTTGGACTGAGCGCAGACAGCGATTGGACGGCGCTGGAGAGCGCGACTGACCCGCGCGTCTTCGCCGGGTTGCTGTTCCTGGTCCTGGCGCTGTGGGTCGTCGCGCGCACTTCACGCAGCGACGCGACCCGGCCGATCGCGTACGGGCTGCTCTGGTTCTTCGTGGCGCTCCTGCCCACCTCCAGCGTGATTCCGCTCGCGGAGGTGATGAACGACCACCGGATGCACTTCGCTCTTCCCGGGTTGTCCCTCGCGGCTGCCTGCGCGTTCCAGCTGGCGGTCGAGCGCATCGCGGTGTCGCCAGCGGTCCGAGCGGGAGCCATGGCCTCGGCCGCGCTGCTGCTCGCGGCGTACGGATTCGGAACCCATCGCCGCAACCAGGTGTGGCGGAGCGAAGAGACGCTCTGGCGCGACGTCACCGAGAAGAGCCCAGGGAATGGCCGCGGCTGGATGAACTACGGGCTGACCAGGATGGCGCGCGGCGACTACGCGGAGGCGGAGCGCGCGTATCTGCGGGGCCTGGAGCTCGCTCCCGGCTACGGATACCTGCACGTCAACATGGGCATTCTCAAAGGCGCGATGGGCGATCCGGCGGAGGCGGAGCGGCGCTTCCTGCGTGGGCTCGAGCTGATGCCCCGCGTGCCGTCGATCCGCTTCTTCTTCGCGCGCTGGCTCGACCAGGTTGGACGCAGCGACGAGGCGGTCTCCATGCTGCGCGAGACCATCGCGCTCTCGCCGGGAGAGCCGGGCGCGCACGATCTGCTCCTCCGGATCCTTGCGCGACGGGAACGCTGGGGCGAGCTGGAGACCACCGCTCGGGAAACGCTCGCCGTGCGCTCGAACGATGCCACGGCGCTGTCGATGCTGCAGCTTGCGCGTGAGCGGCTCTCCGCGGCGCCGTCCATCGATGCATTGCTGGCCGAGAGCGTGGTGCTCTATCGGGAGCGCAAGTATGAGGAGATGCTTCGTGTCTGCGATGCCGCGGTCGTGCGCAGACCCGAGTCCGCCGAGGCGTGGAACAACCGATGCTCCGCCCTGAACGCGCTGCACCGGTATGCGGAGGCCGAATCCGCATGCGGCAAGGCATTGCAGCTCAAGCCCGATTTCACACTCGCGCAGAACAACCTAGCGGTTTCGCGCGCGGGATTGAAGTAAGGCCCTCAGAACTGCGAGATGAGCCACCAGGCGGTGCCGTCGCTGACCACGCCCAATACCTGCCTAGGGAGGAAAAGCGTGCTCTTGGGGGCGCCGTCGACAGTCGAGCCCATCAATGCCGCGTCCACCGTCACGGGATGGAACGTCCGGTCCATCTTCTTCAAGAAGTAGAACCGACCTGGCGGCACCGCCGCCGGCGACGGGAGATGAACCGTGACGGACCCTACGGCGGCATCGACGAGGATGACTGTCTCGCCCCCGGCGCCGGTCAGGACGGTGTCACTCGCGACGAGCAGCGTAGGCAAGAGCTGCGGGCCCGTCTGGCCCGTTGCGCCGGTCGGGCCAGTGGGCCCGGTCGCGCCGTCGGCACCCGCCGGTCCCGTGGGTCCCGTCGCGCCTGTCTGTCCAGTCTGCCCTGTTGGTCCGATGGGACCTGTCTCACCCTGGGCTCCCTGCAGACCAGTCAGCCCCTGGGGACCGATAGCACCCTGCGGACCAGTAGCGCCCTGCGGACCAGTAGCGCCCTGCGGACCAGTGGCGCCCTGCGGACCAGTGGCACCCTGCGGACCAGTAGCGCCCTGCGGACCAGTGGCGCCCTGCGGACCAGTAGCGCCCTCCGGACCAGTGGCACCGGTCGGGCCGCTTGGGCCCGTCGCACCCGTGGCGCCTGTCGGGCCTGCGGGGCCTGTCGAACCCGTGGCGAGGTCGACGCGCCAGACATGAGCGCTGGTGCCATCGCCGCGATCGGAGACGTAGACGGACCCGTTGAAGTACCCGATCGCCTGCAAGAACGTGAACGCGCCATCGGTGAAAAAGGTCGCTGTACCGCCGGCTGTCGGGATCTGCCAGAACCCATTCGGGGCGCTGCGGTCGAGCGCGTAGAGATATCCGCCGCCGACGGCGGCACGGCTGCCGTTCGTGCGGAACTGGCCCGGAGCCGAGACGAGGTTCGTGAAGGTGCCGTCCGCATTCCTGCGGTACGCGCCGGCGTCGTCGACGACGTACAGAATGGCGCCGTCGCCGGCGATTGCCAGGTGCGACGTGCTCCGGTAGAACCCGAGGGAGCTCAGCGCTCCGTTGCTGCTGACGGTGTAAAGGCTCCCCGCGTAATGCGCAGTAAAGAGCGTGGTCCCGCTCCACGACAGCGAGTCCAGGTCGTCCGTCGGGGAATTGCGCGTGATCGCCCCCCCGGTCGCCGGTGCGCGAGACAGCTCTGTCGCGAAACCGGGGCCGGCGTCCGCATTGTTCCACCAGAGCTGGTTGCGGCTGTCATCGACGGTGAAGCCATTCGTGTACTGCAGATTTCCCCCGGTCGTGGCCGGAAGGCTCGAGTAGAGAGTGGTCAGGTTGACGGAAGTGACCCTCACGATCGCCAATGTGGGGCTGCCGTCGGCGTATGCGGTGAGGTAGATGTCGCCTGTCGCGCGGTCGATGGTCATCTCGTCAGGCGCGTAGCCGCCCAGGTTGACCAGTGGCGTGACGGACGCGGCCAGCGCTGGGGCTGCCGTGGCGACTGCGAGCAGCGCAGCCCGCATTGCCAACTGGAACGTCATGTTGTCCCCCGGCTCAATCCACGCAGAGCCGTCTCACCGACGGCCGCACGTTGATGCGGCACCGCCGTGTCGCGAGCGGGCTGGACTGTACGCGGGACGCCGAATCACTTCAAGCGCGCGCAACGGGACGCTCCGGCCCGTTTAACCTTCGAAAGAGCCCGCGGGCCCGAACATCTGCCGGCGGATACGCCGGCCGATCACGTCGCCACCCACGAGGGCGCCGCAGACGACGACGGGGACACCGCTGACGCGGATGCCTCGGACTACGACGACATGGGCGGCGACGTCGGCGGAGACGACTTCGGCTGACCACTCCGGTGCGGACCGCTCAATTCGCGCTCGACGCTTTCCAGAGGTTGATCCCGCTTTCCGTCGCGTACCGGTCGATGTCTTTCAGCTCGCCGGCCGAAAACTCGAGCTTCTCGAGCGCGCCTACGTTTTGCTCCAGCTGAGCCACGCTGCTGGCCCCGATCAGCGTCGACGTGACGCGGGGGTCGCGCAAGGTCCAGGCCAGCGCCATTTGCGCCAGCGTCTGGCCGCGCCGGCTGGCGATCTGATGGAGGCCCCGCACCTTCCCCAGGGTTTGTTCCGTCAGCAGATCGGAAGAAAACGAACCGGGATGGCTGGCTCGCGAGCCGGCCGGGACGCCAGCAAGGTATCGGTCGGTGAGCAGGCCTTGCGCGAGTGGGGAGAAGACGATGCAGCCGATTCCCTGGTCTCCCAGCACCTGGAGGAGGTCCGGCTCGATCCACCGGTTCATCATCGAGTACGACGGCTGATGGATCAGGAGTGGCGTTCCCAGTTTGCGGAGGATCTCCGCCGACTCCTTGGTCCGCCGGGCCGAGTAAGAGGAGATGCCGGCGTAGAGCGCCTTTCCCCGGCGGACTGCCGTGTCGAGCGCACCCAAGGTCTCCTCGAGCGGAGTCTCGGGATCGAAGCGATGAGAGTAGAAGATGTCGACATACTCCAGACCCATCCGCTTCAGGCTCTGGTCGAGGCTCGCCAGCAGGTACTTTCGCGAACCCCAGATCCCGTAAGGCCCGGGCCACATGTCGTAGCCGGCCTTGGTCGAGATCACGAGCTCGTCGCGATGTCCGGTCAGGTCGGACCTGAGGATCCGGCCGAAGTTCTCCTCGGCTGAGCCGTACGGCGGCCCATAGTTGTTCGCCAGGTCGAAGTGCGTGATCCCGAGATCGAAAGCCCGGCGGATGACGGCGCGCTGCGTTTCGATCGGGCGGTCGCCCCCGAAGTTCTGCCACAGCCCAAGGGAGATCGCCGGTAGCTTCAGCCCGCTGCGGCCGGTGCGCCGGTAGGGCATGCGGGTGTAGCGCTGGCCGTCGGGCATCATGATCATCCCCTAGCACCTCCTCCCGGCCGATGGAACGATGGACGCTGTTCCGCGGCTGTTCCGCGGCTTGACGATTCTTGGGGAACGGCGTAAACGCGCCAGCGCAACTGCTCGACGTGCCGCCGTGGTGGCCCACAAGGGCCTAGAGGGAAGCCGGTCAAATTCCGGCGCGGTCCCGCCACTGTAGCCGGGCAGCTCGTCCCCAGAAGCCACTCGGTGCACGCACCGGGGAAGGCGGGACGCGCGCGCAGCGAGTCGCTGCGGACCCGGGAGCCAGGAGACCTGCCTGGCGGCATGAAGCCGAAGTCCTTCGCCTCTTCGAGAGAGAGAGAGAGGGGAGACATCATGCCGCTGGTCCCAGCCCCACAGGGGCGTATCGTTCATGACGATCAGGCGATCGTCGGCATCGCGGGAAACGTCGTCGGCATGGACTTCAGGGCCGGACCAAGGCCATGAAGGTGGCCGCCCCGCCCTTCGATGTCGCTTCCGCGGAGTTGGCCCGCGAGCATCAGCAGCAGCTCACCAAGCCCCGCGGCAGTCTCGGGCTCCTCGAGGAGATCCCGGTGCAGCTCGCCGGACTGCAGCGCACGGCGATCCCGTCCTCGCGTCCCGCCGCGGCCATCCTCTTCGCCTCCGACCACCCGGTCGCACGCCACGGTGTCTCGGCCTATCCGGTGGAAGTCACCGCGGCGATGCTGCGGAACTTCGTCGCCGGCGGGGCGGCGGCGAGCGTGCTGGCGAGAGAGCTCCGGGTCCCTCTGCACGTCGTCGACGTCGGCGTGCTCGGCGGCGGCCATCTCGGCTTCGAGAACGACGTTCGCCTCGTGCGCGCCCCGGTGGCTCGAGACCCGGTCGGCGATCTGAGGGTCGAGGACGCGATGAGCGAGGCGACGTTCACCCGCGCCGTCATGGCCGGCGCCGGCGCGGTCGATTCGTTGCCGGCGGGTGTCCTGGTCCTGGTCCTGGGCGAGATGGGGATTGGCAACACCACTGCCGCCTCCGCGGTGGTTGCGATGCTCCTCGACGCGCGGGAGGGTGAGGCTGAAGCACTGGTCGGAGCTGGCACCGGCGTGTTCGGCGCCGCTCTTGCGCGCAAGCGCGCGGTCGTCCGTGACGCCCTCGCGCGGGTGGGCCGGGTCGGATCTCCTGAGGAGGCCATTCGCCGCCTTGGCGGCCGCGACATTGCCGCGCTGTTCGGGGCGGCTGCCCGCGCCTCGGAGCGCGGAATGGCGGTCCTGGTCGACGGCTTCATCGTCTCCACGGCCGTGCTGGCGCTGGCGCGGTCGGCGCCCGCGACGCGACCATCGTTCCTGTTCGCTCACCGTTCCAGCGAACCCGGCCATCAGCGCGTCCTGGAAGCGCTGGAAGCGACGCCTCTTCTCGATCTCCGGCTCCGCCTCGGCGAGGCCAGCGGCGCATTGCTTGCGCTCTCGCTCGTCGATCATGCCTGCGCCCTCCATTCCCGGATGGCGACCTTCGCCTCGGCCGGAGTTCCGGAGAGCGGCACATGATGAGCGCGCTTCGCGGCCTGCCCGCGGCGTTTGGCTTCCTCACCCGGCTGCCGGTGGGCGGATTCCCCTACAGCCCGGACGAGCTGCGCTGGAGCTCCGCGCACTTTCCTCTGGTCGGCGCCGTGCTCGGCGCTGCGCTCGCCGCCGTGATGATGCTCTCCGCTCGCGCCGGCACGGTCGTGGCCGCAGCGCTGGCCGTCTCCGCCGGAATGCTGCTCACCGGAGCCTTCCACGAGGATGGCCTCGCGGACACCGCCGACGCGCTGGGCGGCGCCACCGATCGCGACAAGCTGTTCGTCATCCTCCGGGACAGCCGCATCGGGAGCTTCGGCGCGGCCGCCCTCTGCATGGCGCTCCTTCTTCGCGTCGCCCTCCTCTCCGCCCTCTCCAGCGCCGCGCCGCTGGCGCTGGTGCTGACGCAATCGCTGGCCCGGCTTCCGCCGGTGTGGATGATGGCGCTCCTGCCTTCCGTTTCGCCGGAAGGCGCGAAGAGCGCCGCGATCGCCGGCGCCGGCGGCCCGCAGGTGGCGGTTGCGAGCGGCTGGGTGGCGCTGCTCTTCGGCAGCGCCTTCGCGGCCAATCTGATCGAGGGAAGAGTGCTCGCGGGCCTGCTCGTGGTCGGTTTCCTGACGGCGGCCGCTTGCGCCGTTCGGTTCCTCCGGCGGGCCGGCGGGTTGACGGGGGACTTTCTCGGAGCCACCGAGCAGGTCCTCGAATGCGCTCTCCTCCTGACGCTCGCGCTCTGGCGCGGAGGCAATGGTTCATGATCTGGACCTTCCTGATCTGCGCGTTCTTGGCCGCGCCGGCGGTCGCCGGGCCTCCGCGAAGGGTCGTCAGCCAGACCGTCGGCACCGACGAGCTTCTGCTCGCGCTTGCCGATCCGGCGCAGATCGCTGCCCTGAGCCACCTCGGCCGCGACCCGGCCTTCAGCCTGACCGCGAGCGAGGCGGCCGCCTATCCCAAGCTGAAGAGCGCGGACGCCGAGAGCGTGATCCGCTTCCGCCCGGACCTCGTGCTGGCCGCAAGCTACACCGAGGCGCCCACGCTGGCGCTGCTGCGCCGCGCTGGCGTGACGCTGATCGTCGTCGATCGCTTCGAGTCGCTCGAGGACGTCTACGCGAACATCCGCGGCATCGGCGCCGCCCTCGGCCATCCCGACCGCGCTGAAGCGCTGGTCCGCAGCACCCAACAGCGGGTTGCCGAGCTGGCCCGGAAGGTCCGCGGCGTCAGGCCGGTCCGCGTCCTGGCAGTGAGCACCTATCCATTCACCGCCGGCTCCCAGACCACGTTCCAGGACCTCTGCGACCACGCCGGCGCGATCAACGTCGCCGCCGAAGCGGGCCTCGTCGGCCACGCCTCGACGCCCGACGAAAAGGTCCTCACCTGGAACCCGGAGCTGCTGATCGCCTCGGACACGGAGGGAGCGGGTCTGGAGGCCCGGCTCCGGCAGATGCCCGCGTACCGGCACCTCCCGGCGCTCGAGGCTGGACGGCTCGTGCTCTTGCCCGGGCCGCTCCTGGCCAGCGTCACCCACCATCGCGTCGAGGCGTTCGAGGCGCTTGCCCGAAAGCTGCACCCGGAGCGCTTCCAGTGAAGCGAGGCGGCGCCCTATGGGGGCTCGCCTTGCTGCTGCTGGTCGCGTTTTTCGCATCCCTCGCCTTCGGCGAGGTGCCGCTCCCGTTGCCGGACGTCGTGCAAGCGCTTCGCGGCAAAGGAGACCCCATCGCGCTGACGGTGGTGCGGGAGTTCCGCCTGCCGCGGACGCTGGTCGGAACAGTTGTCGGCGCCGCGCTCGCGGCGAGCGGCGTCGTCATGCAGGCATTCTTCCGCAACGCGCTCGCGAGCCCGGGACTGCTCGGCGTCTCCAGCGGCGCGGCCCTGGGCGCGGTCTCGGTGCTCGCCTTCGGGATGGGCCACACTCTCTGGACCGTTCCTCTCGCCGCGATCGGAGGCGCATTCCTGTCTACGGCTGTGGTCGTCGTGCTCGCCCGGAGGGGTGCGGGCACGGAGCGGCTGCTCCTCTCCGGCGTCGCGCTGAACGCGCTCCTGGACGCGGGCACGGCCTTCCTGCTTTCGCTGAGCGCCGGGCGCCTCGAGCTCAGCGGCCAGATCCTCTTCTGGCTGATGGGCGGGCTGGAGAGTCGCACCGCAGAGCACGTGATCATCGGCATCCCTGCGATCGTGCTGGGCTGCGTGCTGCTGCTCCCGCTGGGACGGGCGCTCAATCTCATCAGCCTGGGCGAGCAGACGGCGCAGAGCCTGGGCGTCGACGTGCGCCGCGTTCGCCGGCGGCTGATCGTTCTCTCCACGCTGCTCACCGCGCTGGCCACGTCGGTCGCGGGCGTGATCGGATTCGTGGGTCTCGTCGTCCCGCACCTGCTGCGCCTGTTCCTGGGCCCCGATCACCGGCGGCTCCTGCCCGCCTCGATGATGGGGGGAGCCGCTTTGACGCTGGCCTGCGACGTGGCCACGCGCATCTTGCCCGGTGGCCTGCACCTCGGCGTGGTGACCGCTCTCGTCGGGGGGCCCTTCTTCCTCTGGATGCTGAGGACGCTGGCATGACCGTGCTCGAGGTGCGCGAGCTGACGGTGCCGGGCCGGCTGAACGAGGTCTCCTTCGCGCTGCGGCCGGGGACCCTGACGGTGGTGGTCGGTCCGAACGGCACGGGCAAGTCGACCCTGCTCCAGGCGGCTGCCGGGCTGTTGCCGGCCAGCGGAGGGATCGAATGGGAGGGACGGCCGCTGCGGCGGATCGGCGTTCTCGACCGGGCGCGCCGACTGGCCTGGGTGCCGCAGGAGGCCCACTTTCACTTTTCCTTCAGCGTGCGGGACGTGGTTGCCCAGGGCCGCTACATGTGGGGAGACGACGAGAACGGCGTCGACGATGCGCTCGCCGCCTTCGACCTGCGCGAGCTGGCAGCACGTCCCGTGACGCGGCTCAGCGGTGGCGAACGCCATCGGGTGATGCTCGCCCGCGCGCTCGCCACGGGTGCCAGGATGCAGCTTTGGGACGAGCCCATTGCCCAGCTCGACGTGCGCCATGCGCTCGAGGTGCTGGCTCTCGCGCGGCGGCTGGCCGACGGCGGCGCCGCTTTGCTGTTGACCCTCCACGATCTGCGGATGACCCGGCACTTCGACCGCGTGCTGCTGCTTCAGCGGGGCCGCCTGGTCGGCGATGGCCGCCCGGACGAGGTGCTCACGCCCGCGGCCATTTTCGAAGTCTTCGGAGTGCGCGCGTGCCCGGGCGTTACCCTCGACCTGGAGCTTCCCCATGACTGACGCGACCAAGCATGAAGCGGAGATGAAAGCGCTGCAGAAGGAGATGCGCGGCAAGATGGCCGCGGCCCGCCGCCGCAAGGGGTTGATCATCGTTCATACGGGCGACGGCAAGGGAAAGACCAGCGCCGCCCTGGGAATGCTGCTGCGTTCGCTGGGCCACGGCTTCAAATGCGCCGTGGTCCAGTTCGTCAAGGGCGGCCGGGGCACCGCTGAGTCGCTCCTCAAATCGCCGCTGCTGCAATGGGACAAGGTCGGCCAGGGTTTCACCTGGGACACCCAGAGCCGGGAGAAGGACACCAAGTGCGCCCGAGACGGCTGGAAGCTGGTCCAGCGCCATCTCGCGGACCAGGAGCTGAAATTTCTCCTGCTGGACGAGCTGAACATCGTCCTGTCCTACGAGTATCTTCCGGCCGCCGAGGTCATCGAGTCCCTGCGCAACAAGCGCGACGACCTGCACGTGGTGGTCACGGGTCGCGGCGCCCTTCC
>Ga0137403_10005665_pt1 | contig 14453 bp, 13 predicted proteins | sample CZOMad2_1_16fung_FD_122057 | JGI IMG/M metagenome (GOLD analysis project Ga0137403, IMG submission 122057) | Vadose zone soil fungal communities from Angelo Coast Range Reserve, California, USA - CZOMad2_1_16fungal (Hybrid Assembly) | ecosystem: Environmental > Terrestrial > Soil > Vadose zone... | reverse complement strand
GAGTTGGCCAAAGCCCAATGCGATACGATTCGGCTTAAGTTGTTCAAGATCGGCGCGCAGATCCGAGTGAGCGTGCGCAAAGTGTGGATTTCGTTTTCCCAGAGCTATCCTTATCTCGGCCTATTCCAACAGGTGTTTGCCCGACTCCAACAAATTCCTTTACGTTGTTAGCCCAACCCTTGCTCCTCTAACAGCGAGATCTGTGGGGCCTGGAGCAGGGCCAAAGGATAGCCTTTCCTGTGAGCCAAAGCTCACCGGATCAAAGGGCCATCTCGCCGCGATCAGACCTCAATTTTCCTAAACTGTTGCTGCGCCAAGGAGTGGAGTGCTCCAACTCATGCGATTCTCATTTATCTGGGCTTGCTCCCCTGCACTCTTACCCCGTCGTGAGAAATCCGGGCTAGCATGTTAGCATCGCGATATAGGACCCAACTTCCATCGGGTTCCTTGCGCAGGATCGTGAGCGTGTAGCCTGACCGGCGCATGATCGACCCGCCCTGGAGCGGCGTCAAAGTCACAGTCAGATAATTTGCAAGGTGCGCGAAGTTGTCTGCGACCTGGATCTCTTCGATCCTTGCGGTCGATTCGATGCGAACATGCTGAACGGCGGCTCGGAACGCCGCCGCAAACGCCTCCCTTCCGCGCATGGGCGGCTGCCCCACGACGTAGAAGACGACGTCCTCCGCCATCAAGTTGAGAAGGGTCGATAAATCCCCGGCTGCGGCTGCCTTATGCCATTCGGCGACCAACTCACGAATCGATCGTTCATCGCTTTGCATACTTTATTGAAACTCCACGTAGGGCTTGGTCAAGACCTGCTCGCGCGCGCCACGAACCATGACCAAACCGAGCCGCAGGTACGTTGTGATTCTCGCGGTTGCGGCGAGTCATCGAAAGAGTGTTTAGATATCCCAGGCACCAACCCAATTACACCGCGGCGGGCATTCGAATCCTCGCGTGATTACGCTAGAATCGAGTGGATGCCGCCGATCATCGCGATCTCGAACTTGACCAAGACCTACGCGTCGGGCTACCAGGCGTTGAAGCGAGTCGATCTCGAGATTCGCAAGGGTGAAATCTTCGCCCTCTTGGGTCCCAACGGCGCCGGCAAAACGACCTTGATCAGCATCGTCTGCGGGATCGTCACCCCGACCGAGGGCGTGGTAGTCGTAGACGGCCATGACATCGTGCGCGACTACCGCGCGACCCGGTCGAAGATCGGTCTGGTGCCGCAGGAGCTGACCACCGACGCGTTCGAGTCGGTATGGGCTACGGTGAGCTTCAGCCGGGGTCTGTTCGGGCGCGCGCCGAACCCGGCTTACATCGAGAAAGTGCTGCGCGAGTTGTCTTTGTGGGAGAAGCGCAAAGACAGGATCATGACGCTATCGGGCGGCATGAAGCGGCGCGTGCTGATCGCCAAGGCCCTGTCGCACGAGCCGGAGATTCTCTTCCTGGACGAGCCGACGGCGGGCGTCGACGTCGAGTTGCGCCGCGACATGTGGGCGCTGGTGCGCCGCCTGCGCGAAAGCGGCGTGACCATCATCCTGACCACCCACTACATCGACGAGGCAGAGGAGATGGCCGACCAGATCGGGGTGATCAACAAGGGCGAGCTGATCGTGGTCGAGGAGAAAATCGAGCTGATGAAAAAGCTCGGCAAGAAACAGCTGACGCTCAATTTGCTGGAACCGCTGGCCGCGATCCCCCTTGAGCTGAGCGACTGGCGTCTGGCACTGAAGGCCGACGGGCACGAGCTGGAATACACCTTTCACGCCGACGACGAGCGCACGGGCATTCCGACACTGCTCGAACGGTTGAGCCACCTGGGGATTGGGTTCAAGGACCTGAACACTCAACAGAGTTCGCTCGAGGACATCTTCGTCAGCCTGGTGAGCGACCGCAAATGAGCTCGGCAGCGAACCCATTGGCATTCAACAGGCACGGCGTGTGGGCCATCTACAAGTTCGAGATGGCGCGGGCCCTGCGCACGCTGTTCCAGAGCGTGGTAGCGCCCGTGATCACCACATCGCTCTATTTCGTCGTCTTCGGCGCCGCGATCGGCTCGCGCATGAGTGAGGTGAACGGCGTGGCCTACGGCGCTTTCATCGTGCCGGGGTTGATCATGCTCTCGCTGTTCACCGAAAGCATCTCTAACGCCTCGTTCGGCATCTATTTCCCAAAGTTCACCGGCACGATCTACGAGCTGCTCTCCGCGCCGGTGTCTTATCTGGAGATCATCCTCGCCTACGTCGGCGCAGCGGCGACCAAGTCGATAGTCTTGGGCCTGATCATCCTGGCCACGGCATCCCTGTTTGTGCCGATCAAAATTCTGCACCCGGTCTGGATGATTACCTTCTTGGTCCTAACGGCGACGACCTTCAGCCTGTTCGGCTTCATCATCGGCATCTGGGCAAACGGCTTCGAGCAGTTGCAGTTTATTCCCATGCTGATTGTGACGCCCCTGACCTTTTTGGGCGGGGCGTTCTATTCGATCGACATGCTGCCGCCGACGTGGCGCATGATCACGCTGTTCAACCCGGTGGTTTATCTTATCAGCGGTTTCCGCTGGAGCTTCTACGAGTCGTCCGACGTGAGCGTGGGAATGAGCCTGGCCATGACACTGGGATTTTTTGTAATCTGCCTGGCGGTAGTGGGATGGATTTTCCGGACCGGTTATCGGCTGAAGAGCTGACAACTGGAGCGGAAACTCTCGATTCAGAGCTCCAGCGGCAAGTGAGGGGCAGCCGCGAACGTAGGTAGTGAAACGCAACCTTGTATTGAGGTTATGTTCGTCCTATTTTTTTATTATCGATCGATAACTTTAGGAGGTCTGATACTTTATAGAGCGTAGCGGGATCGAATTCATCCGGACCGATCGTTTAAGTGGGCATTCCGGCCAATGCCGGTTTGATCTGTCTGATCTTTAAAGAGTGGAGTAATGACGATTCGTTTAAAAACCGAGTCTCGCGCCTGCTTGCTTGACAGTACCCAACCCGGGTCTCTCGTGCACGATGTTCTCGCCGGCGCTCCCGTTATCAGCAGGCATGGCGACCCGCCGGGTGGTCTTTACGAAATAGAGTGCAGTGACACGGACTGCCAGGAGCTCTTGATGGTCGCCTTCAAGCATTGTCCCGACGCCGTGCTCGAGATCGAAGCGGAAATCCGTCGTCAGACTCGCGGATGATATGCGGTACAGTTTCTCGTAGAACCGTCGCCGCGCATCTAAATGCGCGACAACGCGCTGACGAACACGATCACGTATTTCGTTCTATCCATTTTACGCTACGCCGAGCTACTGGGTGGTGACGTCGTAACTCGCGAGGCAACGATCAACCAGGGCTTCCGCAGCCGCCCAATCGAAGTTGCGGAACTCGCGCCCCTGGATAGCTGTAGGCTCGCCCGCGTAGAACATTTCGTACTGGAGATGACGCGAGCCGAACTCCGAGCCGAGAGCGTCCCACAAGAGCTTCAGCAGCTTCACCCGCTCGCGGCCGCCCGCTTTGGGCCAGCGCACGTAGCGCTCGATATCCGCCGCCGGGCCGGCCGCGCGCAGTTCACCCACCGTCGCCGGCAACTGGATGAGGCTCCCGCCCATCAGCCCACGGATCTGGTTGAGCAGCGCCGGATACATCGCCTGCTGTAACACCTGACTGGCGTAGAGCAGTGCATCCTTGGGGCGCATCACGCCAAACTGATCGAGCTCCGCCGCGGCCTCGGCACCGAGGATCATGCCCTCCACGAGCGAGGCACGGGTGGCAAGGTCGCCGAGTTGAGCGCCCATGTCGCCAATAGCCGAGCGCCCACTCAGGTCCATGCAGCGCTTAACCAGCCCTACTAGGAACTGCAGCTTGGCCCACGATCGGATGTGCGACTGGGTGTTGCCCAGCACGTGCGCCGCGGTCACGCTGAACTGACCGGCCGTCAGTTCGAGGTTCTTGTAGATGAACACGTCTTCCCACGGCACGAAGACATCGTCGAACACGACCAGCGAATCGGTCTCGTCGAAGCGGCTGGACAGGGGGTAGTCGAACACGCTAGTGGGCCCGAGCGCATAGGGCCGCCGCGGGTAGAGCTTCAGGCCAGGCGCACCGTTCGGCACCACGCAGGAGATCGCGTAGTCTTCGTCGCCGGGCTTGAGCGGCAAGATCACCGTGACCAGCACGTAATCTGACATCAGTGAGCCCGTGCCGAGCATCTGCGCCCCACGAAGGATGATGCCGTTGTCACGCTCGGCGGCGGCGCCGGCGTAGAGGTAGGGCTCGGCCTGTTGATGCGCCGGTTTGGCGCGGTCGACGGTGGGATGGACGATGACGTAGCTGATATACAGATCCTGGTCAGCAGCCTTGGCAGCAAAGCGCAAAAGGTTGTCGGCGAACTGTTGCCCGGCCCGTGCGTAGAAGCCGGGCGAGCCCGCGAAGCCGGCGAAAAACGACGCGACATGATCAGGCGAGCGTCCCAGGAATCCATAGCTGGCATCCGCCCAGAATTTGATGGCGCGCCGCCGCGCCGCTAAGTCCGCGTGTGTGTGCGGCACCAGCCAGCACTTGTTGATCGGGCGGCCGTCGCGCGGTGAGGGGTAAGTCATCAACTCGCGGTTGGCCGAATCGTGGGCGAGATGGTAGAGCTCGGCGATGGTACGGATTCCGCCGGCGAAGGCCGGATGCGTCGTCACATCGGCCACTCGTTCACCGTTCATCAGGACCGTCCGGCCATCACGCAGGCCGCGCACATACTCGTCGCCATTCCGAGTCATACTTCCTCACACCCTTGTCCGCGCCACGGGGCGTCGCCTCTTCCTTCGTGGATGTAGTGGATCTAATCCGCACAACGCGTTCGCATTGGTGGATCGAAAGATATGAGACCCCGACGCCCGATTAGTATTGTGGGCCCCGAATTCTGTGGTCCAGAGATCGGCACGACAAATCTCGGCCCATTCGGAGCGCTGCCTCGACACCTTGGTAGTAGCCGGGAAGGTCAACGAGCGTGCGATAGCCCATACGCTTATAGAAGAGTTGGGCTCCTTCATTCCCGGCGCGTACTTCCAGCGCGACGCTGAATATGCCCGCTACGACGGCGCATTTCTCGAGCCACTCAAGAAGTTGGCGTCCGACGCCTAATCGTCTAAAGGGCGGAGTCACAGCGAGAAGGTCCAAGTGTGCGTCGTCGTCGCCATAACGCATGATCGCAAACCCGGCAATTTTCTGGTGAATGCATGCGACGAGTACGTTAACATCGGGGGCGCGAATACTCGCTGCTACCCGCATAGGTGTCCAACGCCATCGCAGACCGTATTCAATTAAATCCCGCGACAAATTGGCAATGGTGGTAGCTTCTGCTGCTCGTGCCAATCTCAACGATAGCTCAGAACTTGTCATGAGGTATATGGCCTAACGAATAGCGTTTTATCTCTAAAGGCGGGAAGCAATCAAGTTTGATGATGGTGCGGCAGTAACGGCGAGATCAGGTCGTGTATCGCCGCTACCTTTCGAAACCCAGAATCTTCCCGTACTGGCGAGCCAGCCGGTCCACGGTTTGCGCTTGATTCTCATTCATCTGCAGGAGGCGCTTACCCTGGGCATACTTGTAAGCGGTGGTGCCGGGAATAAGCGCTGACGTTTGACCGTTGAATTTTTCCCAGACTTCTTGTGCTTCCAACTGAGTAAGATAAACCGCAAAAAGATGTCCGACATTGGGATGGCGCGCGCCTTTGGGCACGCCGGCATTGAAGTGGGCGAGATCACCGAATCCAAACCTTCCGCAAATACGATGGGCGCGCCATCCTTCTTCGCTTGAGAGATAAAACTATCGGTGAGGGTCGCGGCCAGTAAAATTTCACCGACCTGAAGGCGGCTATAAAGATTCGCGAGCGTTCCCAGAATCGGATCCTGTTTTGAGATCGCGCTGACAAATTCCGAGGTTTTAGCTTCGCCCCAGGGCCCTACCGCCAAGCGGGATAAATGATGGGTCGCGGTCGAGACGCCGAGCTTTCCTCCTTTCCATTTCGCATCGAGAAGATCTTCCCAGCGTTTCGGCACGTCTTGCACGGGCAAGATGTTCTTATTGTAAGCAGGAAGGACGAATTGGTTAGCTAAGTTGACGACCCCGTTATCATACTGTATCAATTCCGGCGCGACGCCTAGTTTTACATAATCGAATGGCTGATGCAGCTTTCTTCCCCACAGGGTGGCGTGGTGCGCGTCTGTGACGAGCATGAGGTCCCATTCCGGGGTGGCGCGCGAGGCGGCTCCCATCACCAACTTGGCAACGTCGCCGGTCATGTTGGATGAAGGAGTGTAATTCATTTTTATCGTGAGACCGTACTTCTTGTTGAAGGCGTTGCCCAGCGCCTGGGCTCCCTTTTGTCCTGTCGTGGAAGGGGCGAGAAGCTCAATCTCGCCCTCTTTCTTCGCCGCCGCCACCAAATCGTCGAGCGGAGCCGCAAGCGATAACGGGAGGTGACCGAACAGCAGAAACATTACGAGTAGGACTATCCGCATATCTAAACCCTCTTCGTGTAAGACGACACAGGCGAGATTACGAGCGTCGACACGACCTCAGGTAAACGGACGCTAATCAACCGCCGATCTACTTGTCAAGCCTCGACGGCTCTCAGATCGAGGTAGGTAGGATCGAAGGTGGGGCGTGCTCTTGCGTCCCCTCATGATGGAACCTTTTTCTGTTCTACGTGCTCACCAGCGCAGGCCTGCGCGTGTGCCAATCCGTCGTGCTCTGGTAGGCGAAGGCCGTATTCAAGACAGTCTGATCCGCGAACCAATTACCGATGAGTTGCATTCCGATCGGCATGCCTTCAGCATTAAACCCGCAGGGAAGCGAGCAGCCAGGTAAGCCGAGCATGCTGGGAAAGCGCAAGAGATTCGAATGATTGTAGCTCGCGTGGCGGGTGTCGTCGCCATTGCCCTTGACGCCGTCCGAGAGCAGCGGTGCGACTCTCGCTGTCGTCGGGGAGGCGATGATATCAACCCTTTTGTACGTTGCGCGCAGCGCTTCGCGAATACGGTGGCGCGCCCGCTGGACGGTGAGATACTCCGAGGCTGTGATGGTCATCCCCACGGCTATACCCCGGCTCACGTGCGGCACAAAGTCTTGGTGCCGCTCGCGGAACCAGCGGCGGTTTATGCCAGCGCTCTCGGCCGAGCTGGTCATCATCGAGGTCATCGCCGCATAACTCACCTCGGGAACATCCAAGTCGATGAGCTCGCATCCTGCGCCGGCGAAGAATTTGAGCGCAGCATCAAACGCCTGCCTCACTTCAGGGTTCACCCCATCGAGAAATCGTCGCAGCACACCGACTCTGAGTCCTTTCATGTTCGCATCGAGCCGAGCCGCGTAAGTCGGGTTTTCTTGATGCACGCTCGCCGGGTCGCGAGAGTCGAAGCCGGCCACCGGGTCCAAACCCAGCGTGATGTCTTTTACCGAACGGGCAAACAGGCCGACGTGATCTTGGCTCCAGGCGCCGCGGAACGAGCCGTGTCGGCTGATGATGCCGAAAGTAGCTTTGAAGCCGGTGATGCCGCAATAAGAAGCCGGGCGTCGCACCGATGAGCCGGTTTCGGTACCGTAAGAGAGTGGTCCGATACCTGAAGCAACGGCAGCCGCTGAGCCGCCGCTCGACCCGCCGGCGATGCGATCAATATTCCATGGATTGTGGACCGGTCCAAAGTGGGAGAGCGTCGATGTGCCGCCATGGCCGAACTCATCCAGGTTGGTTTTTCCGATAATGATCGCTCCAGCTGCGTTCAATCGTTCCACTAGGGCCGCGTCCGTTTCCGGGATCCAGTCAGCCAAAATTTTCGAACCTCCCGTGGTGCGCACGCCGGCCGTCTCAAACATATCCTTGATCGTCACAGGCACGCCGTGTAGCGGGCCGCGATATTGTCCGCGCGCAATGTCTTCATCCGCTTTTTTTGCTGCGGCGAGCGCTGGCTCGCGAAGAACGGTGATGAAGGCATTGAGCTTATCTTCGAGGCGCTCCAGATGCGCGAGAATCGCGCTCACGACCTCTGACGACGATAGCTCCCGAGCAGCAATAAGCCTCGAAAGGTCGGTCAAATTCAATTCACATATATCAGCGGCAGCCATGATCAAACCTTTTTGTCCGGAGGCTGCACTGGCATCGCCGTCCACGGTGTGTCTCGACCGAACTCTTCCAGTTCAGCCACCACTCGCTCAAGATCCTCGATCTCGCTGGCGATCCATTCGAGATCCGCCGGAGAAAGGCTTATGCCCTTTAACAGCGCCAGTCGCTGACCTACCTTTTCTGTGTCCTTCATTCTTTCCTCCTCTGACGTGATTCGCCGAATCGCTTGTACACGCACCGATCCTGGTAGGGATCTATTACTGAATGGTGATTGATACAAGTAATGCAGTCGGATCCGAATCGTGAAGAGCCGACGCTGGGTTCGATCGTGATTCGTTTTGTGCAGGTTGCGGATTCGACACTAACCGGTCTTACGAAATTTCTTGGCGCGCCTGACGAAGTAATCCCACATCGTCCCCAGCCGGTGCGGGGTGTAAATCTGTTCGTACTTGAGCGCAGCCTCTTCATCGCTGGTCCATGATGGATCGCCCGAAGCGGTCGCTAAAAGCTGAATGCGCGCGGCCTTTTCCAGAAAGATCGCATAGAGCGTCGCTACCTCGATCGTTTCCCCCACCACCGTTGACCCGTGGTTTTTCATCAGCACGCCGCGGCATTGACCTAAGCTTTTGGCAACTTGAACGCCCAACTCCGGCGTCCTAATTAGCTGCGTCGTGTAGTCAAACGTCGGCAGGCCTTCATGAAAGATCACCCCCTCATGGCTAACCGGCCGCAACCGTTGGCCCAGTGAGCCAAATGCGGTCGCATACGGCGGATGAGAGTGGACGACGCAGTTTACATCGGGGCGCGCCTTCATAATCTCCGTATGAATGAAAACTTCGGAGTGACGCTCGTATTTGCCTTCCACCTTCTTCCCGCTTTCGATGTCAACGACGATGATATGTTGCGGGCGAATCTCTTCGAAGCCGAAGCTGTGCGGCTTCATAAGAATTCGATTCTGCCCGGGGATGCGAAAGGAAACATGGCCGAGGATATTGTCCCAATGGCCTTCGTTCGCAAGAATGTTGCAGGAATAGGCTAGCTTTTCTTTGAGCTCTTTGATGTTGGCGGCCATGGTTGCTCCTTCTCAATGGTCGAGGATGGAAGAGGATCGCGATCTTCCATCCTCGATTCTCGATCCTCAGTCTTTGTTTGCGCGTAAACGGAAGCGTTGAATCTTACCGGTCACGGTCTTGGGTAGGTCGTCGACGAATTCGACCCAGCGCGGATACTTGTACGGCGCCAATTTGTTTTTCACGTGGTTTTGCAACTCGCTACGGAGATGGTCGCTGGGTTGGAATTCGCTCTTTAGCACGACAAAGGCCTTCGGTTTCAAGAGACCGTCGGCGTCGGTACCGCCGATGACACCCGACTCGAGCACCGCCGGGTGTTCCATTAAGGTATTCTCGATTTCGATCGGCGAGACCCACAGGCCGCCCACTTTCATCATGTCGTCGGATCGGCCGCAGTACCAGTAGTAGCCGTCCGTGTCGCAATAGTAAGTATCGCCGGTCTTGAGCCACTCGCCCTGCATCATCCGTTTGGTCTGCTCGTGCTTGTTCCAATAATAAGGCGCGTTGGCGTCGCCTTTGACCATGAGGTTGCCGACCTCGCCGACCGGCAGCTCGCGACCGTCGTCGTCGACGATCTTTGCTTCGAACGCCGGCGTCACTTCGCCGCTGCTGCCTGCTTTTGCTCGGCCTGGACGGTTCGCCAGAAAATCGTGGGTGGCTTCCGTCGAGCCGACCACATCCAAAAGCTCCAGGCCCGTGTGCTCCTTCCATTGGTGGAAAATCGCCGGGGGCAACGGCTCGCCGGACGACAAACAGATGCGCAAGGAGCTGAGATCGTATTTCTTTTGGACGCGCAGCAGGCGGGCGAACAGCGTCGGCACGGAAAAAAAGAAAGTCGGTTTGTACTTGTCGATGACCTGGAGGATTTTTTCCGGATCGGGTTTCTCCGGCCACAGGACCGTGGACGCGCCGAAGCGGAACGGAAAATAGAGTGAATTGCCCAAACCGTAAGAGAAAAACATCTTCGACGCCGAGAAGCATAAATCGTTTTCGTTCATCCCCAGCACTGGCTTCACGAACAGATCGCTGATCGTGATCATGGCGTTCTGCAGATGAACCGCGCCTTTCGGACTACCCGTGCTGCCCGAGGTGTAGCCCCAGAAGCAAACATCATCTTTGGAAGTCTTTTCGGCATTGAGCTTGGCGGAGGCTTTGGCAATTAAGCTCTCGAAAGATAGCGCCTTCCCCTTTGGCGTGTCGACGACAATGACATGGTTCAAGAACGGAGTGCCGTCCCAGATCTTTTCGATTTCCGGCAAAACCGAATCGTGAACGATAATCGCCTGGGCGCGGCTGTCGTTGATCAGGTACTCATAATCCTTGGCGAACATCCAGGGATTGGTCGGAACCGCCACGGCGCCGATCTTAATGGCGCCAAAAAAACCATACGCGAATTCCGGAGAATCCGGCAGAATCACCAACACCCGGTTTCCAATCTCGATGCCCAGGTCTTTTAGCGCATTGCCGGTGCGGTTAACCTTTTCGAAAACTTCTTGGTAGGTGATTTTTTGATCTTGGTAGTAGATAGCGACTTTGCCGCCACGACCTTGGCTGATGTTCTCATCCACGAAAGTAGTGGCGGCGTTGTAGATATCAGGCAGTGCGAGCGTCATAGCCGAACATTTCGCCGAGGATGGAGAATCGAGGATGGAAATCGCGATCCTCTATCCGCCATTCTCGTTCATTCGCCGCCGATAATTTCTGAGTGGGTCTCGGTGGCGATAACCACCGACTTTGAATCGGTGTAGTGCTCGATCGCTTCGTCACCATGTTCCTTGCCGAGACCGCTTTGCTTCACCCCACCGAAGGGCAGTTCGTCATAGATAATCTGCGCTGAGTTGACCCAGGTGTAACCGGCTTCGATATTTTCAGCTCCATACATCGCTCGATTAATATCTCGCGTCCAGATCGATGAACCGAGACCAAAGATCGAGCCGTTCGCCTGCTCGATGGCCTGGTCCAGATTCTTCACCCGCACGATCGGCAGGGCTGGACCAAATACTTCTTCTTGGATCATCCGTGAATCAGGATTAACGTCCGCCACCAACGTCGGCTGGAGATAGAAACCTTTGTCGTAGTCATCGCCCTTGGGCCGCTGGGCGCCGAAAATAACTTTGGCACCGCGCTTCACGGCGTCTTCGACCTGCTCTTCGACTTCTTGTCTCTGCTCCTTGGTGTGGAGCGGCCCCATCAACACACCAGACTTTAGACCATTGCCGACGGTGATCTTCTGGGCTTTCTCGACCAGTTTTTCCATGAACGTGTCGGCGATCTTGTCGAACAGATAGAGCCGTTTGACCGCCAGGCAGGCCTGGCCGCAATTGAAGAAGCGGCCGACGGAGGCGGCGCTAACCGCGCGGTCGATGTCGGCGTCGTCGCAGACGATCATCGGATCGCTGCCGCCGAGTTCCAACGTCACGTGTTTGAAATCCTTCGCCGCAGACTGCATCACACGACGGCCGGTGTCCGTGGCGCCGGTGAAACCAATCTTGCGCACAGTGGGATTGACCAGCAGTTCTTCGCCGACCACGCTGCCAGGACCGGTGACGACATTGAGCACGCCTTTCGGGCCGCCGGCATCCTGGATCGCTTTATCGATGATCTCGCAAGTCCGGAGATCCGTGAGCGGCGTCGTGCCGGCTGGTTTGACGACAACCGTGTTGCCCGCGAGCAGCGCCGGCCCAAGCTTATTACCCATCAATGAAACCGGGAAATTCCACGGCACGATGGAACCGCAGACGCCTAGAGGCTTGCGCAGAACAAGGCCGTGGCGGCCGCTATCGAGCATGACCGCCGCCGTGCGCATGGTTTTTGCCATGCCGCCGTAATGATCGAGGGTGTGGACAAACCGGCGAATTTCCAAAATGGACTCGCGCATTGGTTTACCCTGTTCCTTCGTCAGCAACGTGGCAAGTTCTTTTTCCTGTTGGAGAATCGTATGGCCCGCCGCCAACAACACGGCGCCCCGCTTCGATGGCGCCATCGCGGACCATTTCTTGAGTGCGCCTTTAGCGGCGTCGATGGCGCGCCGGATATCCTTAACAGTTCCCTTGGGTACGGTGTCAACAACTTCTCCGGTGGCGGGATTGCGTACTTCGGTGGTCTGTCCGCTCTCGGAATCGACCGATTCACCCGCGACTAACATTTTGGCCATAATGGTCCTCCTAATCTACTTTCAGAATTTAGAGAAAAATCATGTTCATAGGTGGAAGTCAACAATTCGCGGCGCCGAAAAGGTTGACAGGTCGCTGGATTGCGGCTAGTGGTTTTGATTCTAGACGACTCAATTTGACGCGTACTAAGGAGCGACTAGTGGCACGCAATGGATACAAAATCTTCGATGCCGACACCCATGTCAGGCCCGATGCCGACCTCTTGGAGCCGTATTTAAGCGCTCCCGCTCGCGCGAAATTGACGCTATACGAAAACTACAGAGCGCGGAACAATGATGGGGCGGTCACTTACTTGATGGGCGAACGCAAATACAAGCGTCGTTTAGGCCTCGCCGGCAATGAAGAGCCACAAGGCAAGGAGTACATGAGCGGCTACAAACGTCACCAGCATGGCAAGCCAAATCCGCTTTGTGAGCGTGATCCAGGTGTGCGTATTAAGGATATGGATCTGGAAGGCGTCGATGTGAATCTCATGCTGCCTTCCGGCTGGTTCGGTTGTTGGACGACGATTGAGGACGTTGCGCTCGAAATGGCCGTGTATGAGGCCTATCACCGCTGGATGGCAGATTACTGCGCGGCTTTTCCGAGCCGTTTGAAAGGCGTTGTCCTGGTTGCCGCGCGCGATGTCAAAACTTCCCTCGCCGAGCTCCATCGTGCTGCGAAAGAATCTTGGCCGCTGGCGGTTTTTGTCTACGCGCCCTATCAATTTCCGCTCGATCATCCGGATCTCGAGCCGATTTGGCAAGCGGCAGCGGATTACAATTTGTCCATCGCGCTGCACACGTTCACGGTCATGCCGCCCTATGCCCCGGGTGGATTGGACTCCTGGGATAATCTATGGCTGCAGAGATCGGCTGCGCACCCGTGGTGCGGGCAGCGCAACATGGCGTCGATCATCGGCGCGGGCATCATGGACCGCTATCCGAACATTCGCGTCGGAACTTTGGAAGCCGGTCACGGATGGCTGCCCGCCTGGGTCAATCGTCTCGAAGAACATACCAAGCTCTGTGCGGAGGCGTTGCCACCGCTCAAGCAGACCATCCGCGAGTACGTCACCGGTGGCCGCTATTTCCAAAGCATTGAAGTCTCCGAAGGCGCAGCCATCACCCGGAGCGTGATCGACTTATTGGGCGCTGAAATTCTGATGTTTGGCTCGGACTATCCTCACGGTGAGAGTTGGTTCCCAGTTTCCGTTGAGACGGTGCTTGGTTGGAACTTGAAAGACGCCGAGATACGCAAGCTCCTGTGGGACAACGCCGCGCGGTACTATCAGCGGTATTCTGAATGAAGCCGACCGCTCCGGGGCTCAAGCTTAAAAAATTGTTGCGGCGTCCAGGAAAAGTCCTCGCTGTATTGGGTGCGCCTAATGCTTTTCATGCCAAGATCATGGAAGCCAGCGGCGTCGAGGCCTGCTTCGTGGGCACGAGCATCACCGGCGGCAATTACACAGGACTCCCCGATCTCGGCATTCTCTCGATGACCGAGTGCGTCGGCTTCGCCAAGTGGATCGCGCGGAGCGTGAAGATGCCAGTCATTCTCGACGGCGACACGGGACATGGCGGCATTATGGCAGTGCGCCGTCTCGTGCGCGAGTGCGTCGACGCCGGACTCGCGGGCTTGCGGTTGGACGATCAACCGCTGGAACAAAAGCGCCGCACCATGTCGACGGGCATTTCGATCGTCTCGCGCGACGATGCGGTGTCGCGCTACCGGGCGGCGGTGGACGCCAAGAACGAAATCGATCCGAACTTCGTCATCATGGCGCAGTGCTACGCGCGCAACGCTGTCAACGGTGGCATGGCCGAAATGCTCAAACGCCTGCGGCTCTATGAAAAAGATGGCGGCGTCGATTGGGTGCAATTTGAGGCGCCCCATTCGGTGGCGGAGATCAAGCGAGCGCGGAAAGTTGTGAAAGGGCCGTTCTCGGCGATGAAAGGCCAGTTGACACGGGCGTTGACGCTTGAAGAGCACAAAGAACTAGGTCTCAACGCCGCTTGGTACACTTTCCTCCCCGATCAAGTGCTCAAAATTTCTTCGTGGCGATTCCTCGAATCATTTAAAAAGAAAGATATGCGCGCTTGGTACGAGTTCTTGGAAGAGCATCCGAATACG
>Ga0137403_10005663_pt1 | contig 14454 bp, 12 predicted proteins | sample CZOMad2_1_16fung_FD_122057 | JGI IMG/M metagenome (GOLD analysis project Ga0137403, IMG submission 122057) | Vadose zone soil fungal communities from Angelo Coast Range Reserve, California, USA - CZOMad2_1_16fungal (Hybrid Assembly) | ecosystem: Environmental > Terrestrial > Soil > Vadose zone... | reverse complement strand
GGGTTGGCCGCCGATCGCGGTCTGGATGGACGAGTTGATGTCACCCGGTGCGAGCCCGTAGCGCGCGGCGCGGCTGCGATTGATGTCGATTTTGACTGTGGGCTGGCCCAGCGAGCTCAAGACGGCCAGATCGACAACGCCTGGCACGGTGCTCATGACCTTCTTTATTTTTCTTGCCGTATTCTCGAGTGCCTCCAGGTCGTTGCCGAACAACTTGATTGAGTTTTCGCCCTTGACGCCTGAAGCCGCCTCTTCAACGTTATCTTCGATATTCTGAGAAAAGCTGAATTCCACGCCGGGAAATTGCGCCTCCAGCGCATCGTGAACCTGTCTGGTGAGATTTTCTTTGTCCACGCCCTTGGGCCAGATATCAAATGGTTTTAGTGGTACATAGAACTCGGCATTGAAATAGCCGGTCGCATCAGTCCCATCGTCGGGCCTTCCGTTCTGCGAGATTGCGGTGACCACTTCCGGGAAACTTTTTATCAGCTTTCGCATGCGGTTGACGTAGTCATTGCCTTCCTGAAGCGAAACCGACGGTGGCATCGTCGCCCGAATCCAGAAATTGCCTTCCTCCAGCTTGGGAAGAAACTCCAGGCCGAGGGTCGATGCTCCAAGCAGGGCAAGCAGCACAAGCAAGGTCGTGGCGCCCAAGGTAAGGATGCGGTTGAGAAGGGCAAACTCTAGGATCGGGCGGTAGACGCGGCGCAGGCCGTGCACGAATAATGTCTCGGTTTCGTTGACTCGGTCCGCCAGGAATAGCGAGCTCAATGCAGGCGAGACGGTAAAAGTGGCAATAAGTCCGCCGAGGATGGCGTAAGCGTAGGTCTTCGCCATCGGACCGAAAATATGCCCCTCCACGCCCGACAAGGTGAAGAGCGGCACGAAGCCGGCAATGATGATTGCCGCGGAGAAGAAGATTGCCCGGTTCACCTCTAGAGCCGAATTTGCGATCACGGCGAACTTGCCGTGCAGATCGATCCTGGCCCGGACGCGATGCAGAAAAGAATCGCCGGCATGACGCGCCTGTGCCCCTTCCGCGAGATGCCGGAAAATATTCTCGACCATGATCACGGTTGCTTCGACGACGAGGCCAAAATCGATCGCCCCAACCGAAAGTAAATTGGCCGATTCCCCGCGCAGAACCAGGATGGTGACAGCGAAGAACAACGCGAAGGGAATGGTCATGGCGACGATAATTGCGCTGCGCAAGTTACCCAGAAATGCCCACTGCACAAGAAAAATGAGCAAGATGCCCAACAAGGTATTGTGAAGCACCGTTTTGGTCGTGACGCTGATCAACTCCGTGCGATCATAAATTCTCTCGACCCGGACTCCCGGAGGCAGCATGCCGGAGCTGTTGATGCTCTCTATCTCGGCCTTGACGTGCTGCAAGGTCGGCAGGCTCCGTTCCCCGCGCCGCATGAGGATGATGCCTTCGACAACGTCGTCATCATCGTCCTGACCGGCGATGCCGAGTCGCGGCTGGTGTCCGACGCTCACTTTGGCGATGTCCCCCAAGAGTACGGGCGTACCGTTGTTCGATGCCAGCATTGTGTTGCGAACATCGTCCATGGAATGGATGAGACCGACACCACGTACCACAGCCGCCTGCGGCCCGAAATTCACGGTCTGTCCGCCAACGTTGTTGTTGCTGTTGTTGAGGACTTGCAACACCTGAGAAAGGGGCAGGTTGTAACGGACTAGCCGGTTGAGGTCGACGGTGACGTCGTAGGTCTTGGTCTTGCCGCCCCAGCCATTGACGTCGATCACGCCCGGCACCGCCTTGAAGCGGCGTTGAAGAATCCAGTCCTGGATGGTCTTAAGGTCGGTGACCGAATATCCGGGCGGGCCGACAACGCGATAGCGGTAAATTTCGCCGATCGGGCTCCACGGCGAGATCTGCGGCTGCGCCCCGTTGGGCAGAGGCGAAAGCTGGGAAAGTCTATTGATTACCCATTGTTCGGCCTGTTCATAGGTAAAGTCGTAGGTGAACTGCAACTCGACGTCGGAAAGACCGAACAGCGAGATCGTCCGAATGGCGGTGACGTGGGGAATTCCCGCCATCTGAATTTCGATCGGGATGGTGATGTAACGTTCGATTTCTTCCGACGACTGGCCAGTGCTCTGCGTGACAATGTCGACCAACGGTGGCACCGGGTCGGGATAAGCCTCGATGTTCAACTGGATGAAGCTGACGCCGCCTGCAACCAATACCGACAGCAGCAGGACCACCATCAGGATTCGCTGCTTTAGGGCGAATACCACAACTTCATTCATGGTCTACTTGTCGTCAGGCGCGGTAATGGATTGATCTTCTGTTGCATCACTTCCTATCGTGTCATTCCGGCTTGGCCGCCCGATCGATGAAGAGGGTGCCGCTGGTCACGACCTTCTCGCCAAGCTCGATTCCTGCGATAGCTTCCACCATGCCGTTGACGTTTCGACCCGTGCGGATCTGTCGGGACTCTATGACGCCACCGTCTTTCGCGACCCACACTCTTGCCGAATCCCCTTCATAGACGACAGCCGATTCGGGCACCGCGGGAGCCAAAGACTCGCCACCGGTGATGATGCTGAAAGTCGCGAACATCTCCGGCTTCAACCTGCCTTCGGGATTCTCGAGCTCTGCACGTACCGGCAACCGATGTGTATTGGGATCGACGGATTGCGCGACATAGGTGAGCCGCGCTTTGAATATCCGGTCCGGAAAGGCCAACACTCGAACTTCCGCCGGGGCGCCCGGACGCATCAACGGTGCGTCCGTCTCGCGCACGTTGGCCACCAACCAGACGGTTGAAAGATCGCCGATCGAGAAAAGCGGGTTGGAGGCACCAGCTTGCACATATTGCCCGGGGCCGACCTGGCGATCGATCACCCTGCCGCTGATGGGTGCGAACACAAAGGTGGTGGGATCGATCTTTTGGGCATCTTGAAGAGCATTGATCTCCAACTCGGTCTTGCCCAAAATGCGCAAGCGATTGCGCACCGAGGCAAGAACCGTCTCGGCGGTGCGCAAGTTGTTTTTAGACGAGACGAGATCGGCCTGGCTTTGCTGCCAATCCTGCATTGAACCGGCTTTGGCATCGTATAACGCGTGCTTGCGCGTTTCGCTGGTCTGGGCGAGATCGAGTTGTGAGCGGGCCGAATTGAGGGCAACCACAGCGCTGATCAGGTCGTTCTGCGCCTGGGAGAATTCCGTCGCCTCGAGGGCTAGCAGCGGCTGCCCCTGCTTTACGTAATCACCTAAATTGGCAAGGATCTTCGTCACCCGCCCGGAGTACGGCGAAAATATGGGTGTGGTCTTGTCGGCATTAAAGGTGATCTTGCCGTCGGTGACTTGTTCGGTGCGAAAAGTCATCGTAGTGATTGGCGCCACCTTGAGTGCTGCCCATTGGGCCGGCGTCGGTTTGAATGCTTCCGGTGAGTCCGTCGGTTTCGTATTCGCCTGGGACGGGTGGCTGTGAAGGGATGCACGTATCGCCGCCATGCCAAGCGTCGCGCTTATGACAAGGGCCAGCGCGATGACGATTAGCCATTGCATACGCCTGGGCAAAATGCGGAGAATGCGGGAATGAAAATGAAGTCGGGTCTGCGTCATGGCCAGGCTCGCGCAGAAGCAGTCTCACCGATAGCACGATGATGTCCGCCCGCGCTCGCGTAATGTTCGGCCCGATTACAGCTCAATTCATTACGCTTCAATGCATTTGCCAAATTCGTTAGGTGCCTTGTATCTCGTTTATTGCACCCGAAGGGCAGAACTGGTGGCACAGGAATCTCGAACGGCGCCGCCCACGTAGTAACTCTTTATAGATCGCCCGGTAAAACTGAAAGAAGAGATTACCAGTCGTTTCTGACAATTAACTTAAAATGAACGCCTTTCCTGACAATGACCTTACGCTGATAGCCGCAAAACAAAAAAGCGTTCGCGGCGCTAAACTCTCCACGCGGTCACAATGTCTTTTAATAAGCATCTTGTCATGAGCCGCAATCTCGAGATGGAAACTGACGGCCGATCTAGATTCGAAAAATCGAACTAGTTCAGGAAACACCTTGCGAGAGAATCGCCCTGCCTCAGGATCGAGTTCATCCACCCAATAGCGCGCAACGGCCACGTGTGAAGTAGGAATTGAGGGGTCGGGAGATTCGGTAACGAATCGAGGGAATTCGGGTCACGCTGAGCTAGCCCCGATTTGGGGGACAGCAATTTAGGCTATACCCGCACGGCGTTCGAACTCGACGGGGGACACAAGTCGGGGGTTTGATGCAGGCGTTGCGGGTTCTAAAAGATCTCGACGCAATCGAAAGTGACGGCCTTGGCCTCCTCTCGGCACTTGAAGTTGTGAATATGAACGAGTTTGTTCTTCAACGAACTAAAGAAATTCTCGGCGCAGGTGTTGTCGCGGAAAAAAGGGAACAGATATATTTAATCCTCTACTTACCTGGATCCAGTACCGGTCCGCCCTTTTGTTTTACTTCGAAGAAAATAAATCTGTCCCCATTTTTTTCAGCTATTGTTGTGCGGTCTCCTTCTTCGAGAACTGAGCTCGGCGGCTCCGTTGGCTTGAACATGCGCAACCTTTGACAAGGCTGATCGCCCTCTGTGCTCCAACCGTGCTTTGTCCACGATCCCTTGCATCGCACGTCGCTCGCCTCGCGCCACGGCGAAAGACTTGAGAATGAATTAATGCTGGTCACTGACAATGCGGTTTCTGCCGTATTTAGATATCCATTAAAACTATTGCGTCATAATTGTGTCCGGCACACCTGTCGAACCAATTCGGATTCGCCATTTCCGCTCAATTCAGCATAATTGTCAAAGTGCATCATGGCGCAATGCAATCAGGGAGAAGAAGTTGATGCAATCTTGTTTCAGGTCCTTTACCCCGAAACAAAGCCGCTGGTTCGCTGCAGGAGCCCTGCTTCTTGCACTTTCTGCCAGGTCTGAAGAGCCGGACCCGCTGTCACGATGTACGGCAATCCCCGATCGAGAGCAGCGGTGGCGCTGTTACGATGAAGTAACGGCCGTCGCTGGTTCGGGATATGGCAACGATAGTTCGGCGGGGGATACTTGCGGCGCGGAGTATACGGCGCTATCGCGTCAATGGAACACGCGTCCCAATTGCGAGAGCAAGCTATATCGTCTCTTGCCCTATAAGCAGAACTACTTGATCGCCCGCTATTCCAACAATCCCAATAACCACCCCACGAGCGCCAATTTCAGTCAGATTCGCGACCAGCGGCTTGAGCAGCCGGAACTGAAGTTCCAGTTGAGCGCCAAGGTCAAAATCGCGGAACAGATCGGAAACCTTGCCGACCTGTGGTTCGGTTACACGCAGCAAAGCAGCTGGCAGGCGTTTAACAGCACGAATTCCCGTCCTTTTCGCAATACCGACTACGAACCGGAACTGATACTGGGCTTCCCGTTACGCACGCAGGGCAGCGCGCTGGGCTTTACGCCACGCATGATCAATTTCGGCTTCGTTCATCAGTCGACCGGGTCAAGCGATCCCTTGGAGCGCAGCTGGAATCGGGTCTATGCGGAAATCGGGCTCGATAGGGATATCGACAAAACGCGCGACCGCTTCGCCATCCTTTTGCGGACTTGGTACCGCTTGCCTGAAAGACGTACTGAAGACGACAATCCAGATATTGGGCACTATCTGGGCTATGGGGATTTGTTGTTCTTCTGGAGACACGGGGACAGCAATGTTTCCGCGCTCCTGCGCAATAATGCGCAGACGGAGGACAATCGCGGCTCGTTGCAGCTCAACTGGAGCATACCGATCACGCGCGTTCCGAGTCTGGACAATGTCACGGCCTCGTCTTGGGTCGATCACGAACTCAGGTTTTACGTGCAGTTCTTCACGGGCTACGGGGAGACACTGGTCGATTACAACCACTACCAGACAACTATTGGCATCGGCATCATGCTGAGCGACTGGATGTAGAAATGGCTTTCTTCCATTGAGAGTACAAACATGCCAAATTCCGAAGGACGCGCCAAGGATACTTTTTCCAAAATCCAATCAATGCTGGCCAGGGAATATGGTCTTCCCATTGAACGACTCGGACCGGAGCAGGCACTGGCCGACCTGGGCATCGACTCTCTCACCACGATCGAATTCATGTTCAAACTCGAGGATGAATTTTCGATTTCCCTGTCCGAGGAGCGTGGCACGCTGAGCACGGTACGGGATATTGCAATTCTTGTAGATGCCGTGCGGAATAAAAAGTCGTGACGGACGCAGGAACCGGTGAAAACGGCGACATTCCTTTTGGGCGACGTTCTCTGTTATTGACTCAAGCGAGCCAGGCATAGAGATTATCAAACGATGAATGCAAACGACACACTACGCGGAAAATTTCTCGTCGCCTCGGCGGCCCTGTTGCTTCTCGTTCAAGGCTGCGCAGCGTCGGGTACCGGACCGACTCCGAGCAGTTACGCTGTAGCAGAGCGCGTCACGATAGGTGGCAACGGAGGCTGGGACTTTATTGCACTCGATCAATTCCGGCAGCGGCTGTTTATTACTCGCGGCGACCGGGTTCAGGTGTGGGACATCCAAAGCAAAAAATTGGTCGGTGAGATCGAAGGAACCGCCGGCGTGCACGGCGTGGCACTCGCTCAAGACTTGAAGCGGGGATTCACCAGCAATGGGCGTTCGAATACTGTCGCGGTCTTTGATCTGGAAACCCTGAAGGTAGTCGATACCATCAGCATTCCGGGCGACAACCCCGATGCAATTCTGTACGAACCCAAGTTCAAGCGCGTCTATTGCTTCAATGGGCGCAGCGGCAACGTCACCGTCATCGACGCGGTTAATCTCAAAGTGCTGGCAAACGTTGCGCTGGGCGGCAAGCCGGAGGTTGCCGTCAGTGACGGCGCGGGGCATGTCTTCGTGAACGTCGAGGATAGCGCCGAGTTAGTCGTCATTGACCAGGCCACGAATGCAGTGCAGGCCCGATGGCCACTCGCCCCCTGCACCAGCCCTACGGGGCTGGCCCTCGACACACTTCATCGACGGCTGTTTTCCGTCTGCGACAACCACAAGATGGTAATTCTCGATGCGCAGTCGGGGCGGCAAGTCGCAATCATGACAATCGGTGGGGCGCCGGACGGGGCCGAATATGACCCAAGCCTTGACATGGTATTTAGTTCGAACGGTGACGGTACGCTGACGTTTATGCACGAAGATGACCCGGAGCACTTTACGGTCGTTGCCAACGTACCGACGCAGGAGAAGGCGCGAACTTTGGCGCTGGACTCCGAATCGCACCGAATTTATCTCGTGACCGCATTGTTTGGCCCGACACCCGCCCCGACCGCCGAGCAACCCAAACCCAGGCCACCCGTGCTTCCGGATAGCTTCACCGTAATCGTGGTGGCACCGAAGTAAGGTCACAAACGGGCAAAATAGTTTCGGTGAAGAAGGAAACGCCTGCGCAGGAAGCGAAAGAGGTGAAGAGCGACGCGCACGTCTCGCAATGAAGTAGTCGATCTATCCACCGCGGATCGACATCAGTGCGTTCTCGGCTAACCTGGAGCGGCCCACCAGGATATGAGTGATGGAAAAAGCATGATGGCCGTGAATTCGGGCGCAGATGAACGTCTCAGGATTGACTTGGCCAGTAAGGTGCCTGAGGTCACCGTAATGTTCCGGGTGATCAAGATCCTGGCGACGACCGTTGGCGAGACGGGCGGCGGCGCCGTTTCGATGACGTTGAAGCTCGGCTATGCCGTTGCCAGTCTGATTTTTCTGGCGTTCTTCATCATCACGCTCGCCACTCAGGTCGCGTCGAAGCGATTCCGCACGGCTGCGTCCCTCCTCACGGCAGTTCGAATGGCTCCATCGCGCGAATCGCCGCGAGCAATGCAGCGTCGAACGCATCGGGCTCTGCGCGCACCGCCCCGATCATTGCATCGAGGCCGGAGCGTATGTCCTTCTCCAGAATTCCGATCGTATTATTTGCTTCATAACCCTCGCGCGACCAGTCGATGTCGTGGAAATTGTCGCCGAACCAGGTCGCTCCGGAACTGGCCTTCATGACCGATCGCAGCGCTTCCAGGTCCGCGCCCAGTTCGCGGGCGCGCGCGTACGCGCGGCGTACCGCTACGACAGAGGCGCTGGCCACGTAATTGTTCAGAACCTTTGCCGTCATGCCCGCGCCAAGCGGACCGAGCCGGAACACATGTTGGCCCATGGCCTGGAACAGCGGCGCCAACCGGTCCAGAGCGTCATCGGGCCCGCCCAGCATGAAGCTCAACTTGCGCAGACGTGCTGCATGCGGGGCGCCGGACATGGGTGCATCGATGAGGGTGACATCAACCGGAAGCCGGCGGCGCAACTCCGGAATGAAGCGCGGCGACAATGTCGAGCTCACGATCAGAGTCTTCGGATACTGCGCGCGCGTGAACAAAGCCTGAGGGTCGAGACACAGCTCCAGGCTCTGGGCCACATCCCGGACGACCGAGATGACGACCTGCACGCGCCGGCCGAATTCTTCCGGGTCATCGATCATGCGAGACTGGAAGGAACCGAACTCATTGGCGGGACGGACATCGAGTCCCCAGACTTCATAGCCGGCGTACTGTAACGCCTGCGCCATCGGCAAACCCATCGAGCCGCAACCAGCGACACCCACTACCGGGTTTTTGCTCATGTCGAACCAGCACTCCCCATCGATCGTCCGTGGCTATTGTACGGGGCAGGCGCTGAAGGTCCCAAAGACTATGCCCGACTGCTTTCTTGACAATCGCATTAGCGGGTTTCAAGCTCAAACCCTGCGTTCGCCGAACGCTCACCCTGGGGAGAAACCGTGGACAGACTGAACATTCGTTTCATCGCACCGATCGCCACCGTCTTCGCGTTTGTCGGCGCGATCGGACTTGCAGTCGCGCCGGGAGAAGCATCGGCGCAGATCGCCAAGAACGTCGCGGCAAAAAGTCCATGGGGCCCGACCGATGAGATCGGCACCCTTAACATGATGACCGACGACTCAAGACTCGGCATTCTCAAGCAGGTCGCCGGCGGCAAGATTTACGATCTGGGCGTGGATTTGTTTGGCGGGATGCCGATCTGCTGCGGCGCCTTTGGCGATCCGACCTTCCAGATTTTCCTGACGCACGCGCCGTCGCGCGGCGATCCCGCGAAGGAATTGCTTTCGTACTCGGGCGACGGCGTGACCATGTACACGCACACCGGCACCCACATCGACGCCCTCAATCATTTCGGATTGCACGGAAAGATCTGGAATGAAGTCAGCGCCGCGGACGATCTTGGCGTTCGCGGATGGAGCAAGTCCGGCGTCGACAAATATCCGCCGATCGTCGCGCGCGGCGTTCTCATCGATGTGGCGAAGTCGAAAAGCATGGTCCACCTGCCTTCGTCTTATGCCATCACGGTGGCCGACTTGAAGGACGCGCTGAAAAAACAGGGAACGACACTTCAACCGGGCGATGTCGTCCTCATACGGACCGGACTCATGACGCTCTGGCCCGATCAATCGAAATACACGCTCCTGGATGAAGCCGGTCTGAGTCTTGAAGCGGCGCAGTGGCTGGTCGAAGGACAAAAGGCAATGCTGCTGGGCAGCGACAACCTCGGCGTCGAGAGCCTTCCCTCCCCGAACCCCGATAACTTCGTTCCGGTGCACAGCTACCTGCTCGTGGAGAAAGGCGTCTCCCTCATGGAAGCGATGTGGCTGGAAGACCTGGCGAAGGATCAGGTATACGAGTTCCTCTTCATTGCTTCGCCGCTGAAGTTCCGCGGCGGCACCGCGTCACCTATCCGGCCGCTAGCGATTTCGATTCGCAAGTAACGCGTCTGGAGCTCCGGGGTCAGATGCCGTCTTGTTTGATCAAGCGCAAGCAACATGTATCGTTGGATCGAACGATCGTCCCGACTTCAGCACTCCGAAGATGATATGCACGAGCTTGCGCATCGCTGCACCCACGATCGCCATCCGACTTCACCTTTTTGGCCGTGGCCAAGCCGAAGAAACGCAAGCTGTGCGATCTGTGCGTTGCGGCGCTCGCTATGCCAGCGAGCGTGCCGACGCATCTGGTTCATCCGCAAACGGAAGAAAATTCGCCATTCGATATACACGGAATGGCTAAGTGCCGGATCTGCGGATCTCTATGGCACAGGAACTACGCGAAGGTAAATATGATTGGGAAGAGCCGCCTCGCTGAAACCGTCAGCCGCAAATTGGAAAGACGCCCCCGGAGGCGGACGACCCATACAGCTACCGTCTACGCTAACAAAATTCGTTGCGAAAAAGCTTCCCGTTAAGCTCCGAGCTGTTCTGGCTTGTGCATGGCCTGCAAACACAGAACTGCAATTGCCTTGCGGGGAAGCGCTGCCGCCGCGTCGGGAATTAGGCGGCCACGATCACGCTCTCGCGGCGCACGGCAAACTACAAACTACCAGTATCAACACTGCCTACTTCGCGAAATTCTTACCAGCCGTTTGTAAATCGTATCCTCACGTCCCTTCACGTCACTCGCGGCGGCATCGCTAACGCATTAAAAACACTTGGTTTGCCGAATCGCTATATTTTTTCCTCCGCCGGCACACTCCTTGCGGGACACACCCGTTACGGTTAGTGCAGCGGCAAGAAACGGCCGTTTATTTTCCATTGCGCTGACGGTAGTGCCCACAACGGGAGAAAGCAGGCAAGTTGACCGGAAGCAAGGAACGAGAGTTCAAGGGGCTCTCAAAGCAAATTTCCGGGAACGTTCAAAAGGGCTTCGGCAACGCCAGGCAGGCAGCCAAGGATCCAGACAAACGCTAACCCGTGGCCGCCTCTCCTTCGCGTGCGACCTGATGACCTCGGGGGTTCACCACAAGGAGTGTGATGATGATGAAAGTATTTATTGTTTTGACGACTGGCATCCTCGCCCTGACGCTGGGCGAAGTCGCCGTTGCTGACGACACTGATCAAAACAGTCAACGAAAGCAAGCCGTGCCGGTTGGTGATCCGGCCGCTGGTGGCGCAACGGCTACGCAGCGCGAATGGGACTATTTGACGGCCCTGCAAAAGTGCGAACTTCTCGTCGACGCTGAGAAGGCTAAGTGCGTCGATGCAGCCAAGAAGAAATACGGTCAGATGTAATCGCGGCGATCAACCACACAATTGATACGACAGGCACCGATTGGTGCCTGTTTTTTTGCGTCTCTAACGACGATGTACATGAGGAAACCGTGAAAGCGACGGAAGTCACTATAGAACGTCGGCGGAATGCACCGACCATTGTATGCGCACGCAAGTCACTTCTTCCCACGCCAAAGGATGACATGATCGATGCTGTACGGTTCCGTTTTCCGTGGTCGTCCCACTTGCCGTCTGAACTCGTTAACTTGCATGTCTTCAGTCGCAGTGTTATCGGGTACGCGAACAAATCCCTTTTTTATCAGAGTCCTTTCGAACTCATCGATAGCCGCTGGCGTATCTATCCGGGTACCCCACATGACCATCACCTGCGCAAGCTGAAAACGAAACCAAAAACAAACATTAACGTCGAATGAGATTGAAGCGTAGTACAAAAACTCGAGTGGCTACATTTGCGGGGAGTTTTGGTTACATCCTTGTAGGAGAAAAACGACAATGAGCACGTTCAGCTTGCTACGGATAAGCCCGGACACCGAGATCATCAGAGATAAAAACGGCGACCTTTCCCTGACGTTCAAAGGATCCCAATACCCTGGAAACGACATCGTCCCGCCGGAAATGGAAATATTGGGCTATGTCACCGAATGCATAACCCGCGACTATGGGGAAACGAACAACTGGCCTGAATTAGCGCGCCAGTTCATCTCGCCTCGCGGGCCAGACGAATAACGGAATCATCACGACCGACGCACAGCGGTCGTTTTATCCATTCTCACAAAACCAGTGAAGTCCAGCCAGTCACCCGAGATTTCGCGACCTGTCTCATAATCGGCGTCCCGTGGGCGCTTTCGATTGCCGCCAAGGTAGCCATCCGATAGGCCATCTGCGACCGGCCCGTCTCTGGGTTAATCCACCTGTAGTCATACACCGTAACTGTTGTCATAAATTCTCCCGGAGCCAAACAGAAGTTCTAAAACATCCTGACACGCAATAACGTAACACGTTCTCGACAAGTTGAAGCTATCGAGATGCCGCAATAACGTTCGAACCCTTATTCGGATCTGGAAAGGCGTCGGGGTTTCCGAACCGACGAACGTTCAGCAGATGAAAATCATCATCTGAAAAGCCTTATGTCCGGGCCGATCGTCAGCGATCCACTTGGCCAGCGCATAGTTCAGATTTGCGCATAGTTCAGATTTGATTGAGCTCCTCTGGTAGCTCGTCCAAGCCATCAAGTGAATGGCCGCTACGTTGAACTGAGTCCCCATTTCAGTAGTGTTGCGGCATTACCCGTATTTATTGCATAGCACCAATGCAGTTTTGTATCTTCCCTTTTTCCGGAATGAGAGGAAAATGCGGCAATGCACCAATTTGACTCGGTGCCGTCGCTGGCCTTCCCTGTCGGTCAGCGGCCCTCATAAAGGAGATCGCAATGACCAAGTTGAAAACTCTGTTTGCCGTTTTAATCGTCGGGGCTTCGTTCAATTCCATCGCTGCCGACTGGAACATGGTGTCGTCCTCGGCTGAAGAGCAAGTGTTCGTCGACTCTCAAAGTATCGTCAAGGATACGGACAACCTCTTGCAGGTTAACGTCCTTGAGAATTTCGCCGACACGAAAGACATGGGTCATGGTTTTTACGATCACAAATCCCGCTTCATGTTGCTGGCTGTTGACTGCAAGGCCGGCGCTCTAACCTATCAGCAATGGAGTCTGCATGCCGGTGCGCTCGGTACAGGCGCCACGGTGTGGGCCGACAGCATGCAAGGGGGTCCGGCCTTCTTCCGGCCTGACCCAGGTACCGGCTACGAACGTGTCGTGGCAACGGTCTGCAACTCCCCGATAGCGATGCATTGAGCTCGCGGCGCAAGCGACATGTACAAGCGGCGCAGCCTGCCGCCATTCACGCACCCCCCGGTGTCTTTACCGGTTTGGATAAGACATCGGGAGGAAAGCTCTGCGTATTTTGCGAAGATGTCCGCGACAATAAACAGCGTCGCCCCGTACACGTGATTCATCCGGTCAACGGCATGGCAATGCTCTTCGACGAAGGCGGCGAAGCCGTGTGCCCCATTTGCCAGGCAAAATGGCGGCGGGATCGAACCGTTATGTCGTTGGTAGATTGAGGCGGCCGGCATTCGATGCCAGGGCACGACGCGGTATCCCTGGATGGCCAAGATTATCCCGTTTAAGAAACCGCCTTCGAATGCAAGGCCGGGCTATGCACTGCCCGACGTTGACATCTAACCGATCATCGCAATCGTTGGCCGGAGCCGCGAAAAACGAGTTCCCTATTGTTGTTTCGCGGCGCAGCGGCTTCGATCTGCGCCCACTGCGGTGACACGGTTTTCCAATTTCGTTGGACGCAAATCGTCTTTGGTCTCTGATGAAGACGATCCACCGCCACTTCGTACCGCCGCACGCCGCCGGGAATCGGATGACGCTGTCGTTGAGGTACAACCGATAACTCCATATCAATGCGGCGGCTAATAGCCAAGTTGAGGTATTCATCGTGCCTCGCCATTGAAAGAAGTCTCTTCACACAAGGCATTTGCCATGCCACATGCGTAGGCGAGAGCCAACCGGTTAATTTCTCGTGTAAATCGCCAGGGGACGGTTATTGAATCGGCGAACGAATCAGCAGGAGTTACAAAGGGCTACAACCGTCTCCATAAATAGGGGAAATAATCGCACCCGTCGATCCGGAATATCCATACCTATGTGCGATACCGCACAGAAGGTAATATTGCAGTCGGTACTATCCGGCAGATTTCTCGTTCTTGGCAGAGGAGCGAAGAAAACCGTGGAGCCTCAACAGTGGTATTTCGTCAATATCGATCATCCTCGCAGTGTTCGGGCGGTTAATACCGCCTTTGAAACCCTCCTCGCTGAGGAATACGCCGCGTTAGGACGGCCAGAGAACTGCCGGGTATACCGCAGAAGCGATGAGTTCCAAGGCTATAGTTATTTTTTTTCTCCACAAGCCGGAATAACGTTCGAACCCCTTATTCGGATCTGGAAGGGCGTCGGGGTTTCCGAACCAACGAACGTCCAGCAGATGAAAATCGTCATCTGAAAAGCCTTATGCCCGGGCCGATCGTCGGTACGGCAAAAGCGCTTTGCGGGGGGACCTTTTGGGGTCAGATGCCGTCTTGTTCATAGCTTTGGGGTCAGGCCTCGGCCCGGCGGCTGGTTACTTTTCTTGCGCGGCCAAGGTAACCCAAAGAAGGCCGCCCCAGGAGTCGCGCCCCGTATTCACGGGATGTGCCTGTGCTGCCTGCCTCGATGGGGCGACTGCGCAACTCGACCTGGCGAGGCGCACACGACGCGCCTCACTGCGGGAC
>Ga0137403_10005661_pt1 | contig 14456 bp, 11 predicted proteins | sample CZOMad2_1_16fung_FD_122057 | JGI IMG/M metagenome (GOLD analysis project Ga0137403, IMG submission 122057) | Vadose zone soil fungal communities from Angelo Coast Range Reserve, California, USA - CZOMad2_1_16fungal (Hybrid Assembly) | ecosystem: Environmental > Terrestrial > Soil > Vadose zone... | reverse complement strand
CCGGCGAAGTAGCGGTTAGCCTCTGCGACCACGGCCCAGACCGCGTTGAGCGCCTGATGAATCTGCTGGGTCGCCATCGCCGTTCGCGCAAGCGCGATCATGCCGTCGGCCTGCGCCAGGATCGCCTTGTCGTTGTCGGTGAATGCGCCGGGCGCGGGCAGCACGCCCTGACACTGCTTTGCGATCATCGACAGCGAGCGCTGCGCCAGATTGCCGAGATCGTTGGCGAGATCGGCATTGATGCGCGCGACGATGGCCTCATGATTGTAGCTGCCGTCCTGGCCGAACGGCACCTCGCGCAGGAAGAAATAGCGCATCTGGTCGACGCCATACTGGTCGGCAAGATTGAACGGGTCGACGACGTTGCCGACCGATTTCGACATCTTCTCACCCCGGTTGAACAGGAAACCGTGAGCATAGACACGCTTCTGCACGGCAATGCCCGCCGACATCAGGAAGGCCGGCCAATATACAGCGTGGAAGCGGATGATGTCCTTGCCGATGATATGAACATCAGCCGGCCAGTAATGCCAGTTCAGGTTGCTCTCGTCGGGAAAGCCGACGCCAGTGATATAGTTGGTGAGCGCATCGACCCAGACATACATCACATGTTCGGGGTCGCCGGGAACCTTAACGCCCCAGTCGAAGGTGGTGCGGGAAATCGACAAATCCCTCAAGCCACTTTTGACAAAGCTTACGACTTCATTCTTGCGCGAGTCCGGGCCGATGAAATCCGGCCGCTCGGCATAGAGCGCCAGGAGCCTGTCCTGGTAAGCCGACAGTTTGAAGAAGTAGCTTTTCTCCTCGACCCATTCGACTGGCGTGCCCTGCGGTCCGCGCCGCACATCGTCCTCGCCAACGACGGTTTCGTCTTCAGCGTAATAGGCCTCGTCGCGCACGGAATACCAGCCGGCATAGCTGTCGAGATAGATGTCGCCGTTATCGGCCATCCGCTTCCAGATTTCCTTGCTGGAGCGGTGATGTTGCTCCTCGGTGGTGCGGATGAAGCGATCGAACGAGATGTGCAGGCGCTGGTCCATCTCCTTGAACCGTTGCGCGTTACGGGTGGCGACTTCCATTGTCGGGAGCTTTTCGGCTTCCGCGGTCTGGATCATCTTCAGGCCGTGCTCGTCGGTCCCGGTCAGAAAAAACACGTCCTTGCCATCGAGCCGCTGAAAGCGCGCCAGCGCGTCGGTCGCAATCGCCTCATAGGCATGGCCGATATGCGGTACGCCGTTCGGATACGCGATCGCGGTGGTGATGTAGAAGGAGTTGTTTGGCGACTTCTCGGCGCGAGGTGCCTTTGGTGTACGAGCTTTTACAGGTTTCGCCGCCGGCGGTTTCGTTGCACTAACTTCAGTCTTTTTCGGTGTCGCGCTGGGTTTCTTTGCCTCGATTTTCTTGGAAGATTTCTTTGCCTTCTTGGGAGCCCTCTTCGCGGCGGTCGGTCTTTTTACACTCTTCTTGGCTTTTTTTGTCAGGCGCTTGAGCTTCTTCTTCGCTGTTTTGGTGGAGCGGGCACGCGAAGAGGCGCGAACCTTCTTCGCCTTACGTTTCTTGACGGTCTTTTTCTTAGCCTTCGCCACCACGAATTCCTTTATAGCTCAAACAAAATTGTCTGGATTGGTACTTTACGGAGCGCTATCGCGTTGCATCCGCAAGCAGCCCAAACACCGAGAAAACCAGCGGTTTTCGCTCGAGATTGTATTCTGCGGTGTCGCGCGCGGCGCGGCTGATCTTTTCCCACACCTCCGCCAGCCGTGCAAGGCGCGGCAGGTTGGCGTTGGCATCGTCAGCGCACAGACGCTCGCTTACCCAGCGATCGACGCTGTCGATAAAGGTCGCGAGCGCGACCCGGTCGCTGCCGCCAAGCGCATCTCCGAGGGCATGCAGTTCGCGCTGATCGACCTGCGGCAGGGTGGCGAGCAGCGCAGCGGTGCGCTGGTGGAGTTTTACGGCGTCGCCACCAAGCAATGTCAGCGCGCGTGCGACACTCCCCTCTGCCGCCTCCGCCGCCTCCAACAGTGCGGGGTCGTCGATCGTAAGACTGGCGGCGTGTGCCGCGGCCTGGACGACGTCGGCGGTGGAGAGCGGCCGCAACGTCAATCGGCGACAACGCGACAGGATCGTGGGCAACACCCGTCCCGGCGCATGGCTGACCAAAAGGAACAAGGATTGGCGCGGCGGTTCTTCGAGAATCTTGAGCAGCGCGTTGGCGGCGTTGGGATTGAGCTCATCGACGGTATCGACGATGCAGACCCTCCAACCCTCGGCGGCTGCGGTCGAGCCGAAGAAGGAAATCGTCTCCCGGGTCTCGTCGACCGTGATCACCGTTCGCATCACACCCTTGTCGTTCGCGGTTCGCTCAAGCGTGAGCAGCCCGCCATGCGCGCCCGCCGCGATATGGCGCGCGACCGGATCGGTCGGAGCAACGCCGAGCGACTCCGCACGCTGTACGTTGGCAGCAAGTGGATCGCGATGGGTGAGCACGAACCGCGCCATTCGGTAGGCCAGCGTTGCCTTGCCGATGCCTTTGGCTCCCCCGATCAACCATGCATGCGGAATGCGTTCGCTACGAAAGGCGTTCAGCAAGGCGGTTTCCGCCTCGCGATGCCCGAACAGGACCGTGGTCTCGCGCGGATGAGGGGCAGATATCTGCGGTTCGACCTGGCGGGCGCTCATGCGGAGTTCACCGCGTTGGCGCCGGTTGCGAAAAAGCGGTCACGCAAGGCCGACCATATGCTGGCCGCAACGATACTGGGTTCGGCGATTGCATCGATCAAGACACATCGTTCCGGCTCGGCGGCGGCGATCCGCCGGTACGCGTCGCGCAATTCCTGATGAAACCTGATGTCTTCCGCCTCGAACCTGTCCGCTGCGTCCGTGCCGCGACGGGCGGCCGCGCGCTGCAGACCAACCTCCACCGGCACATCGAGAATAACGGTCAAGTCCGGCTTAAGATCGCCGATGGTGACCCGCTGCATCGCGTTGAGAACAGCGGGAGCCACCTGCCCCAGGCTGCCCTGATACACACGCGTTGAATCTGAAAAGCGGTCGCAGAGAACCCATATTCCTTGCTGGAGAGCCGGCTCGATAACGGTACGCACGTGGTCATCACGCGCGGCCGCAAACAGGAGCGTTTCCGCCTCGGGTCCCAAAAGCTTGCCCATTCCGGACAACACCAGATGCCGGATGATTTCAGCGCCCGGCGATCCGCCAGGCTCGCGGGTGACAATGGCGCGCAACTTTGCGGCGGCGAGCCGCTCTGCAAGCGTCTTGATTTGCGTGGATTTGCCGGATCCCTCGCCGCCCTCAAAGGTGATGAATCGTCCGCGCCCGGGGATTCGGTTGACCGCTGCTTCGATCATCGTCAGAGCTTCTCGGCGCCCGCGCGAAACACCCCGATCACCAGTTCGCTCGCGCCATCGATGGCCCGCCGCATCGTCGATCCCCTGTCGACGGATTCCGCCGCATAGACGGGCGCTTCCATGGCGATGTTGCCGCCGCGCCAGACTTTGACGAGGCCGATTTTCTGGCCGGACTCGACGGGCGCGCGCACCGGTCCGCTATAGACCACACGTGCGATCAATTTATCGGAGCCGTTTTTCTGCACCATCACCTTGATCGGCTCGCGGCTGGCGAGCTTCACCGAACGGCTCTGGCCGCCAAACACCTTGGCGTAGCCGATCGGCTGGTCCGCCGCGAACAAGGTTCGCGTTTCGAAGTTGCGAAATCCCCATTCGATCATTTTTTTTGCCTCGGCGGCGCGGTCATCGGGATCGTCGAGGCCGTTGATCACCACGATCAACCGGATGCCGTTTTGCACGGCGGAGCCGACCATGCCGTAGCCACCCTCCTTGGTGTATCCGGTCTTGAGGCCGTCCGCTCCCTCGAGTGAGTTCAACAATGGATTGCGGTTCTGCTGGCGAATCTTGTTCCAGGTGAATTCCTTGTCGCCAAAAAGCTTGTAGAAATCGGGGTAGGTTTGAATGATGTAACGGGCGAGCGAGGCAAGCTCACGTACGGTCATCTTGTTGCCGGGATCCGGCAAACCATTGGAATTGGCAAAAGTCGAACGCGTCAGACCGAGTTCGCGCGCGCGCTTGGTCATCATCTCGGCAAAGGCCCGTTCGTTGCCGGCGATCCCTTCCGCCAGTACCATGCAGGCGTCGTTGCCGCTCTGAATGATGGCGCCGTGCAAGAGATCGTCCACGGAAATCTTGCTGTGGATTGCCGCAAACATCGTCGAGCCACCGGCGGGCGCCCCGCCCTTGCGCCAGGCGTTTTCGCTGACGCGATATTCGTCGGTCAATTTGATGTCGCCCTGCTTGATGGCACGGAAGACCACCTCGGCGGTCATCAGCTTCATCATGCTGGATGGGGCCCGCAACTCGTCGGCGTTCTTCTCAAACAGCACGCTGCCGCTTGAGGCTTCGATCAGGATCGCGGTTGGCGCATCGCCATCGAACCCGCCCTCCTCCTTTTTGGCACCCTGCACGCTGTTGTTGGCGGCGTACACGATGCCGCCCCACCCGACAGCCAGGGCAACGACGGCCATGATCAGGCCACGCCTTGAGGTTCCGGCCGCGGACCTTGATTGATGGGAAATGTTGACTGTCATCGCTTGCCTTGGGCCGGCGTTCTAACAGTTGGACGCAGCGCGAACAACACGGGTTTTGTGGGGCACCGAGCAGGACAGATCCGACTGCCGCCTGGATCAGAGCGCCCTGCCGCAAGATGAGTAATCCGGTGACCGCCAATCGTCCACGCGTAGTCGGACACGAGGTAGCCTGTGGTAGTTTGCCGACAACAGACAAGCGATAAAGCGCGGCTTAATAGAGCCCGCGACCGGCCAGCAATTCCCTCGGTCCTTGCGGATCGATCGGGGCGTAGGCGGAGATGGGGCGCGGGCCTGCGGAATAGCGATCGTCGGGCTCATACCACGCCGCCCGCGGATCTTCCAAAACGCGTCCGCTCACGCGTTGACGCGCAGAGGCGGATATCTCAGGCGCCGCCGAGATCGACGCCTGATCTGCGGAAGTATTGCCGAGGTTGTAGGGCCTTCCCTCCGGCAGCGGAACCTCACCCCGGATCGGACGCACCGCTGAGGAGATTTCCGGAACGAACGGACGCGCAGACGCTATCCGCACCAGAGACGGCGATGGCGCCGGAATGCCCGTGCGCAGGGTTGCCAGGAGCTGGCGGTCGTCAGAGCCCTCGAGCGGGGCCCGGGCCACATACTCGACCCGGACGCGCGCCACGCCATTGTTCTTGAACTCGAGCAGTTCGGCCGCCCGGCTGGAAACATCCATCACCCGGTTGCCATGGTAGGGCCCGCGGTCATTCACGCGGACGATCAGCGATTTGCCGTTGCTGAGATTGGTGACGCGCGCGTAGCAGGGCATGGGAAGCGTGGGGTGCGCGGCGCTGAGCGAGGCCATGTCGAAAATTTCGCCATTGGCGGTTAGTCGCCCGTGGAAATCATCGCCGTACCAGGAGGCCATCCCCTCCTCGCGATAATTGACGTCTTCTTCGGGGACGTAGACCCGCCCTGCGACGGTATAGGGCTTGCCGACGCGGTAGGTACCTCCGCCCTTCGGCACGGGATCACCGAGAGCAACGACACGGGGACTGGAGGACACGCCATATTTGGGATCGACCCGGCTGGCGATACCGGAGGAGGCGCAATTGGCGAGAACAAGACATGCCGCCACGGCCGCAAGCCCGCGCGCTGCGCCGAAAACCGATTCTGAGCGTGGAATCCTCATCCGCCCCAATTACCATTCCACCGGCCGCATGCTTGTTTTATGCGCTTGGCGACCCGTGTCCCCGATGCAGCCCACTTCCGCATCAATGTGTGAACATACCGCAGGCCGAACACGGCGGAAATGGGGAGAGCGGCGGGGTGGTAAATCAATCGTTGCCCACTTACGAGCCGTGGATTCCGCGTGGGCAAAGCTCGGAATGGACTGGTGTGAACACCGGATTTCGAGCCTTCCCTTGCAATCCGCCACGCGTTCGCTCATGACGGGCGCAACGGAAGGGTGGCCGAGTGGTTTAAGGCACCGGTCTTGAAAACCGGCGTGCCTGCAAGGGTACCGTGGGTTCGAATCCCACCCCTTCCGCCAAACCTTTTGGTTTCGATGCGGTTGCCACTGTCTCAGCGGGAGAGTTTGCCACTCTGTGTTCAGGTCTCGTTCGCTTCAACGTCCATACGCGTGACCTAACTGTCACTCCCTCTTCGACTAATCTCACTTTTGAGCACGAGCCCCCTGAGGCCGACGTCGCAGGCGGGCTTAAAATTATCGGGCAATGCGTCCGACGCTCTCGCGCACGATGGAGGCAGCTTGTGGCAGGGCAAGGGTGACAGCATCGACCAACCGACGCGGCCACGGCAGCGTTAGCACCGATAGCTTCCCTTCGAGCAGGGCCGCCTTCTCCCGAGCTGCCATCGTTTCGGAGCTGGCCTTGAGCAGTTCGGCCAAGAGCTTGTTCGTCCGCTCACACTCTCTCTCAAAGTCAGCCCGATGGCCGCTGGCTATGGCCTCCATCTCGGTCAGATCGGCCTGCAACGTCTCAAGTTTTTGAGTTAGGTCGGTCACCGCCTGGTGACCGGGCTGGGCTTGCGGCCCACGAGACAGCGGGGAATGGCTGATTTCGGCGAGATCAATCTGTACCAGCGTCTTGCCGTGGTTGGAGCGGGAACGCGGCAGTCGATGTCGCTTTACCAGGGCTCGTGCCGCTTCTGGCGAGATTTTGAGTCTTTCGCCTAGTTCGGCATACGTCAGCATCTCGACGGGCATGATGTTCGCTCCCGTTCAGCCCAGGTCACCACCCAGACACGGCAAACGATATCAACCCTGGGTTAAGGACTGGTTTACTATGAGGGGTAGCGCCTGGCACGGCGTATCCGACGGCGCCGAGGATGATCGGTGGCCTTCGGCAAGGACCGCTCAAAAACAAATAGCCGGGCGATCGCTCTCTGGGGTAGGTTAAAGGCGGCACCCGGCTATTCGGCCGCGCGGCGGTGCGGCCTTTCCATAAGAGCATCAAGAGCTTAAAAAATTGTCTTCGACTGGAGTGGAAGCGGTATCGTCGGCACTCCCTGGAAGGCGCATCAAGCACTCTGAATCACGCTAACCTGAAAAATCGACTCAGCGGGTCGCGTGGCGCGGCCCACTGGAAAGATATCGTTCACGACGCGATGACGCCCGCCGCTTGCTTCCGAATCGTCCCTGGAAACCTTCTGATCGGGCTGCGCGGGCCTGCCGGCTCGTTGCATCGACTGTCCGGGTAAACTTGGTCAGGCCGCTCGAACCGATGCAAGAAACTTCACGACTTCACTCTTGAGGTGATTGCTCTCGTTCAGCAATTCTTGCGCTGCGCCGTGAACCTGCTCGGCCGAAGAACCGGTATCGGTCGCCCCGCGAGTGACGTCTACGATGTTGCCCGACACCTCGGCTGCGCCCTGAGCGGCCTGCTGAACGCTGCGGGCAATTTCCTGTGTTGCTGCGCCCTGCTGTTCGACAGAGACCGCGATCGCCGAGGAGATTTCGAAGATGCGGTTGATGGTGTCGCCGATCTCCTGAATGGCCGATACCGAATGTTCCGTCGCACCCTGCATCTGCGCGATCTGCACGCTGATTTCCTCTGTCGCCTTGGCCGTCTGTCCAGCGAGCGCTTTGACCTCGGAGGCGACAACAGCGAAGCCTCGTCCGGCTTCGCCGGCGCGCGCGGCCTCGATCGTCGCATTCAGTGCCAGGAGATTGGTTTGGGCCGCGACGGCGGAGATCAGTTTCACGACCTCGCTGATACGATCTGCAGATTGTGAAAGCTCCGCTATCCGCAGATTGGTCTGTTCGGCCTGCTCCACAGCCGCATTGGCCACCTTTTGGGATTCCTGAACCTGCCGAACGATTTCCGTGACAGAACAGACCATTTGCTCGGCTGCGGCGGCTGCGGATTGTACGCTGGCGGAGGACTGCTGGGAGGCGGCAGCTACGACAGTCGATAGTTCCTGGGTGGTTTCCGCCGTCTTGGTAAGACTGCCCGCCGCGCTTTCGATCTCGGCGGATGCTGTCGATACGGTTTGAATGACCTTGCCGATTTCCTGCTCAAAGCGGTCGGCAACTTGCAGCATCGTTTCGCGGCGATCCACCTCGGCTCGCTGCTGCAGCCTGGCTTGTTCGGCCGTGAGTTGCCTGTTTTCGAGGAGCTTCTGCTGAAAAACAGATAATGCGCTGGAAATTTTTCCAATCTCGTCACGACGATTGACCGGGTCGATTTTGCTGTCGAGATCGCCTTGCGCGAGGAGGTCCATGGCCGTTGCCATCTTGACCAGCGGCGTGGAAAGCCTGCGGCCGAACAGATAGGCCGAAGTCGCCATCACCAGGACGGTGAGGCAAATCGACCAGAAGACGTATCGCTTCACAGAGGCAAGTTCGGCCTTGACCGATGTAAGCCGCTCGTCAGCGGCGTTTCGAACGCCAATCAGGGCCGGTCTCAAGCGATCATAGATTTGCGCAAGGTCGGCCGCCTCCTCGATCAACGTGCTTTGGCCTGCCATAAATGCCAGAAAACTCGTCTTATAGACATCGACGAGCTTGCTGATTTCGGCTTTGCTTTCGGCGGGGATATCGGATTTCGCGAGTTCGATCGAGAACTCATCGGCGCGCTTGCGAAGCTCATCGCCATATTTCTCGTCGCCGCGCAACATGAAATCCTTCTCATGGCGGCGCATCATCAACATGAGATTGGCCAGTCGTGGCTGATCGTACTTCTTTAGTTGCCCTTCAACGGTGTGAACCGCAGCCCTCAGCTTTCCCTGCAACCCGTCATTCTCGTTGAAGCCGATCAATTTTTGCGCTGACGCCACATTGGAAAACCGCGTGGTGTAACTATTGATCATAGCGCGGAACGAATTGGCTTTCCGGATCGGATCGCCTTCAGGCAACGATTCGGCGAGATGTTCAATCTCAGTGAGATGGCCGATCGTCGCTTTCAAAACCTCCGTATGCACCGCCACCTTCTTTTCGTCAGGCTTCTGGAGGAATTCCGTTGCCATCTCACGGCATTGCAGCAGGCCTTCCGAGACTTTCGCGGTTAGCAATGCAAGCGTGCCGAATTCATCGGCGGAGCGTTGGCTTTTTGTCTCAACTTGCAAGCTGATCAGATAAATTGTCCCAATGGCTGCGACACCGGTCAGCCCTAGCAACAATATCTGTGAGCGAAGGCTGAAATGAATCCGCCCAGCAAGCTCCAAGCCGCGGAAAGTTGCCATATCCAGCAAGCCTCAAATCGCCACATGCCTAGGTGGAAGTCCCCCGGATTATTAAATAAAAAGATTTAATTAGCTCTTAACGCTTAATTAGCTCTTCATCCACCGCGAGTGCGACGCGACATATCACCCGCAGAGTGACGTGTCGTTCGGGGCTTGCGCTGGTGTACGACCGCCGAGCCGGCAAGCATGAACCGCAGGCGGGGATATGGCATCTCCGCGGTGGAGGCGCAGAGATACTCCATTACATTTCGCACCCAGGCCGAGCGGAATCCTGACCTCGGCAAGCGGACCTGATAGACCTAGCGACGATTTAAGGATTTCGGGATTCGAATGGCAAAACGCACCGGCAGCGCGATCCTTCCTTTGCACGGTGGACGAGTTCCGCCGTGGCTGGCGACGCGCATGTCGAAGCTCGGCGCCATCATCACGCGGGCGATCGTTCATCAGTACGGCCGCGACGAATTCCTGCAGCGGCTATCGCATCCATTCTGGTTCCAATCGTTCGGCGCGGTGATAAGAGTGCTTGCGCGATAATCGGCGACCCCAACTTCACTCCGCCTTCGTGGGGTCTTGCGCCGTAGTAAAAGTCACGCCAATCCGCTTTTGCTGGATCCATGCGATCCTGCATTCGCGGATTGAAGAGTCTTTCGCCATCACCAGGCGAAAGTTAGCCGGCACGAAGGCGGGATTCTCGACATCGATGGCGGCGCCCTCCGGCGAGATATTTCGCACCATGCAGCTTATCACCGACCCTCTCGACGATACGTAGGCTGGTTCGTTGATTTCGGTCCGCTGGTACTTTCGCTTCTCTTCCATCGGCCTTGTCCCCACCCGTCACGGAAGGCTAATGGCAAAGGTTAAATAAACTATCCGCCGTCCCTTCGGTCGAGGGGTTTTGCCGCGCGCGGGCGCCGTTTAGCGGGAATTCCTAGGCCTCGAAAGTTCAGGCAGTCTTGATTCTGTTCCCGGCCGCCCGGAGTGTTTGCGTCAAACGACACCAGGAGCGGATCATGCTTCTTGGATATATCTCCCTGCATCGTGCCGGGCTTCCGCTTGCCGCTTCGGCGGGATAGCCTTACCGCCATCGCCGGCGAGCAGGCGCGACCTCGGCCCGAAACGAATATGCGCCAAGGGAATGAAACGCCATGTTCGAGATACTCGATCGACGCACGACTCTGACCGGCAATCAAATCAAGATCCTCGTTGCCGCCATCATTGGCGATGCGCTCGAATTCTTCGACTACTTCCTGATCGGCTTTGTGCTGGCCTTCCTGATAGGGCCCTGGAAGTTGACCTTCGGTCAGTCGGCTACAGTGCTGATGAGTTCCGGTATTGGCGCCATCATTGGCGCCTACGTGTGGGGTTGGCTTGCCGACCGCATCGGCCGGCGCAAGGTCTTTATCGGCACCGTGCTGAACTTCTCTATCGCCACTGGCCTGTTGTACTTCACACCGGACAACGGCTGGATATACCTCTCAACGATGCGTTTCTTCGTCGGCGTCGGGGTGGGTGGGCTCTATTGCGTGGATCTGCCGCTGGTGCAGGAGTTCATGCCGTCCTCCAAGCGCGGTTGGGTCGGCGGCCTCGTTACCTGCGTCATCCCGCTTGGTGTCGGCCTCGGCGCAGTCCTGGGTTCGTTCCTCGGCAGCGGTGAGTGGCGGCTGTTGTTTGCCGTCGGCGTGCTGCCGGCGCTGCTCGTGCTGTTGGTCCGCGTCTGGGTGCCGGAATCGCCGCGCTGGCTGTGCCGCCAAGGCCGCTACGAGGACGCACGCAAGTCGCTCGCCTGGGCGTTGCAGATGGCGCCGTCATCGCTGCCCTTGCCGACGGCCGCCGACGCCGGCCCGATCATCCGGAGCAACTGGCTCGATCTCTTCAAATACCCGCGAAGCCTGATCGTTTCCTGGCTCGGCAATGCCGGCGCGCAGACCGGCGTTTACGGCATCACGCTCTGGGCTCCGGCGTTGTTTGTGGTGTTGCTCAAGGTCACGCCCCAGGAGGCCGCCAAGATGATGATCCTGCTCAGTGTGTTCGGCTTCATTGGCCGGCTGTCGTTCTCGTTCTTCTCCGAACTGATGGGCCGGCGCAATGCCGGGGGCCTGCTGGGTTTCGGAGCTGGGATGATGACCATTATCGCCGGGTACAATTACGATGCCATGTTCATGGGTGTATCGGCGTTCTGGCTGCTGCTCGCGGTGGCTTTCTTCTTCGCCGATGGCGGGTTTGCCATCGTCGGCCCATACGCAGCCGAAGTCTGGCCCTCGCATCTGCGGACGTCGGGCATGGGCTCGGCCTACGGCTTCGGCGGCATTGGCAAGATCATCGGGCCGGTCGGCCTTGCCCTGATTGTGGGGTCGGGCAATTACCTCAAGCCTGACGTACCTTTACCAGAGATTCCTCTGGCTTTCGTATATCTCGGCTGCTGGTTTTTGATGACCGGAACGGTGTATTATTTCTTCGGGATCGAGACCCGGGGCAAGTCGATCGAGCAGATCGACAGGGAACTGGCGGTCGCCGGCTGAACGATGCGCAAGATCAAATCCGTCGGCGCCCCAAATGGCGGGCTCCGACCCTAACCTTCCTCGCAAGGAGCAAGAACATGCCACTCGGTGGACTGCAACACTACACGATCGAGCCTTCCGACCTTGAGCGCACCAAGGACTTCTATTGCGACGTACTCGGTCTGGAGAACGGCGACCGCCCACCGCTCGATTTCCCTGGCTATTGGCTTTATTCCGGCGGCATGGCCACCGTGCATCTGATGGGCACGCGCAAGCCGCGCGAAGGAATTGTCGTGCGCGGCACCGAGAAGAAATACGAAGACACCGGGCGCCTTGATCATATCGCCTTTGCCGCAACCGACGTGGAGGGTGTGCGCAAACGTCTGCAGGCCAGCAACGTCAAATTTCGCGAGAGCATCGTGCCGCGCACCGGCGATACGCAATTTTTCCTCTACGATCCCGACGGAATCGGCGTGGAGCTGAATTTCGCCAAGACCTAACTCCGTCATTCCGGGGCGATGCCAACGGGTTCGCGCAAAGCGCGGCCCGATGACAGGCTCCGCGTCGAGCTACGATGCGCAATTTCGCATCTGAGGTCTGGTGCTAGCGCTCCATCCCGGAATGACGGAGTCCGCGTCGTCTGCGTCCTTCGAGGCCAAATCCCGACAAGGTCATGAGGCGGCCATATCTCGGGCGCGAAGCCGCCAGCTTTTCTTCAATTTTGCATGACGAGTTGAAGGGCCGCACCGCTGCGGTAGGATAGCCGGGTACTTCGCCTTCCACCTACCCCAGGGCGTGAGTGCCCGGCTATTCGCGGGCGGCGCGCCAAGGCTAAGGGTATTTTCTCCAAGCCAACCGTCATCGGCTGTCCGGACCGAGTCCGAGAACATGCTTCGTCCGAAAGCGTTCTCTAGTCGAACCCGCGCTCGTGGCTGAGGCGTACCATTTCCTGAATGAAGATCGCCTTTTGCTTGTCGTCGAGGCTCGTGTACAGCGGCTCGGCCGCGTCGGCGACGCTACGTTGATCCACGGCGCGATCGTTGAGAAACTGGGCCTCGTTACGCATCTGCTCGACGATGTCGTCCGGCGGGTCACGTTTGGCGCGCGCAATTCGAAGATTGAGACGGTCGGCGCCATTATGACCGAGATAGTGCATCGCGCTGTTGAATGCGGTCCAATGCTTTTCCTGATCGGGCGTCAAGTTCAATTCGGATTTGATCCGATCGATGTCCGCATCGCTGTTGGCGACGATTTGTTCGGCGGTCAGCTCGGGTAAGCCTGGCTGGGTTAATACCACCGGCTGAGTGGGCGCCTTCGAGTTCTTCGTGGCTTTGGCTGTTTTCGCAGGCCCAGCTTGCTTGGTGCCGCTCGCAGGGGCCGGCTGTCCCCTTTGCCCGCCGACACCGAGCACGCCGGTAAACGCCCCGACCACCCCGCCGATTGCACCTCCCAATACCCCGCCAACCGGACCGGCTGCCTTGTTGCCCGCCTGGGCTCCTTGTTGAACTCCCTGGACCAACCCTTGCGCGTCCGAGGCCTGCGGAATGCCAAGAAGCATGACAACGACAGCCCCAAGCGCAAGGCGCAATCTCGGTCGTGTGGGAGCGGCGGGTGTCGGGTTGACCATTATTTAGTCTCCAGTGATTTCGATCCGGGCCGCGTGAATCAAGGCGGCATGAGGCTCGGCAACATTATCCTTATTCGTATGGAGCGAGTCCACCGTCGCGCGTCGTTGATCGAAGCCAGGAAAACTTGCCGGACAAGCCAGCTACATGGAGTGGGAACCCCCAGCCAGGACGGCGGAGCGGCCTTTCAGTAGTGCCGCGAATCTATATGTGCAGCGCAATATTTGTGCTGAGGCGCCGCGGAGCCGCAGAGGCTCTCACGACGCCAACACCAACGTTAGTTCTAGAGTCTCACCAACCTGATTTCTCGACAGGCGCCCCCAATTCTGATCTGATCCTTGATTGAAATCTTCGCGCCGCCACGCGGCACCAGCTGCGGTGGCATCATTCAGACGGAGTCCAAAAAAAATAAGAACAACATTTTCGCCCACCAGGAGGGAAAACGATGTCACGGAGCAAGCTGTCTCGACGACAATTCGTAGCTGCCACCGCACTGTCATCCGCCGCGCTGATTTCGGCGCCTTATCTGCGAACCGCGCATGCGGCCGGCAAGCTCACAATGGGCTTTTGGGATCACTGGGTGCCGGGGGCCAACAAGGCCTCTACCGATCTCGTTAACGAGTGGGCTGAAAAACAGAAGGTCGAGGTTACGATCGACTACATCACAAGCCAGGGCAATAAGAACCTGTTGACTATCGCCACCGAAGGCCAGTCGAAGTCCGGTCATGACATCTTCGCGATGCCGACCTGGTGGCCTCATGCACAGGCAGAACTGCTTGAGCCCGTGAACGACATCATGGAGCCACTGATCAAATTGAATGGCGAAGTCAACGGCACGGTGCAGTATCTCGGCAAGGCCGACGGTAAATGGCTCGGCGTCCCCGCCTGTATCGGCAGCCAGATCAAGGGCCCCTGCACCCGTATTGACCTGATGAAAAAATATGCTGGCATCGACGTGCAGGAGATGTATCCGGCAGGTAGCCCGCCCAAGGCCGACAACTGGACGATGGACACGTTCCTGAAGGCGGCAGAAGCTTGCCACAAGGGCGGCTT
>Ga0137403_10005659_pt1 | contig 14458 bp, 10 predicted proteins | sample CZOMad2_1_16fung_FD_122057 | JGI IMG/M metagenome (GOLD analysis project Ga0137403, IMG submission 122057) | Vadose zone soil fungal communities from Angelo Coast Range Reserve, California, USA - CZOMad2_1_16fungal (Hybrid Assembly) | ecosystem: Environmental > Terrestrial > Soil > Vadose zone... | reverse complement strand
GGAAGAAGTTCGAGCAACAGCGCGTGACCCGCTTCGTGGTAAGCGGTGTTCTGCTTTTCTTTTTCGCTGAGCGCAAGGCTGCGGCGCTCCTTGCCCCAGCGAACTTTATCGCGCGCTTCTTCAAGTTCGGCGAGCGTGATTCCTTTTAATCCGCGACGCGCCGCCAGCAAAGCAGCTTCGTTAATCACGTTGGCGAGCTCTGCGCCGGAATAACCGGGCGTTCCGCGCGCGACCACGGCGAGGTCGACGCCTTCGGCAAGTTTCACTTTCTTGGCGTGGACGCGCAGAATTTCTTCGCGTCCTTTTACGTCAGGCAGATTGACGGTGATCTGGCGATCGAAACGTCCGGGTCGCAACAATGCGGGGTCGAGAACGTCGGGGCGGTTCGTGGCTGCGATGATGATCACGCCTTCTTGCGTATCGAAACCGTCCATCTCGACGAGCAACGCATTCAATGTTTGTTCGCGCTCATCGTGGCCGCCACCTACGCCGTGGCCGCGATGGCGCCCGACGGCATCGATCTCGTCGATGAAAATGATGCACGGCGCGGATTTTTTGCCCTGCTCGAACATGTCCCGGACGCGGCTTGCACCAACGCCGACAAACATCTCGACAAAGTCCGAGCCACTGATGGAAAAGAACGGAACATCCGCTTCCCCAGCAATAGCACGCGCCAACAGCGTCTTGCCCGTGCCCGGAGGGCCGACCATCAACACGCCTTTCGGAATGCGGCCACCGAGTTTCTGAAATTTTTTCGGGTCACGCAAAAACTCGACGAGCTCTTGCACTTCATCTTTTGCTTCTTCCACGCCGGCGACGTCACGGAAAGTGATTTTGTTTTTGTCCCGCGCGAGCATGCGTGCTTTGGACTTGCCGAAATTAAGGGCGCCTTTTCCAGCCATGCGGATTTGCTGGCGAAACAGGAAGTAAAGCACCAGCAAGAACAGCGCGATCGGCAGGAAACCGACCACAGTCTGCGCGAGCACGTTTGATTCCGTTTTGATGGCGGGTTGCATTCCGCCAGCAGCGAGTTTCTCCTGCAAATTGTTTGTGAAACTCAGATAAATTGTGGTTCGAAACGGCACAGGTTGGGACGGTGCTGTCCCAATGCCCTGACGAATGTAGGCACCGCGTAACGTTTGGGTCGGTCGGCCGTCCTCCACCACCAACTGGAGCGGATAGTTTTTGTCGTTAACGATCTGCTTGTTCTCCAGCAGCTCGAGAAAACGGTTATAGGGCACATCTTCGACCGGCTGCATCCCGCCCCGGTAAAAGAGCATCGCCATAGCGATAAGACTGAAAGCGATCACGATGAGGATGACGCCGCGCCAATTGAAATTGGGTTCGCTTCCCCGGGGCTTATTCTCCCTTTGAGAATTGCGATCGAACTGAGCCATAAGAATCGTTAGAGGTTGAAAATTACCATGAACAAATTGGCAATGCAAAATGGGGGAAGCTGGCGCGCGCAAGCTGGCCGTTGCAGCTGGCTTGAGGTAAATGAGTCGTTCGTCACCAACTCATTAGTCAAAAGTTCAACCTTCATCGTTCGGATTTCGTCATTTCGTTCCACTTTTATGTTCGTGGCTGCGCATTGCGCTGCTCGGTGGTTTCGCGTAAAATTCGCACCCGGACTATCCAGATGACCGAGCTCGTTTCATCCGTCGCAGATAAGATCGACCGCGCTGTGCAGCGGGTAACCCCGTTTGCATATCGGGTGCGACGGACCGGCCGCCGCTGGATGCGGCGAGCGATGCGCAAGCCTCGCAGCGTTTCTGAGGGGCCAAATCTGTTGCCCCTGCTGATTCAGGTACTGGCGAGTTTTACCAAAGCCGACGGTGTCATACTTGAGGAAGAGATCGACTCGAGCCTTGGTTTCCTGCGTTACGATTATCCGGAGGCGGTTTATTCCGAGCTGCGACAGTTGTTCCGGCAAGCGCTTTATGAGCACCAGGACCTCGCCGCCATGGCCCAAAAGCTGGGCGCCCAACTGAGCACCGAACGCAAGATCATGCTCGGCGTGCAGCTCTATGACCTGATCTCGCAAGCCGGTTTGAAACAGGAACAGGTGGTGGCGTTCTATTCATTCATGTCGCAGATGGGCATGGCTGCCCAGGCCATCGACATCGTTTATCAACTCAACGCGTCAGAGGACTCGGACCCGGCGATATATCAGCACGGCGCATCACCGCTGGAATCACTTTCTTTCGGACCTAACGGCAAGGCCGACATAATACTCAAGAACCTCGGCGAAACCGATCGCCTGATGGCCTTTCGTTATCACGATCTGATTTTGTTGAAAAATTACAGCGGTCAGAACGTCTCGGTGCGGGGGAGACCATTGGTGCGCGGCGGCTTCTGCCGAATTTATCCCGGCCAGCGCATTTTAGCAGGCGACCAGGTGCTCAGCTATCAGGAGCTGGCGCAATATTTCAACGCCAAGAAGAACGTTTCGCTTCCACAGATTTTCATTCGAGTAAACATGGAATCGGATCAAGTGGAATTGGAACGCTCGCGAACGCGTGAAAGCGCACTTCGGATTACTTTTGGGTTAAACGTGCGGGTGAAGGCATTGCAGGACGTGAATGCCGAGCTCAACGGGGTCAGATTGAAAGCCGGTACACAGGTCGAGGCCACGCTGGAAGACAGGATCGTCTTCCACAATGACAGCGAAATGGATTTGAGCGATCTGCGCCGGCGCGCACGCGCGTTGGGTGGACGGTTCCAACTCAAGGCCTCCAAATCGGAGTATTTGGTGTCGAACGACCCGAGCCGCCTGCAAGCGGACGATATTTTGCTTTCCCCGGGCACGAGTGGTGACGTCGTGCTGAAGATTTTCTGCGATTACGATCAGCGAGTGGGCGTCCTTGAGGTCATCGAAGCGGATCGGCCCATCATGGTGGGCGACGAACCTGTGCGCACAACAGCCCAGCTCAAGAACGGCGATACGATCCGAATCGACGTCGGACAAATTCTGCGGTGCAACTTTTCAGAACGTATCATCGAGGAAGAGCGCAACATCATTCGCACTCTGGAAGCGAATGAAGTCACGCATCGTTTTAGCAAAGGCGAGGTTGGTCTGGAGGGCATTTCATTTGGCATCACGCGTGGCGAGCTTGTCTGCGTTATGGGCGCAAGCGGTTCGGGAAAGAGCACGCTGTTGAGAGTGCTGGCGGGGCAGCTGCAGTCGACCAGCGGCGAGGTCATCCTTAATGGACAATCGCTCTACCAGAATCTCGACGCCCTGAAGCAGTACGTGAGTTACATGCCTCAGCAGGACGCCTTCGACGAACACCTCACTATCGGGGAGAATCTGCTGTTTGCGGCAGCGATTCGCGCGCCCCACCTCTCGCGCCGCGACCGCAGTCGGCGATTGGACGCAAAACTAATCGAGCTTGGATTGGGCGAACGCCGCGACGCCGTTGTCGGCAGCCCCGAGAGTAAATTCTTGAGCGGTGGCGAACGGAAACGCCTAAACCTGGGGCTCGATATGATCGGGATGTCGGACGTTTATTTGTTCGATGAACCGACTTCCGGCCTTTCATCAAAAGATTCCGAGCACGTCATGGAAATCATTCGAGGACTGGCGCACAACAAGATCGTCATCGTCACGATTCACCAGCCAAGCTCGAAAATTTTTCAGATGTTTCACAAGGCGATCCTGCTCGATAAAGGCGGACGGCTTGTCTTTTTCGGAACACCGTCCGACATGCTGCGCTATTTTGCCGAGGCGGAACACCAGCATCAGTTCGGTGCGGAATTGGGTGCGTGTCCGTCCTGCGGAACAACCCGGCCGGAATTCATTTTTGACGTGCTGGAAACGCCGCTGCGCGATTTGAGTGGAGATATCATTTACGAAGAAAACATCCGTGGTCAGCTCGTCGCGGCGCGGCGTTATTCGCCGGAATTCTGGCGGGATAAGTATGAGGCGTTCCGATTGATCCAGGACGTCAAACAAGTTTCACTGCGCCAGGAGCCGGCCGGTCCGATGCCTGCCGCGCCGGTCCAAAGGAAGCGGCTACCAATTCGCTGGCACGATGAATGGACGCAATTTCGCACACTGCTGCGCCGTTCTTTCCTAAGTAAACTGCGGAACCGCGCCAATCTGGTTATCACCATCGGGGTTTCACCTGTGCTGGCGCTGCTGATTGCGACCATCCTGCGCTACTCAGAGAATGGAACATACGATTTCGCTTCTGCTTATCACATTCCGACGTTCTTATTTCTGGGTCTGATCGTTGCAATGTTTCTTGGGCTAACGAACAGCGCCGACGACATCATCCGGGACGGGCCTGTGCTGCAACGCGAGCGGAATATCAAAGTTCGATTGTCGTACTATGTCATTTCAAAAACCCTTACGCTCGGCGTGTTCGCCCTCGCGCAGTGCATCCTGTTTGTCCTCATCGGTAATTCGCTCCTCCAAATTCGCGGAATGTTCTGGATAGATCTCGCGATCATGTTCTTAACTGCGATGAGTGGCGTAGCGCTGGGTCTGGTCATCTCCTCCCTGGTGGCCGACCCGAAGACTGCGGCCAACATCGTCCCGCTGGTTTTGATTCCGCAGATCATCATGGGTGGCGCACTGATCAAGTACGAGGATATGAACCGCAACCTCGCTCTGCTTTATTCGCTCTCGCATTGGTTTTCGGAGCACCCGAACGCCGAAAAAACTGTGAAGACGGAGAGCAAGCTGCAGGTGCCACTTGTCTGCCAATTCATCGCCATGCGCTGGTCGTACGAAGAGATGGTTGTTGCTCAAGCCAAACTCAACCCGCTCACGCGGCGGCAGGATCGCGCTAATGACGAAATTCAAAAGCTCGCGCCCAAGGCGAATACACCTGAGCAACGCGCGCGTCTCAATGATTTGAAAGATGTTTTGGCATTGCTCTCGGGGCTGGAAGGGCGTTCCGCGAAGGAAATCGGTCATTATCTCAAGCTCGTCGATCCCGTCATAGCCGGGAGACAAAGATTCGATCGCTCGCTCTTTAAGGACGCGAACGGGCCAGTCACAGCCGAGCAAATCTACATGAACCAAAAAGTTTCCGACTTGATCTCAAAGGCCGAGATGGAGCAGAACGATTATCGACGCGGCAAAAAGCCGAACGTGTTCTTCGGCCTGCAGAAACGTTATTTTGGGATCAGTTTTGGCGTGTTCACGTTTAACACGATGGTTCTGATTGTGTCGACGCTGGTATTGCTGGTGCTGCTGCATTGGATTTTGCGAAAGCAATTGGAAGTCGTGCGAAGGAATTGATTTTGGAGTGCGGCGACATGTCGCCGCTTTCAAAGCGCGGACTTGTTTCGCACTCAAATCTCCGTCAGCAGAGCTATTCGCCTTAGTTTCCCATTGTCATCACGAGCGAAGTCGAGGAATCTCTAATGATTAACTTATGAGCAAAACAAAAACGAAACCAGCCCGCTTGATGGTCGCGGCCAGCGACGCCGATGCCGACATGCTTTATGCCACTAAGTTTTGGGCACCTGACCCGTTCATTTTTTTGCAGCGCAACGGCAAGCGAACGCTGGTCTTGAGCGATTTGGAAATCGATCGTGGCCGCAAACAAGCCAATGCGGATGAATTTGTAATGTTCAGCGAGCTCGAGCGCGAAGTACAGGGAAAATCAAAAAAGGCGCCACCCTATGAAAAAGTGCTCACCCATTTTCTAAAAAAACGCGGCGTTCGATCAGCAACTGTTCCTGCAAATTTCCCGCTTCGTTACGCGGAGGAACTCGCCGCAAACAAGATCCGTGTCCGGGCGACAAACGGATTATTCTGGCCGGAGCGTGAAGCAAAATCAAACAAGGAGGTCGAAATGATGGGGCAGGCCCTGCGGATTACGGAGAAAGGGCTCAAGCGCGCGATTGAAGTTTTGAAACAATCGAAACCCGGTTCTGCAAAACGATTGCGCTGGCACGGCAAAACGTTGACTTCCGAAATTCTCCGTGCCGAAATTGATTCCGCGATTTTACGCGCGGGGGGTGTTCCGATGGGCACAATTGTCGCAGGTGGCGATCAGGCTTGCGATCCACATGAGCGCGGCTTCGGACCACTTTACGCGAACTCACTCATTATTCTCGATGTCTTCCCACGGGATGCGAAGACCGGATATTTTGGCGATATGACGCGCACGGTCCTGCGCGGACGCGCGAGCGACGCGCAACGAAAACTTTGGGACACAGTTAAAGCCGGGCAAGCGCTGGCGTTAAGACGCATCAAAGCTGGCCTCGATGGAATGACGATTCACAAAGCTATCCAGGAAGTTTTTGCCACCCGCGGCTTCCCAACTGAGATCCGCAAAGGAAGACGAGTGGGATTCTTTCACGGCACCGGTCACGGGCTTGGATTGGAAATTCATGAGCATCCGCGTCTGCAGAAAGTAGTTTTGAAAGATCGGCAGGTACTCACGGTTGAGCCGGGCTTGTACTATCCCGGGCTCGGCGGAGTCCGCCTCGAAGACGTGGTTTTGGTCACGAAAACCGGCTGCAAAATTCTGTCACGATTTCCCAAGAAGTTGGAGATCTAGGTGGAACGCGTTGTCCTCAACGCGTTGGCAACAAAGTATTACGGCGTCGGCGGCAAACTTTTGCATCATTGCCACAGAGGGCGATTCACCAAATGAACGCGCAGCGTCTCTCGGCGTCTAATTTTCCTGCAGCAAAGTGACAAGTCGCTTCGCCGCGTTAAACTAACGTACACATGTTTTATCCACACGGCTTCGGTTTGGGCTCTCACTGGCTGCTTTACATCGGCGTCCCATTGATCCTTGGAATTTGGGCGCAGATTCGTGTGACCGGCGCGTTCCGAAAATGGGGAGAGGTGCGGGCAAGCTCGAACATCACAGGCGCGGATTGCGCGCAGGAAATTCTGCAGGCAGCCCAAATACATGATGTGGAGGTGGTGGAGACGAACGATTTTCTTGGGGACCATTACGATCCGCGGGACAAGAAACTGCACCTTTCGAGCAATGTTTACCATACGCCTTCGGTAGCGGCACTGGGCATTGCTGCGCACGAGACCGGTCACGCTATTCAGCACGCCCGGGCGTACGCGCCGCTGAAAGCACGAATGGCGATTGTGCCGGTGACGATGGTCGCGTCGCAATTGTTGCCATTCATCATCATCGGCGGCCTTTTCTTTGGGATCACCGGTCTGATTACGCTCGGAATTTACTGCTACCTGGTCCTGGTTGCTTTCCAATTGATTACGTTGCCGGTGGAGTTCGATGCTTCGCGTCGAGCGAAAATTATTTTGCGTGAAATGGGAATCGTGCAGCCGGGACAGGAAGCTGCCGGTGTGAACAAGGTCTTGAACGCGGCCGCGCTCACTTACGTGGCGGCATTTATCGCTGCACTGGGCAACTTGCTCTGGCTGCTTTCAATGCGCGACCGGCGCTGATCCGCGTCACTGCGTTTGAAGAAAACATGAATTCCTCAGTCGCATTGCCTGCTCGGCGAATCTCTGATTTGTTGTCGTCGGGTCTAGACGCTCGTGTTAAATCTAAGCGCGACGCGATGGACCAGCCGAGAACCGACCCAGATCAGGAGTTGGTGAAGCGCACACAGTCGGGCGATGCCAGCGCTTTTGACGAACTAGTCATCAAATACACGCCGCGTCTCTACGGCCTCGTCTACAACATGACGTCGAACCACGAAGATACGAACGATCTTTTGCAGGATATTTTTGCCAAAGCTTATAAAGCGATCCGCGGGTTCCGCGGCAAATCGTCCTTCTACACCTGGATTCATTCCATCTCGGTAAATATGACGCTGAATTTTCTCAAGAAGCGCGGGCGCCGATTTCAACTGAGTCTGGATGACGTGGACGCGAGCGTTCATAACGATAAGGAATTCCTGGAACTAACCGCGACGAGCAGTCCAGTGCGGGAAGCTGATCTATCCGAGCTGCAGCGAAGATTGAACGAGGCAATGATGAAATTGTCTGATGAACACAGAGCCGTGGTCACCATGTTCCATATTCAAGGGATGCCCCACGCGGAGATTAGTAAAATCTTGCGAGTTTCAGAAGGAACAGTACGTTCCAGGCTCTTCTACGCGAATCGGCAGTTGCAAAATTACCTGGACGAATTTCGGAAAAATCCTGTTTCTTAAGTCGGGCTGAAAATGGACGAGTTTAACGATAACGAAATCGCGAGGCTGCTTCGGTTGAAGCGATACGAGCAACCGCCGCCCGGCTATTTTGAAAATTTCCTGCACGAATTTCATCGCCGCCAGCGCAATGAATTGCTTCGCCAACCGCTTTGGCGCATTTGCCTGGAACGCGCCCACACCTTCATGTTGGGGCTGGATGCTCGTTCTTTGACTTCGTATCCGGCTGCCGTTACGGCAGTCCTGCTTTGTGCCGCCGTAATTTCACTGAAGATTTATCAGCAACCCGAGACGGCTCGCGTCGCTCTTCAGAATCCGCCGGCCATATCGATTCCGGCGAATACCGAAGGAGAATGGAACCTTGCATCTCCCGTTGCCACGCAGATTTTGAGGACGCAGCCGGTTCGCAGTTTTAATGAAAGCGCCCAGACTCACCGAGCCGCCCCTCCGCGTTACGTGCTCGATAGCGTCCCCGTGAGTTATGAGCCTACTTTCAGATTCTAAACGCAGCTTAGCTACACTCGCGCTGATTTTCTTCTCAGGCGGGAGTCTGCTCTTTGCGCAGGAGCAGCCTGCCGCGGTGATCAGCCATCACGTGAAAGAAATCTTCACGCGTGCCGCGAAGGCGGTAGTCAAGATTCACGGCGTCGATGAGCACAGCGAAATTTGCGGCACCGGATTTTTCATCGATCCCACCGGCACGCTTTACACTGCATATACTGTTGGAGGAGAAGCGGGCAATTTCACAATTGAATTCGGCGGCAAGAAATATCCGGCGCGCCAACTTTTGGCAGATGTCCGCAGCGGAACCGCGATGTTAAAGGTCGATGAGACCACTCCAGCGCTGCCGATCGGCAAATCCGAAGAATTGGAAGTGGCGACCCCGGTGGTGGCGATCGGTTTTCCTTTAGATTTGCCCCAAACACCTAACTTCGGAATGATCGCAGGATTCGATCACAAATATCTCGGGCGTTATTTTTCGACGACCCACGTCCGTGTTAACCTGCCGACGCAACGCGGAGAAGCCGGGGCGCCGCTCTTGAACATGAAAGGCGAAGTTGTCGGAATCGTAGTCAGCAGTCTTGAGAATAACTCGGCGTGTTACGCGGTGCCGATCGAAGCAGCGGAGAAAATCCGCAGCGACTTTGTTCGTTTCGGCGAGGCCAAACACGGCTGGGTCGGGATCAATGTTTCGGAGGCCCCTCAACCGGTGGAAGGTTCGCGCGCAGAAATGACCCAGGTCATGGAGGACACGCCTGCCGCCCGTTCCGGAATCAAATCCGGAGATATTCTCTTACAAGTCGGCCAAAAAAAGGTGACTCAACCCGAAGATGTCCTGGATGCCTCGTTTTTCATTACTGCGGGCGATACCGTCCCGATCACCGTGATGCGCGGTAATCAAAAATTGACTTTCCACGTGCAGGCCACTCTTCATCCAGCCAGCCGAACTGGGCCATTGCTTGCCTCGCCCGACTCGCCTGCCGCGAATCAGGCGATTCCGCTTTCGCTTGGCTCCGAAGAGGTGCCACGCACGCCGTAACGAGGAGCAGTTCCTAGCTGTTAGTTGCTAGTCTCCGCCGCTGTGCGTCGGCGGTAACAAGGTGCCTTCAACATCACAGCATTTTTCGAAAAGCCGCTTCGTCGATGATCTTGACGCCGAACTCTTTCGCCTTATCGAATTTGCTGCCGGGATCGGCGCCGGCGAGGACGTAATTGGTTTTCCTGCTGACGCTGCCGGTGACGTGCCCGCCGAGCGATTCGATTTTTTCTGTCGCTTCTTCCCGTGTCATTGAAGGCAGTGTTCCAGTCAGGACAAAGGTTTTTCCATTAAGCGGCAATTCGATTGCTTTCTTTGCTGAGACTTTTTCACTCTTGGGTTTAATTCCGAGTTCCTTTAATCGTCTCAGAATTTTCTTGCCGGTGGCTGACGCAAAAAAATCCACGACACTTTGTGCGACCACCGGTCCAACTTCAGTGACAATGCCGTCCTTTTCCGCTTTGCTTTTCGATCGCTCGGCAAATCCCGTCTTGATTAATCGTTCGGCAATTCCCTTTGCAGATTCCTTTTGATGCCGCTTCTCGTGGTAATCCAAGACATCATGGAGGGGCGGTGAATTGGCCACGTCTTCAATCGTCTCATGGAAACGAGCGAGCTGTGTTGCAGTGGTTTTACCGATGTCGGGAATTGCCAGAGCGTAAAGCCAGCGCGAAAGCGGCAAGGTTCTGGCTCGTTCAATTGCGTTGATCGCTTTGGTCGCGTTTTTCTCGCCGAAAATGCGCGGCGCTTCGTCCGAGCCGAGATTTAGTGTCGCAAGTTGCTCGACCTTTAGCTCGAATAGATCGAGTGGATCGCGGACCAGTCCGCGCTCCACGAGTTTGTCAGCGACAATTCCACCAATGCTCTCGATATCGAGGGCGCCGCGCGCGGCGAAGAATTCAACACGGCGTGTCGTCTGCGCCGAGCAATGCAGATTTTCGCAGCGCCATGCCACAAACTCCGGATCACGCCGGATGGGACCGCCGCATACCGGGCACTTGCCGTGAATGTGCTCTGAAAAGTCGAACGGCTTCGCACTGCGCGGCCGCTTCGACTTCACAACGTCAACCACCGCCGGAATGACTTCGCCCGCTTTTTCAATCACCACTTTATCGCCGATTCGAATATCTTTGCGTTTGATTTCGTCTTCGTTGTGCAACGTCGCGCGGCCGACCGTGCTGCCACTGACCAAGACCGGTTCAAGCACTGCCACTGGAGTCAAAATTCCCGTGCGCCCAACCTGGATTATGATGTCATTCAAGCGCGTCTCGACGCGTTCCGCCGCGTATTTGTATGCGATTGCCCAACGCGGCGATTTGGCGGTAAAGCCGAGCCGCTCGCGCTGCTTAAATGAATCGACCTTAACGACGGCGCCGTCGGTTTGATAAGCAAAGTTGTGACGGATGCCATCCAGCTTGTGAATCGCGTCCAAGATCTCATCGACTGACTCGGCTACCCACCAGCGCTCCGTGACGGGCAGACCGAGCTTCTTAAGCAGCGGTAAAATTTCCGAGTGGAGATCGACATCCACTCCTTCGGTTGCGCCGGTTCCGTAAAGCACGATGCCGAGCGGGCGTTTCGTCACGATCGTTGGGTCGAGCTGTTTGAGGGAACCGGCCGCGGCGTTGCGAGGATTTGCGAACAAAGGTAAGCTCTGCTCCTTACGTTGACCGTTAAGTTTTTCGAAGCCTTTCCTGTCCATGTAAACTTCACCCCGCACTTCCAGAAGCTTCGGCGCCATATCGCGCAGGCGCTCCGGCACCGAGCGGATCGTCCGGATATTTTGCGTGATATTGTCGCCAATGTTGCCATCTCCACGCGTCGCCGCCTGGCACAGCCTGCCATTCTCGTAAACGAGCGAAACCGCGACGCCGTCCACCTTTGGCTCGATTACGATCGGGATTTTTTCACTCGGCAAAAGCCGCTGGAGGCGAACGTAAAAATTTTTCACTTCCCCTTCCGAATAAGTGTTATCGAGGCTAAGCATCGGGATGAGATGCGAGACCTGCTCGAATGCTTGCAACGGTTTTCCGCCCACGCGCTGAGTGGGTGAGTCCGGTCTAATTAGATCCGGGAATTGCGTCTCCAGATCGACCAGTTCCTTGTAAAGCCGGTCGTATTCCCGATCGCTGATTATCGGGGCGGCTTGATCATAATAGAGACGGTCGTGCTTCCGGATTTCGTCTCGCAAGTGTTTTACGCGCTTGGCCCCCTGTTTTTCGTCCAAGATCATGATGAATCATACTGGCAGCCGAAATCTCGGCAAAAGGGGAATGGGTTGTCCTCAACGTGTTGCTATCGTCTTCGCCGCCTTCGCCGAGGCTACGGCGGGCCAAGGGAAAAGCCGATCCACCTTTCAATTTTCCGCACAAACGGCTAAACATAAGAAGCGATGAAACCCGGCGAGCGCATCCTCGGGGTCGAAGGCGGCGGCACAAAAACTGCCTGGGTGCAGGTAGAAACTGTGGCTGGAGTCGATTCGCACGCTTGGGAATTTCGCGTTATTGACCAGGGAAAACTGCCCCCGTCGAATTTCCGCCTCACCACGCCCGAGCGTCTGCGCGTGATTCTTGCTGAGCTGCCAAAGCAGATCGATCGCGCCGGAGTGTTCCTTGCCGGTTGCGGCACAGAGGGAGATCGCAGCGCGCTCAAGAAAATCTGTCTCGAGCTCTGGCCAAACGCCAAAATCGTCACGGGCAGCGACCGCGACTCTGGCCTCGCGGCGGCCCTCGATCACGGGGACGGTATCGTCGCCAACGCGGGAAGCGGATCATCCGTCACCGGGCGCCGCGGCGACCAAATCGAGAGAGCCGGCGGCTGGGGACACATTTTGGGCGACGCTGGCGGCGGTTATTTTCTTTCCGTTCAGGCGCTTCGCCTCATCCTGCGCGAGCACGATTTGCATCGCGGCACAATTCATTTCACCGCGAAAATCCTGCATGCGCTTTCGTTAAACAATCTGGATGAACTGGTTCGCTGGGTGCAAACGGCGGACAAAATGGAAATCGCGATGCTGGCGCCAGTGGTCTTTGAAGCGGCGACTGAGGGTGATGCGCGCATGATGGAGATCATCGAAGAAGGCGCGCGTGTCCTCTGCGAATACACCGAGGCCGTCGCATCGGCTCTGCATCTGTTTGCGCCAAAAGTCGCGTTGATTGGCGGTTTATTTCACCGTGACTCAATCTACACACACGCGTTTCGGCGCAGACTGAAAAAGAATCTGCCTGATGCTCGCGTTGCAATTGCGGAACGCGCACCTGAATTGGGTGCCGCTTGGCTGGCAGCAGAAGCCGGCGACCACGCCGCGTTTCACGCGAATGCATCCCAAAATCAAATCGACAGTCTGGCGGCGGCCCTGACCGAGCAGCGTAATCCGCGCTCGGAGAATCTGGAAAAAATGAGCGGTCGAGAATTTGTCGAAGTTTTTATCGAAGAAGAAAAATTCGTTCAGGAGGCATTGCGCGCAGCAGTTGTCGAGCTGACGAGAGCGATTGAAATTGTGGCTGAATCGCTGCGAAACGGTGGTCGACTGTTCTATGTCGGCGCTGGGAGTAGCGGGCGCATTGGCGTCCTCGATGCGAGCGAAATCCCACCGACTTTTGGCGCGCCGAGTGACCTTGTGCAGGGCGTAATCGCGGGCGGCGTGACTGCGCTGTATTGCAGCGCAGAGGGCGCCGAAGACGACAAAGCTGCCGGCGCATTGGCTATGGACGAGCGACGAATAAAAGATCTCGATGCCGTGATCGGAATTTCGGCCAGCGGTCGGACGCCATTCGTCCTTGGCGCTTTTGCCCGCGCGAAGCAGTTAGGTGCAAAGACGATTCTGCTCACGTGCAATCCTGCTTCTGTAGCCGGGGTCGATGACCCCGGCCAGCCGCGATCACCGATCGCGGCTACAGTTGCCGATTTAGTGATTACTCTCGCGGTTGGACCAGAACTTCTTACCGGATCGACCAGATTGAAGGCCGGAACCGCAACAAAAGTTGCGCTCAACATCATCAGCACCGGTGCAATGGTCGCGCTCGGCAAAGTGCGCGGCAATCTGATGATCGACCTGCATACTACCAGTAGTAAGCTGCGCGATCGTGCCGTGCGAGTTGTCGCTGAACTGACAGGATGCGATTACCGTTCCGCACAGGAAAGGCTCGAATCGAGCGGTTGGAATCTGCGCGATATCATACGCGGCATTGGCAAAACGTAATCGTCGAAACAAACCATCAGCGCCAAACCATTAGAGAAAATTTACACTTCGATAAGCGCAGCAGAACTGCCTCGCGCGAAGGTAGGTATGACTTAACCGAAAGGAAACCCTATGTTGTGGACAATATTTGTGATCTTGCTGGTGCTCTGGCTGCTTGGACTGGTCAGCTCCTACACGCTGGGCGGATTCATTCACATCCTGCTCGTGATTGCGATTGTGGTGCTGATCATTCAGTTGCTTTCAGGTCGCCGGCCTTTGTAACCTCGGCATCGTGAAACCAGCCGCAATCATCGGCATCGTTCTGATCATTGTCGGCGTGATCGGCTTTGCCTGGGGCGGTCTGGGTTGGACCACACAAAAGAAAGACGCACAATTAGGTCCGCTTGAAATCACTCACAAGGAGAGTCACGGAATCGCTTTTCCGCCGATCGCGAGCGGAATCTGTCTGGTCGGCGGAGTCGTGCTGGTGATTGTCGGCAGCCGAAAAAGCTAGGCGCACAATTCGCTTTCAGATCAACACCGATTCTGATTGAATCTGGCGCGTGGCAGGCGTCAGAAATCGGCGGGCAATTCGCTGGCTGCGATCGCAGCTTCCAGAATTAGTAGCCAGCGGCGTG
>Ga0137403_10005658_pt1 | contig 14461 bp, 9 predicted proteins | sample CZOMad2_1_16fung_FD_122057 | JGI IMG/M metagenome (GOLD analysis project Ga0137403, IMG submission 122057) | Vadose zone soil fungal communities from Angelo Coast Range Reserve, California, USA - CZOMad2_1_16fungal (Hybrid Assembly) | ecosystem: Environmental > Terrestrial > Soil > Vadose zone... | reverse complement strand
AGCAGCGGAAAATTCTGTCGATACATGTCGTATTTCAAATAGAACACACCGGGAAATCCAGTGCCGGTGGTTTGCGGCTCCTCCCATGATCCGTCGGGCTGTTGCGAGCTCAGTAAGTAACGCAGGCCGCGTTGAATGCTTGGCCGATCAAGATCGCCGCATGCGCAAATCCCCATTACCGCCCACGCTGTTTGCGACGCTGTACTCTCCCCGATGCCTTTAGTCGCGGGATTTTCGTAGGTCGCGCACGTTTCCCCCCATCCACCGTCGTCGTTCTGGCAACTCTCCAACCAGTCCCGTCCGCGCAGTATCCAATCCTGTGTCATATCCTGGCCGATCGCCCGCAAGCCGCGCAGCACCTGCCACGTGCCATAAGTGTAATTGACGCCCCAACGGCCGTACCATGAACCGTCATCTTCCTGCGTCTCGATCAGATATTTGAGAGCGTTTCGCACCGACGGATGATTCGGGTCGAAATCGATGTAGCCAAAAAGCTCGAGCGTGCGCGCGGTCAGATCGCTGCAGGTTGGATCGAGAATCGCATTGTGATCAGCGAAAGGCACGTCTTCGAGCCACTGGGTCGTCACGTTTTTGTCGAACGCAGCCCAGCCACCATCCTTGCATTGGAAACTGAGTTGCCATCCAATTGCCCGGCGGAACAGTTCGTCGAGCGAATGTGGATCTGGCGGACGCACCAGGCGCAGCGCCATCAACACCATCGCTGTGTCGTCCGTGTCCGGATAGTAAACGTTATCGTATTCGAATGCCCAGCCGCTCCCTTCGGGGTGGGGATTGTTCACCGTCCAATCGCCACGCATCCGCACTTCCTTCTTGACCAGCCATTCGGCCGCCTTTTGCAACGCGGGGTGCTCCGGGGAAGCGCCGGATTCCGCCAGGGCGATAATGTTGATCGCTGTGTCCCATACCGGCGAGAAACAAGGTTGAATGCGAAAATCCTCCGAATCATCAACAAATAGCCCGGCGAAATCTTTTTCCGCCTTCACGTAGACCGGATTTTTTTTCGAATACCCGAGGGCGCGCAATGCGATCAGACAGTTCAACATCGCCGGAAAAACGGTCGCGAGGCCATCACTCCCTTCGCCGATGCGCTCGAGCATCCACCGTTCCGCTTCTTCAAGCGCACGTCGGCGCATGGGTCGAACCCGCAAAGGATGCAGGAATTTTAGAGTATCATCGACCCGTAAAAAGAAATTGCGCCAAGTCCAGAAAGGCTCGCTGCGTGGCAGGCGCAAATCGGTTTGCTCGGTACCAAGCGGGTAGAGCTCGTGCAATTGCTTTTCGCCAGGCAAAACCCGCGTCGGTTTGAAGTGGCTGATGATGGAGAGCGGCACCAGCATGGCGCGACTCCAGGATGACATCTTATAGATGTGAAACGGCGCCCACGTTGGCAACAGCACCATCTCGACCGGAATAGTTGGTAAATATTTCCACGGAAATTGGCCGAGGAGCGCAAGATAAAGCTTGCTGAATGTGTTCATCTGCGGAATGCCGCCTAACCGCATGATGTTGGCACGCGCCTCCTGCATAAACGGTGCGTCTGCAGAACAGCCCGCGAGTTTGAGGGCGAAATACGCTTTCACCGACGCGTTAACTTCGCTCGGACCACCGTAATAAATATTCCAGCCCCCGTCGGGCAGTTGCCGTCTCACAATATGACGCACGCAACGCTGTTGCAGCTGTGGATCGACGTCGCCACACCAATGCATGAACAGCACGTAATCGGAGCAAAGCGTGCTATCCACCATCAGCTCGCCACACCAGTGACCGTCCGGTCGTTGTTGCCGCAAGAGATTTTCCTGTGCCCGACTGATGGCTTGTGCAATCCCGGAGTCGCTTGCGGAATATGACTGCGCAAGATCCGGTCGTGCGCTCGGCAAAGCGATTACGTCAGAGGAGCGCTTCATAATGTCGATCTTGTCGATCCAATGAAGGTCGATCTTATGATGCTTGCGCGGAAACCTCGGCACGTTTGCCCGTGAGATGTCCGTTACCCGAAGTCACTCCGTTAAAAGCAAGAACTTCGCTGCCAAGCCCGGTTGGCTTCGGCTTCGGACCGAAATTGAATTTAACGGTTTTCCACGTATCGCCGCGCTTTGCTTGCAGACCCAGACTTGCGGTAGGCTCATAGCCGCAGTGCACCATGCAATTTTCGCACCGGCTATCACGCGCTACTCCGTTTACGACGCCGTACCGCTCCCACTGGGTTTTCTCGAGCAATTCTGCATAGCTCGAGTAATGCGCGTCGGTCATCAGATAGCATGGACCTTTCCAACCCCGAATGTTCCGTGTCGGGATGGCCCAGGCTGAACAGGTCAAATCGCGTTTGCCGGCCAGAAATTCAAAATAAACCGGCGTTCCGAAAAGATTGTAGCGCTGCATCCATTCCTCTATCTTCTGGAACTTTTCGATTGTCATCTTCCGGGTAAGAAAGAAATTTTCCGGTTGCAAATTCAACCGCTTGACCATGTCTTTTTTCGCCGCGTCATATTCGTAACCGGGCGAAATCGTGTGGCCGTCCACGCCGAGATCGGAAAGATAATCGAACATCTGCTCGACCTCTTGCATGTCGGTTTCTTTGTAGATAGTCGTGTTGGTCGCAACCTGATAGCCGAGAAGCTTCGCCATCTTGATCGCGAGAATACATTCTTTGAACACACCTTCGCGCTCGACGATGAGATCGTGAATTCTCTCGAGACCATCGAGGTGGACATTCCAGTACATCCAGGTGCTGGGCCCGATGGTTAGCTTGGCGGGATCCTTGGGCCCTTTGCGAATTTCCGTCGCATCTTTCTCGCTAATAAGGCCTGCTTGAACCAAAGCAGTAATTTTCGATTCGACGAACTCTTTCTGCGTTGATACTCGCGATGCTAGCCATTCGCGCATTTTCTTGCGCATGAACATCGCGTTTGTGCAGACGTAAACGATCCGCTTCTGTTCAAGTAGGCCTTTCACAAGCGCTTCGATATGCGGATAAATCAGTGGTTCGCCCCCGCAGATTGAGACCATCGGCGCGTTGCACTCTTGCGCCGCGGCCAGGCAATCCTCCAAAGCCATCATATCCTTAAGCGACGTGGAATATTCTCGAATTCGTCCGCAGCCTGTGCACGTCAGGTTGCAGGTGTGCAACGGCTCAAGTTGAAGCACCGTGGCAAACTTCTTTGTGCCACGAAGCTTCTGGGCGATCATGTAAGACGCGATCTTGGTCGTTAGTGGGAGAGGAAATCTCATAAGGGCGACGATAGTAATGACGTTCGCTAACGTGTCAACGGACGTGTCGAACGAGACGCCGAGGCTTTTTCTTGGAAATCAATGAAATCTGGCGCAACATCGTGACAAATGCAACGGTTTAGCAGGTGGCAACCAACGTTGCCTACAAAAGAAAACATAAGTTACACAATAGGAAACAATTATTGACATTAATATTTACCGCTAGCCTCTTCAGCTGTGCGGAGCAGCCTCCGCCACCAGCTGATCGAGGCTGAATTGAATAAACGCTGTCAGGCTAGTGCCAAAACCGCTCAGCTGGTTCCATTCTGGCCGGAGTCAAGCCGGCACATATAAGATCGACCCTGCAAGCCGATATTAGCTTACAGTGTGCCACCCACGCCGAATGAGGCTGATCGCGATCGCGGCGAGAAGGAGTGCAATGATTTTTGACACGCCCCGCAATCCCTGTTTGCCCATCCACCATGCAAACTGATCGGCGTAGCAAAAGGCAATGGCCACCAGTCCTAGATTCACCAGAAGCGAGATTAGGGTAAAGACGAGACCGACTGTATCGACTAAAATCAGGAGCGCCGTCAGCAACGCCGGGCCGGCAATGAGCGGCATGCCGAGTGGAACGACGCCGAATTCACCGCCGCCACCGCGATCCTGTGGCCCTAGACTGAGCAATTCGCGGCCTGCCAGACCAAGCAGAATAAGACCGCCCGCGACTTGAAAATCTGCCACTGTGATCCCAAGCGCAGCGAAAATGATTTTCCCAAGAAAGATAAAACCGATCGCGATGCCGAGGGCGGTGAAAATTCCAAGGAGCGCCTGCCGCTTTCGTTGTTCACGCGAAGCGCTGGTGCCAAGGCCCAAAAAAATCGCGACGAGCCCTATCGGATCGATGGCGACAAAGACTGGAATAAAGGCGAGGAAGAACTTTTGAATCATTGGCGGATTGTCTGCGTTTTCGCTTTACCGGACAAATCTTCTACACAATGTTCGCTCTCTTCATCAATCAAACCTTTCCCCATGAAAAGCTTGTGCTTGTCGACCTTATCTCCTGCTTTTGCTCTCACTCTTGCTTTGGCTCCCGAACTTTCCGCTGCCGAAACAAAATCGGTTGATGACTTCCGCGACGCTGCCGCGAAAGCAAACGCCATCTTGACGATTCCCGATTGGGAGCAAACGCCGGAAGCGGTCGAGGCTTCCATGAAGGATGCGATCGCGAAAGCAAACGCCGCATTGGATCAAATCGGTGCTCAGAATCTGGGCAAAGTTACTTTTAAAAGCACCGTGGTCGCACTAGACGATCTCACCTACCAAGCCGGAATTGCGGTGAACAAAGCGACGATCATCAAAGAGACAAATACTAATCCCGCGATGCGCAGCGGAGCCGAGAACGCGGTAAAGGCTTTTCAAGAATGGGCGGTCGGAATTGATTATCGGGAGGATGTTTACAAGGCGATCAAGGCTTTCGCGGACACGCATCCAAACCTTTCCGGCGAAGATGAAAAGCTGTTGAACGAAACATTACGCGATTATCGGCGCGCCGGCTTAGACCTACCGCCCGATCAACGCAAGGAAATCGAGCAACTCCGCAAGGAGTTGTCTAAACTGGGAACCGATTTCGATACTAATATTGTTAACGCTAGCGCTCCGGTCATTTTGACAAAGGCCGATCTGGATGGTCTGCCGGACAGCTTCTTCGCCTCGCCTGGTATCAAGACCGGAGACGATGCCTATACGGTAATGGCAAACGTGACCTGGCAATTCAACACTGTGGAGGAAAACGCGAAGAGCGAAGCCACCCGGAAGCAGCTTTACGTCATTCGCGAAACGCTCGCGAAAGAGACCAACGTTCCGGTTCTCAACCAGATGCTGGCGCTCCGCAACAAGATCGCTCTGCGACTGGGATATAAATCGTGGGACGACTTCCAAACCGAAATCAAAATGGCCAAGACTGGCGCGAATGCAGAAAAATATAACAACGATTTGACCAGCGGAATTCAGCCAAAGTTCGATAGCGAGGTGGCGGAATTGCAAAAAATGAAGGCAGCTGACACCAGCGATCCCGCCGCGAAGATCGAGGTATGGGATTGGCGCTACTACAGTAACCAGCGCAACAAACAAAAATACGCCGTCGATAAAGAAGCCCTGCGCGCGTATTTTCCGTTCCGAAAGGTGCTCGACGGCATGTTCAATATTTACCAGAGCATTTTCGGCCTGAAGTTCGAAAAGATCACCGCGCCCTCCAAGTGGATCGATGATCTTCAGCTTTATCTCGTGACCGATTCCGCCACGGGCGAGCCGCTTGGCATGTTTTATCTCGATATGTTTCCCCGCGAAGGAAAATTCAACCACTTCGCCCAATTCGACATTATCAGCGGCAAACTCTTACCGGATGGAAAATACCAGCGGCCAACGGTCGCATTGCTGTGCAATTTTCCGCCCGCAACCACAGACAAGCCGTCCCTAATGACACACAGCGATGTCGAAACGTTGTTTCACGAAATTTGGTCACGCCCTGCATTCGATCGTCACCAGCGCGAAGTATGGCCGCTTCGCTGGGACACATGTGCCGGGTGATTTTGTCGAGGCGCCGTCGCAGATGCTGCAAAACTGGGTTTGGGATAAAAAGGTGCTCGACACTTTTGCGGCGGATTACCGCGATCCGTCGAAAAAGATTCCGGCGGAGACCATTAAAAAAATGAATGACGCCAAACTGGCTAACGCCGGCGCTTTCTATCGACGCCAGTTTGCCTTCGCGTCGCTCGATCTCGCGCTCCACAATCAGCACCCGGAAAATGACACCTACGACTGCGTGGCGATTTCGAATCCGATTCTGGAAAAAGTTTTTCTGCCAATTGATCCTAGCACGACCTTTGTTTCCTATTTCGGCCATTTGAACGGCTACGATGCCGGTTACTACGGTTATGCCTGGGCTGACGCGATCGCTGCCGATATGGCCACCGTCTTTGAGAAAGCAAAGGATGGTTACCTCGACAAGCAAACCGGACTGCGATTGCATCGCGAAATCTACGAACCTGGCGATTCGCGCGACGTCAATATCTCCATCGAGAAGTTCCTCGGCCGGAAACAATCGATCCAACCGTTCCTGAAAAAGATCGGAATCGGACCGCAGGAAAAGAAGAAAGCACCAGCCGGTCCTTCGCAGGAGAGCCACTGAGGATTTCGAGACGGATGAACACAGATGAAACACAGATTCCTTCTGCATATCTGTGAAAATCTGCCCGCCAAGCCGAAGCCTAGCGAGGGCTGGCGTAAATTTGTGGCTGGGTTTTTTTCTCCTTTGTAGCGCCGCCTGCCATCGTGCTGAGACCGACGTCGAAAGAGGCGACCGGCTGCAGATTCTGCACAAGGGAAACGGTCAGGAAGTGCAGGATCTCGATCCGCAGATCGTAAACAGCGTCAGTTCGCTCAATATCATTTCCGCACTGCTGGAGGGCCTCGTTGCCGAGGATCCCCATGATCTGCATCCCGTCCCCGGCGTGGCGGAGAGCTGGGACATTTCACCGGATGAAAAGATTTACACGTTTCATCTCAGGCATAACGCGAAATGGTCGAACGGCGAGCCGATCGTAGCGCAAAACTTCGTCGATTCTTATCGCCGCATTCTCTCGCCCGCACTCGCTTCTCCAGTTGCTTACATGCTTTATCCGGTCGCGAACGCGGAGGAATTCAACAAAGGAAAGATCGAAAACTTCGATCAAGTCGGCTTTCGCGTTCTCGACGATTGGACACTGCAGATCACCCTCACCAGTCCGACCCCTTATTTCCTCTCTCTCCTTAATCATTATTCCTGGTTTCCGGTGCCCATTTCCACGATCCAAAAGTATGGTCCAGTCTTTGAACGCGGCAGTCGCTGGACCAAGCCGGGACGCTACGTTGGTAACGGCCCCTTCACACTTGAAGAATGGCGACTGAATGACCGCGTGCGCGTAAAAAAGAGCGGGACGTACTGGGACACACGGAATGTCCGATTACACGAAATTGTTTTTCACACGATCGACAGCAACGACATCGAGGAACGCGCCTTTCGCTCCGGACAATTGCACGTCACCGATTCCATGCCGATCAACCGCATCGACCGCTACCGTCGCGAACACCCCGAGTTCCTGCGCATCGATCCATATCTTGGCACTTATTTTTATCGTGTGAACGTGACCCGGCCCCCGCTCAATAACCGTCTCGTTCGTCGGGCCCTTGCTATGGCCATCGATCGCCAAAGCATTGTCGATAGGGTTACGCGCGGTGCGCAGCTAGCCGCATCGTGTTTCACGCCGCCGAATACGGCTGGCTATACCTGCGAATCATCCATTCCATACGATGTCGATCTTGCACGTAAGACGCTCGCGCAAGCTGGATATCCCAATGGCCGGGCCCTGCCGCCGATCGAGATTTTGTTTAACACATCGGAAAACCACAAACTCATCGCTGAGGCCGTCCAGCAAATGTGGCGCCAAAACTTGAACGTCGCCGCCACGCTCGTGAATCAAGAAGAGAAGGTTTATTTCGATTCGCGCCGTCAGATGAACTATCAAGTGATCCGTTCCACTTGGATCGGTGACTATGTCGATCCGAACTCGTTTCTCGATCTCTGGGTGACGAACGGGACGAACAATCAAACTGGCTGGTCAAATCCCGAGTATGATCGGCTTATTGGCGAGGCCAGCCGGACCGGTGATCAAGCGGCGCGTTATGCCGCGTTTCAGAAGGCGGAGGCAGTTCTGCTCGAAAACGCCCCGATTTTGCCGGTCTACTTCTATACCCATGCTTTTTTGATTCGCCCAAGCGTGAAAGGCTGGTATCCGACGATTCTTGATCATCACCCATATAAGTATGTGTGGCTCGAGTAGCGCGTGCGTCTCGCTTGCGATCTTCGCGTTCGCAAGCCTTAGGCTTGCTCTACATTGATGTATGAAGATTGCGCTCTGGTTCGCCGCGATTCTCTGCGCCGCTGCCATGTCGTGCCTGGCGGTCGATGAATTGGCATTACGTTTGCAGCCGGCGCTGGAGGCGATCACGCCGGACGGGTTGCTGGCGCATATTAAGATTCTCGCGTCCGATGAATTCGAGGGTCGTGCGCCGGGAACAAAAGGCGAAGAACTTTCGGTCAAGTACATCAGTGATCAGTTCAAACAGATCGGTCTAAAGCCGGGAAATCCCGACGGAAGTTATGTGCAGGAAGTCCCGCTGGCCGGGATCAAGAGCGAACCGAGAATGTCGTTCACGGTTGGCGATAAAACGACAGAGCTAAAATACCCCGACGATTTCGTTGCCACATCGGCACGTCTTCAACCAGAGATTAAGGTCAACAACTCGGACGTGGTCTTTGTCGGCTATGGCATCGTCGCGCCGGAGTACGGGTGGGACGATTACAAGGATGCCAATGTACGGGGCAAGACGATTTTGATGTTGATCAACGACCCCGCGATTCCCGATCCAAAGGACCCATCAAAGCTTGATGACAAAATGTTTAAGGGAAAAGCGATGACGTACTACGGGCGCTGGACTTACAAATACGAAATCGCCGCGCAAAAAGGCGCCGCGGCCGCCGTCATCATTCACGAGACCGGACCGGCCGCCTATCCCTACTCGGTTGTGAAAACGAGTTGGGCCAAGGAGAATTATGAGATCGACGCGCCAAACAAGAACATGGACGCCGTAGAAGTGCGCTCGTGGATCACGCTCGATGTCGCCAAGAAATTGCTAGCCGATTGCGGTCAAGATTTCGACGGGCTGAAGAAGTCGGCGACCACAAAAGAATTCCGGCCGGTGGCGTTGAATGCGAAAGCCAACATGGACATCAAGCAACAACTTCACTCATTCAAATCGCGCAATGTCATCGGCAAACTCGACGGGAGCGATCCGAAATTGCAGGACGAATACGTCATTTATACCGCGCACTGGGATCATCTCGGGCGTCACCCCGAATTGCAAGGCGATCAGATTTTTAATGGAGCAATCGATAACGCGTCCGGCGTCGCCTCGGTCATCCAACTCGCAGGCGCGTTCACAAAATTGAATCCGCCGCCCAAACGCCCGGTGTTATTTATGGCCACGACCGCTGAGGAAGCGGGATTGCTCGGCGCGAAATTCTACGCGCAACATTCACTTTATCCGCTCAAGAAAACGCTCGCTGACATCAATATCGACACCGTGAATCCGTGGGGAAAAACGCGCGACATCGAGGACCTGAGCAACAATAATTCAACGCTTGACGACCTACTGGCCGCCGCCGCCAAGCGAAACGGGCGAGTGATGACGCCGAACAGCCAGCCTGAAAAAGGCAGCTTTTATCGCGCTGATCATTTTGAATTTTCCAAGCTTGGTGTCCCTGCACTTTACGCGGGCGGCGGCAAAGATTTCATCGGCAAACCGGCTGATTTCGGCCAACAAAAGAAAGACGATTACACCGCGCATCGTTATCATCAGGTGTCGGACGAAGTTGATCCGAACTGGGACCTTTCGGGCGCGGTCCAAGATATCGATCTTCTATTCGAAGTCGGCTACCAGGTCGCGAACGCCGACAAATTTCCAGAATGGAAACCCGGCACCGAATTCAAGCCGAAGCGGGATGCGATGCTAAAGCAGTGATAAAAATTAGACTGATTCGCTTTAATTCTTATTAGATGTTTTTGCGCACACATTGTGAACAAAATCATTTCGAAGTCACCCGTTTACGTCAACGAGCACTTCGTCGTGGCACCGTGTCTTAGCTGTCCTGTTCCTGGATATCTGATTCTCAGCCCCAAGATCCCTTCGCTTTCTCTTTCCGGGCTTGACTGCAACACGCTCACATCCTTGGGCCCCACACTGGCGGCCGCTATACGAGCTATTGAAGTTGTTATTCAACCGGAGCGTGTCTACTGCACGCTCTTCGCCGAGCAGACGCGTTCTGTCCACTTCCATCTTTTTCCACGGTCGGCCTGGGTCTTATCGCAGTATGCTAGCGCTCATCCGGCCGATCTCGAGATTTCAGGTCCGAGACTGCTAGACTGGGCACGGCACACTTTCCATCCTCCGAATCCAAGCCACTACATCGAGACTGTTGAAGCGATATTTCGTGAACTCGACCCGAACGTTTAACTTGCTCTTGCTAGATGTAATATGGATGTGAAGAACAGCGTCACCGAATTGCCTTTTAACAGCTTCCTCGGCATTCAGACGGCGGCCGGGCCGGCGCGGTTACTGCAACTTCCATCGGGCAAGCACTATCTCAATCATCTCGGCACGGTTCACGCAAGTGCTCAGCTGGCACTTGCGGAGGCATCCAGCGGTGAATTTCTGCTAAGGCATTTCGGCTCCGCCGAAGGAATCGTTCCAGTCGTGCGCCGACTTGAAGCAAAGTTCCGCAGGCCGGCGAACGGTGTTGTGACGTCGACGGCAGGCGTCACACCTGAGTCTCTCGCACAGCTCGACATCGAACTTTCATCAAAAGGACGTTCCCTCATTCCCGTCACAGTGGAGCTTCACGACGAGGCGGGGGCGCATACGCTTTCTGCAACAGTCGAATGGTTCGTTCAACGCGTCGGCGCAAGATCGTAAGACCATCTAAACCTCGAGCCTGATCTTTCATCTAAGAACTGCCAAAGCTTTCGGGCCAGTGTTTCCGGCGCGACATGAAGAAAAACAGCTCCATCCCATTTGCGAGCACGACGTCTAGTGATGCTGGCGCTGGTGCCGAAGGAAATACTCAGTTGCAACCTGTCGCATTAGATGGTTGAATCCGGCTCGCAAATCTGGAAAACCTGAATGGGCTCTCTCAAAAAAAGACGCAAAGCGAAGATTGCAAAACACAAGCGCCGCAAGCGGATGAAGCAAAGTCGCCATAAGAAGCGTCTCCGTTACAAGACGTAGTGCGCGCGCACTTGTATCGTTAGACTGGTCCCACCGGAGCTGCCACGGCTTTTGCCGTGGAGGTGGGCGTGCCGCCCGCATTCCTCGAGTGCGCAGCCGACACGGCTGTCTCCACAGGGCGAAGGCTGGCCTGCCAAGCCGTAGCCTCAAGCCGCCGGACGAAGGCTGGTTTGCGGAGGGTGCCGCCGAAAGCTAGACTCGAAAGCATGAGGGAGCAGAGAAAACGTGGCGTTTCCGCGCCCTTGGGTTTTCTTTTCGCACTTGTTTTTCTCGCCGCGGCGAGCGTCGGAATCGCTAAAACTCCACGCACCATGGCCCCTCACATCGGACCTTCGCCCGCAAGAATAAAACAAATCGGCCGCCAGGATGATTCATTCAGTCTCAAACCGGCACCGGACCTCGTTTTGCGTCCAGCGGGCGAACGCAAAGCAGGGGCGCTCGCGCATTTTGTGGAAGGAATGGCGTTCGAGGAAAACGGCGAGATGGATAAAGCGCTCGAGGCGTATCGTAAAGTGCTTAATGTCGATCCGGGCCAATCGGACCTGGCGTCGCGCGTGGCCGTTTTGCTGATACGGCAGGAAGATTTTCCACAGGCGATTGACATTCTAAAAGACGCAATCAAAGCAAATCCGAACGACGCCGAGCCTTACCGCCAGCTAGCTTACATTTATGCGAAGTACCTTAAAAGAACGGACCAGGCGATCGATTATGCCAATCGCGCCGTCGCGCTGAATCCGCGAGATATAGAGGCTTACCAGCGTCTCGTCGAAATCGAGTTTGCGGCGGGAGAAGAAAAAAAAGCGATCGAAGTTCTGGATCGCGCCACAAAAGTCCGGAGTGACGACGCAAATTTCTGGACGCGGCTCGGGAAACTTTACGTAGCCGTCCTTTTCAAACCAGACTCGCAGCCAAAGCCGGATGAATTGAGACGGGTCAACGAAATTTTCAAAAAAGCAGCGGAGCACGCCAATGACGATCCCACGGTTCTCAAGGACGTCGCGGATTACTACGCATCGTCGCAACAACTAAAGGAGGCGATCCCGCTTTATCTACGCGTGCTGGAGCTGCAACCAGATGACGCTAATGCACGGGAAAAGCTCGCAACCGGTTTCATTTTAACAAACCAGCGCGACAAAGCGGTTGAAATGCTCGAGCAAATTATCAAGGAGCATCCGGAAAAATATCAGCCGTACGATTTGCTTGCGCAGGTGTTGGATGAAGAAGCGCGATCGCTCCAGCGCGCAAACCGGCCTGATGAAGCCAAGGCCAGGTTTGCCAAGGTGGCCGCGAATTACGAGCAAAGCCTGCTGATCAATTCCAATCATGCCGGCACATATTTGCGCCTGGCGGAGCTGTTCCTTGGCCCTCTCAAAGATCCGCAACGTGCTTTGAAATTTCTGGCGGAAGCCCGTCGCCGGTTCCCAGGCGCGCCGGAAATCGTCTATTACCTGGCCATCGCTCAGCGCGAAGCGAAGCAAATTCAACAAGCGGTGGCGACGTTCGAAGAAGCGCTGCACGACGCGGAACTCGATGAGGATAACGAAATTGTAAATGCCAAGTTTTACTTCAACTACGGCGCGACTGCCGAGCAGGCAGGTTTATATGAAAAAGCGGCGGATCTGCTCCGCAAATCAATCGCGCTCGATCCTGCCAACGCGGCGGAGGCCTACAATTACCTTGGTTACATGTGGGCAGATCACAACATGCACCTCGACGAGGCCGAGGAGATGATTAAACACGCGCTGGAGATCGAACCCAACAATGGCTCTTACCTCGATAGCCTCGGCTGGGTTGAGTTTCGAAAGGGCAAGTTCGATCAGGCGCTGGCCGACCTGCTTCGCGCGGCGAAAAACATAGAGCGTGACGACCCCATTGTGTTCGAACACGTTGGCGACATTTATTTGAAATTGGATCGCGTGTCGGAGGCGTTGGGATCGTGGCAAAAAGCGCTGGCGCTCGATCCGAAAAACAAGAAACTCGCAGAGAAAATCGAGAGCACCAAGACAACAATCAGCAAAGGTTCGCCGATAAGGACAAACCCGACTCAGTAATTAAATGTCGAATCCAGCGCAGGCGTCCTACAAAACTGAAGCGGCGCAGGATGGGCGTATGAAGGATTATCCAACACCCTGGCAGCGCAAAACGATGTGGGCAGCCCTTACTGCTTTCTTTGTTGTTCTTCTCATCATAATCCTTGGCGCCGTGATCTGGACTGGCGCCAATATCATCAGCTTCCTTCAGCCAATCTTAATTCCGGTCGCCATCGCGGGGATTCTCACTTATCTGCTCGACCCATTGGTGACGAAAATGTCTCGAGACACGCTCAGTCGCACCAAGGCGATCGCGCTCCTTTTCGCGCTCGCCTTTTTTGCGCTGGGTGGATTGGTTGCCTGGCTCGTCCCAACCATCTCAATCCAAAGCGCAAATTTCGCAAAGCAAGTCCCCGCCTACACTGAAAAAGCGCGCGACCGTATTGCCGATCTTATCTATCGATTCGACCAAACTTTCGGGTTACTGGGCGGAGCACATGGAAAGTCTGCATCGACAAGTCTCACAAACTGGCTCATCGGCCCAGCGTCCTCTACTCCTCATGAGCAACCAACCGCGACTGCCGCGCCTTCGCCAAAGGGATCTGCGACACCCCAAACGATTTCCCCTGGAAGCGAAACAATCGCGCCAAGTCCACCAAAGCTGACCACCGCCGAACGCCAGCGCATTCAAGCTTACGTAGAAAAACAAATGCCTAATCTGCAGCGTGCGCTTCCGACGCTGATGGACAGGCTCTGGGGGGTCTTAAAGCAAAGCATCGGCGGGTTTCTTGGGGTCACAGGGTTTTTGCTTAGCCTCATCCTGGTGCCAATCTATTTATTTTTCTTGCTCAACGAAAAGCCGCGCATTGAAAGGAGATGGAAAGAATACCTGCCACTGCGTGCATCGCCGCTCAGGGACGAAGTCGCGGAAGCCTTGTCGGAGATCAATAAATACGTCACAGCGTATTTTCGAGGGCAGCTGCTTGTTTGTCTGGTGGATGGGGTCCTCATCGGGACCGCGCTGACGCTTATCGGGCTCAATTTTGCGCCACTGATTGGCCTGCTCGTTGTCATCCTTACGATGATCCCATACATAGGGATAATTGTATGCTGGGTGCCAGCCGTTCTTATCGCTGCTTTTCAATGGGGCGATTGGTTGCACCCGATTGGCGTAACGCTGATTTTCATCGTGATACAAAATCTCGAAGGCATCTTCTACGCCCCGCGCATTGTAGGAAATTATGTCGGCCTGCATCCGATGACAGTGATCGTGTCGATCTTTGTGTGGGGTCTGATCATTGGGGGGGTAATCGGTCCGC
>Ga0137403_10005656_pt1 | contig 14462 bp, 10 predicted proteins | sample CZOMad2_1_16fung_FD_122057 | JGI IMG/M metagenome (GOLD analysis project Ga0137403, IMG submission 122057) | Vadose zone soil fungal communities from Angelo Coast Range Reserve, California, USA - CZOMad2_1_16fungal (Hybrid Assembly) | ecosystem: Environmental > Terrestrial > Soil > Vadose zone... | reverse complement strand
CCAAGCCTATGAATGATGACTCGCTGTGAACGCATCGCTTACATAGAGGATGTTCTGTGTGGTTGTCAGCCCTCATGACGGTGCCTAGAGATTTGTAACAACAGCGTAACTCCTTTACACCCTTGCAATCCACGTGCCTGTCAAAAACGGTTGCCGGACAACATGCCTGATGCCCGTTGGGGACGAGCGCCGCCGATTGCAGTCAGATGACCGGCCACTCGGAAGTAGGAGCTCGTCCAAATCATTAGCGACGGGCTTTTAGAAACGAAACAGATAGCTCACCTTCACGAAGAACAGCTGATTATTTCGATTGGTGGGGTTGGCTTGATAGAAAACCGATGGCGTCGGAATCGTTTGATCGAGCGCCAAATTATTTAGGCCGCTGTTGTAACCGACATAGACTGCGGTGCCGGGGTGTAGCAGATAGGTGAGCAGGACGTCGGTAGGGAATTGTTTGGTCGGAGGAAGTGGCCCGCCGGCGTAGCTTCCGAGATTGGCCTGCAGATTGAGCAGTTGGGTGTTGGCGAGGGTTGCGTCGTAATCCACAATCACGCGTAGCGATAATTCCTTGGTGAACTGGTAATTGAACTTTGTTCGCAGCAAATAATTATCAAAAATCGCTTGACCCGGCCTGAAGCCTGCAGGTGTCGAGCCATCGCGTGTACCGAGGCGGTAGTAGATTCCCGTTTCGTCGATGCGGAAACGCGCGGAAGGCCTTACGGTAAATCCAAGATTCAGTTTTTTAACGTTTCCCAGGAACGGATCGAAAGCCCCGCCAGGAAAATAATTTTCGCCCGTTCCGCTGGTGAAACGGGCGGTGAGGGTCAGCCATTTATATAGAGCGGACGTGGCGTAAACGGAAGTGCTGTGCTTGCGGAACGGAATATTTGCGAATAATTCGTAGCCTTCGCCGCGGCTAACTGTGAACGTGGAATTCCGCGTGAGATCCACCTGGACGCCCAGCGCAGCTGTCCAGTCTTGCAGCACATTATTGTGATCCCAATCGATAATTTCGCTCGCGATTGGTCCGAAATCCACGATTGGACGAAGGTTGGGACGCCAGAGATAGCTGGCCAGCGAATAGCTCTGGCGAATATCCACACGGGGAATGAAGCCCAGCTCGGCGCAGAAGCCGGGTGAAAAATCGTTGTACTCGCTGAGGAAATAAAATTTGCGCCCGGTATAGGAAACATCTGCGTAAAGGCTGTTGCCCTGCTGTGAGGATGCGTTCGCCGGAGACGTGCCGGTTTGCACTGGCTGGCCGAACTGCTGACAAAGCTGCGGCAGATTTATGTCCTGGCGTGTCCAGCTGTGCGCGGCCTGGAAATCGGCGACCCAGTGCGGAGAAAATTTAATGCGCGCGTCCAGCGACACCATGCGGTTGCTGGTATCCGCAAAATCACGCGTCGAGGCGAAAGCTCCGATGTACGATTGCTTGCCGAATTCGCGCGCGACACGCACCACGCCATCGAGCGCGCGTGTGTCGTACTCGCTGCCCGGCGTTTGTCCCTGCCCCGGTTGCCGATCGTCGATGACCAGCGCGCCAAGCGTCCAGTCTCCGGCTTTTCCAGTCATGCGTGCGCCGAATTGCGGGTCGGTGATCCGGCGAGAGAAAAATAAATCCACCGGCGTTTGAAAAAAACCGGCGTTCTCGATAAAGAACGGACGCTTCTCGGGGAACAGAACTGCGAACCGTTGATTGACCGTGACTTGCGGGTCGTCGCTTTCCACCTGGCTGAAATCGGGGTTCAGTGTCACGTCGAAAGTGAGTGCATCTTTGGCAACGAATTTTGCGTCCAGGCCTGCGCGGCGTTCGAATGCATTTTGATAAGCCGGTGGCGGCCCGGCGGCGGTCAGCCCGGGCTGATTCAAAAAGTGATCCCCGGCGAGCAGACCGTAAGGAATGAATTGCATGTTGCGGCCGGGTGAGACGTGATCGATCCCGCCGGCCGGTTCGAACTGCTGCGTGATTCCCTCCACGCGCTGCGTGATGTAGGGCCAATAATCGTACTCGCTCTTGCGCAGGATGATGCGAGAGAGTGCCACGCCCCAGGTTTGCTGCGGTGCGTGGGGAAAACGCAGGCTCTTGAAGGGGATCGAGAACCAGACGATGTAGCCGTCCGGCGTCAGCCGGCCTCGGTTATTCCAGAGCGTGTCAAAACTGTAATCATAGGTTTGCCCTTCGGTGTAGATGGAGTCCTGCTGAATACCCAGCGGATTCGAATAGAAGACGTATGCCCGACGATGGTCGCGAAAAGTATCGAGCAATACGCCGACGCCGTCGTCCTGGTCCACGTCCTCACGCTTGGAAAGATGCGCGCGAACCTGGCCATGGTCGTGGCACACGAAAACTACGTAGAGGTTCTTATCGTCGTAGGAAAGATAGGCGGTGGTTTTTTCCGTGGCCCGGGTGCCGTCGCCCGGAACGTTTTGCCGGAAATCGTCCACGGTGAGTTCCGCCTCCCGCGGCTCGTTCTCGAGGAAGTCTTCCAGCTTCGGCGGCTTGGTCACCCGCGGAATACGCGCAAGTGGAATCGTGGCCCCACCGGTCAGCGGAGAAGGCTTCTGAGCCACTCCCGCTACGGCGAAACACCAAACCAACCACCCAAGCAAAACACTTCGGATCCAGGGCCCCATGCGGTGTATTGCTTATATCTTGTGGCGCAAAAGCGCGCAACCATAGAGTCGTACCGTTGCTTTATGATTAATCTTGTGCCGGCAAAATTTCGTAACGCCACGTCAATTCAGCGGACTTTTTCAGGGTTGCGGAAACCGAACAGTATTTCTCTTCGCTTAGTTGAATCGCCCTCTTGACACCACTTTCGTCCAATTTGCCGCGCAGGCGATAGAAAACTTCAAGTTTTGTCCAAACCTGTGGCGGCTCCGCGGCACGTTCACCTGAGCAAATCACTTCCAGCGATTCCAGTTTCTGCCGCTTTTTCTCCAGGATGATGACGATATCGGTAGCGGTGCAAGCGCCCAGCGCCATCAGCAACAACTCCATGGGGCCAGGGCCGGCATTTGAACTGCGATCGGAATCCATCGCCAGAGCATGACCCGAAGGACTGATGGCCACGAATTTTTGTTCACCGATCCATTGCACTTTTGCGGTTTGCATTGCACTACTCCTGTTCCAAGCGAACAGGATAGCAGCTTCGCGCAAAGCCGTAAGATTGACTCACCGGCGACACGCCCAAGCAACCACCTCCACAGTTTTCGCTCCCTCCCGTGTCCGTCATTCCGCCTGCCCCGCGCTTGGCGGGGAGCGAAGCGAGGAATCTCCCTGTTCTGCCGATCGAAGAGCCAGGTCCTCGTCGCGTACCCGGAATTGTGAGCGGAGTTCTTGTCAGCCGGTTCGGGATTGTGTCAAAGAAGCAACTTCGATGATGGGATTGGCCTGCTGCCGCATCACCCGCACAAAAATCTCCACGATGTGTGCGTCAAACTGCGCGTTGGCGCAGCGTTCCAATTCCGCCAACGCTTCCTCCGCCGGGCGGCCTTTCTTGTACGTGCGATCGCTGGTAATCGTATCGTATGCGTCGGCAACCGCGACGATGCGCGCCCCAAGAGGAATATCTTCTCCCCGCAACGCGTGCGGATAGCCGGAGCCATCAAAATATTCGTGATGATGATGAACCATGTCGCGAATGCGCGCCAAAGGCGTCAGCGGTTCCAGAATCTTCGCGCCAAATACCACGTGCGACTTCATGGTTTCCCACTCTTCAGGATTCAATGGCCCGGATTTATTCAGAATTTGCTCGGGGATCCCCACCTTGCCGATGTCGTGCAGCACCGCGCCCAGGCGGATTTCGTCGATCTCCGCATCGCTCATTTCCATGGCTTCGGCGATCAAAGCGGCATAAGCCGATACTTTCTGCGAATGTCCTTGTGTGTAGTGATCCTTTGCATCGATTGCGAACGCCAGTGATGTGACCGTATCCAAAACGGCTTGCGGCAGCGCCTGCGGTCCTGCTTCGGCCGGAACTTCAGGCGCGACGGTTATGCCGTTTCCGGCTTCCGTGGCAGCCAACGATTCCGTGAATTGCTTCAGCCGCTGGTAGATTTCTTCGAACGCCTCCGGACCGGTTGCAAACAACCGCTTCAACGTCACGCCGAGATACGCTTCCAGTACATCTTTCTTCCATTTTTTCGCTTCGCCCGCATCGAAGTGATCCGCGGTCGAAACGGCGTTGCCACCCTGGTGCTTCGACAAATACATCGAAGCGTCCGCGACCTGAATCAATTCTTGAGGTGAAGATCCGTGCAACGGGTAGCACGCAATACCAAAGCTTGCCGAAACATTTTTTTCGCGCAGCAAATTGTCCGCGCACACCCAACTCCGCAGCTTTGAGGCCAATTGCCGCGCCTGCTCCATGGAAGTCTCTGGCATCAAGATCACAAACTCATCGCCGCCATAGCGCGCCACCACGTCGGAGCGCCTGCAATTCGCTTCCAGAATGTGCCCGACGCGCTGCAGCACCAGGTCGCCTTCCAGGTGCCCGTAAAAATCATTCACGAATTTGAAGCGGTCCAAATCCATCAGCACCAGCGCAAAGTTGCGCCCCGCGCGCGTCGAGCGCTTCCATTCCGCGGACAGCGCTTCCATGAAGAAGCGATGCGTCTTCACGCCGGTCAAGCCGTCGGTAATGGCCTGCTCCTGCGCCTTCTGGAAAGTCAACGCGTTGTGCAGGGCTCCGGCAATCAAATCGGCCAGCGTGCCCAGAAGCAAAACCTCTTCATCTGAGAAGTCGATGTCTTTCAAGGATTCCACATACAAAACGCCATGCAATTGTTCCGCGAAGAAAATCGGCAACGCCACCGCGGAAGCCGTGTCGGCCATCATCGGCTTCAGGGCCGCGTCGGCCGCCTGCGTCGAGTGGAAGGACGCCATGTTTCCGTTGCGCGCCACATTGCCTACCAGCCCGGTCCCGAGGAGAATACGCTGTCCCAGCGCGCCGCGCCTGTTTCCCGCTTCCGCCTGGATCACCAACTCGCGCGTGGAATATTCCAGCACCGCAATTCCGATGTGATCGTAAGTAAGCCCAGTCTCCAGCTCTTCCGTCATTTTCGCCAGCATCTCGTCCGGGTTCAGCGTACCGATGGCATGACGTGAAATCGTATTCAGCAGCGTCAAGTGCCGTGCCTTGGTGCGTTCTTCCTGGAACAGCCGCGCGTTTTCGATGGCGATACTGGCTTCGCTCGCCAGCACCCGCAGCAATTCCAGGTGGCCCTCATCAAAGGCTTTGTCCTCATCGGAAAAAACCGCCATGGCGCCGATTGCGCGGTCATACGCCACCAGCGGCACACAGCAAAAGCAACCCTGCTTACGGATAGGTTCTACGCCCAGCTTTTCCGCTTCTTCCAAGAACTTTTCGCGAATCAAAATTGGCTGCCGGGTGCGGATCACATATTCGGTTAGAAAATTTCCCGCGGGACGCACTCGCCGGGACTGCCGATCGCCATCGATGATTTCCAGATCGAAATGCATTTCATTGCGAACCGAATCGAGCGACGCGATATAGAAATTTTCCACGTCGATCAAGCGCCGCAGCTCCTCCCAAATCTTGCGTAGCAGATCTTCCTTGTGCAGCGTCGAACTGAGCGCACGGCCAATCTCATTCAGCACGTGCAGTTCTTCAGAACGGCGCGAGGTCTGTTGAATCAGCAGGCTATTTTCGACGGCCATTCCGATCTGGTGTCCCAGAGCCAGCAACAGCCGCAATTCAGCGGGAGTGAATCGCCGCGCATCCGGCGAACCCAGCAGCAAAACACCAAACGCCTGTTCTTTTGCCTGCAAGCTGATGGCGACAATGCTGCGCAGGCCCTGGTCCAGCGCCAGTTTGCGGAACCGCCGAATCTGATCTTCCTTTTCCAGAGCCATCAACGAGTCATCCCGCAAATCGCGGAAACCCATCAAACCGCCCAGGCGCGACACCAGCGTAACCAGATAGTCGTCCAGTCCTTCTTCCTGCGCGATGCGGCAGAATTCATCCTTTAACCCCACCGCCACCACGGAGGTGGGTCCCTGCGGATCGCCGTGATTCAGAAATAACGCGCCAGCCGGCAAACGCACCACGCCCAGAACTCGGTCCAGCGCTTGCGACAGCATGCGATGAATTTCTCCGCCCGCGAAGCTTGACGCCGCAAGATTCAAATTGGAGAGCGCCAGCATGTTGCGCTCGATGCGGCGCTTTTCTTCTTCGTATAGCGCCATGACCATCAGCATCGCCGCGAACGTCGCGGGCAGCGCCGAAATCGGATCCAGCGCCATGTGCATCGCGTTCAGCCGTGGTTGGAAAAAATAGAAAATCAGTCCAAGCGCCGCCCACACAAAAAAGACCACCGAGAGCAGCCAGTCCGCCAACGTTTCCTGCAGCCTGCTTTCCACCCAGAATTCGATGCCCACGGCGGAGTAGATAATGAAAGCGAAAAATATCACCGGGAACGGAAACACGCCCAATGCATTGGCAACGGTCCACGCCAGAACTGCAGCCCCTGCACCCATCGCCGCTCCGGACATCAACGACCGGTGCGCATACTGCCGCGCGCCAAGGAAAAAGAAAATTCCCGCGCCGGCAAACAGCCCTTGCCCGATCGCGGTTTGCGCCGCGTTCGCGCTGCCTCCGCTTAGCCCGCTGCCAAGATAATGCAGCGCCAGCATGCTCCAGCCCGCGGTCCAGAAAAGCAGATATGCCTGGCGTTTCAGGTTGTAGATGTACGCGAAGTACCCAGCCACGAAAGCCGTGGCCACCAGCAACGCTAGCGAAATTAATCCGGAATCAATCAACGAGCTATCACTTCTCCGTCTCGCAAATTGCAGACGGCCGCGCCTGATCCGCATTTGCATGCGAACCGGCGTGTGCAGCACGGCGGCTTTTGGCCACTTTCCCGGGGACTGGCGTGAGCTCTTGCCCGACCGATTCCTGCACAAAACAAAGTACTTGCGATTATGAGTCAGGGAATTTTAACTGTGCAAGCGTACCGCCGTACTGGTTGCGTAAGTGATAGCAGGGGTTCCCCGCTGGCCTGTGGAAATTGTCTGGCGCGCGTCCCGCGAAGGTCCACTGGTTGGACGCTCTTACCAGCATCTATTACACTGGTTTATTACAACTCTGCAAAAAACCGCAAAAGGCCAACAAATCGCTCATGTCCGATAATCCAGCCATTCCCAGCCCTGCTATTCGCGACCCCCGAACTCGCGTAAGATTCGCCCCGTCGCCCACCGGCTACCTGCACGTCGGTGGCGCGCGCACGGGGCTCTTCAACTGGCTGTTCGCCCGCAGCAAGGGTGGCACCATGATCCTGCGTATCGAGGACACCGACGCCGAACGCAACAAGCCAGAACTCGTCAACGGAATCTTAGAAGGCTTGCAGTGGCTCGGCGTGGACTGGGATGAAGGTCCGTTTTACCAGTCACAACGCACGTCGCTGTACCTCGACGCCGCCAGAAAATTACTGGCCAGCGGAGCCGCATTTCTTTGCTACTGCGCTGCCGAAAAATATGTCGGCGGCGACCACGCGGAAGACGGCGGGGAAAGTAACAAGATTCGTCGGGTGTCTCGCTGTTCTTGCCGCGATGGCCAGCCCTCCACGCCCGGCGTCAAACCAGCGGTGCGCTTCAAGGTGCCGTTGGGCGGTATCACCAAATTTCTCGATGCCGTTTTCGGCGAACGCGAATTTTCCAACGACGAAATCGAAGACTTCGTCCTGGTCCGCTCCGGCAAAGGTGACGAAGAGTTTGGCCAGTCCATGTACCAGATGAGCGCCGTCGTGGACGACGTGGACATGCGCATCACCCACGTCATTCGCGGCGCCGATCATATTTCCAACACGCCCAAACAGGTGCTGCTGTATCGCGCGCTGGGTGCGGAGATTCCCGTATTCGCGCACCTGCCGTTGATTCTTGGTGCCGACAAATCGCGTCTGTCCAAACGCCATGGCGCCACCGACGTCAACATGTACCGCAGCGAAGGCTTTCTTCCCGAAGCATTCCGCAATTTTCTCGCGCTGCTCGGCTGGGCTCCCGGCGGCGATCAGGAATTTTTGCGTACCAGCGACTTGCTGCAAAAATTTTCGCTTGAGGGCGTCAGCCGCACCAACGGTGTGTTTGACCGCGATAAACTGGAGTGGTTCAACACGCAATATCTGCAGAAACTGCCGATTGAGGAGCTGCTCCCGTATGTCGAAGCGCAACTAAAGGCCAGCAAACTCTGGAAAGACGAATGGGCTTCGGGAACCGGCCACGAGTGGTTTTCTAAAACGGTAGACTTGCTTCGCCCGCGGGTTCGGCTGCTGCCGGATTTTGCTTCCTGGTCCCGGGCATTTTTTAGCGATGAATTCGAACGCGATCCCGCCGCCAAGGAAAAATTCTGGAAAGAACCGGCCCAAATTAAAGGCCTGCTTTCGAAGACCGCGGACGCTCTTGCCGCGCTTACTGACTGGAGTCACGATCCCTGCGACCACGCTACCCGCGCCGTCGCCGAAGCCGCCGGCGTAAAAGCCGGCCTTCTCATCAACGCCATTCGCGTGGCCATCGTCGGCCAGGCCGTTGCCCCGCCACTGTTCGACACCATGGTCGTCCTCGGCCAGCAGCGCGTAGTGCGCCGCCTTCGCGACGCCGTCTCCGAACTCGGTTAACATCTTTCTGACTAGATATCTTTCGGGAGGGCACGGCTTAGCCGTGCCGAAAATGGTCCGAACACCCAGGGGTTTTAACCCCTGAGGTCGCCAGCGGAGCACTACAAAAACTTCCATATCCGAGGTGCGCGTGGCAACTTCCCGTCGCAATTTCTTGCAAGCGTTATGCGCAGCGCCCCTTGCAACCGTAGCAGACTTGAAACTCCTCAACTCACTTGAAAAAGACGCACAATCCTGCCTGGCCGCCGATCCACTTCGCCCTCAGTTCCATTTGCTCCCCGCAAAATACTGGATGAACGATCCCAACGGCCCAATCTTCTGGAAAGGCATGTACCACATGTTTTTCCAGTACAACCCGAACGCCGCCGTGTGGGGCGACATGCACTGGGGGCACGCCATCAGCCCGGACATCATTCACTGGAAGCATTTGCCAGTCGCGCTCGCTCCCACTCCCGGATGGGCCGATGCGGACGGCTGCTTCACCGGCAGCGCCGTGGATGATCGCGGCACCGCCACAATCCTTTACACGGGCGTGAAAACTGCCTCGCCACAATTCGCCACCTTGCGTGACGGCACCCACAACTTCCGCGAAGTGCAGTGCCTCGCGACCTCCGACGATGCGCTGCTCCGTAGCTGGACCAAATGGAAAACGCCAGTCATTGAGCCGCCGCCTGATCCGTTGCTGACTGGATTCCGCGATCCTTTTCTATGGCGCGATAGCGACTTCTGGTATCTCGGAGTCGCTTCCGGTGTCCGTAAGCAGGGAGGCAAAGTGTTGCTTTACCGTTCGAGAGATTTGCGCCAGTGGGAATATCTGCATCCCCTTGCATCCGGTCAATGGTCCGAACGCGAAAATATCAATCCCGTGGATTCCGGCGAAATGTGGGAATGTCCTGATTTCTTTCCGCTCGGCTCGAAACACGTCTTGCTCTACTCCACTGCCGGAAAAGTCGCTTGGGAAACCGGCGAACTCGATCCGAAGGAACTGACTTTCCATTCGCAGCGGACTGGCGTCCTCGATTATGGCGCCTACTATGCGCAAAAGACGCAGCTCGACGCTCACGGCAATCGCATTCTTTGGGGCTGGATCCCGGAAAGGCGTCCAGATTCACAGCTGATCCCTGCCGGTTGGGCCGGTTGCATGGCTCTGCCGCGACTGCTCTCGTTGGACAAGCAGGGCGATCTGCAAATGCGCGTCGCAGCGGCGGCTGAATCGCTTCGTGCCTGGTCCACCTACGCAGCGAATCGCTCGACTGAACAACGCTCGCTCTCGCTTCGTTCCCTGGAAATGAAGGACCTTTGTGAAGAACTGCGCTGGTCGGCGGCCTTAGGGCCCTGTTCGCTGACGCTGGAGGACTCCACCGGACCCTGGTGGTCGCTCAATGTGACGCCGGCCACCACTGGCTTTACGCTTCGGGTAAACGACAAGTCGATTCAACTGCCGTCGCCCAGAACTGCCTGGCATTTCCATCTTTTCCTGGATGCTTCAGTGGCGGAATTTTTCTGCAACGATCTCTACGGCATTACCACCCGGATCTACCGCACGCCTGCCGGGACGCTTCACGTTCGGACCGCCGGTCTCGATCTCAAAACGCTTGGCGACTTTGAGACCTGGCAGTTGCGGCCGATCTCCTCGGATCGCCTGACCACTTAGCGTGCCGGCGGACACAGCCTCAACGAAGCTGCTGCGTCCCCGCTCCCATCTGCTTCTCAAATTTTTTGTGAAAGACCGTCACTCCCATCACCGGGTTTTGTTCGGTTCCCGTAATGGTGATCGGCAACACTGTTCCTGCGCCGCCCTTTGAAAAAAACGGATCGATGGCCTTCAGAAAAAATGATTTCGCCCCGGTCACCATCTGCGAAAGCTTGGCCTGCATTCTTAAGCTGCCTTGCATGTCAATCTTGCGCCGGCCGATGTCATAGGTTCCGGCCAGTTCAACTCCCGCCCCCGGCACGGAAAACGTCAATTTTGAAAAGTGGATCACGCTGTTCTTCACCACGAACGTGCCCTTAAGGTCCGTCACCGCGCTGCCCGCGTCCTCATCTTCCGGCTGCCCTTCCGCCCGCCTGCTGAAACTCTGCAATTTTTGCCGTACTTCAGAGTTGCTCCACCGCGCGCTGGTTATCGCGAAACTCCCGTCCAGCGTCATCTTTTCAATTACTTTTTCAGTGCCTGGAGGCAAATGCAGTTTTGCTTTGATATCCACCGGTCCACGCAAGAATGGTTTATCGGAGTTGATGGCCAGTTGCAGAATGTCTTCAATGCGTGCTTTCGGCGTGGTTACATCCAGATTGATGTCATGGCCCTTTTTCGGGACGTTTTCCACGCTTCCAGAAGCGACAATGACGGAACCGCCCAGGACCGCGTGCACCGGGTGCAAAAAAGTATCACCATTGGTGCCATCCACCGTCGCGGAAAAATCCGTGTGCAGCGGCACTGGTTTTCCCACGTTATCCAGCGAAAAATCCGGCGTCGTCGTTTCTCCTGTTACTTCCAGTTGATTCAGTTGCCCCTGGAATTCGCCGGTCGAAGACAATATTCCTGCAATACCCGGAAACGGGCCGAGGTCGGCTTTTTCGAATCCATAGCTTCCCAGCACCGGAGTAGCGCCGGGGTCATCAATGTCCCACGGACCGAACTGTCCTCTGGTTGCAATTTCGCCTTTCGGTTTGGCGTTGGTCAGCGTCCCGCGAAAGAAAAACGATTTGTTCAAACCCACTTCCGTCAGCACCAGGCGATGAATCTCCCAATCCAGCGGATCTTTGCCCGGTTTGTTTGAGAAAACCAGCAGCACCGTACGCTCGCATTCGATCTCCGCGGCCGTCACGAGAGGAATCGGCCGATTCTCGATGGGGGGCGGAGCCGGGCCAGATTGCGGCTGCCGAGGAGGAACCGTGATGACCATCCGCTGTATGTGGATGCGGCCAATTCGATGCGGCGCCCGGAAAATTCCCCAAAATCCCATTTCGAACGAAAACTTTTCGATACGCATCATCGGCGTGGTTTCCGGCCGGTTGCGATAGTGAATGGAAAGCCCTTCGCCGCTCACCTGCATTCGCGGGAAAACGTTTACGTGAAAATCTTCCAGCTCCACGTTGCTCTGGAATCTCGCTTCGAGTTCTTGCACGATCCAGTCGCGCGTCCGCAATTCGGCGTCCCGTTTGCGTGAATATGCCGCTGCCAGCAAAATCAACGCCGCCACGAACACCGCCGCCAGCGCGGTGCCAATCACTTTTCCGACTTTCGGGGAATGCATGGCGGAAGTTTCGCAGACGCACGGCCAACTTCGCTACTGTTTCTGGAACAATTCGGAGTGGCTAGGGTGAGATTCCTGCGCCGCTACATGAATCACTGCATCCACGGGCAGCGTCACCGGCGGCAGGCACACATCTGTGCTGCACGCTTGATAATGCAACTTCAGCGCGATGTGCTGTTCGCCCAGCGCGGCGCTTGTTCCAACTATAATCGGCAGCCGCAACACCACCGTGTCCGTGTACACATTCAGCGGCTTGTCTTTGGTGAAGTTGAATTTATGCAGCGTTCCCTTCGGGTAGCTAACCTCACCGGCTTTAAACCCGGCGGGAAGTTCCGCGGCTTTCAAATCCGTGGGAATCAAATAGTCGAACGTAGTCTCGCGCGCATTTACGTGATAGCCATCGCGAATTTTCATCACCACCGCGATTTGCATCTCCTTGCCGCGCGCCACCGGTTCGAATGACGCATAAGCAGTCGGCTTCACCACATCGCGCGGCGCCGGAATCTGCGAAAACAGCGATGCCGCGAAAGCCAAACCGGTAACCGAAGCCACGACGATACCGGTGCGCCGGAATTTTCCGCGCCTATCGATTTTCATATTTTTACTGCGTTCCCAAGCTGCTGCGAAATCACCCGGCTCATCACTTCAAAAATATCCTCGCCGGTCTTTTCCAGCACAAACCCATTCTTCGTTTCCGACCAGCCCAGCTTAAAACTCGTCGAAAGCGCGGAGATCCAGATCTCGCGCACCGGCGTGTTCGGCGATATCACAAATTTGGCCGGCTGCGGTTCTTCGAAAATCACTTCTAGCTTGCCACTCTCGCCTTCCACATCAAATCCATGTTCGTCGCCCGCTTCTAGCATGCGCCGTTTCAATTCTTCGAATGCTCCTTCACTCTTCTTCTGAAACTCGCGTTCATCCAGTGCGGCCATGAAGCTACAGAGCTCCCTCGATCAACTTAGAAATTTCTTCCTCGTTGATGATTCCAGTCACTCGCTTTAGCTGCTTTCCATCCTTTGAAATCAATACGCTGGTTGGATAGCCGAGCAGGCCGCCAAATTTCTCCGCGACTCCCTCGTTGCCGATCACGATGGGATAATTCATTGGGAGTTGTTGGCCTTTCACGTTATACCGTTCCTTCGCGACGAACGGCGCAACCACCGGTTTACCTTCTTCATCCATCGCGATTCCCAGCACCGTGAATCCCCTGGGTCCGTATTTGTCCTGCATTTCAATCAGCCAGGGAATTTCTTCGCGGCACGGATCGCACCACGTCGCCCAGAAATTTACCAGCACCACTTTGCCTCTGTAATCGGCAAGGGTTTCGTTCTTGTCGTTCAAATCTTTTACGGAAATATCAGGAGCAGTTCCACCGGCTTTTAACACAACCGGCCCCATCGCCGCACTGGTATGAACGCGCGTGGCCTTATCCGCGACGTACACTGCAACAGTCGCTGCAACTACAATCGCCAGAATCAGAATCGTTTTCTTCATCGCTGATCTCGAATCCTCAACAGAATCCTTCCAAATCACCTATTCCAGTATAACGCCATGGGCATTTTACGTGCGCCGCACTCGCTATTTTTGGAAGTGTTCTAATTTGACGAGCGCCTCACTTCAAGCCAGGGCTCAACGCCGTCGGATGCTTCGGTTGGTAAAGGCCAATCTCGCCTCCACCGGGTAGGCGTATCTTCGTAATTGAACCCCATCGTGCCTCCTCAACCTCGGAGCACTGAACGCCCTTGTTTGCGAGTGAAGCCATCTCGGCTTTCAAGGCGTCGCACATGAAATAGAGTTCGTGGGGGCCATTCTCATTGGACGGGTGGAACGCGGCCTCCCCGGGCGGCAACGCGAAAATCAACCAGCCATGCCCCGCGTCGACGCATTTGAACCCAAGAACGTCACGGAAAAAAGCGCGGTCCGCTTTGGCGTCTTTACTGTGGACAATCACGTGAGCGCCAAAAATCACTTACCCTCCAAAGAAATACGCCGACTCATGGCGGCCCGCGCGTTTCGCGCAGCCGCCAAATTCAACCTGATCAAATCAGGGCGCTATCCTACTTTCCCCCGGTCAACGCACGCTCCAGCCACAGCGCAATGCTGTTCAGAAAGCTCAGCTTGCCCGCCAACCATGTCAGCTTATTCAAAAACACCAACCCGCCTACGAACAGCAACAAGGCACCACTGAATAGTTCGACGGCGTGCAAATACCTTCGGAAGCGCTGGTAAAACTTCAAAAATTGTCCGATACCTAGTGCCGTCAACAGGAAGGGAACCGCCAGTCCGGCCGAATAAACCGCCAGTAGCAACACGCCGCGCGCAATCGTATCGCTCGCAGCCGCCAGCGCCAGCACCGTGGCCAGAATTGGCCCGATGCACGGCGTCCAGCCAAACGCAAACGCGAACCCCAGCAGGAATCCGCTCCAAATTCCCGGCTGCGTCGCCGAGCTGCGCAAATGCACGTCGCGATTCAACCAACGCGCCAGCGCCGGTCCGAAAAAGCCGATAATCGAAAGCGAAAAAAAGTGTACTGCGCCAAGTCCTGCGAACAGCGGACCGTGATGGATT
>Ga0137403_10005655_pt1 | contig 14462 bp, 14 predicted proteins | sample CZOMad2_1_16fung_FD_122057 | JGI IMG/M metagenome (GOLD analysis project Ga0137403, IMG submission 122057) | Vadose zone soil fungal communities from Angelo Coast Range Reserve, California, USA - CZOMad2_1_16fungal (Hybrid Assembly) | ecosystem: Environmental > Terrestrial > Soil > Vadose zone... | reverse complement strand
TCGGTGGCATCGGCCGTGAAATCTCAGAATCCGGCCGTCCGGGAAGCGGTAGGCGACTTGCGCGCCGAGGTCATTGCAGGCCGCGCACCTGACCACGCCGATGCCGGTATCCGCCTTGATGTGTCCGGTGGGCGAGGCCGGCCGGCCGGGCTCCGTGGTGAGTGGTGGTATCGCGCGAGGCAGGGTGCCGGCGTCGAGCAGTTCGCGGATCCTCAGGGTCACGGTGTTCTTATCCACGTCTCGTCCCCTCCATGCCCGGTCGGTCGCGCCGGCTCATCTTGCGCACGACCTCGTTGATGCGGCGGATGGCGGCGTGAACGCTCGCGGCGTCACCGCTTGCGTCATTCGCCCCCGCTGTCGCCGGGCGAGCGGCGCCGCTGAGGATCGCCCCGAGCACCTTGTTGACGGTGTCACCGAGATGCTCGCTCAGGTCCTTCAACCGACTCAGCTCCGCTGCCGGCACCGTCACCTCGGTGTGGTCGGCGAGCGCGTGGCGTTCGGCGTCGAGTCGCGTGAGGATCTCGTCGAGGGCGTTCACGTTGGACGAGATGGTGTCGCGTACGCCCGCGTGCCCGTCCATCGCGAGCGATGAAAGCACGACCTGGTGGTAGCGGCGGGCGAACTCCAGCTCGTCACGCAGCTGCACGAGGGTCTCCCGGTACTCGGTCCCGACGACGCGATTCACGAGCACGTCGATCTCTTTGGCGATCTGCTCGGGCGGCACGTGCATGGCGTCGAGATAGGCGGTGGCCCCCAGATCCAGGCCCAGCTCGTGAGCCCGATCTCCGATGAAGATGCTGCTGTAGAAGATGAACGGCAGGCGCGCCCAGCGCTCATCGCTGCGGAGCGCGCGACACAGCTGAAAACCATCCACCATCGGCATCTTGACGTCCGAGACGACGACCTCGACGGTCTGGCCCGCGAGGAGCTCGAGGGCAGCCGCGCCGTCGGGTGCCGTGAGGACCTGGTGACCGGCCTTGCCGAGCAGGGCGGTCAGCAGACGCCGGCGGGACAGGGAATCATCAACGACCAGAACTCGCATCGCTGGTGGGCGTGGGGAGCACGTCCTGTGCCACACGCTCCGCCGTGTAAACCGACGATTTGTCGGCGTCGGCGGCTGCTCGAGCCGCCATACTGGCCACTCTGCTCGCTCGGGACGTCCTTCTGGCACGGTCGCCACACTGGCCCGCCCCTGCGGCATCTCCGCTACGCTACCGCGCGCGAACAGCCGATCGACCTGTCAGTCGTCGACGGCGGCGCGAGCGCGGCCCGTCGCGAGGGCCCGCGCTCGCAGCGCGGCGGACGCGCCCAGCAGCAGCACGTACGTCACGATGAGGCACGTGGAGACGGCGGCGATGGTCGGGTTGATCTCCGTGCGGATGCCGTCCCACATCGTCTTCGGCAAGGTGATCGCGGTGGTGCCGGTGATGAAGATCGCGATGACGACCTCGTCGAAGGCGAGGATCATCGCCAGGAGCGCGCCGGCGACGATGCCGGGGCGGACCAGCGGCAGCGTGACGTGCCACAGCGCCCGCCAGCGCGTCGCCCCCAGCGACAGCGCGGCCTGCTCCAGAGAGGGATCGAGCGACTGCAGCGCCGCGGACACGTTCAGGTACACGAACGGCGTGGCCAGCAGCGTGTACACGGCGACGAGCGCCCAGATGCTGCCGATCAGCTTCAGGCGGGCGAAGACCGCGTAGACGGAAACGGCCAGGACGATGTGGGGCAGGATCATCGGCGACAGCAGCACGCCGGTCAGCGCCGGACGGAACCGCGTCCGCCAGCGCTGCAGCGCGAGGGCGGCGCAGGTGCCGACCACGGTGGCGAACAGCGCGGTGAGGATCGCGACCTTGACGCTGTTGAAGGTCGAGTCGATCCACGTGTGGCTCGCCAGGTACTCGCGGTACCAGCGCAGCGAGAAGCTACGGGGCGGGAACTCGAGAAAGCTGGAGCCGCTGAACGAGATCGGGACGACGACGAACAAGGGCAGGATCAGGAAGACGCCGACGAGCACGCTGAGCGCCGCCAGCGCGACCTGAAAGGCCGGGGGGCGGCGACGACGGGGCTCACGCCTCACGGCCGGCCCCGAGGATGCGGTCGAATCCCACCACGCGGTTGGCCACGAGGAACACCCCGAGCGTGACGAAGAGCAGGATGAACGCCAGTGACGCGCCCATGCCCCAGTTGAAGAGCTGGGAGATCTGCTCGTCGATGAGCAGGGCCACCATCATGTCGGTCCGGCCGCCGAGCAGCGCCGGCGTGATGTAGTAGCCCAGCGCGGAGATGAACACGATGAGCCCGCCGCTCACCACGCCGGGCAGGCTGAGCGGGACGAAGATGCGGAGGAACGCGCGCCCGGGCGTGGCGCCGAGATTCTCGGCGGCCAGGAGCAGGCTGGTGTCGATGCCGCGCATGCCGGCGTAGAGGCACAGGATCATGAAGGGCAGCAGGATGTACACCATCCCGACGGTGACGCTGAAGCGGGTGAAGAGCAGGTCGAGCGGCCCGTCGCTCAGGCCCAGCCCCTGGACCACCTGATTGACGATTCCGCGGCGCCCCAGGATCACCATCCACGCGTACGTGCGGACGAGCAGGCTCGTCCAGAACGGAATGAGGACGAGCGCCCACAGCACCGCCACCCAGCGGCCGCGCATCGTCGCCAGCACGTAGGCGGTCGGGTAGCCCAGGACCAACGCGACCAGCGTCACGCCGGCGGCCACGTTGAACGTCGTGGTGAAGACCTTCCAGTAGACCGGAGTCGTCAGCGCCCGCGTGTAGTTGCTCAGGCCGGGGACCGGGTCGGTGACGCTCACGATCGCCAGCTGCACCAGCGGCACCATGAACAGCAGCGCGAAGAGGGCGAGGAACGGCAGCAGGAGCCAGCCGAAGCGCCCTCCGCCGCGCCTCAGCTGAGGAGCCACGCCTTCATGCGCTCCTCGGCCTTCGTGAGGTTCTCCGCGTACCAGTTCCGGTCGGAGACCAGCTGGCGCTTCAGATTGTCCGGCGAGGTGGGCAGGTTCTTGAGCACCGTGGGCTCCAGCAGCGCCAGCGCGTCGCGGTTGGTGGGGCCGAAGGGGACCTGGTTGGACATCGCCGCCTGCGGCTTGGCCTGCATCACGTAGTTGATGAACTGCAGGGCGCCTTCCTTGTTCTTGGCGCCGCGCGGCACCGTCCACCAGTCCATGTGCACGATGCCCTGGTTCCACTCGCAGTCCGCCTTGGCGCCCTCCTTGTCGCGGAGCGCGATGATCCGGGCGGCCGACAGCGTCGTCAGGTCGATCTCGCCGTCGGTCAGGAGCTGCACGGGCTGGGCGTCGACGGACCACCACACCTTCACGTGGGACTTGATGCGGGACATGACCTTGAAGGCGCGGTCGACGTCGATCGGATAGATCTTGTCGAAGGGCACGCCGTCGGCCATCAGCGCGATCTCGAGGTTGTCGAAGGCCGCGGCGCGCATGCAGCGCACGGCCGGGAACTTCTGCACGTCGTAGAACTCGGCCCAGGTCTTCGGATTGTTGCCGCTCGTGTACTTGCGCGTGCTGTAGGACAAGAGCGTCGACCAGGCCTTGTGGCCCACGCCCACGTCGATGACGTAGCGCGGGTCGATCTTCTTGACGTCGAGGGCCCGCAGGTCGAGCTTCTCGAAGAGGTTCTCCCGGACGCCGGAGAAGATCATCCGGTCCGCCGTGTCGACCACGTCCCACTCGACGTTGCCGCTGTCCACCATGGCCTTGAGCTTCGGGTAGTTGGTGGGGGTCGCTTCGATGATCTTGATCCCGGTCTCCTTCTCGAAGGGCCGGAAGTAGACCTCGCGCTGGGCGACGGTCGTCGTGCCGCCCCAGCCGCACACGACCAGCGTCTTCTGGGCGTGGGCGCGCGCGGGGAAGCCGAACTCGCGGGCGGCGGTCACGGCGGCGGCGCCGGCGCCGATGCTCCTCAGAAATGTGCGGCGGGAAACACTCATGTGGATCCTCCTTCGGGCTCGTCGGGGAAGACGACGGCATCGCTCGGACGGAAGGCGACCGTGACCCGATCGCCCGGCGCGTGGGCGGCGCGCGTGACAGCGTTCATCTGCTTGGCGACGACGCCGTCGCCGGTGTCGAGCTCCACGTAATAGCGGCACGACTCGCCCACGTACACGACGTCGCGGACGGTGCCGAGGACGGCACCGCCCTGCTCGCCGGGCTCCCGGGCCAGCGCGATCTTCTCGGGACGGACGAAGAGCACGGCGGCGCCCGGCGTGGCGCCCGGGCCGGCGGTGGCGTGCAGCTTCGCGCCCCGTCGTGTCTCGAACGCCACGGTGTCGCCGGTGCTGCCCACCACGCGGCCGGGCAGGAAGTTCGACTCGCCGATGAAGTCGGCGACGAAGCGGCTGCCGGGACGCTCGTACAGGTCCTCGGGCGTGCCCAGCTGCTGCAGCCGGCCACGGTGCATGACGCCGATGCGGTCCGACAGCGTCAGCGCCTCCTCCTGGTCGTGCGTGACGTACACCACCGTGATGCCCAGCCGGCGCTGGATCTGCTTGATCTCCGTCTGCATGTGCTCGCGCAGCTTACGGTCCAGCGCGCCCAGCGGCTCGTCCATGAGCACGACGGATGGGTTGAACACGAGCGTGCGCGCCAGCGCCACCCGCTGCTGCTGGCCGCCGGAGAGCTGGCGCGGGTAGCGGTCCTCGAAGCCGGTGAGGCGCACGATCTCCAGCGCCTGGCGAATACGCTGCTCGGCCTCCGCGCGCGGCACCTTGCGCATCCGGAGCGCGAAGCCGACGTTGGCGGTGACGGTCATGTGGGGGAACAGCGCGTAGTTCTGGAAGACGAGGCCGACGTCGCGCCGGTGTGGCGGCTCGCGGGACAGCTCGCGCTCGTCGGCGTAGACGTCACCGAAATCTTGCAACACGAAGCCCGCGACGATCTTGAGGATGGTGGTCTTGCCGGAGCCGCTCGGCCCCAGCAGGGTGAAGAACTGGCCCGCGTCGACGCTGAACGAGACGTCGTCGAGCACACGGCCGCTCCCGTAGGACTTGCTGAGGCGCTCGACCCTCAGGGAGCAGCCGTGACGCTCTTGAGCCATGATGGCCCGCCGCACTCCGCGCGGCGGCGCTACTTCAGGCGCAGCAGCCGGGCCAGGTTGCCGCCGAGCACCAGCTCCAGGTCACTGTCCTTGCGGACCGCCTTCTTGAGCTTGAGGATCTCCACGTCGTAGTCATTCCACGGCAGGTCGCTGCCGAAGATGTACTTCTCGGCGCCGATGTCGTCCACGCCGTCCGAGATGCCCGCCGGCAGCAGGCAGGTGGTCTCGATGAAGAGGTTCGGCCGGGTCTTGCTGGCCCGCACCGCCTCCGCCCGCGACCACATGAAGCCGCCGTGCGCCATCACGAGGTTGACCTTCGGGAAGCGGTCGGCCATCTCGGCGAACGCATAGACGGTGTTGTACACGTTGTCGGCGAAGCCGTGGCAGAGGATCGGCGCCTGGTAGTGCTCGCACACCTCGAACAGCGGGTCCACGATCTTGAAGTTGTTGAGGTGGAAGCCGTCGGCGAAGGGGTGGAGCTTGAGCCCCTTGAAGCGTTGCTGGCCGAAGAGCGTCTCCAGCTGCGTGCGCGCGCCGGGGTGCTTGGGATTGATGAAGGCGAAGGGGATGAGATCGTCCCGGCCCTGGCAGGCCTTGCCGACGTAGTCGTTGTCCTGCACGTCGTAGAACGAGAAGACGCAGGCCTTGGCGACGCTGGACCCCTTCATGCGGGTGGCCAGGTCGTCGTTGGTGTATTCGCTGGCGCGGTAGGCGAAGTTGGGCTTGCCGACGTGGGCGTGGATATCGAGGATCATGGCGGCCTCCTTGACCGGGCTCCGGCGACCAAGTTCGTATACGAGATCGTGCTACCGTGTCAAGCGCCATGGCCGCCGACAGCTTCCTGTACCGCACGGTGGCGACCGAGCTGCGCGACCGCATCAAGCGCGGCATCTACCGTCCGGGGCAACGGGTGCCGACCGAGACGGAGCTGGTGCGCGAATTCCGGGTGAGCGGCATCACCGTGCGCCGCGCCATCCGCGACCTCGTGCTGGAGGGGTTGCTGCAGGGGCGCCGTGGCGCGGGCGTGTTCGTGTGCGAGCGCCGCCGCGTGGTCCGCTCGCTCGGCGGCGACTTCCGCGAATCGCTCGGCGACGAGATCTGGCGCGCGGGCGAGGAGCCGGGTATCCGCGAGCTGGCGTGCGAGCTCGTCGACGCGCCCGACGAGGTGGCGCGGCGTCTGCGGCTGCGGCCGGGCGCGCGCGTGTACCGCCACGAGAAGCTCGTGCTCGCCGGCGGTGAGGCCGTCGGCATCGACGTCGCCTACCTGCCGCGACGACTGGGCGAGCGCGTGAAGGGCGGGCTCGCCGGCGAGTTCGTCTTTCCCCTTCTCCTGGCCGCGGGTATCGCGATTCCGTCCATCGACTTCACCGTGGAGGGCGACACGCTGTCCGAGCCCGAGAGCCGTCTGCTCGGGCTGCCGGTCGGCTCTCCCGCGCTGGTCGTGAACTACACGCCGCGCGACACGCACAGCCGGGCCCTGATGACGGGGCGCAGCGTGTCACGCGTCGACCGCTTCACCTACGCCTTCCGCCTCCTCCGCTGACGGGATTTCGACGCCGAGTTTGACACGTCGCCACCTTTGGCCGACGATGGCCGCCGACCATGGAGCGCGACGCGGACGTCGTCGTCGTGGGCGCCGGCATCGTCGGCTGCGCCACCGCGTACTTCCTCGCCCGCCGTGGCGTGCGCGTCGTCGTCCTGGAGCGGGGGCACGTGCCCGGCGAGCAGTCGCGGAAGAACTGGGGCTTCGTCCGCCAGCAGGGGCGCGATCCGCTCGAGCTGCCGCTGGTGATGGAGGCGAACCGCCTCTGGCGCGGCCTCGAGCGCGAGCTCGGGGCCGACATCGAATGGATCCAGGGCGGCAACCTCGCGCTCGCCGCCGACGACACCCGGATGGCGCGCTTCGAGGCGTGGTTGCCGGCGGCGCGCGAGTTCGGGCTCGAGACGCGCCTGCTCCGCGCGCGTGACTTGCAGGCCGTCGTCCCCGGCCTCGGCGGCGCCTGGGTCGGCGGCATGCACACGCCCGGCGACGGCCACGCCGATCCCGAGAAGACCACCGACGCGTTCGCGCGTGCCGCCCGCGCGCATGGCGCGAGCCTGTACCTGGAATCCGCCGTGCAGGGCGTGAGCACGCGCGCGGGCGCCGTCAGCGGCGTCGTGACCGAGCGCGGTGAGATCCGCGCGCCGACGGTGGTGTGCGCGGCCGGCGCGTGGTCCGCACGGCTGGCGCGCACGCTCGGCCTCGACCTGCCGCAGCGCTGGGTGCGCGGCACGGTCGCGCAAACGACACCCGCGCCGGCGGTGACCGCGTGCGCGGTCTGGGGACCCGGCGTGGCGTTCCGCCAGCGTCGCGACGGCAGCTTCACCATCGCCGCCGGCGGCGCCCTCGACCACGACGTCACGCTCGACTCCCTGCGCCAGCTCCGCTTCTTCCTGCCGAATTTCTGGAAGAACAAGGCGATGTTCCGCTTCCACGTGGGCCGGCCGCTGCTGGCGAGCCTGGCGGCGGCGCTGCCGGGCTCGGCCGCGCGTCGGCGGCCGCTCGTCTGGGACCGCGGGCTCGAGCCCCAGCCGAATCTCGCGAAGGTGCGGCGCAGCCTGGCCGAGCTACAGCGCGTGCTGCCCTCGCTCCCGCCGCTCGGCATCGCGAAGCGCTGGGCCGGCTACATCGACGCCGCGCCGGATCTCGTTCCGGTGCTCGGCGAGGTTCCACAGCTCGGCGGCTTCGTGCTCGCGACGGGCTTCAGCGGTCACGGCTTCGCGATGGGGCCCATCGCGGGCCGCCTCGTCTCCGAGCTGATCGTGGATGGCAAGCCGTCCCTCGACATCACCGGATTCCGCTTCTCGCGCTTCGCCGAAGGCGCGGTCGGCCGGCCGCGCAGCGTCCTGTGACCCTCGTGATATGATCCGCGCCACATCGCCGGCGCCCCTGAAATTCCGGGACTTCTGGAGGCCGCACATGACCGACCGTCATTTCTGGCTCACGCTCGTCCTCGCCCTCGTGATGCTGGCGGCGATCCCGTCGGCGCCGGCCACCGCGCAGACGCGGTTCGTGTTCGCGAACGAGAGCCCCTACGACACGATGGACCCGCATGCGGCGTTCGACGTCGGGCGCGTGGCGGTGCGCCTCAACCTCTACGACGGGCTCTACCGCTGGCTCGACAATCCGCCGAAGCTCGAGCCGTGGCTGGCCGAGAGCCACACCGTGTCCCCCGACGGCCTCACCTACACCTTCAAGCTGCGCCGCGGCGCCAGGTTCCACGACGGCGCCGAGATCACCGCGGAGGACGTGCGCTACAGCATCGAGCGCATCCTCGCGCTCAAGAAGGGCGCGGCCGCGCTCCTCGCCACGATGGTCGCGCCCAACACGACCAGGGCGCTCGATCGCCACACCGTCCAGTTCGCGCTCATCAAGCCCGCGGCGATCTTCCTCGCCGTCGTGCCCGAGGTGCACGTGGTGAACTCCGCCCTCCTCAAGAAGAACGAGAAGGACGGCGACTGGGGCGCAGCGTGGCTGACCAGCAACGACGCCGGCTCCGGCTCCTACATGCTCACGCGCTACGACCCGGCCATCGGGTTCATCGCGAAGCGGTTCGCCGGCCACTTCCTGCCGTGGGGCGGCAAGTCCATCGACGAGATCGAGTTCCGGCTGGTCAAGGAAGACAACACGCGCGTGCTCGGCATGATCAAGGGTGATTACCAGGGCACCGGCGGCTACCTGCCCAACGATCAGGTGAAGCGCCTGCGCGAGGCGCCGAACGTCAAGATCGTCGAGCAGGAGTCGATGCGGATCATGATGTTCCAGATCAACAACCAGCGGCCACCGCTCAACGACGTGCACGTGCGCCGCGCGATCAGCTACGCCTTCGACTACGACGGCTTCAACAAGGACATCCTGGGCGGATCGGTCGAGCGCAACCCGGTGCCGATTCCGAACAACCTGTGGGGCGTGCCACGCGATGTGAAAGGCTACAGCTACAACATCGACCGCGCCAAGCAGGAGCTGGCGCAGGCGAGCGTGAAGCTGGATCGCCCGATCACCGTCGGCTATCTCCAGGGATTCAGCCAGACCGAGCAGGCGGCCACGGTGATGGCCAACGGCCTGCGCAAAGCGGGGATCGACACCAAGCTCACCAGCGAGCTCTGGCCGGCGATGGTCGAGCGGATGAAGAAGCCCGAGACGTCGCCCGACCTCGTCGTGTACTGGATCAGCACCTATTACGCCGATCCGAACAACTGGATCGGCGAGATGTTCCACTCCGGCCAGTGGGGGACGTTCAAGGCATCGAGCTTCTACAAGAACCCGAAGGTCGACGAGCTGCTCGACGTGGCGCTGAGGTCCACCGACCGCAAGGTGCGCGAGAAGGCGTATCAGGACGCCGCGCGCATCGTCGTGGACGAGGCGGCAGGCGTGTGGGTCTACAACACCAAGTACTTCGGCCCGTGGGCCAAGAACCTCGAGGGCATCCGCTTCAGCCCCATCGGCAACGGCCAGGAGATTCGCTGGATTCATTATCGTTAACTCCCCCAGGATCGATTGCGCCGGCGAAGCCGGCGCTCGAAGTCGTGCTTAAACTGGTTGGGCGATGAGGCTGCTCGCGCTACTGCTGCGTCGGTTGGTGTGGTTCGTTCCCACCTTGCTCGGGCTGCTCGTGGTCACTTTCGTTATCTCGCGCGTCATTCCGGCGGATCCGGTGGCGCTGGTGGCGGGGGAGACGGCCACGCCCGCGCAGGTCGAGGCGCTCCGGCGCCAGCTCGGGTACGACCGGCCGCTGCCCGCGCAGTTCGTCGACTACGTCGCGCGGCTGGTGCGTGGCGACATGGGCACCAGCATCTTCACCCGGCGTCCGATCGCGGCGGATCTCGCGCACCGCCTGCCGGCCACCATCGAGCTCACCGTGGTCGCCATGGTCGTCTCCGTCCTCGTCGGCATCCCGCTCGGCGTCCTCTCCGCGCTCTGGCGCAACTCGCTGCTCGACCATGCCCTCCGTGTCGTCACCGTGTCCGGCCTCGCCATCGCGAGCTTCTGGCTCGGCATCATGCTGCAGCTCCTCTTCGCGATGCGGCTCGGCTGGACGCCACTCAACGGCCGCCTGCAAGGGTTCCCGCCCCGCACGATCACCGGCTTCTACCTGGTGGACGCCGCGCTCACGGGCGACTGGCCCACATTCGGCACGGCGCTGCTGCACCTGGCCCTGCCTGCCGCGACCCTCGCCTTTCCGGCGCTGGCCACGCTCGTGCGATTCACGCGGGCCGGCGTGCTGGACGTGATGCAGTCGAACTTCGTCCTCTACGAGCGCGCGATGGGGCTTCCACGCGCCGTCATCGTCTGGAAGTACATGCTCCGCTCGGCGCTCACCTCGACGGTGACCCAGATCGGCCTCCTCTTCGGCATCCTGCTCGCGGGCGCGGTGGTGACGGAAGCGGTGTTCGACTGGCCCGGGATCGGCACCTATGCGGTGAACTCCATCCTCCGCTCCGACTACAACGCCGTGATGGGCTTCACGGTCTGGGCGGGGACGATCTTCATCGTCGTGAACCTCCTCGTCGACGTCGCCCACACCCTCGTCGATCCCCGGGAGCGCGCATGAGAACTCGGAGGGGGGGTTCGATCACTCGGAGGGGGGCTTTGCCCCCCTTCCGACGGTCGTCGCGCGCCTGTCGGCGCGCTCCTCCCTGCCTCCCCCCAGGACTCGATTGCGCCGGCGAAGCCGGCGCTCGAATGGGGGTTGATTGAGCGCGGCGTGGTTCGTGCTCGCGCGGCTCGCGCGTGATCGGTCAGCGCTCCTGGGGCTGATCCTCATCGCGCTGCTGGTCGTGGCGGCGCTGCTCGCGCCGGTGCTGGCCACGCATCCTGACGACGTGTTCGAGCTGCATCCTGCTGAGCGCCTCAGGGCGCCGGGCGCCGGGCACTGGCTCGGCACGGACCGGATGGGCGCGGACGTTTACAGCCGGCTCCTGTTCGGCGCGCGCATCACGATCCTCATCGGCGTGATCGCGGTGGGCGCCTCCCTGCTCGTCGGCGTGCCGGTCGGCCTCGTGGCCGGCTACTACCACGGCTGGCTCAGCGACCTGCTGATGCGCGTGTCCGACGTCTTCCTCGCCGTGCCGCAGGTGGTGCTCGCCATCGCGATCGCTCAGACGCTCGGCCCATCGCTGCCCAACGTCATCCTGGCGTTGTCGGCCACCTACTGGCCGTGGTTCGCCCGCGTCGTCTACGCGGAGACGCGCGCGCTGCAGAAGGAGGTCTTCGTGGAGAGCACCGCGGCGCTCGGCGCTTCCCCGTGGCGCCTGACCGCGTTGCACGTGCTGCCGAACATCGCCTCCCCGATCATCGTGCGCGCGTCGATCGGCATGGGGTTCACGATCCTGACGGCCGCCGCGCTGGGCTTCCTCGGGCTCGGGCCGCCGCCGCCCACGCCCGAGTGGGGCCGGACGATCGCGGAGTCGCGCGAGTTCCTCCCGGACGCGTGGTGGTACGCGACGGCGCCGGGTGTCGCCATCTTCCTCACCGTCATGGGCTTCAACCTGCTCGGTGACGGGCTGCGCGACGTCCTCGACCCGCGGCTGCGCCGGAGCCGCACCGCTCGCGATGACTGAGCTCCTGTCCGTCCGCGGGCTCAGCGTCGACTTCGTCACCGACGGGGGCGTGGCGCAGGTGCTCGACGGCATCAACCTCGACGTCGGCCCCGGCGAGGTCGTCGGTCTCGTCGGGGAAAGCGGCTGCGGCAAGACGACCCTCGCGCGGGCCATCCTCGGCATCCTGCCCACCGGGCCCGCGCGAATCCGCGGCGGCGAGGTGCGCTTCAAGGGCGCCGACCTGCTGCGCGAGGATCCCGCCGTCGTCAACGACCGCGTGCGCGGGCGCGCGATCACATTCATCCCTCAAGATCCCTACACGTCGTTCAGCCCGGTGTTCCCCGTCCGCACGCAGATCATGGACCTGATGAAGTGGAAGTCGCCGCGCGCGGACGACGGCGGTCGCACGCGGTCGCCGTTCCGCCGCTACGCGCGCGAGCGTTACCGCGCCGATCGTGACGCCGTGCTCGAGGCACTGCGCGGGGTGCAGATCCCCGAGCCCACCCGCGCGCTCCGCCGACTGCCGCACGAATTCTCCGGCGGGCAGCGACAGCGGCTCATGATCGCGATGGCGCTGCTCCCGCAGCCCGACCTGATCATCGCCGACGAGCCGACCACTTCACTCGACGTGACGATCCAGGCGCAGATCCTCCGGCTCCTGCGCGCGCTGGTGAAGGAACGCGGCGTGTCCGTGCTGTTCACCACGCACGACCTCGGCACCGCGCACGAGATCTGCGATCGCGTCGTCGTGATGTATGCCGGCCAGGAGATGGAGGCGGCGCCCGCGGACGTGTTCTTCGCGCGGGCGGCGCACCCGTATACGCGCCGGCTGCTCGCGAGCGTGCCGAGCCCCGGCGGCGAGATTCGCGACATCCCGGGCGACGTCCCGAGCCTCATCGGCCCGCCCTCGGGCTGCCGCTTCCATCCGCGCTGCGACTACGCCACGGCGGAGTGCCGTGAGGGCCGGCCGGCGCTCCGCGCGCTCGCCCAGGAGCATGGCGTGCGCTGCTACCATCCCGTCGGGGCGCCCGACGGAGCCGACGCGTGAGGGTCACCGCGGCGCCACTCCTCGAGATCGTCGACCTCGTGCGGCACTTTCCCGTGCGCAACGCCTTCGGCCGACGCACCGGCTGGATCCGCGCCGTCGACGGCCTCTCGCTCGCGGTGTGGCCGGGCGAAACGCTGGGCCTCGTCGGCGAGAGCGGCTGCGGGAAGTCGACACTCGGCAAGACGGTGATGGGCATCTACACGCCGACGGCCGGCGACATCCGCTTCGCCGGCCGCGAGATCGGGCACCTGCCGGCACGCGCGCGGCGCGCCATCGCGAGAGACCTCCAGTATGTCTACCAGGACCCCGGCGCGTCGCTCGACCCGCGCTGGAAGGTCGTCCACTCGCTGCACGAGCCGCTCAAGATCCACACGCGGCTCGCGCGCGCGGAGCGGGAGCAGCAGGTGCGCGCGATCCTCGCCGCCGTCGGCCTGCCGGACGCCCACCTCGACCTCTATCCGCACGAGCTGAGCGGCGGCCAGCAGCGCCGCGTCGCGCTGGCGCGCATCCTGACGCTGCGGCCGCGGATGGTGATCCTCGACGAGCCGACGTCCGGGCTCGACGTGTCCGTCCAGGCCAGCGTGCTGAAGCTCTTCCGGAATCTTCAGGCAGCCTTCGCGCTCACCTACGTCTTCATCTCCCACGACCTCGCCGTCGTGCGGGCGATGTGCGCACGCATCGCCGTGATGTACCTCGGCACGATCGTCGAGGTGGGCGAGACGGCCGCCGTGTTCGAGAAGCCACGCCACCCGTACACGCGCTCTCTGCTGGCGGCCGTGCCGCGCATCGGCGGTCGCCGCGTCACCCTCGATTTTGTGCTGGAAGGCGAGCCGCCGAGCCCGCGCGACGTGCCGAGCGGCTGCCGATTCCGCACGCGCTGCCCGCTCGTGCAGGACGTCTGCGCGGTGGAGGAGCCGCGGCTGCGTGAGGTCGAGGGCGGCGCCGTCGCGTGCCACTTCGCGTGAGCCATGTCGGCCAGAGAGGAATAGACGATGAGCGTTCTCGAGAGCGGCGGCTTCAAGTGGGTACGGACCGACGACCTCCCCTGGCGGGCGTCGAAGATGGCGGCCGGGGTGCTCGTGAAGGATGTCGCGGTGACGGATGGATGGGAGATGCAGATCGTCCGCTGCGAGCCGGGCGCGCGTTTTCCGATCCACACCCATGAGGCCCCCGAATTCCTGTTCATTCTCGAAGGCGAGCTCGTCCAGGCCGGACGACGCCTGGGCCCCGGCTGGGCGAGTGTCGCCAGCGCAGGATCGATCGACGAAGACGTGTATTCGGAGACGGGCTGCGTATTCGTGCTCGTGGACCGGGCATGACGGCACCGGTGGCTGTTGTCCACGCGAGTGGGGCTTGCTAGGCTGAGCGCCCGCGGGAGGGCGGATGCGATGTCGTTCGTGTCGTTCCACGATGTGCAGAAGACCTATCGGTCGCTGCAGGGCGTCGACTACCCGGCGGTGGAGCACTTCGACGTCGAGATCGAGGTGGGTGAGTTCTTCTGCCTGCTCGGCCCCAGCGGGTGCGGTAAGACGACCGTCCTCAAGATGCTCGCGGGCTTCGAAGCCCCAACGGCCGGGCACATTCTGATGGACGGTCGCCCGGTGACGGGCGCCAGTCGCGACCGCGGCGTGGTCTTTCAGGGGGACGACTCGCTCTACGGCTGGCTCACCGCCGTCGAGAACGTCGAATTCGGGCTGCGCATGCAGCACGTGGGCCGAGCGGAGCGGCGCGAGCGCGCCATGCGCTACCTGGAGCTCGTCGG
>Ga0137403_10005654_pt1 | contig 14465 bp, 11 predicted proteins | sample CZOMad2_1_16fung_FD_122057 | JGI IMG/M metagenome (GOLD analysis project Ga0137403, IMG submission 122057) | Vadose zone soil fungal communities from Angelo Coast Range Reserve, California, USA - CZOMad2_1_16fungal (Hybrid Assembly) | ecosystem: Environmental > Terrestrial > Soil > Vadose zone... | reverse complement strand
ATCTGCTGGAGCCCGGCGCCCCGCAGCGTCATCCCATGCGAGGGACGCGTGATGACGGACTTCACCTCCATCGGGAACGTGAACATCAGCGACTTGCCGTCGGCCTGGAGGTCGGTGTAGCGCGACGTCTCGTCCTTGGTCATGATCGGCGCGGACAGGATCTTGAGGCGCCGGAGCCACTTCACGCTCATGTTGCCTTCCCACCCGGGCAAGAACAGGCGCACGGGATAGCCGTTCTCCGGCCGCAGCCGCTCGCCGTTCTGGAACAGGGCGAGGATCGCGTCGTCCATCGCCTTGGCCATCGGCACGCTGCGGCTCATGGCGGCGGAGTCCGCGCCCTCGGCGAGAATCCACGACGCGCTCCGGTCGACGCCGGCCTCCTCGAGCAGCAAGCGCAGCGGCACCCCGGTCCACTCGCTGCACGATACGAGCCCGTGCGTCTGGCCGGCGGTGAGAGTCGGCGGCGCCGGCTGGTAGAGCACCTGGCTGTTGCCGGAGCACTCGAGGAAGTGGATCCGGGAGATCATCGGATAGCGCAGGAGCGCGTCCACCGTGAAGATCAGCGGACGTTTCACCAGGCCGTGGATGAGCAGCCGGTGCTGGGCCGGGTCGATGTCGGGCACGCCGCCATGGTGCCGCTCGAAGTGCAGCCCGGTGGGCGTGATCATGCCCTCGAGCGACTCCAGCGGCGTGCGCGATGCGCCGCTGCCCGTCGTGCCGGGCTGCGAGCGGATGAGCGTGCGCGTCACCTTGCTCTCGTACTTGGCGGGGCTGCCGTACTCGGACATCCCGGCGCCGGGGATTTTCATCGACGGCGGGACTTCGGGCGGCTCGGCCGCGTCGGCGTGCTTCGCTCTGCCGGCTACCAGACCGCTCGCCGCGAGGAGGCCGACGCTCTGCTTGATGAACCGGCGCTTGGATTCGTCCATCAAGGACCTCCTGACGCGAGTGAACCAGGGGGGCGGGCCGCCAAGGTGGCGGCGCCTCACGCCCTCCCGGCGCCCGCCCCCTTGCTCGCGGCCGCCATCGCCGCCGGCGTATAGGGCACGCTGCGCAGGCGCACGCCGACGGCGTCGAAGACCGCGTTGGAGATCGCCGGTGCGGGCAGGCACGCCGCGGGCTCGCCCACGCCCCAGGGCGGGTCGCCGGCGCGGTTGATCAGCTCCATGTGCACCTCGGGCACTTCGGGGAAGCGCAGGATGGGGTAGCTCGCCCAGTCCACGCTGGTCACGCGCGAGCGGTCCCACTTGAGCTCTTCCTTGAGCGTGCGGGACACGGTCTGGATGATCTGGCCCTCGATCTGGGCGCGCACGCCGTCGGGGTTGATGATCTGGCCGCAGTCGTGCGCGACGAAGAAGCGGGTGCAGCGGATGGCGCCCGTCTGCTTGTTGACCTCCACCTCGGCCACCCCCGCGCAGTAGGTGCGGACGTTCTCGTACTTCACGTAAGCGATGCCGCGCCCGCGGGCGATGGGGCCGGACTGATCGCGTCCGGGTGACGGGCGCGGGTCCCACTTCGCCATGTGGGCGGCGGCGCGGAGCACGGCGATGCCGCGCGGGTCGCCGAGATAGCGCAGGCGGTACTCGACGGGATCGGCGCCCGCCGCCGCCGCGCACTCGTCGATGAAGACCTCGTTGGCGTAGGTGTTCTGCATGCGCCCGGGCGTGCGAATCCACGAGGGGCGGAAGGGCGTGGTCTCGAGCCGGTGGGCGACCGCCTTCTGGTGCGCGAACGGGTAGGACGGATCCAGGTTGCGGTGGATATTGCCCGGGTTGATCGCTTCCTTCTGGGGAATGCCGGCGAGCGTGGCGGCGAGCGTGCGCGGCCACTCGGTGATGTCGGCCTTGGGCGCCCAGAGCTCGGAGTCCCAGCCGACGATATTGCCCTGGGCATCGAGCCCCGCCGTGATCTCCACCAGCGTGGGCGGGCCCTTCGGGTCCCAGCCGTGCTCGTCCTCGCGCATCCACTGCACGCGTACCGGCCGGCCGATCATCTTGGAGATGAGGGCGGCGTCCGCCGTCGCGTCCTCGTGGCCGTTCCGGCCGTAGCAGCCGGCGCCGTCCAGGTACTGGATGCGAATGTCCTTCACCTCCATCTGGAGGGTCGCGGCCAGCTCGCGGCGGAGCCAGTGGGGTGCCTGCGAGGGTGACCAGATCTCCGCCTTGCCGGGCTTGACGTCGGCGACCGCGCAGGACGGGCCGATCGAGCCGTGCGTGTGGATGGCGAAGTCGTAGGTGCCCTTGATGGTCCGGGAGGCGCCCGCGATGGCCTGCTTCGGATCGCCCCGGTCCACGGCGATGTCATCCTTGGCGACCTTGGAGCCGCGCACGTGCTCCCAGAGCTTGGATTGCTCGGGAAGGCCTTCCCACCTCGACCACGTGGCCTTGAGCTGCCGGGCGGCCTTGATCGCCGCCCACTCGCTCTCCGCGACCACGGCGAGGAAGCTGCCCTGACGCACGACGCGCGCACCCTTGATGCCCTTGATGGACCCCTCGTCCACCTGCTCGAGCGCGGCGCCCATGGCGGGCGGGCGCACCACGCGTGCGTGGAGCATGCCGGGCACCCGGAAGTCCTGCATGTAGGTATGGGTGCCGGTGACCTTGCCGGGCACGTCGGGCCGGGGCATCGGCTGGCCCACGATCGTGTAGTTCCTGGGGTCCTTGAGCGGCGCGGCCGCGTCCAGCTTGAGCTCGAAGCTCTTGGCGCCGATCAGCTCGCCATAGCTGAAGCGGCGCTGCGGCTCGGCGCGCAGGAAGATGACGCCGTCCTTCACCGCGAAGTCGACGGCGGGCATGCCCGTCTTCTGCCCCGCCATCTGGATCAGCGCCTGGCGCGCGGTGGCGGCGGCCTGGCGGAGCTGCACCCCCGCGACCTGGATGGAGAGGCTGCCCCAGGTGGGGCCCTGGTCCGGCGTGAGCAGGGTGTCGCCCTCGATCAGGGTGATGCGTTCCACGCGGACGTCCAGCTCCTCGGCCACCATCTGCGGCAGCGCGATGCGGAGGCCCGTCCCCAGGTCCACCTTGCCCGTGTACACGGTGACCCTGCCGTTCTTGTGGACGGCGAGGAAGCTGTCCACCTGATCGAGCGCGACGGGCTTGGCCTCGGGGGCGCCGGCGGCGCCGGGCTGGGCGTGCGCCCCGGGGGGGTTGCCGGCCAGGCCGACGGTGACGATGAGCGCCCCGGTGCCGATGAGGAACTCGCGGCGGGTCGCCTGAGGGGTCGTGAGGTCCGGCGTCATCGGCGCCATGTCAGGCCCCCTTTCCCATGAGGGCCGCGGCCCGCTTGACGGCGGCGATGATGCGCTGGTGCGTCCCGCAGCGGCAGAGGTTGTTTCGGAGCTCGGCGCGGATGTCGCGCTCGGAGGGATTGCCCGGCCGGGCGGCCAGGAAGGCCGCCGTCTGCATCACCATGCCATTGATGCAGTAGCCGCACTGCGCGGCCTGCTCCTCGATGAAGGCCCGCTGCACCGGGTGCGGCTTCTCGGGCGTGCCCAGGCCCTCGAGGGTGACGATCTTGGCCGCCGGGCCCAACTTGCTGACCGGCACGCTGCAGGAGCGCACCGCCTTGCCATCCACCAGCACGGTGCACGCTCCGCACTGCGCCAGCCCGCAGCCGAATTTCGGGCCGTGCAGCGCGAGATTGTCGCGCAGCACGTAGAGGAGCGGGGTGTCGGGCTCGACATCGAGCGGTTGGGACTTGCCGTTGACCGAGAGCGTGACCATGGGCCCCTCCGGGTTGGGGTGGGGGACGGCTCGCCAACGGCGCGAACTTAGGGCGGAACGGATCGGTTGTCAATGCCCCGCGTGCCGCGTCACGCCTCTAGACAGCGGTCATCACGATTCGCTGGCGCACCACGATGTTGTTGCTGACGGTGCTGACGCCCGGAACCTTGGCGACGACCTCCTCCGCGCGCTGGCGCAGCTCGTCGTGCTCCACGATCCCGGTGAGCGTGACCTGGCCGTGCTCGTAGGTCGCACGGAGATCCAGCGGGCGCGTGTCGGGGTGAGCCAGCAAGGCAGCACGGCACTGGGTGGTCAGGTTGAGCTCTCGGATCTCGTTCATGGCCTCCACGCTCGACTGGTAACGGGCGTTCTGGAGCGCCCGCTCGATCAGGGCGGCACCCTCGGGCACGGTCAGCCGGTCGGTGCTGATGACGAGGTCATAGAGGAGCGGGTCGTTCCAGTCCACGTGGTAGAGATACCTGACGCGCGCGCCGAGCTCGTTGTCGCTCTGGCGAACCAGCGTCGCCGCGGCGTCGGAGACGAGACCCTGCTGCTCGACGAGCCGGGTGGTCCGCACCCGCTCCGGCGCGGTGACGCGCACCCGGAGGACGTGACGCATCCGCCCGAGCAGGAACGCGGCGCCGCGGCCGGCGAGCACGACATTGTCACGCGCGGCCAGCTCGAGCACGATCGCCTCGACGTAGGTCATATAGCGGCGATTCGTGTCGACGAAGCGTTCCCACAGCGTCGGCTTCTCCTCGGTGGCGTGCGCGAGCTCCATCACCCCCTCGCCAAACTGGGTCGCCGCTTTCTCGATGATCTCGCGATCCGCGAACTCGTAGCCGCGCGCGCGCGCCACCTCACGTCCAATCTCGTCGCCGAGGCTTCCGATCGTCGGAGAAATAGTCACGATGCTCATGATCCACCTCCGCGTTGGGCATGCGCTGCTGATCGCTCGGTGAGAGCCGCCGGGAGTCGGGGAGGAAGGCTGTTGCCCCGCATGGCGATTCCTTGGGGCAAGCATCGCTCCGCTCGCCGCCCACCGCAACGGGTACGCGACGCGGAGCGTCAGGGACGTGCCGGTGCGCAGCTTGGCGTTGCCGTTACGACGCCTTGCGCCTCACCTCAGCCCTGCGCAGATCCCACATCATCTGCAGGTTCATCCAGAGCTCCGGAGACGTCCCGAGCGCCTTCGCAAGGTCGAGGGCGGTATCGGCAGTCACGCCCCGCTTGCCCTTCACCAGCTCGTTCAGCTTGGCGGTGGTCCAGCCGAGCCTCTCGGCAAACTCGCGCTGGCTCACGCCCTTGGGCCGGAGGAACTCTTCGAGGAGCATCTCCCCGGGGTGGATCGGCTTGCGCGGCTTCATTTCGTTCCCTTTCTAGTGGTAGTCAGTGACCTCGACCCCGGACACACCGTCGTCGTCCCGAAAGACCGGATCACGGCCAAGATGTTATCGCCAATCCCGACGACCGCGTGTGCAATGGTGCATCGAGAACTTCGACCTTGACGCTCCGAGACGCCCTGCTATTCTGTGCGCCTCCGCCGACAGCAGCTCACATCACGCGGGACTCCCGCGAGATCGCCACCCTCCCCTCACCGTGAGGAGCAAGAAGGAGGCTGGATTTGACCTCGACACGGAACGGTAAGAAGGGTGCGAGTTTGCGTCGAATGGCCACGGCCCACATATCCCCGGAGGTCGCGTGATGGCGAAACCGAGCGCGAAGAAGGCGCGAGCGGCAAAGGCGCGGCGGGCGAAGCTGCGCCCCCGTCGCAATATCGTTCCGGACCGGCTCGACCTCCGCGATCGGCCCTACTTGCCGGTGGTGCACACGCCCCCGCCCCCGCGGCTGGAGCCGAAGCAGAAGCTACCGATCCTCGACCAGGCCGACACCAACGCCTGTACGGGCTTCGCGCTGGCGAGCGTGGTGAATTTCCTGCTCCGGACGCACCGCGATGGGAACGCGCCGCCGATGTCGCCCTTCATGCTGTACTCGATGGCCCGTCGCTACGATGAGTTCCCCGGGTCCACCGAGGACACGGGCTCGAGCCTGCGCGGCGCCATGAAAGGCTGGTACAAGCACGGGGTCTGCCGGTTCGATCTCTGGCGGACGCCCACGATGCCGCCCGCGGCCCCGCGTCCCGAGGACGACTGGTGGCTCGATGCCGCGCGCCGTCCGCTCGGGGCCTACTATCGGGTCAGTACGCGCTCGGTGACCGACATGCACGTGGCGCTCGACGACGTCGGCATCCTCTACGCGAGCGCCGTGTGTCACGACGGGTGGCTCAAGGGCGACGGCCGGCGGACGGGCAAGGCCTACTGGACGATTCCGCTGGTGAAGGCGCGCCCCGACGAGGGCGGCCACGCCTTCGTCATCGTCGGCTACACGGCGGACGGCTTCATCGTCCAGAACTCCTGGGGCCCGCGCTGGGGCACTGGTGGCCTCGCGGTCCTGACCTACGAGGACTGGAACGAGAACGCGATGGACTGCTGGGTGGCCCAGCTCGGGGTCGCGACCTCGCAGCACCTGGAGATCGCCGCCTCCAGCACCCTTCGCATGGCGCACGGGAAGGTGAAGGTCGCCTCGGACGTCACCCTCCGGAACCGCGAGATCTCCGCCTTCGTGGTCGACATGGAAAACAACGGGCGCCTCTCGACGAGCGGCGTGTTCCGCACCCAGAAGGGGGACGTCGAGGCGCTGGTGGATTTCCACCTCGGCAAGGCCCGGGAGAAGTGGGGGCTCAAGGCCACCGAGCCGGCCGATGTGGCGATCTATGCCCACGGCGGGTTGACGGACGAGAGCACGGCGGCGGAGACGGCGGCGCGCTGGGTCCCCGCCTTGTACGAGCGGAAGGTCTTCCCCATCTTCCTCATGTGGGAGACCGATCTCTGGTCGACGCTCCGGAATCGCCTCGAGGACCTCGTGCGAGGCCTGCCCCGGCCGACCGCGGGGCTGATCGACCAGCTCGAGCGGTTCTGGAATCAGCGGCTCGAGCGTCTCCTCGCTCCCGCGGGCACCATGATCTGGGGCGAGATGAAGCAGAACGCGGATGGCATCTCGAAGTTCCAGGACAGCGGGGGCCTGGTCCTCTACGAGAGCGCGAAGAAGTCGCCGTGGTTCACGCAGACGCCGGTGCGCCTGCACCTGATCGGGCACTCCGCCGGCGCGATCGTCTTGTGCTACGTGGTCGAGCGGCTCGCGCGGCTGGGCTGGAAGTTCGAGAGCGTCAACTTCATGGCGGCGGCGGTGACGGTGGAGCTGTTCAAGCAGACGGTCTTGCCGCGGCTCGAGGACCGGACGGTCAAGCAGCTCCGGTGCTTCCACTTGAGCGATGCCGCCGAGCAGCAGGACACCACGTGCCGGCCGGTGCTCGGCTACGGCCGCTCGCTCCTCTACCTGGTCTCGGAATCCTTCGAGGGCGGTGTGCGCACGCCGATTCTGGGAATGGCCAAGTATTTCGACGAGGCCGTCGGCTCGCTCCGGCTGCCCAGCGTGAAGGCCTTGGTCGCGCCCGGCCCCGCGTCCGCCAGCACCACCCACGGCGGCTTCGACGACGATCCGCTCACCATGGAGTCGGTCATCTCCATGATCAAGGGGGGCCGGCCATGAGGCAGGCGCAGGCGGCGGCGCCCGGGGTTGCTCCTCCGCTTGGGTCTCCCGGCCTCTGCGCCCGCTGAAGCATGGGTGAGACGCGGGTCGATCTGCTCCATCTGCTCGAGGACCTCCGGGATGCCTATCCGGGGTCCGCCGAGGAAACGATTCTGACGGAGATGGTGGCCAATGCGCTCGACTCGCGCGCGGCCACCATCCGGATCCTGACCGAGGCCCCCGGGGCCACGTTCACGCTGGCGGACGACGGGGAGGGGATGCGGCGCCGCGAGCTGGCGCGCTACCACGATCTCGCGACGAGCGGGAAAACGCGCGGCCACGGCATCGGCTTCGCCGGGGTGGGAATCAAGCTCGCGCTCCTGGTGAGTCGCGAGGTGCTGACGGAGACGCGGCGGGGGGCCAAGCACATCGCCACGGCGTGGGCATTGGCCTCGCGCCACCGCGCGCCCTGGCGCTGGGTGCCGCCGCCGGGGCTGCTGGCTCAGCGGGGCACGGCGGTCCGGCTGGCGCTGGAGAACCCGCTGTCGCCGCTTCTCGATAGCGGCTTCATCGAGGGGGTGTTGCGCCGGCACTTCCAGCCGCTGCTGGATCCGGCCTTTGCCGCGATCCTGGGTGCCCACTACGCGGCCGGGGTGCGATTCTTATTGAACGACCGGGCGCTCTCACCCGCGGGCTGGGAGGCGGACGAGCAGGCTCCCATCGCGGTGCGCCTGGCCCGGAAGCGAAAGCCGGCGGCCGAGGGCTACCTGGTGCGCGATCGCGTCGCCCTGCCCGAGGAGCGCCGCGGCCTCGCGGTGAGCACCTTCGGCAAGATCATCCGGCAGGGCTGGGATTGGCTGGGCATCACGCCCGGCGCGGGCGACCGAATCGGGGGACTGATCGAGGTGCCCGCGCTGGCGGAGTGTCTGACGCTCAACAAGGCCGACTTCATCAGGAGCGGAGCCCGCGGGGCGCTCTACCTGGCGTACCGGAAAGCGATCCAGGAGGCGGTGGGGCGCCAGCTCGCCGCGTGGGGGGACACACCGGCCGAGAACGGGCGTTGGCCCCGGCGCGCGTCGCGTCCGATCGAGCGGGATCTCGAGACCGTGCTGGCCGATCTCACCGGGAGCTTTCCGCTCCTCGAGTCACTGGTCGAGCACCGGCTCGGGGGCCAGCGCGCGTTGCCCACCGGCCGCGGCGGGCGGGACGGGGCGGGTCTGGCGGCCGACACTGCAGCGGGTTTCACCGCGGTGCCGTTGCGGCCCGACGACCCCGCGGTTCTCGAGCCGGCGAGCTCAGGGGCGGCGACGCCGCCCTCCCGAGACCCCGCACCGGTCGAGGGATCCGGGGTGGGAGGAGCCTCCTCCGAGATTCCCCGCATCGAGACGGGAGCCTCGGCGTCCGCCTCCCCGCGCTCCGGGGAGCGACGTCCCCGCCGCTCGGGGCTGAGCATCCAGTTCGTCGAGCGCGGGGAGGATGTCGAGCTGGGGCGGCTCGTCGAGTCCACGGTCTGGGTCAACACGGCGCACCCGGCCTACCGCCGGGCGGTGGCGTCGCGCTCGGAGGGCTATCATGTCGCGCTCACCGCGGCCCTGGCGCTGGCCCCGCTCGCCGTGGAGCCGGCCGCGGAGCATGCGTTCATCACGGCGTTCCTTGGAAGCTGGGGGGCCGCGCTCGATCGGCGCGCCCGGCGTCCGCGGCGCCATCCGCGGGCGTGAGGGGTCAAGGCCATTTCGGACAGGGGACTAGTAGATCAGGAGGTGAATCACCTAATCACCTGGTGGGTTGGCCCTCGAATCGTGAAGTTCCGCCCTCGCTGGCCGCCCGCAAGCTCTCCTCGCGGATCAGCGCGAGCACCTCGCGTTTCAGCTCGTTGAAGACGGGCGAGGTGGTGACCTCGAGCGAGCGCGGGCGCGGCAGGTCCACCACCAGGCGCTTCTTGATCCGGCCCGGCCGCGCCGTCATGACGGAGACGCTGTCGGCGAGGAGCAGCGCCTCCTCGATGTCGTGGGTGATGAAGAGCACGGTCTGGTGATGCCGCTCCCACACCGCGAGCAGCAGCTCCTGCATCACCGACCGCGTCTGGGCGTCCAGGCTGCCGAAGGGCTCGTCCATCAGCAGCACCTCGGGCTCCATGACCAGCACGCGCGCGATGCCCACCCGCTGCTTCATCCCGCCCGAGAGCTCGGCCGGATAGTGGCGCTCGAAGCCGCGCAGCCCCACCTGCTCGAGGTAGGCCTCGACCTTGGGACGGTATTGCGCGGCGGGGAGACCGATCGTGCGCGGGCCGAAGCTCACGTTGTCCCAGACCGTGTACCAGGGAAAGAGCGCCGCCTCCTGGAACACCACCGCGCGGCTGGGGTGCGGTGCCTCGACCGCCGCGCCGTTGACGAGGACGCGCCCGTCCGACGGGCGATCGAAGCCGGCCACCATGTTCAGCAGGGTGGACTTGCCGCAGCCGGAGGGCCCCAGGATGGCCGCGAACTCGTTGTGCGTGATGCGGAGGTCGATGCCCTGGAGCGCCACCAGGCGGCGGTCGCGGGCGACGAATTCCTTCGAGACGGCGCGGAGCTCGACGGCCGCCTCAGGCATGGGCTTCGAGCGTGCGCCAGCGCAGCAGGAGCCGCGCGGCGAGCAGGATCGCCTGGTCCGAGAGGAAGCCGAGCAGCCCCACCGAGACCATGGTGGCGACGCAGATGTCCATGCGCCCCACGTAGTAGGCGTCCCACAGGACATAGCCCAGCCCCGACTTGACGGCGATCATCTCGGCCACGATCACCGCCGTCCAGGCGATGCCGACGCCGAGCCGGAGGCCGGTGAAGATGGACGGGAGCGCCGAGGGCAGCACCACCTTGAAGAGCACGGTGGCCTCGTGGGCCCCGAGCATGCGCGCGGCGCGGAGCAGGAGCAGGTTGGTGTCGCGCACGCCGTGCGTGGTGTTGATCACGATGGGGTAGAAGGCGCCGAGGCCGATGAGGAAGAGCGCGCCGGCGTCGTAGATCCCGAAGACGGCGATGGAGAACGGCAGCCAAGCGGTGATGGGCACCGGGCGGAGCATCTGGATCGTGGGATCCACGAGGCGGGCGACGAGGCGGTTCCAGCCGACGAAGATGCCGAGGGGAATGCCGACCGCCGCGGCGAAGAGGAACCCTTCGAGCACCCGGCGCGAGGAGTAGAGGACATTGGCCACCCAGGTGCCCGAGTAGGGCGAAAGCGAGCGGTTGGGCGCGCCGAAGATCCAGCGGTACCACGACTCGGCCACCTGGGCCGGCCCCGGGATGATGCCTTCCACCACCCAGCGCTGCTGCACGGCCAGGTGCCAGAGCGCGAGCAGGGCCAGCGGCAGCAGCAGGAACCAGGGGCCGCGCTTCGCCAGCACCGCTACTGGTTCAGTCCGAGCTCCGCCGGCGTCTTGCCCGTGGCCCGACTCAGGAAGTCGTAGGTGTAGGACGCGGGAAGGTCGGCCGAGACGTCGCGCGCGATGACGCCGTTGTCGGAGAGGAACTTGGACAGGCGCTTGATGGATTCGAGCGGCAGGGTGGCGTCCAGCTTGGTGAGGCGGATGCTCTCGGCGGCCACCGGCTCGGGCAGGCCGGCCTTCTCGGCGTAGATCTTGGACCAGCGCTGCGGATTGGCCTGGGCGAACTTGAGCACGTCCACGTACGCCACCACCAGCCGCTGCACCGCGTCGCGGTTCTTTTCCAGGAAGCCGCGGTTCACCGCCAGCACCGAGATGAGCCCGCCCACCGTCTTGGACCGGTTGTGATCGATGGTCGGGTACTGGGCGTAGCCATCCACGATGCCCTGGGCGCAGAAGGGGTGCCACACCACCGCCAGGTCGATCTCCTTGCCCTGCAGCGCCTTGAGATAGTTGGTGCCGCCGCCCATGATGTTGATGATCTTGAGGGCGCCGTACTCGCCCCCGTTCTCCTGGACGGAGGCCGCGAACTTGAGCCAGGAGATGGAGCCCGCGCCCACGCCGATGTTCTTGCCCTGAAGGCTCTTCCAGTCCTTGATGTCGTCGCCCTTGCGCACGACCAGGCAGTCATTGCCCGAGCCCACGCCGGCCACGCCGACCATGCTCTTGATCCCCTGGCCGAGCCCCAGCGAGATATCTTGTGGACCGAAGGCCGTGATGTCCAGGTCGCCGGAGGCCAGCGCCGTGCGCGCATCCGCGAAGCGCTGGAACATGACCGGCTCCATCTGGATGTTGTACTTGGCCGCGTACTCGGGCAGGAGCCAGAGCGGCGAGAGCGCGGGCACGTTCAGCATGCCGAGCTTGGCCTTCACCGGCGCCGGCAGCGGTGTCCGGAGGGCGTCCTGGGCCGCGACGGGCGAGGCGCCGGTGAGGGCGCCAATGAGAGCGAGCGACAGCGCGGCGAGGCGGAGGCAAGACGTCATGGGGGAGGTCCTTTCGGGCGTCGGGATGCGCAGCGGCATGGCCCCTGATACCGTGCGGATCCCGAGCCGTCAAGGGCGAAGTGGGACGCGGCCGGTGCCGCCTCCGTCAGGCGCCTTCGTATCGGTATCGGGCCTCTACCACGTGCTGGGTGGGGAGGACCTTCCTGGCGCTCGAGATGATCGCGGCGCGATGGGGACTCTCGCGCACTTCGACCATGCGGAGGAGCCGGGCGCCGCGGAGGTCGCGCCACGCGGCGGGCACGAGGGCCAGACAGGGGTCGAACGTCACGGAGGCGTAGTCGGCCAGCGGGTATAGCTGATCGCTTTCAATATGCATAGGCCGCTCCGCGATCCACTCCGCGTTGCCGCCGCGGACCGCGTGCTGGGACGGAGGGACCCCCTGCACCGGGGGCACATCCAGATCGACTCGCGAGAGCGGACCTCCCAGCTGGGTCAGATTCTTGATGACGAACCGCGCTCGTACCCGCGTCAGCATGATGAGGATGCAAGCCACCAGATCGCCCTCGTCCACGGAAAAGTCGGGGAAGGGAACGGGCGCAAAATGCTGCCCGCGTATCCACCACTGGTACCACGCCTCGAACTTCTTCGTCTGCGCGCCCCCCGCGACGAGCACGCTCTGCGTGGTGCCGAGCTGGGGGAGCGACCGGGAGTGACGCCGGAGCCCGTCGAGCCCGACCCAGGTCGAGCAGCGGTAGTCACCATCCGGCTGGCCGGTGGGGCGCTTCGGGACGGGAACCCTCCACAGGCCGGAAACCATGGTGAAGGGGCCGCGGCCATTCGCGGCGATGGAGGCTCCCGACCAGTTGCTGCTCGTCTGCAGGCGGGTTGTCTCCTGATGGCCCATGACGACACTTTTCTTCTGCTTCTTGTTCCCATAGCCGGTGATCCGGTAGTCCACCGTCTCGATGGTAGGGAACACGGCCCGAAGGATGGTGAGCGGCGGGGAGAGGACCCTTCGCCAGAGCGAATAGGCGTCGCGATGAATGTCCGGATCAGGCCGGGGCGGCAGGCCGTATGTGTCGAGCTCTTTCGCCGTGGCCGCGAGCGGGTCGAACCCCTCGGGCGGCTGGGGGCTGAAGTGGAGGCGGGGTCGCAGAGCCGCCTCCATCCGCTCGATCAGCCTCTGCTCCCGCGGGTCGGGCCTCCTCGGTTGCTCGCTCATTTCCACTCGCCCTGTGCCTTGCCGAGGGCGACCGTGAAGCGCGGCACCGTGGCGAGGAACGGCATGATGTCCGTCGCGAGCTGTCTCCCCGCTGCCGAATCGCTCTCGTAGTGAAGTCCGGCGATCTCGCGATTCCGCGCGATCCGTCCCGCGAGGACGTCGAGATCGAATGACAGCACCGCCTTGGTCGCGGCGGCGGCGGCGACGGCTGCGGCGGATGCGGTCGGTTGCAAGGGTGGGGGCAGAACGAGCTTGGCGCAATCCGCGATGAGATGGGCCTGCGTTGCGTGCCCGCTGGGATAGGACGCGTGGCCCGGCACCTGGATCGGTGGCAAGAGCGCCGGACAGATCTGTGACGGCCGCGGCCGGTTATGCTGCCCCTTGAAGTGCATCGCGACAAACAGCGCGACGAGGTTGGCGATTTGCAGAATCCCGTGGGTGGCGGGATAGGAAGTGGGGGTGATTCCTAGCAGGGCCATGAAATAGCTCAGGAACTCCTCGTTCTGCTCCACGATCTCGCCAAGGGCGTCGGGCCGCTCGTTCAGCGCGGCGGTGATTAACTTGTCGATCTCGCCGGCGGTGGCCCCGGCGACCGGAGCGGGCACGATGATGGTCGACCACGTGGTCGTCGTGGCAAATTCCGCCAGCGCGAGCCAGGCGTACCACTCCGCGCCCCAGTTGCGCTCGGGAAAGGCGGTGACGCTCGTGCGCTGGGCTGCCACCCCGGGCTCGGTGACGAACGGCAAGTCGACCCGGTCGGCGAACCACCACGCGCTGGCCACATTCCCCGCATTGCCGGCGTTGCCCGCATTGCCCGCGTTACCGGCGTTGCCCGCGTTGCCCGCATTCCCCGCGTTGCCTGCCATGGGTTGGCCTCCCCCTTGCGTGGTCCGTTGTGATCCGGCGGCGCGCTACCCGTCCCTCATTCCGGCAGGCCCGCGGCTCGCAGCCTGTCGACGAGGATGTCGAGAGTGGCTCCGTGGAGCGGCGTGCGAGCGGCGAAGGCCCGCAATCCGAATGTGGGCTCGACCGACAAGAGCTGGCGCGCCATCTCGCGGGCCTCGTCGACCTTGCCGACGGCGACCAGGCTCGCCGCCAGGACGCGCAGATTGGACGTGAGCTGGCGGTTGTGCTGGGCGGACTTCCGCCCCCAGGCGATCGCCTCGTCGTAGTTGCCGTTGATGTAGTGGGCCTGGGACAGGATGTGCTCGTGCATGAAGACGTGGGAATCGAGCGGCGACAGGCGCAGGCCGTGCTCGGCGCGCAGCACGGCCGTCGCGCCCTCGCCCAGATAGCCGTAGGTGGCGCTGCTCATCGTCCAGGCCATCGCGCAGCTCGGGCCCGCGGCGAGGGCGCGGTCGAGGTATTCGAGCGCGGTGTCGTAGTCCTTCCGGATGAAGGACTGCATGTGTCCGTAGATCGCCAGGGCGAGGGCATCCCCGGGGTCGCGCTCGATCGCCGCCGCGGCGGTTCGCGCGGCCTCGGCATTGTCGCCGGCCTGGTCGGGCGACCAGCCCTGCCCGATGCGGAACATGTGCCAGTACGCGGCATAGGAATAGGCCGGCGCGTAG
>Ga0137403_10005653_pt1 | contig 14466 bp, 12 predicted proteins | sample CZOMad2_1_16fung_FD_122057 | JGI IMG/M metagenome (GOLD analysis project Ga0137403, IMG submission 122057) | Vadose zone soil fungal communities from Angelo Coast Range Reserve, California, USA - CZOMad2_1_16fungal (Hybrid Assembly) | ecosystem: Environmental > Terrestrial > Soil > Vadose zone... | reverse complement strand
TGTCGCGGCGCTGCCGCCCTCGCATCCGCTGACGCTAAAGGAGCGGTTGCGCACGTCCGACCTTGCCAGTGCCGCGAACGCGATTGCTAAGCTTGAACAAGATCGAGTCTTCAACGCGTGCTTCTGCGACGAGCCGGTTCGCCAAGCACTCGGCTGTAGCCGTCTTGCCCGTACCGACGTCACCGTGGAAAATAACCAACGGGTATTGCTCGGCCACGAGGTCGCAAAGCAACAACTTGCCGCCATGATGCTTCCGGTTCCAAGCGGCGAGCTCGCCTAAATTCAGTAAAAGACGCAGCTGATTGTGCACGCGTTTATAGCGCGCATCAAAGCCCAGCAGGGTCTTCGCTTTCGCGGTTAGCGCAGCATCCCCGCTTGAACAGGTGTCGCTCGACTCTGTACATGAAAAGAATGTCCGACACGGACACATCTCAACGCTGCACATTTGGCCGGCGCGGCGACCGCTGGCAGCTTGCCGGGCGGCCCTTATCGCTACGTTGCTACCTGATCCCGATAACGCGGAAGAGCGCAAGGCAATCTATAATCGTCTCGCCGGCGACGTAATCGAAACGACCGAGCAAAAAAAAGTCGGTGGACGCACCTTCGAGAAGACAAAACGAGCCACTCGGGGCGGCATCCTGCACTGGGGACGCGAGTCGAGCCCAGATGTCGAATGGTTTCGCAAGAAAATCCATGAAGCTTTCGGCCGCGCACCAAAAGTACTGGATCCATTTGCAGGCGGTGGGGCTATTCCTCTCGAAGCCATGCGGCTCGGTTGTGATGTAACTGCAATCGATATCAATCCAGTAGCCTGGTTTCTCTTAAAATGCACCCTGGAATTTCCTCGGAAGCTCGCTGGGCGGATGAGGCCACTCCCGGAATTTGTTTTGAGGGATCGCGAATTCATGGAGGCATTTCTTAAGGCCAAAGGGTTCAAGAATGCGGCACTTAGGCGACAACTCTCAAGCTTTGGCTTTGCAGACGATGGTCAAGAGGCTGAGCCAGCGCTGATCGAACATGGTCTTCCTCTCGAGGCTGACTTTGCCTGGCACGTGCGTGCTTGGGGCAACTGGGTTTTTGATCAGGCTAAACGCCAACTTGCTAAACACTATCCTAATTATGCCGAGTACGAAGCACCCAAGGCAGGTGGCAAACCTTATGAGGCACAGGCACGGCAGCTTCTTGTGCCGGACTCTAATGGCAACGTGGATGTTGATCCGCTGAATGCCAAACTTGACGCCTTCTATCTCAAAGATCCGCGGAACCCGCGTTGGGTTACAAAACCAACAGTTGGCTATATTTGGGCCCGCACTGTTCAGTGCAAAGGCTGCCGTGCAACAGTTCCGCTGCTGAAAACTCGTTGGCTGTCGAAGAAGGACAGTAAACGCGTCCTCATCACAATCACGCCAAACGCTGACAAAACTGACGTCGTCTTCGGCATTGAGAAAAATGCACCTCAGGTCGGCGGCAACGCCGCCCAACGTCGGGAGCACGACAAACGTCGCGGCGCGGGCACAATGACTCGTTCTGGCGCACAGTGTTCCTGCTGTCCGACAATCATGACAACCGAAGATATTCGGCTGGAAGCGGCGGTCGACCGTCTTGGTACGAAATTGATGGCTGTAGTGGTCGATGGTGTCGGTGGCAAAGAGTATAGGCTGCCAACCGATCATGAACTAGATGTCGCCAATATTTCAAATGACGAGTTAGTCGGCGTTTATTCAAACATTCCATTTGGGCTTCCTGCGGAGACCATTTCGCGTGAGAGGCCATCACCCAATACCCGCGGAGCATCCGGTCTCCCGCGCTATCAACTCGACCAATGGCTAAAGCTTTTTACTCCGCGCCAACTGCTAGCGATGGGGACATTAAGCGCCGAAATTAGAGCCGTGCCTCAGTTTGCAAAGAAGCTCGGCTACTCAAATGATGAGATCATTGCACTTGTCAGTTATTTGGCGGCAGCATTGGACCGACTTGCTGACGCAGGCTCTTCACTAACACATTGGCAGAACGGCGGAGAGTTCATCGTAAATACGTTCCAGCGCTTTGTTTTGCCGATGAATTGGGATTTCGCAGAAACAAATCCGCTTTCGGATACTACGGGCAACTTTCGAGGTGGTATCGAATGGGTAACGCGAGTGATCGATCATGTGCTTGTGGCATCCGACAAATCTGGAAATGCCTCGGTAATTCTTGGGTCTGCACTGAATACGGACGTCGGCGAGTTCGATGCAATTGTGACTGATCCGCCGTATTACGATGCTATTCCATATTCAGATCTAATGGATTTCTTTCATGTTTGGCTCCGCCGAACACTTCACGATCTTGACGACGAGTTTAACCTCGCATTTTCTGAGCCGTTAGGTCCAAAGTGGAAGCGTGAGTCAAATGACGGCGAGTTGATTGATCAACCTAGTCGGTTTGATAACGATGTGGCAGCATCGAAGAAAAGCTATGAAGATGGAATGGCTGCTGTATTCGCGAAGTGCTACCATGCTCTTCGTCCCCATGGACGGCTTGTCCTTGTCTTTGCAAACAAGAATCCTAACGCGTGGGAAACCCTTGTTTCAGCACTTATCCGGGCAGGCTTTCTAGTCGACGGCTCCTGGCCAATTCAAACTGAGCGCGGCGCCAGGACAAACGCTATCACAACGGCATCTCTTGCGTCATCCGTCTGGCTGGTTTGCAAGAAGCGGCCGCCCGCGAAACCAGGCTGGGATAACGTTGTACTTAGTGAGATGCGCGAGCGCATCCACACGCAACTGCGGAGCTTTTGGGATGCTGGTATTCGTGGCCCCGACTTTGTTTGGGCCGCAACCGGACCTGCATTGGAAGCCTTTTCGAAATACCCTGTGGTAAAGAAGGCCGACGAGCCAAACGCACAGATGACAGTGTCTGAGTTCCTGCGGGCGGTTCGGCGATTGGTGGTCGATTTCGTAGTGGGTCGTGTCCTGACTCATGGTGAGCGCGACAGAGATGGCCGCTTCACTCGACGATGTAACGACCTACTATCTACTCCATCGTCACGATTTTGGCCTCGACGATGCTCCAATTGGAGCCTGCATCCTCTACGCTCTGTCATGCAATCTGTCGGACAGTGAGCTGGCTGATCGTTTTGATATATTTTCGCGCAGCGGCGGCACATTGTTCGATGATTTAGAAGAACCTGGAGACAGCGAAGTTGAGGAAGATACGGAATTGCCTGACGACGATAGCGGTTCAGGCGGGAAGGGCAACAAAGTACGTCTTAAAGCGTGGAACCAACGTAAAGGCAAAACGCTTGGCTACGAGGCTCCCGGTGGTCGTCCGGTGCCGTTGATCGACCAGATGCATCGTCTGATGCAATTGTGGCGCGGCGGGGACGAAGCGAAAGTTGATGATTATCTCGACACAAGAGGCCTGAAGCGGAACACGCTGTTCGCGCAGCTGCTGCAGGCGTTGATCGAACTGGCACCGGCAGCCTCGGATGAGCGATCCGTCCTAGAGTCACTTTCAAACCACATCGCGTCACGCGGCGGCATCTCTGCGCCGCGACAGATGGGGTTGGAAGTGTGAGACCCATACGCACCAACGTTACATTTTCCGATAAGATTAAGGAAGAAAGATATGGCACCGAAGCTCCCCTGGACGCCTTGGCATGGCGTGGTGACACTCCGTGAGGACGTACGAACGGGCACGCTCTCGCTAGCAGATTTTGCTGCTGACCTGCATGACGTGACGATGCAGAAGGGCGCGCGGCCAGTTTACGAGGATCCGGCCCAGTTTTTCGCGCTGACCTATCCAACATTTTCGCTACGGGAACTAGCGAAAGATGTCACCCTTCGACTCGCCGGAAAAAATACCAAAGCGATCCGTCAACTTGAGTTAACTTATGGCGGCGGCAAGACGCATACATTGATAACACTTCGTCATCTGGTTCATGACCCGGCGTCTCTTCCCGCCCTTCCGGCGGTAAATCAATTCAAATCCCACATCGGTATTCCATTGCCGGCCACCACAGTGGTTGCATTGAGCTTCGATAAACTCGACGTCGAGAAGGGCATGGAGGTGCGGGGCCCCGGCGGTGAGTTCCGATGGCTGAGACATCCGTGGAGTGTGCTTGCTTTCCAGATTGCTGGCGCGGATGGACTGCGCGCTCTTCATGCTGATGGCAAGGACGAGGAACGCGAAACCCCACCTGCGGAGCCGTTGCTCGTGGAACTGCTTTCACGTCCCCAGGCCGCGGGGCGTTCCACCCTTGTGCTGATCGACGAAGTCCTCATGTTCGCCCGCGAAAAAGTTGCACTCGCCGAGGTCTGGCGGGATCGATTAATCGACTTCTTTCAATATCTGTGTCAGGCGGTTACCAAAGTCGATCGATGCGCGATGGTGGTGTCACTGCTCGCTTCGGATCCTGAGAAGAGCGATCAGTTTGGCAAGGCGTTGATTGCGCAAATCTTTGAAATCTTCAATCGACAACGTGAGGAAGGTGTTCAACCAGTTCAAAAGGACGACGTTGCCGAAGTGTTACGCCGGCGGTTTTTTGAAACGGCGTCAATCATTGATACGGAGGCCTTTCGTCCGCACGTTACGACGGCTGTTGCTAACATCTCCGATCTTGATGAAACCGTTCGGAAGGACCGCAAAAACGTAGAGGAAAGATTTCTCCGCAGTTATCCCTTCCATCCCGATCTAACTGATATTTTCTACACGCGTTGGACACAACTCGATCGCTTCCAGCGAACCCGCGGCATTCTGCGGACCTTCGCGCTCGCACTACGTGACGCCGAGAAATGGGATGCCTCGCCTTTGGTAGGCCCAAATGTGTTTTTGCCTGCGCCAGATCGGAGTGGCATCGCTGAGGCAGCGCGGGAGTTGACAGGCATTGCCACGCGCGAGGTCACAGAAGGCCATGGCAATGATTGGTCAAGCGTTCTTGAAGGCGAACTTTCTAAGGCTAAGACAATTCAATCAGAGCAACCCGGATTGAAGTTTCGGGAGATTGAGCAAGCCGTCTGCGCGGTGTTCCTAAGCTCGCAACCGGTCGGCCAAAAGGCGCGTACAGCAGATCTAACGGTTCTTGTAAGCGCAACGCGGCCCGACCGCATTGAGCTTGAAAAAGGACTGCGCCGATGGACTGAACTTTCCTGGTTTCTCGACGAAGCCGAGTTTGCCAATGACGTCTCAGACGGCGGCCAGACCAAGGCCCTGCCCAAGGCATGGCGGCTTGGCAATCGGCCGAACCTCAAGCAAATGCATCACAATGCCTGCACAAATCGTGTAACTGCGGAGGCAGTGGATCTCAAGCTGTTGGCCGATGTTCAACAGACGAAAAGTTTGGCATCTGGGGCCGGAGCCGCTGGCGCTCGGGTGCACACGTTGCCGGAACGGCCGCGCGACATCGAGAACGACGGTGAGTTTCATTTCGCGGTGTTAGGTCCAAAGTGTGCTTCCGAGTCTGGCAAACCAAGCGCAGAGGCGCGCAGATTCATTGATGAGACAACTGGCGCTGACCGTCCCCGTACTTATCGCAATGCAGTAGTTCTCGTTGCTCCATCGCGTGACGGGCTCGACGCGTTACGCACGTCTATTCGCGAGTATCTCGGCTGGGAGGAGGTCAGGACCCAAGTTAAGGATCAGCCCCAGGATCCCATTCGTGAGGAGATGCTTGCAACGTGGACGGAACAGGCACGCAGGCGCGTTCCCGACGCCATACGTCAAGCTTGGTCAATCGTTATCGCGGTGAACGATCAGAACGATATTCATGCGTTCAAGATCACAGTCGGAGCTGACCCACTGTTCTCGACCGTTAAGGCTGACAAACGATCTCGAATTCAGGATTCGAAGATTAGCGCAGAGGCGATGTTGCCGGGAGGTCCCTATGATCTTTGGCGCAAGGGAGAGCCGTCGCGGCGAGTGAAGGACCTCGTCAGCGCTTTTGCCGAGAACCCAAAACTACCGAAGATGTTGCGGCAGAAAGAGATTCTCGACACCGTGGATCAGGGGGTGCGCGATGGCATTTTCGTTGCGTCGCTGCCACGACCTGACAAATCGGTGAAAACGTTCTGGCGTACGTCAATTGACGATGTCTCGCGGGGCGAACCGGCGCTCGAAGTGTTTCTTCCCGAAAAAGTGACATTGTCGGATCTGAATCCGAATTTGCTAGCGCCCGGTATTCTTCCGGGACTGTGGACCGGTGATGCAATCACTGTGGGAAACACGATCAGCTTCTTTGCGACCACTCATAACGTTATGGTGAAACGGGATGGCTACGAAGAGCCGGTTGTAATACCCGCGTGCCCAGCGGCTGCCGTTGAAGCCGCAGTTTCTGATGCGGTGCGCCAAGGCGTTCTTTGGCTGCTGAATGGGCCAGCGAGCTTTCAGAGTGAGCCCGTGCCTGTCGGTGTGCTCACCGCGAGCGCGCAGCTTCACGCGCCGTTGCCCCCGATTGCTGTTGACCAACTCATGCAGGATTCGGTGCCGGAGGCATGGAAGGATGGACAAACAAACGCCCTTGCGCTTTCGGTAGCGTTCTCCACCAAAATCAGTCAGCCAGTCCCGTGGACTGTGCTGCGCCATGCCATCGATGATGCAATTAAAGCCCGATGGATCGAGCTGGCGCCGGAAAGCGGCCCGTGGCCGTGCGAGATGGCAGCGGCTTCAACGGTTACGCTGAAACAGCCGGCCGCGACCGGTGGCGCGGTTGGGCCAGGTGCAGGAGGTAGCGTCTCGAAACCCAAGGGTGTCTACAGGTCTTCAGCCGCACTTGAACCGGCGACATTGCAAGATTTAGTGGATGTGCTGCCTGACATCGTCAACGCCGCAGCGGGTATTTCGCTTCGCTTCCAACTCGAAATCTCTCTTGGTAAGGGTGAAAGCCTCAATTCATCCAAGGTGGAAGAGATCAATACGCTGTTGGGATCGGTGAGCCCCGAGCTGCGCGTGAAAGGTTGAGGTTATTTGCCCCCCCCGATCGGACCGTCGAAGTTGGTATTGAGATGACGTTCGGGAAGGGGCGCGCCTTCCTTCGAGCCGGCCCAAACTCCAAAATACTAGCGAGCGAAAGCGCGCTCGGTTCTCAGCACTTTCCATAACATTCGAACCCCGAACATCAGCCAAGCAGGCGGTGATGCTCCGTCCAAGGCAACGGAAGAAGTTTTGGGATTTGTGCCAGCGAGAGGGCCGCCGGCTGGCTGCCTGCCAAAATCACCGATGCAACATTCGGCGAAAGGAATGCCAGCCGAAGGGCCTGGCGAATGACCTTTGGATGCAGGCGATTTGCCTCGGCGAGCATCTCGACCGACTCATAAGTTCCATCTCGAAGCGATTGCGCCCATGCATGGGCACGAACAACTGACTGGACCAGGCCATTGTTATGAGCACCATCCGGTGCATCTTCGCTTTCCACTGCGGCCGCTGAATCCTTCGCTGTCGTCGACCATGCAATTCTTATCTCCGCGGGAGTTCCGTCGATGTCGGCGGTACCACTAGAACCAGCGGCGGTTATCAGCAGTTGACTGCGGGAAACGACGACGCGCTCAAGCATTCTAAGGGGGTCATTGCCGGATTCTTCCCCTCGATACGATTTGAGGGCGGCAAGAACTGCGCTCTCAATCTCTGCCGCAGGAACACGTCCCACCGATCCGGCCTCAGTCTTCCTCCCGCGCAGCAATGCAGAGCTGACGTAAAACCGGTAACGCACCCTGTTTTTGGTCGAGAAGCTTGGGCTCATGCGATTACCGCGGTCGTCGTAGAGTTTACCTATCAACAGTGCATCGCCTGCGGTGCGGTGGGCTTTGCGATCGGCGGATTTAGAGGCAAGCAGTTGCTGGACGCGGTCGAATGTCTTGCGGTCGACGATGGCCGTGTGTTCGCCCGGAAACCATTTTTCCTTGTGGCCGGTCTCGCCAATGTAGAGCCGGTTCTTCAGGAAATGGGCGAGGGGACCGTAGGTAAAGGGAATCCCGCCGTTCCATTTTTCGACTTTGGTGTCGCGGCGCTTGGTGACGATGCCTTTGTTGTCGAGATCCTCCACCAGTTTCCCGAAACTCTGCAAATCCAGATATCGTTCGAAGATGTACCGGACGGTTTCGGCCTCGGTCTTGTTGATGACCAGCTTCTTGTCCTTGGTGTCGTAACCGAGGGGAACGGTGCCACCGGTCCATTTGCCCTTGCGTCTTGAGGCCGCGACCTTGTCGCGGACCCGCTCGGAGGACAGCTCGCGCTCGAACTGAGCAAAGGATAGCAGGACATTCAGGGTCAATCGACCCATCGATGTCGTGGTGTTGAACTGCTGGGTGACCGCGACGAACGAGATCGACTTGGCATCGAAGGCCTCGACCAGCTTGGCGAAGTCCGCCAGCGATCGGGTCAGTCGGTCGATCTTGTAAACGACGATGACGTCGATCCGGCCTCCGTCGATGTCCTTCAACAGCTGCTGAAGGGCAGGGCGGTCGAGGTTGCCGCCGGAATAGGCGGGGTCGTCATAATGCTGGGGCAGGGCCCGCCAACCCTGCGAGGCCTGACTCTTTATATAGGACTCGCAGGCATCGCGCTGGGCATCGAGCGAGTTGAACTCCAGTTCCAGGCCATGCTCGGTAGATTTGCGGGTGTAGATGGCGCAGCGGACCGGCTTAATCGCGTTAGTGGCCATGAGAGCTATCTTTCGCATCGGGTTTGCCTGTGCCTGCGGCGTTCCGCTTCCGATAGGCGTTTCCGCCACTCGGTCGACTCGAGACCGATGTGGCATCGGCTTCTCGCTTGGCGCTATCGGACCGATCAGGAGCCGCAGGCTCTTCGCTCTCTTTTGTCTTGGTCCGTAGACCAAAGAACCGCGGTCCGTTCCATTTGGTGCCGGTAATCAGGGCCGCGATTTCAGAGAGATTGCTGTAGGTATCCCCATCATAGACGAACCCGTCCTCCAGCACCGTGACGCGGTGGCTCTTGCTCTTCCATTCTCGGACAAGGACCGAGCCTGGCTTAATCCGGCGCGGCAGCACTATCTTTCCGCCCGGCTTCGCAGCATATGCCTTCATCATCTGGTCAAGCAGGCGCTGCGTGGGACGGGAGAGACCGCCATAGGCCTTCTCCTGAATTCGATGGGCGATGCTGCGCCGGAGCAGATCCGGACCGAACGCTTTTGGCGGTTCAGTCCGAAACACTTCCCGGTATCTGACACGTAACTTGGCAATCGGCATCGTCACCAGCCGATCCAACTCGTCCTCGACGGCCGGATCGGCAGGTTGAGCAGGCGCTGTCTGTTGCATGACCATCATCGCGCCGTGCCGGGTTTGGCGATCCGATAGATCCGTTGACCGTCTACCTTCTCGGAGACGAGATTGAGGTCGAGCTTCTTCTTGACCACTCCTGCGAAGAAGCCGCGAACGGAATGTTGCTGCCAGCCGGTGGCCTTCATGATCGCGGCGATTGTGGTGCCCTTCGGTTCGTACAGCATCTTCAGCACCGCCGACTGCTTGGATGACGAAGACGCAGGTGATTTCGCTGATGCCGCTTTTGTAGCGGCGGCATTAGTCGCAGCAGTGGGCTTCGACCGAGCCGGGACGCTGCTCTTGGCGGGGCGTTTTACCCTGCGAGACGATTTGCGTGCGGTCGTTGCGGATTTTGATTTCGATTTGCTCGTGGCCATCTGGTTCTCCTTGGGGTCAACGACAGCATCATGTGCCGCCACTGACACGACCCCGCCGATAAGGGGCGGGGCGAGAGGAGGGCCGAAGCCGGTCGCTATTGGCGAGACAGGCGGTTCAACAACGATGCGGCGTCTTGCAGGCGACCGACTTCATAAATCAGTTGTTCGATATCCATCGAAACAGTGACGCCTTCGACGACGCTCCCCGCTAGTGCGCAAGCCTCGGCGGCCTTCGCGATCCGCGCGGCTGCGTTCAGTTTGGAGTGAATTTCAGTCAGAACGCTTCTGATTGCTGGCTCGATCGTGGCGCGGTCCATGGTGGCCTCCCGGTAAGGCCACCACACACGCTCCGCGCGGTCCGGAAGTCGAGCAGATCCTGAGCAATCTTATGGCGTTGTTCGCCGCCCCCCGAGCATCTTGTGATCGGGGGATCCCACGAGGGGCGGCAGGGCGCGACGTCGCCGCAAAATACGCTCCAAAAAAAAGCCCGCGATCCCGGGGGGCGCTTAGTGCGCTAGAAACTTGAAGCCGACGATCAAAGCCACCATGCCTGCAAAAATTAGGAAAGCCGATACGGATTTCCGCTCGCCTAGCCAGCCCACAGCGCGCGCGGTCGACGGAGCTGGCCGGGGTTTCGCCGGCCTCTGAAACCGCACGACTTTGCCCTCTGTCGCTGGTTTGCGAGCTTGCGGTTCCGGTGGCGCGCCCACGCCTCCCATCTCGCTGTAATAAGCGCTGTAGACCTCGCGAACGGCCAGCACCGTGGACTCAGCTTCGCTCATCATCTCGAGTCGGGCTCGATAGTCGGTCAAAAACTTCTGTGCGTTTAGTGGAAGGTCATCGAAACTGCCGAGCTTAGCCATCATAAGCCAGGTCGCAAAATCTGTCTCGGCCTTTGTACGAGCTTTCTTGGCAATACTGGAGCTGGAGGCCATGGTCGTCCGGTTGTTCGTCCGCGCAAAGTCGCCGACGTTCATGGCGATCGTTGGACGGTTCGCTTGGGTTTCTAAAATTGACGTCAAATGTCTCGGTTCGTCCCTGACCTTGTGCGTGGGGATTTGCCCTTGGCTCCACTCAAAAGGGTCGCTATCAATTTAAGGGGGTCGGCTCCAAGGGCACGGGCAATTGCGATGAATTCCACAACATCGATCCGGCGTTCGCCACCCTCGTATTTGGCGACAAAAGACTGCGGCTTCTTCAGGCGAAGGGCGAGGGCGTGTTGGGTCAGCCCGGCGGCTTTGCGCGCCCCGATCATGAGCTTGCAAAAGGCGGCCTGGTCGGACGAGTGGACGGATTTGCCGATACCGCGGGTGCCAGATGTCATCAGCCCGGTAAGCTGATCCCATCATCGGATTATCCCAAAAAAGGATAATATTAACCGTGATACCGGATGATGCCGGCCTAGCGGTTTTCGGACTGGACTTCGCGGTCAAGGGAAGCGCATTGGCGGCAACCGTCTGCTGGATGAAGTCGCGCATGGATCAATATTCCCTAACACCCCAGGCAAACGAGGCCAAAATCGAGGCCTCGCCCCACTCCGCCGACTCCAGTCTGCGCGAACAGGCGCTCGGCCACCTCTTTCTTGGTCAACTTCTCGCCTTCATGTGGCGGAACGCCGCGCGTGATATCGAGGTGCTCAAGAGCGAGGTCGATCGGGGCGGATATGATGTGGTGCTTGAGGCCAACGGCATCATCCGCCATGTCCAGCTGAAATCGAGCTTCCGAGGTTCCAAAGTCCGCGAAGTCGACGTCAGCACCAAACTGCTGCGCAAGCCCGGCGGGTGCATCCTATGGCTCGAATTCGATCGCGAGAGTCTTGCGATCGAGCGGTTTTATTGGTTCGGCGGCGAGGCGGGGACCGCGCTGCCGGATCTCGGCCACCGGGTTTCCCGCCATTCCAAGGGCAACAGCGACGGTGAAAAGAACGAGCGCCCGATCCATCGCGTCCTGACCAGGGGGCGGTTCGAGGCGCTCGCAGATATCAGCGAAGTGGTCGAGAAGTTGTTTGGCTAAGCCAGTCATTCCCCAACTTTCCGACCGAATTGAGCGAGGAATTCTTCCATGTTCTTGGACTTAATCGGGAACAGTGCTGGCCTTCCGACCTGCTTAACGTCAGTGCGATCGATCAATTCTCCAGATTCTTCAGCAAGGCGAATGATATTGCCCATCGCTATCTGGTCCTTCTGCAAAGCGGCTTTGTAGTTCTGTAGAATGATCGCATCTGCCATCGTCATGGTGCGGGACTTGTCACCCTCTCTGACCTTTATTCGCTTCATTGCCATCCGCTTGAATACCGAGAGAAGGTTCTCATCGCCGCTCGGTCTGCCCTTTGGGTTACCGCTGCGGCCCTTTCGAAACCGAGTTGCCTTTGGCTGCTTCCCGTATCCCACGTCTGAAGACGTGTCGGACGATCCAGATTTTTTCTTCATGAAGTTTCCTTTCTTCAGGTCCACTGATCTCGGGGTAGACCGAAATTGCGCTTGAATGTTTCGTGTTCTTCTGGAGTCATCGGCTTAGATTCGTAATAAACATTCTTGACCTGCGACGACGGTTCGATTCGCTTAAGCTCTGAAAGAGCCAAAAACTTTACAAATCTGCCAAATGCTTTTTGGTTACCAGCTAAAGCGTCGTTGAGCATGCGAATTACGATTGCTTCTCGCTTTGAAATGACTTCGCCATTCTTGCCCATCTGGTCGCCATCAAGCATGTCCTTGATGCTGATACCGATCAGCGCTTTCGGCCGCCCGCCTGGATTACCTGACTTGCCCTTGGGAAATTGAGAATGCTTGGGAGGCTTCTTGTAACCGACGTCATATTGGTCGTCGGAAGATTGAGGTCGAGAAGGCGGATCAGCGTGCCGATCGTTGGGTGAGGTCATGTTGGCTCCAGCTTGGGTTGGAGCTTGCAGCTATCAATATAGCTTGCGTCGAATCACTCATCGAAATTCGCCTCAATAATTATGAGCGGAGATGGGGTGCGGAATTGATTGAACAGCGTTGGTCGTCCGCGCACGCCAGAGTGTTGGTCATGCGCGGATCGCTGTCGAAAAGGCTCCTAGGCCGCAAGGTTGCCGAGCCGAGCCTCGGACACTTCGTCAAAAGTCTCACCCAGCGGAGCGAGGACTGCGATCTTACCTGTGTACTGTTCCCAGCGTCGGATCGCGACATCGACATACTTTGGGTCAAGCTCAATTGCCCGTGCTCGGCGGCCGGTCTTTTCGGCAGCGATCAAGATCGTTCCACTGCCACAAAAGGGATCGAGAACGAGACTCCCTCGCTTGGAGCAATCCTTGATGGCATCTGCGACCATCGCGACGGGCTTCACGGTCGGATGCATGGCCAATTCATCCAGGCGTCCGGCACGCATCGTGTTCACGCCATCGTAATCCCACACATTGGTGCGGTGTCGGCCATATTGGCCCAGTTCGAAGGTGTTTAAATGCGGAGCAGAGCCGTTCTTCCACACAAACACAATCTCGTGCTTCGAACGGTAAAACGTGCCCATCCCAGCGTTAGTCTTGTTCCAGATGCAGACGTTCTTCAGTTCCGAGTAGTTGGCATCTCCCGCGGCAAGCATTTCTCGCATGTGGCGCCAATCCATGCAGATCTGGTGGATCGAACCATCGGTCGAATAGCTGCACAGTAGGGCATATACACTTGAAAGAAAGGTCGTGAACTGGCCTTCGCTCATCTCGCCGGAGGCCATGGCGAATTCACGGTGTTTCACGCGACCTAACCCTGAGACGTTGCCATCAATCTTCACGTTATAGGGTGGATCCGTAAATACGAACTCGGCCTTGTCGTCATCCATCAGCAGCTTGTAGGTCGCTGCATCCGTGGAATCCCCGCAGACCAGGATGTGCTTTCCGAGCATCCAGACATCACCCAAGCGGCTGACCGGAGGCCCGCTCGTCTCCTCGGGCACCTGGTTTTCCGGCTGCTCGCTTTCATCCCCGATACCCTCGAAGATGATGTCGACCTCGGCGGGCTCGAAACCCGTCAAGAGCACATCGAACCCCAAATCGACAAGGCCCTGCAGCTCGATTGCGAGGAACCCGTTATCCCAGCCGGCCTTCTCCGCAAGACGGTTGTCCGCAAGGATATAGGCCTTCTTCTCAATCTCACTGAGATGAGACAAACGAACGGTCGGGACCGTCTTCATATTCAGCAGCTTTGCTGCTTCGACCCGACCATGGCCGGCGATAATCTGGTCATCGTCGTCGACGAGAACCGGGTTGTTGAAGCCAAAACGCTCGATACTTCGCGCGATTTGCTTGATCTGCTTAGGCGAGTGGGTCCGGGCATTGCCCGGATAGGGTCGCAAAGAGTGGGTAGGCCGGTTTTCGAAGTTCATATCGGTTCTCCGTTGTTGTGGAAGAACCTTGGTAGAAGCATCGTCCGGCGACCTCTTTCATGAAGAAGGTGGATGTTAATTTGTGACCAAGATGGCAATCACCGTGACGTAACAAAAACCGGTTCGTCGGTGGGATGCGCATTTGGCTCGTCATCCGGAAACTCCCGCTCTTCGATCTTGCCCTGTCGTTCGCTGAACGCATTTGCAAGCGATCTGCGGGAGACGGTTCGCAGATCACATTCGTCCTTCAGACTCTTCAATACATAATCGAGAGCGCGGTCGCTTGGCGTGCGCGGCTCATTCTGAGGACTTGAGGCGCTCTCTGTGATACGTCGCTTTAAGACCAGCTTTTTCCGTCGCTTGGCAAGGTATTCAAATATTGGTAGGACGCGACGGTAAAGATTGTCTGCCGGTCCGAAGCGAAAGTCCTTTTCCGCGTCAGACTGGAGCTTTGGCCCTTTGGCACCTTTGATCTCGCCGCGAAAATG
>Ga0137403_10005652_pt1 | contig 14466 bp, 16 predicted proteins | sample CZOMad2_1_16fung_FD_122057 | JGI IMG/M metagenome (GOLD analysis project Ga0137403, IMG submission 122057) | Vadose zone soil fungal communities from Angelo Coast Range Reserve, California, USA - CZOMad2_1_16fungal (Hybrid Assembly) | ecosystem: Environmental > Terrestrial > Soil > Vadose zone... | reverse complement strand
CGCGGGCAAGATGATCGGAAATACCCTGATCACGATTCAAACCGGACCCGCTGGCCGCAAAGTCCAAACGATCTATTTCACGATCGCGAGCGATATCAAAAAAGAGTACTACCTCGCCATCCTGCTAGATCGGGCCACCTCAAAGCCCGTCATCGTCGCTTCCACCGAGGGCGGCGTCGAAATCGAGAAAGTTGCCCACGATACTCCCGAGAAGCTATTCAAGATATTCATCGATCCCGCCTACGGATTGGCCGACTTCCAGGTTCGTGAGCTTACGTTCAAACTGGGGCTCAATCCCGCCGAGTCGAAGAACGCGGCAAAGCTGATCAAGAATCTCTATACGATGTATTGGGAAACCGACGCCGCGATGGTCGAGATCAACCCTCTCATCACGACCGCGAAGGACGAGGTCCTCGCACTCGACGCCAAGGTTTCCTTCGACGACAACGCTCTTTTCCGTCACCCGGAAATCATCGCCCTCCGTGATTTGAACGAAGAGGACTCCAAAGAAATCGAGGCGTCAAAATACGGCCTTTCGTACATCGCGCTCGATGGAAACATTGCGTGCCTCGTGAACGGCGCAGGTCTCGCGATGAGCACGATGGACATCATCAAGCACTACGGCGGCAGCCCGGCCAACTTCCTCGACGTGGGCGGCGGCGCGACCGCGGAGAAGGTGACGGCCGCGTTCAAGATCCTGCAGGGTCGACAGCTTGTGGGCCGGAGCCTGTGCCTCCATCACGGTTCCAAAGCGACGGATGGTGGCTACCGCCTCGGTGAGTGGCATACCGCCCAGGGTTTTCACAGGCAGTGGTCCGCGGTCTTCGAGAGCTATCCCCAACCTGGCGGCTAAGCGGGCGGTCTCTTGCAAGAGCTGTGCGACAAGAGCCGCCGTGTCAGGGTGTGTGAGGAACTTGTACGTCTCCAGACGTGTCAGCACGGCCGGCGCCATCCAGCTCATGAACAGCGCGTATTTGGACCATTCAACGGTACGAATCTGTGCTGCCGCCTCAGCCCGGATGCCGGCACGTCCCAGGGCACTCACCAGGGCCTGGACGCGTGCGGATGTCCCCTCCGGGAGTGCACCAAGGGCAAAGTATTCGTTGAGTGTGAAGCGCACCGGGCCGGATGGCGTCACTTCCCCGCTGAGCACAACCGCTGCCCCCAGAGTCTTATCCCACCCAAAGGTGTGCGCCAATGGTTCATTCTTCAGTACACCGTTCTGGATCGACAGCACGCTGCCTACCTTGAGATGACTGACGCTTGCCAGCGCCGACTCGGTGTCGTAGGTCTTCACTGCTAACACCAGGATATCGGCCTCGCGCACTGCTTGCGGTTGGGTGGTCACGGCAACCGGCACGGTGAAGTCCGCTAGACCCGTGAGGGTCATCCCGTGTTGCTGCACGTACGCCGCGCGCTGCCCACGCGCGATCAGCGTCACCTCTTCCCCCACCTGCGCCAGATGTCCGCCGATGATCGACCCGAGTGCGCCGGCTCCCAGGATGACGATGTGCATCACTCCTCCCTGCCCCGGCCCTGCGGCGCTAGGACCGGCGCTACCTCCGCGGCAAAGAGCCGTAGGCTCTGCGCCGTGGCGTCCCAGGGCATGGGACCAAGCCGGAAGTGCAGAATCAAGCCGCCCATACCAATCTTTTGCAGTTCGGCAAGCTGCTCGCAGACCGTTGCCGGGGAGCCATAGATCAGGCCGTGCTCCACCGTATCCCTGGCGGCTGGCACCCCGGCACTCATGGGCCGCTGCTCGCCTGGGGCATTGAGGCGGTACCTGGCGTTGTTCAGGTGCTCACGCATACGGCGGAAGGCCGGCACGCCAATCGCTGCCGCCTCGGCATCGGTGTCAGCCACCACAATGTTGCGCCAGGCCCAGCAGTGCTCCATCGTGTGGGCGATGGTCTCTGCGTCGTAGCCGGCCTCGGCCATGGTCTGGCGGTAGAGGTCAAAGCGCTGCCGGGTGACCTCGTTGGACTGAATGTTCATCAGGAAAGGACGTCCCTGCCGGGCCATCTCCAGCGTGGATTCCAGGCCAGAGCAGGCGCGCAGCACCGGTGGATGCGGCTTCTGATATACCTGGGGCCGCAGCTCGGGCAGTTCGAGCTGCCAGTAGGTGCCGTGATGCTTATAATCCCGCGCTGTCCAGACCTTGGAGAGGATTTCTTCGGCCTCCAGGAGCCGGGCCTCAGCCTCCTGCGGCGCAATGCCATAGCCGCGGTACTCATAGAAGTTGTACGCCGTGCCGCGCCCCAAGCCGACCATAATCCGTCCCCGGCTGAGGTTGTCAATCAGCGCCACCTGCTCGGCCAGCCTGATCGGGTGATGCAGGGCCATCTGTGCCACGGCAAAGCCGATCTTGATCCGGGTGGTACGCGCGGCAATGGCCGTGGCAAAGGTCATGGGGTCGACATAGACGCAGCCGCCGTCGAAGTGGTGCTCTGCCAGCCAGATCATATCGAAGCCCAGCTGGTCACACAACTCCACCTCCTGCAGGGCCTCATGAATCACCGCAAAATCGTGCTCGGGCGTCGTGCTTTCCGGAAAGAGAAAATTGCTGAACCGCATGCGGCCTCCTGATGTGTTCCTCCACCTTGGGATGGGTGGTCAGGTTGGCAACATTATAGGCGACTCAGCCTGCATCCTCCAGCTTTTCCCGAGTCGTTTCCCCCAGGTTATCCCCGCATCTCAGGTCGCAGCCCAGGCAGCTTGTGGCCACAGCTTGTCACCAGGGGACGTTGCGTCTATCATGTGCGCAACCGAACGCTACGACCCTCACCGGAGACGCCCTGCGAGCCCTCATTCGTGACGTAGGTGGTGCGCTCGTCTGTACTGAGGCTAGCCCATAGGGGTTCGTGCCTACCCGTAGGGGGCGGTATCGACCGGCCCAGCTACCCCCAGAAGCCGAGGCGGGGGGCGGCCGCCTCGGCCTCCAGTAGGGGGCCGACGACCACGATGACGCGCTGCCCGCGGGCGAAGACCTCGCGGCAGGGGAGGGCCAGGGTCGGATTCGCGGGGTGGTCGCCTGTGAGGGTCAACAGCCGCGCTTCCGAGAGGGCGTAGACGACGCGCCCGAGGCCAGCCCAGTACACCGCCCCGGCGCACATGGCGCAGGGCTCGGCGCTGCTGTACAGCGTCGCCTGCGCCAGGCGCTCCGGTGGGAAGCGCCGCGAGGCTTCGCGTACGGCCAGCAGTTCCGCATGGCCGGTTGCGTCTCCGTCCGGCCAGCCGAAGGCGTTGCCGGCCTCGGTCAGGACCTCGTCGCGGGCATCCACGATCAACGCGGCGAAGGGGTGCTTGCCGCGCGCCTTCGCTGCGGCGGAGAGCGCGATGGCGTGGCGCAGATACTGCAGGTCACGATCAGTGGCGGCAGCTTCCATGCAGATCTCCCTCGTATGAATGAACTGGTTGTAAGTTTTGCTATTTGCCGTAAGATATTGTAATATTTTTGGAAATTGTGATTTCACTAATTGAAGCAATCATCTTCAGGCGAGGCCATCGAGCCATAAGCGCACCGGCAACAAACGCGGCAACCACGCCGATTCCCGTCCAACTCTCCGAAACGGAGTTCAACGAATTTATCCACATTCCACCGAATTACGTGGTGGAGGGCGTCCCCGCTCAGCGAAAGCCACCCGAGGTGAGGATTTGCAGATTGAGCATCCAGTCTGGTGTGGGTACTCGCCCGCCTTCCACTTCCACGCCACACTGGCCAGCGTGCTGGGCCCGACGCTGATACGGCACCAGGTTGTACAGGTGTGCCAGCCCTGTGAGAAACGCCTGCTGGCCTCCTTTGGGATGATGGAACCCTTTCATCGCGAATAACTTGCGCTCGATAGCATGGTGGGCCTGATCGAGCAGGGTGCTGGTGACCGGCATCTGCGGGTCTGCGAGCACCGCATACCAGCCTGCCTTCTTGTCCTGGAACCAGCGCCGTATGCGCTCGCCGTTGGCTATCCCAGCCGTGGCGGCGACGTGATCGGCAAAGTGGCGGAGCCGTTGCCCCAATGCAAACACCCGCAGGCCCTTGCGCTGGCGCGCCCGGGACAACAGGGTGTGGAACTGCGTGCGTCGTGCCTGACGGACAGGCGACGCGATGGCTGCCAGTTTCTTCGGGAGCTTGGTGAGCGCGTGGCGGAGACAGTTACCGAGACGTGCTCCCGGAAATAGCGTCCGCAGGCTCTTGACAGTACTGTCAAAGCCATCGGTGAGGATGCCCCGGACTCGATAGGACGGCTCTTGCTGGAGCGCCGCGCCTTGAAACACGCCATAGGACTGGGTCAAGGCCGCCGCACTGGCGTCCTCCGTGTAGCCCAGATGCCAGAGCACACGGCCATGGACGATCGTTGGCAGATACACTTTGTCTCGCAGACAGTGGCTATGCTTCTCATCAGCCAGGAAATAGATGGGCAGAGGCAGCCCACACCGGGTGAGCACGGCCACAAGACTCTGTTGTCCAAGCGCACAGATGAGGCGATAGAGAGCCATCGGGGAGACATGGCAGATGACCGCACAGCGTTCCAAACTCAGTCCGCCGTGAGTGGCCAACAAAGCATCGCGGGCCATCTCCGGTCGCATCTGGCGATAGCGCAAGACAATGTGCGGCAGGACGGTGAACACGGCTTTGCACGTCGTACACTGGAGACGCCAGATGGTGAGATCACCCAGTCGGACACGGACATAATGGGAGTGGCGCGTCAGGCACCCGCCCCCGCGATAGGTTGCCTGATGCCTCAGCTGAAAGCCCAGGGCTAAGATGAAAGCGCTCACCAGTTCGACAAAGGCCTTGCCGTCGTCAAGCAGCTGAAAGTAGGTCTCTTCATCGTGGAAATCGACAGTGATGGTGCGGTTGTCGCGAGTCTGGCGGGCCGTGTTTCGCATGGGTCATCCTCAGGTCAAATGGTCAGGACAGCTGATGACCCAAAATGGAGGAATACCCGCACAATTTCAAGGGGATCGCGAAGGGTAGAGGCCTGCCACCACTAAATTCGGTAGAATGTGGTTTTCCCTGCCGCGCGGGGCGCTCCTGGCTCTGGTTTTGAAGCGAAAAGTTAAGTTTTGCATGCAATGGTCAGTAGTTCGTGGTTTCTGGTTACTTTGAAATCATCGCCCCATGTTGCGGAGCCGGCCGAATATCGGAGGGAAGTCGGCGGTCGAGATCAGGTATCATCCCACGTTGGGCGTCTAGCCGTCTGGCCAGCAAACGATCAATGGACCATTTGCCCGCGCCAGAGATGATCACCACGAGCGCCAGGCCGAGGGCGAGAAGGTGATACTCGAATCCTTCACCCTTTTGATTGCCCGACCAATTCATATAGAATCCATTCGAGGCGTGGACAGTGAGCGTGGCCACGATCATGACGACGGCAATACCGAATGCACAAATGCGGCTGAAGAACCCGGTAATAAGTGCGATTGATCCCGCGAATTCCGCCGCGATGGCAAGAAAGGCAAACAGCGCTGGGATGTGCATTTGCCCGGTGAAGAAGTTCATCGTACCGCTGAATCCGTAGCCTCCGAACCAACCGAGCGCTTTTTGCGCGCCGTGCGGAAACATCACAAGCCCCAGGGTCAGTCGCGCGATGAGGGGTGTGAGACTGTCGTTGGTTTTGAACAGTGTCAGCAGTGGTTTCATAATATTGAATGGTGTTAAGTGATGGGTTGTTTTTCAGCGTCCTATGCTCGTTTCTCCCGCAGCGTCTTCAACGCGCCGCCCCAAGCGATGACCTGGTCGAACATTGCATTGACAGACTTCTCGTGATGGGCAGCCGGCTTGAAGACGCTGAAGTGTTCAAAGTCGGTAAACAGGGAGAGCAAGACTTGGTTGCGCACGGTGGCGATTTGCACCTCGGCCATCACCAAGCGTAGCTGCTCGACCGCTCGGGATCCGCCGGCGCCGCCGTAGCTGACAAAGCCAGCGGCCTTGTTGTTCCACTCGGCAAACAGAAAATCGATCGCGTTCTTGAGCGCGCCGGAGATGCCGTGGTTATACTCGGGCGTGACGAAGACGTAGGCATCGAACGAGCCGATCTTCGCGGCCCATACTTTGGTGTGAGGCTGACTGTATTGCCCGAGTATCGGCGACACCGGCTCGTCGAGAAGCGGCAGGTTGAAGTCTTTGATGTCCACGAGTTCAAACTCGGCGTCGCTGCGCTTTTGCGCGATTTCGTAAACCCATTTGGCCACGGCCTCGCCGTTGCGACCGGGCCGTGTGCTTCCAATGATGATGGCAATCCTAAGCATAAATTCCTCTCATGCAGTTTCCGCTATGAACGGCCTACACCTGTGCGAAGCCGCCATCCACGAACAATTCCGTTCCTGTGATGTAGCTGCTGTCGTCGGAGGCGAGAAACACCACGGCCTTGGCGATCTCATCGGGTGTACCGAACCTGCCGAGCGGAACACTGTTGGAAATGGTCTTCATGCGTTCCTCGGCCGCTTCTATGGAATGCCATGGGGGTGTGTCGGTATAGCCCGGGCTCACCGCGTTCACGCGCATGCGGCGATCCTTCAAGTCCATGGTCCATGACCGCGCGAACGAACGCACAGCGGCTTTTGTGGCGTTATAAACACTCCACTCCGGCGCGCTCGCTTTACTGGCGGCGACGGACGCATTCAGGATGATCGACGCACCATCCGGCAGCAAGGGAAGCGCCTTCTGTACCGTGAACAGCAGGCCTTTCACATTGCTATTAAAGACCGAGTCGTAGTGGTCCTCTGTGATCTTGCCCAAGGGGGCGAACTTCGCGCCACCGGCATTCGCGAACACAATGTCGAGCGTGCCTTTCTCCCGCTTGATCTGCGCGAAGAGACGATCGAGATCGCCAAGGTTCGCCACGTCTCCTTGTACGCCGGTGACATTTCTTCCGATCTCCTTGACCGCCGCAGCCAACTCCTGCTCACGGCGTCCCGTGATGAAGACGTACGCGCCTTCGTTCACAAACTGCTTCGCCGTCGCCAGGCCAATGCCGCTAGTGCCACCAGTAATGAGTGCGATTTTTCCTTCCAGCTTGTTCATGTATTCCTCCTCTTATCAAAGCTTCTCATGTTGACTGAATTTTGCTTTGGCATTGTCAACTTAACCTTTCCACTTTCCTGGCGTCTGCCTCGTGTGGCATATTCGTCCCATGAACCCACAACCCGTAATCAACCCGTACAAGCGCCATCGGTTCCCGGCGGAGATCATCAGCCACTGCGTGTGGTTGTATTTCCGCTTTTGCCTGAGCTACCGGGATGTCGAAGAACTCATGGCCGAACGCGGTATCCTACTGACATACGAAACCGTGCGCTATTGGTGCCGGAAGTTCGGGCAAGCCTATGCCAACCAGCTCCAGCGTCGGCGCCCCAGGCCTGGCGATAAGTGGCATCTCGATGAAGTCTCCCTCACCATTCATGGCGAACGCTCCTATCTGTGGCGGGCGGTGGATCAGGATGGCAACATTCTAGATATTCTCGTGCAACAGCGGCGGGATAAAAAGGCTGCGAAGAAGTTCTTCCGCAAGTTGCTCAAGGGCTTAACATACGTCCCGCGGGTCATCATCACCGATAAGCTCAAAAGCTATGGCGCGGCTAAACATGAGATTTTGCCTGGGGTAGAACATCGGCAACACCGGTATCTCAACAATCGCGCCGAGAATTCCCACCAACCGACCCGCCAGCGAGAGCGGCGAATGGGGCGATTCAAGTCCCCAGGCCATGCGCAACGCTTTCTCTCCGCGTATGGCCCCATCGCGTCGCACTTCCGCCCCAGACGCCACCTCCTCTCGGCCCATGCATACCGTCAGGAGATGACCCAACGATTTCAGACCTGGAGGGAAATCACCAGCACAACTAGGGCCGCATGAGCCCCGACTATGGTGTCCTCCTTTCCCTTCTGTACCCGGTGAGCGCCTCAGGAGAGGTTAACTTGACAATGCCAATGACGATCCTGCTATATCTGCCCGGTGTCTCGATCGCCCAACCGTTGCCCGTTGTCGTCGGCTCAGTCCTTGGCGCGACGATCGACACCGTGCTCAGCATGTTTCTCGGTTTCGGTCCTGGTGTTGCAATGGCGGCAGCGCTCACGGCGATGATCACGCTGCCCTTGCTGCGGGTCTTTCATCCACCCGGCGTAGCTTTGGCGATGTATCCCGCTCTACTGCATCCCGGGCCATGGTTTGCAGTTCAGGTCGTACTGCCATGCACGCTCGCCGCGGTGATTTCTTCCGCAGTGATGAGCCGGTTGCTGAGCAGCTGGCCGCGATACCCCGCGCCGCTTCGAACCGCGATCGGCTGAACTTGAGCAGAAAGCTATGCCGTGCTCGCTTTGTAGAGGCACACGGAATCGGCTTCATTAGCAAAGAACAATCTAAAGGAGTTTTCTCAGGGCCGCAACAATCATTGGAACAGAAACGAACGCGAAGCCCTGATTTTCGAGGATACAAGGCCGGATGGCTATACTTTGCCGCTGTTGCTGGCAGGCTGTCGAGAAAAACACCGGGCGTGGGAACTCTGCAACTCTCTGTAACTAAAAGGGCTATGGCTTAGCGTCTGTTTTGGTTCGGATGATTGTTATGGCCCTATGAATGTTTTAATCCCAGTAGGCTGGTCAATGCAGTTGATGATGCGCATCGCTCCCTGGCATTTAGGGGAGGCAAGTCGCGGGTGAGTGCCACCGTCACGTTTTCATTTCTCAGACGACCATAGGATAAAGCGCCGTCATGTCAAAGAGCACGCGCGCTACTCTTGCGCTGAATAAGCTTGGCGTAAATTTCACCCTGCATAGTTACGCTTACGACCCCGATGCGGAACGAATCGGCCTTCAGGCAGCTGAAGCCATCGGCATAGAGCCTCAGCGCGTCCTGAAGACCCTGATGGCCGAAGTTGACGGCAAGCCAGTCTGTGTCGTCGTCCCGTCGGATCGTGAAGTCGACATGAAAAGGCTGGCTGCCGCATTCCACGGCAAGACCGCAAAGATGATGCGTCCCGCCAACGCCGAACGGCTGACCGGCTACCACGTTGGCGGAATCAGCCCCTTTGCACAGAAGAAGCGTGTTCCGATAGCTATCGACGAAGTAGCGATGACCGAGCCAAGCGTATTCCTAAACGGCGGACAACGTGGCTTGCAGATACAGCTCGAACCAAGCGATGCCCGTAAGGCTCTTGACGCCATCGTTCGACCTTTGACTGCTTGAGATTTTGAGAGGCAGCGTTGTTAGCGGCCCTGCGTCCATGACGCAGGGCCTGGCGTAAAACTATTGTCTGTCTTTATGTGACCATGCTAGGGGCCCTGAGCATAGGAGGCAACGAAGCCGTGATGACGGGCCACCCTAATAGCCGGATCTGTCTCCCATCGCACTATGCTGGTCGAAACCCAGGGCTTTCCTGCGCGTTGTCAAAGCCCGCACGCGTGAGGCGCTCGATGCCGCGACCACTCGCGCCCTGGCGACTGTCACGGCCGCGGCTGCCTGTGGTTGGTTCGCCTATTGTGGTTATACCATACAGTCACGCGAAAACAGCTCTAGTGGATGTGGAGAACGTTAGGCATCGTGATGATCCTGTAAGGGATTGCCGGTTCGGCCGCGGCGGAGGGGTTTCGCAATCCCTACCAAGGAACCCACCGTCGTCTATCAGGTCGATGAGCAACTGTCCATAGGACTGGGCGCCGAGATTTTCACTTTTGCCGGTTTTCTGGGTGAGGGGCAATTCGAGCAACACTCGATCGCGGCTGGGAACATCCCGGGCACCACGGCAGGCGACGAACTGGAACTCAACGGCACGGGGACGACCGCGGGGTTGAACGCCAGCCTCCTGGTGACGCCGTGGCGCACCGTCACCGGGGAGCCCCGGAGGAATGTGGGCTTCATCTGGCGCGGCCAGGCCGTCCTGCCGCTCAATGGTGAGCTCCTGGCGAACGGCACCAAGGTGGCCAACACCTCAACCCACCTGCCCCTGCCGGAGAGCTTTGAGGCAGGTCTGGCCTACTGGCCCCTACGCGACGCGCATGACACCTGGAAGCTCGAAGGCGATCTGCACTATGGACGCTGGAGTCGCCGTGCCAGGCATTAACGGCATCTATAACACGAACACGCGAACGTACGCGGGGGGGCTGACGGCACAAGTTAACTTTTGAGCCTGAGCGGAAGCAATTTCTTGCCTACGCCAAAACTTTGCCGCGTATGTAGTCTCCGCTAACAAACCCCGTAAAGCAGTTCCCGCGCAGATGTCTGGGATGAGCCCCAGGGTTCCCATGAGGACAAGCACTTTCCGTTCATATGCGGCATACTTTCGAGTGAAAACCGCTATACGTTCGTTGCCATGACTAAGGCAGAAGGGTACGGAGAAGAGTACAATGATAGCCGAACCCCTACTTTCCCTAGCGGTGTCTGTCGCTGCCGAGCACAGCGTCCCAGGCGTCCTGAACACCATTGTGCGCGGCCTTGCCGCACAGCCTCACGTCGCCTTGGCGCGGATATGGCTCGTATCACCGGGGGATATCTGTGATTCGTGCTTCATGCGTGCCGAGTGCCCTGACCACACCCAGTGCCTTCACTTAACGGCGAGTGCTGGGAATCCTGCCAATTCGCCCGGCGAGGATTGGACGTTTCTGCAGGGTCACTTTCGCCGCATACCGCTCCACGTGAGAAAGATTGGCGAAGTTGGAGCCACCGAAAATCCAATTTTGATCACAGACTTCGCGCCCGAGAACCAGTGGATCGCTCGACCTGATTGGGCGAGACGCGAAGGTATCCGCAGCTTCGCCGGACACCCACTAGTCTTTCAAAGAAAGATCCTGGGCGTTCTGGCGCTATTCAGCCGTGAACCTCTCAGTGAACAAGATTCCACTTGGATCGGCATCTTCGCCAACCAAGCAGCCGTTGCACTGGCCAATGCGCAGGCTTTTGAAGAAATTGCGCGGGGCGAAGCGGCTTTGCGGGAAAGGGCCAACCTCCTGGACCTCACGCACGACACCGTCTTCGTGCGCGACATCAACGACGTCATCACCTTCTGGAATCGCGGCGCCGAGAAACTGTACGGATGGACACGGGACGAGGCGGTCGGGCAGGTCTCTCACCAGCTTATGCAAACGATCTTCCCCGCGCCGTTGGCAGAGATCACGACGGCGCTCAATAGCACGGGCCGCTGGGAGGCGGAATTGATCCAGACGCGCCGCGACGGGACACAGGTCGTCGTGGCGAGCCGGTGGGCGCTGCAATTGGACGGGCGGGGAAAGCCAGTTGCGGTCCTGGAGACGAACCATGACATCACCGAGCGCAAGCGGGCCGAGGAGGCGTTACACAAGGCGCGGGTGGAGCTGGCGCACGTCACTCGCGTGGCGACGCTGGGAGAGATGACGGCCTCTCTTGCCCACGAAGTCAACCAGCCGCTCGCCGCTGTGATCACCAACGCCAATGCTTGTTTGCGCTGGCTCGCCCGCCAATCGCCTGACCTGGATGAGGCTAGAGCCGCCGTGGAGCGCATCATCCTTGATGGCCGTCGTGCCAGCGAAGTGATCGGGCGAGTTCGCGCGCTCGTCAAGAAATCTCCTCCGCGGCTGGACTGGCTCGATATCAACGCAACGATACTTGAAGTCATCGCCCTCGCGCGCAGCGAAGTGCATGGGAATCGCGTGGCTCTACAGACTCAACTCTCAGGTGACGTGCCGTGCATGCTGGGAGATCGCATCCAATTGCAACAAGTCATTTTGAATCTGATCGTCAACGCCATCGAAGCCATGAGTAGAGTCAGCGATGGGCCGCGAGAGATACTGGTCAGCTCTGGGAAATACGAGTCAAATGGCGTGGTCGTGGCGGTGCAGGATTCGGGCATCGGGCTCGCCGCCGAGAGTCTCGAGCATCTCTTCGACGCCTTCTTTACGACCAAGCCGCAGGGCATGGGCATGGGGTTGGCAATCAGCCGTTCGATCATCGAGGCCCACGGCGGGCGGCTGTGGGCCTCCCGCAATATCGGCCCCGGCGCGACCTTTCAGTTCACCCTACCACTGCCCAGCGCACGTCCGTCATGACTGAGGCAGATACCATCATCTTCGTGATGGATGATGATTCGTGCACCCCCCCTAGCCATCAGGCTGGGCATCGTCAGATAGCGCGCCCGGCTCCAGCCAGGTGTGAAACGATCTGGACGCCTCGGCGAGCCGCCACTCAGCATACACATCTAGCGCCATCGCACGCACCGGGCCGCTGGCGGCGCCGGCAGTCTGGCAACGCTCCATTAACCAGCGTTCGAAGGCTTCCGGTGCGGGATTCTCCTGGGCGACGGACTCAAGCAGGTCGCGCTTGATGGCCATCCCGATCGCGTCGGGCGTGGTATTGCGCTTCCGCCGCTTCCGGCGTCCCTCGGACGCATCCAGCGCCGCCAGTAATTGTCGACAGAACTCGGCTGGTCGCAGTGGTGGCATGGCTTCTCAGTAAAACGGTTGCCTCACGGGAGTCGGCCGAACCATGTGCGTATGCGGCTCGGCGGCTCGACCAGGCGGACCCCGAGGGGATATCCCGGCGGCGTTGGACGCCTATAACCACGCGCTAAGGCCACGAGATCCCACTCGACCGTGGCCAGGTCCTCGAGGACGACCGCATAGGGGGGAGTCGGCTGCAGCACTGCTCGCGTTTTGACGGGCTCTGTCGCAAATTTCCTTGGCTCGCGATTTCTGGTATGATCCGCCTCTGATATCCAGCGGGAGACGACACGAGCGAGGGAGCGCTCATGGTCAGTTTCAAGGGGGTCCATTTTGTGCGAGATATTATCCTGACGTGTGTGCGGTGGTATCTGGCCTATCCCTTGAGCTACCGTCAGGTGGAAGAGCTCATGGAGGAGCGTGGGGTGTCCGTCGACCATGCGACCATCAACCGCTGGGTCCTGAAATACAGTCCCCAACTCGAAGCGACGTTCCACCGCCGCAAGCGGCCGGTGTGGCGCAGCTGGCGCATGGATGAGACCTATATCAAGGTCAAGGGGAAGTGGCGCTATCTGTATCGGGCAGTCGATAAGCAGGGCCAGACCATCGACTTTCTGCTGACGGAGCAGCGGGACGAGCGAGCTGCCAAGCGATTTCTGACCAAGGCGATCCGCCGCCATGGGGTTCCTGAGAAGATCACTATCGACGGGAGTGCGGCCAATGAAGCCGCCATCCGCAGCTACAATGAGGAGCACGGCACCGCGATCAAAATCCGCAACATCAAGTATCTCAACGGTTTTGTCAAGTTATTGACCCTCCTTCCTGACCCGTGACATCATCACTCCGGTGATGATCCCTCAAAAACCAACCGAACACCTCGATAGGTAGCCAGATATGCCCCCTCCCGCCAACACCGAGCGCTACACAAATCACCGCTTTCCAGGCGAGATTATCAGCCACGGTGTCTGGCTCTACTATCGCTTCCCCTTGAGCTACCGCGATGTGCAAGAGATCCTGCTCGAACGCGGTATCGCCGTCACCTATGAAGCCATCCGCCAATGGTGTCTGAAGTTTGGTCAGGACTATGCGAACCGGCTGCGGCGCCGGCAGCCTCGGCCCGGAGACAAATGGCATCTTGACGAGGTGTTTTTGACCATCAACGGCCAGCGTCATTACCTGTGGCGGGCGGTGGATCAGGACGACAACGGCCTGGATATTTTGGTGCAGAGCCGGCGCAACAAGAAAGCGGCCAAGAAGTTTTTTCGCAAGCTGCTCAAGGGCCTAATGTACGTGCCCCGCGTCATCATTACAGACAAGTTGAAGAGCTACGGCGCGGCCAAGCGCGAGATGCTCCCAGGAGTAGAGCATCGCCAGAGTCGTTATCTCAATAACCGGTGCGAGAACTCGCATCGGCCGACGCGCCAACGGGAGCGTCGCATGCAGGGGTTTACGTCAGCGGGTCATGCCCAGCGATTTTTGTCCGCGTATGGACCCATTGCCCAACACTTCCGACCCAGACGGCATCTGCTGTCCGCGTCGGAGTACCGCGAAGAGATGGGGAATCGATTCGAAAGTTGGGCCGAAATTACAGGTACGGAGCGGGCCGCCTAACGGGTGGGTAGGACCGGGGAGAAGCACCCGCTTGCCTGATGAGCGTCTCAGCCTCAACAACTTGGCAAAACCGGCAAGAAGGTCACGGGGATTGTGGACGCCACCGACCTGGAGACGACGGGCCGGTATGAGGGCTGTGGCCAGGCCACCCGCAAGCGCAAAGTGACCGACAAGCTCGGCCACGTGCATGAGATCGAGGTGACGGTCTACGGCTGAACTGGTTGCGAGTTTTAGGCACCGCAGAACTCCCGCACATTGATCAAGGTGTACGCCAGCAATTTCATGCCAAAGTGTCGTTGCTGAATATGTTCAAACCGCAGCAGCAGCCGTTTGAATGTATCCTCCCACGCAAAGGTCCGATCGACCCGCGTCCTCAAGCCTGAGTTTGCGGTGGCTAGATATATAGATCCAGAAGTCTAGCATAATCAACAGGATACACGAGGGATCCTGGAGGC
>Ga0137403_10005651_pt1 | contig 14467 bp, 20 predicted proteins | sample CZOMad2_1_16fung_FD_122057 | JGI IMG/M metagenome (GOLD analysis project Ga0137403, IMG submission 122057) | Vadose zone soil fungal communities from Angelo Coast Range Reserve, California, USA - CZOMad2_1_16fungal (Hybrid Assembly) | ecosystem: Environmental > Terrestrial > Soil > Vadose zone... | reverse complement strand
TGAACCAGAGGAAAGCGGAAGCGGACCTCGCCTACGATTTGCAGAAGTTCAAGACCGGCCAGTTGGTGAAAGCGGAAGAAGTGCAGGTCAGTATCGTCGAGAAACAGAAGCAGATTGAATTGCAACAGCAGGAAATTCTCCGCAGGCAGCGCGAACTCGAGGCGACGGTGCAGAAGCCGGCCGACGCCGAGCGTTATCGCGTGGAGACGCTGGCGAACGCGACAAAATTTCAACTCGAGACCGAGGCCGCCGGTGCCGCTTCCGCCGCGAAGGCCAAGGGTTTTGCAAACGCTGACGTGTCCAAAGCGACCGGTATGGCTGAGGCCGAAGCGAACAAAGCGCGCGGTCTGGCGGAAGCCGCGGTCATTGAAGCGCAGGGCAAAGCGACCGCTTCGGCCATGCAGGCGAAGGCTGAATCGTTCAAGCAATACAACGAAGCTGCGGTTATCGAAATGATCGTGCGCGTGTTGCCGGAAGTTGCGGGCAAGATCAGCGAGCCGCTCTCCAAGACGGAGAAAATGGTCATCATCAACAGCGGCAACGGGCCGGGGGGTGGTGCGAGCAAATTGACGGGCGACATCACGCAAATTATCGCGCAATTGCCGCCGGTGCTGGAAAGTTTGACGGGCGTGAAGTTTGAGAAATTGCTGGAACAGGTGCCGGCGTTGAAGAATGCGATGGGCAAAGACAAGGAGAAAGGCTGATTATGGGATGGGGAAGAATGATGCTACTCGGAAACGTCGGGCAACAGCTCGACATCGGCGACTTGGAAAATGCCATTGGCCAAATGCGGGATAACTTTGCCAGGAAAGAGAATGTGGATCAAGAGCAGGGGCAGGAGATTGAGGCGTTGAAGAATGAGAACCACGAACTCAAGTTGTATCTGGCCACGCTGATTCGGTTGTTGGTTTCGAAGGGGGTGTTGAAGCAGGAGGAAGTGGACACGATAGTTTCCGCGATCGATAAAACCTGAACGAAAGAAAAAATATGTTCGGATTCATATTTGGAGGATTGGAAATTTTGTTCGCGTTGTTTTTCCTGCCGTTGGGACTGCTGACGCTGGCATTTTGGATCTGGATGCTGGTGGATGCCGCGCAGAACCGCGGGCTGGATCAAAACGAGCGCGTGGTGTGGATTTTGGTGGTGGCGCTGCTGCATTTTTTGGGCGCCATCATTTACTTTTTCTTCGGCAGGCCCAAACGCAGCCTGGCTGCGCCGGTTTGACGAACAAAATTAACAGAAAGCAGACATCGTATGGAACATTCTACCATGGCAGGAGGTCTCGGAATACTTTTCCTTCTGTTTTTTCTGGCCCTGGGTCTTTTGCTGTTCGCGTTCTGGATTTGGATGCTCATTGACGCGATTTCCAACAACGGATTGAGTGGGACCGAGAAAATTGTCTGGGTGCTGGTGATCATATTCCTGCATTTTTTGGGCGCGCTGATTTATTATTTTGTGGGGCGATCGAGGCGATAGTGAACAAGTGCACGGAAAAGGAATTGACATGAGCTTTTTCAAAACGGACCCGATCGGCGTGGAGGTGCAGGGCCGCGAGTTGAAGTGTGTGGTGTGCGGGCATGACGCCTTTTGGAAACGCGAGGCGCAATTGAACACGGCCGCGGCGACGTTTGTCAGTCTGGATTGGACGAACCCGACAGGAGTCTGTTACGTGTGCGCAAAGTGTGGATATATCCATTGGTTTCTGCCGCAATAGGAACGGCGGTTGAGATAGTAGTGGCCGAAACGAAAGGTTTCGAGTGCGGTCTAATCGGACGGCAATGAACGAAAACGCTGAAACGAAAAATTGTCCGTTCTGCGCTGAGACAATCAAGGCGGCAGCGAAGAAGTGTCCGCATTGTAATTCGCCGGTGCCTCGCTTTGCTATTTTTCGACAAGAGATTTTCATGTGCGTTTGCGGCGTGATTGCTATTGGCAGCTTTGTTTTTATTTGTGCATGGACATGGCCGAACGATAGGGATGGCAGTCGCTATGATTTTGCGTGGCACCGGAGAGATCTGGAAGCGAAAAATGTGAAAATCACTGTCAGGCCTCAGGGCACCAACGAATACTATTATGACGTGTCAGGGTTCGTCACAAACAAAGGAAGAATTCCTTGGCGCATTCAGGATATCGAATTGAGCATTACGAACAGCCAAGGAACTCCCGATGTTGTGCACGCATCCATGGAAAATTCGTTTGTGGTCCAACCGCACACGGAGCACGCGTTTGCTTTGCATCGATGGACATCGATGACGAATGTAGTGGTCGCAGCAGAAGCGCGAGTTGAAAATGCCCAAGATGGCAATGCTCTGGAAAAATAGAGATGTGTTACGAATGACCTCATTCAACAAAGACGAGAATAAGATCTGCCGTTATTGCGCGGAATGCATTCCGGTGGCAGCAAAGCTTTGCCCGCGATGTCGCCAATGGCTTACGTTCCGTTCTTTTCGTAATCCAATTTTCATGTTTATTACCGTAATTTTGCCGTTTCTTGGGGTGATGGCTCTTTTTGTGCGTTTCGCCGGGAATATGATAAATCCGCCACCTTACTACTCGGACTTTAAAGATTCTATTCAGATCCTGAAATCCAATATGAACTGGGCGGAGACAACGACTGGACCGCGATTGTTTCTAACAGGGATTCTCACAAACCAAAGTCAGATTGCCTGGAGGCAACCTGAGTTTGATTGTCGGTTTTTTGATTCGAAAGGACAAATGGTTGATGCCGTGAGCGGCTACAGTTCCCTTACAGTTTTGCCGGGCGCCGACTCGGCATTTCGGGTCTCCGTGAACCCCGCCCTTTCGTCGAACAGTTATAGCTCCTTTAGAATCTTTGTGAGCAACGCCAAAAATATCCGAGGTTATTGATATGCGCCTATTCGAAGCCATTGTTGATGCGAATCACTGTGCCGTGATGCAGGCAAAAGGCTGGTTTTACTACGCAACACAATGTACTCTGAAAGGGTAAACCTATGAAATTAAAAGTCATTATCGAACCGGGCGAGGACGGTTATTTGGTTGCGCATTGCCCGTCGCTGAAGAGTTGCTGGTCACAGGGCAAGACCCGCGAGGAAGCTCTGAAAAAACTGGAGCGGCCTGCCTACGACGAAGAAACGATCGCTCGGGACTTTGAGTACGTGGCTACGAAACTGAGAATATCGGTCGATGAACTGCAGGGCTATTTCAATCAACCAAATAAACGTCCCCAGGACTACAAGTCGCAAGAGCTTCTCTTCTCAATAGGGGCGGCAGTCATGAGAACGCTGGGCCTGGAAATCGGAGGCAAGCGGTGATCACGATTGTCAACTATGGTATTGGAAATGTTCAGGCTATTGCCAACATTTACAAGCGCTTGAATATCGAGGTTCGCCTCGCTGCTTCGGCGGACGAATTAGCGGGCGCCGATCGGATTATTTTACCTGGCGTCGGTGCGTTCGATTGGGCGATGACTGGTCTCAATCAATCCGGCATGCGTGAGGCTCTCGATGAATTGGTAATCTCTAAGCGAAGGCCGGTATTGGGAATCTGTGTCGGAATGCAGATGATGGGTAACCGCAGCGAAGAGGGTGTGCTCGATGGTTTGGGATGGATTGACGGGGATGTTAATCGATTCCAGGAGACATCTCTTACCGACAAGATGCGGCTCCCGCAGATGGGCTGGAACGATGTAGTTCCAAAACAGGCAGGATGTCTATTCCAGGGGATGGAATCTGGGGCGCGATTCTATTTCCTGCATTCGTATTACTTTTCAGCCAAGCGCGCTCAGGACGTTCTGGCGGTGACGGACTACAACGGGCCTTTTGCTTCCGCCGTGCGATCCGACAATATTTTTGGCGTGCAGTTTCACCCTGAAAAAAGCCACCAATGGGGCATCAGGCTGCTCAAAAACTTCGCAGAACTCCAACCATGCTAAGGCCCCGAATCATCGTTTGTTTGTTGGTTCACAACGGCGGACTGGTCAAGACCGTTGGTTTTGGCAGTCCAAAATATGTCGGTGATCCGTTGAACGCCGTGCGAATTTTTAACGAGAAGGAAGTCGATGAATTAATCGTGCTCGATATTGACGCCAGCGCTCAGAATCGAGAGCCCAACTATGAGTTGATTAGGAATCTCGCTGCGGAGTGTCGGATGCCGCTCTGCTACGGCGGGGGCATTAAGACCGTCGAACAATTTCAACAATTGGTGAGCCTGGGCGTGGAGAAAGTCGCGATCAGCTCGGCGGCGATTGAACACCCCGAGTTAATATCAGAGGCTGCTTATAAGGTCGGCAGTCAGAGTGTAGTAGTGGTCATGGATGTAAAGCAGACAGGCCGCGGGGATTTCAAACTGTGTACGCACAATGCAACCAAAATCACCAGCTACTCTCCGGCGGAATTCGCTACCAGAATGGAGAGCCTCGGAGCGGGCGAGGTGGTGGTTAATAGCATCGACTGCGACGGAGTCATGAAGGGATATCCGTTTGAACTTGTTTCGCTGGTCAGAAACGTGACTAGTCTGCCTATGACGGTGCTCGGAGGAGCCGGCAGTCTGAAGGATATTGAGAAACTGATTGCGTCTTTCGGGATCATCGGGGCCGCCGCCGGCAGCCTGTTCGTATTTAAAGGAATCTACCGCGCCGTGCTTATCAATTATCCAAGGCGGGCCGAGAAGGACGCACTGTTCCAGCAGGTTTTTGCCTGACGCTCTGTCTGGTCTATTCGAGATTTGCGCTTCCATCAACTATCATGACTGACTTTCACAGAAGTTGATTGGTCGTGACAGAGTTACAAAAAAATTATTTTAGGAGGGTCGGATGTTAAGAGTTGCAATTGTAGGATGCGGGGTTATATCAACCAGGAAATACATTCCCATATTGAAGAGACTTAAGAAGAGAGTGACCATCGTCGGTCTCTGTGATCTGAATGAAGAGATTCTAAAACAGGTGTCCGCCAAGTTTGGAATTCCTGATACTTACACTGATTTTTCGCGGATGCTTGCGGAGCAGCATCCGGATATCGTCGTGGTCTGCACCCCACCCGCGGCGCATACAAAGGTGGTAATTGAGGCGCTGGAAAAAGGTGCGCACGTGCTGGTCGAGAAGCCGATGGCCTTGACGGCCGTCGACTGCCAGAAGATGGTCGACGCTTCCAATCAACACGGAAGAAAACTGGGAGTGATGCACAACCAGGTTTTCAATCCCGCCTTTGAGGAGGCGTGTGATTTGGTCGCCAGCGGCAAAATCGGAAAGTTCCTGGGCATGCGAACATTCTTGATGACTCCAGTAGATGATATGACCTCAAATCCGAAACACTGGGCCCACCGACTACCGGGCGGAGTCCTGGGCGAAACTGGTCCACATGCTATCTATTTGTCGCTGGCGCTACTCGACAATGTAACTGATGTACAGGTGTGTTGGAAGAAGCAGCTTCCGGAGTATCCGTGGTCCGCCGCCGAGGATATCAGATTCGACGTAATCGCCGACAACGGGATCAATTCCGTTACGCTGATGTATGGAAGCAATCAATCAGGCGCGGAAATTGAGATAGTTGGAACAGAGGGAATGCTGAAGCTGGATTTGCAGAGCCGCATCCTGGTGCATCACAACCGTCAGGTAGGCACTGAGTTGCTCACGCCGAAAGCAATGATTACTTCAGTGGTCAGCGGGCTCTACCAAACGAGCACGGCCTTTGCCGTCAACGGAGTTGTCCATAGGGTTTGGAAAACTCTGGACGGTCATTACATCGGGATTACCAGATTTCTCGACTATGTGGAACACAATACGCAATTCAGGGCGAGTGGAGAAAAAGGAAAATTGACCACTGAAGTTTTAGACATGGTCGTCCGGAAGTATGAGGAATCACAACGACCCGCCGCAGTTAGCGCGCTAGCTCAAGGATGACCCCGTCCTTGGACAAGTGCAAGGTTCTAACAATTATTGGTACCCGGCCAGAGGCAATTAAGCTGGCCCCGGTGATCCAACAACTCGAGCAACGGCCGGATCGGTTTGTCTCCGTAGTTTGTGCGACCGCACAGCACCGGCAGATGCTCGATCAAGCTCTCGCGCCTTTCTCGATAAAGCCCGATCACGATCTGAATATTATGGTGCCAGGTCAAAGCCTGGCGCAGGTGACATCGAGTGCAACTGAAGGATTGGATCGCGTAATCGTCGAGGAAGATCCGGATGTGGTGTTGGTGCAGGGTGATACGACCACGGCTTTTTGCGGAGCACTGGCCGCGTATTATCGACAGGTCAAGGTTGGCCATGTAGAGGCGGGGCTACGGACCGGCAACAAATATGCTCCGTTTCCCGAGGAACTCAATCGCTGTCTTATTTCTCGTCTGGCCGACTATCAATTTGCGCCCACTGAACATGCCAGTTCAGCGTTATTGAGCGAAGGTGTTGCCGCATCCACAATCTTTGTGACGGGCAATACCGGTATCGATGCACTGCTCTGGATGAGCGCCAGAGTTCGTAAGGTGCGCCCACAATTGCCTGACGAAGTGCCGCAAGCGATTGACGGGCGGCAGTTGGTGTTGGTGACGGGCCATCGCAGAGAGAGTTTCGGCGACGGCTTTGAGAATATCTGTCGGGCTATTCGTGAGATAGCTGATGCCTTCCCGGACGTGGTGTTTGTATACCCGGTGCATCTTAATCCGAACGTGCGTGAGCCGGTCAACCGCATCCTCGGCGGTCACGAACGCATTCACTTAATCGAACCTCTCGCGTATGAACCATTCGTGTGGTTGATGGACCAGGCAACGATCATTTTGACTGATTCTGGTGGCGTGCAAGAGGAAGCGCCTTCATTGGGAAAGCCAGTCCTGGTGATGCGCGAAACCACCGAACGACCTGAAGGCATTGCTGCCGGAAATGCGCGGTTGGTTGGGACCCAACAGCAGCGCATTGCGTCGGAGTTGGCGCTGTTGCTGCGCGATCCGCAACAGCGTGAAGCGATGGCCCAATCCAGAAACCCTTACGGCGACGGCAAAGCATCGGCGCGGATTCTTGATATTCTGTCTGATGAGTGGCGCGGATCTGAGTAAAGAGGGAATCATGAAAACTGAAAGGTAAGTATGGCTAACATCCTTGTTACTGGCGGAAGAGGTTTTATTGGCACTAACCTGACTAATGAATTGCGTTCGCGCGGGCATAACGTCTGGACCTGCGACATCCTGCAGGGAGAAGATCCGCAACATTTGAAAGCGGACGTAGGCGTTTACCAACAGATGGACGTCATTTTCCGGCGGCAAAAATTCGACTTTGTTTATCATCTGGCAGCTGAATACGGACGTTGGAACGGCGAGGATCATTACGAGAATCTTTGGCGCACGAATGTCATTGGCACGAAGAACGTTCTCAGACTGCAGGAGCAGCACCGCTTCCGGATGATCTTTTTTTCGAGCGCTGAGGTGTACGGTGACTATGACGAACTGATGTCGGAAGATGTCATGGAGCGCGTGCCGATCAAACAAATGAATGACTACGCCATCTCAAAATGGGGAGGCGAATTGCAGTGTCTAAATCACGCAACGATGTTTGGGAACGAGATCGTGCGGGTTCGGCCCGTTGGATGCTACGGCCCGCATGAATACTACAGTCCCTACCGCGGTGTGATCCCAATTTTGGTTTATAGCGCGTTGACCGGTAAAAAGTTTACTGTTTACCGCGGTCACAAACGTATCTTCGATTATGTGGAAGACACCTGCCGGACTTTCGCGAATATTTCCGAGAACTTTATCCCAGGCGAAGTCTACAACGTTGGCGGTAAAGAGGATTGGGTCGTCAGTATCGAAGAATTGTCCGATATCGTTCTGGAAGCAACCGGTGCTAGTCCGCAATTGGCGGAGTTTAAGGGAGAAGAGGGTTTTACTACCCGGGTGAAAATCGTTGACTTCTCAAAGGCCCGGCGCGACTTAAAGCATGACCCGAAGATTGACGTTCGCGAGGGTGTTCGCCGGTATGTCGACTGGAGTCGCAAGGTGTATAGCGTTTGAAAACCAGGGAGGGTGAGAGCTGAATGGATGCTTACGAGAATTACTATGAAGGTAAAACGGTTCTGATTACCGGTGGCTCCGGTGCGATTGGATCTAATCTCACGCGGGCGATCGCGAACTTAAAAGCTAGGCTGGTCGTCGTTCTCGACGATTTGTCGGCAGCTTACGAATGGAACATTCCACCCCTTTCCAATGTCCTGTTCGTGAAGGGTTCAGTTACGGATGAAGTCGCACTTAAGCGGGTCTTTGCCCTCAAGCCAAACATCGTCTATCACCTCGCGGCTTTCTTTGCCAATCAGAATTCAGTGGACTACCCGCAGCGCGATTTGATGACGAATGGGTTGGGAACATTGCTCGTCTATCAGTACGCCCAGATGTGTGGGACTGAGCGGGTGGTTTATGCCTCTTCCGGTTGCTCGATTTATGGCAGCGCGGCGCCGTTGCCGCTCAAAGAAGATTTCATGTCGATGCATCTGACGACGCCTTATCAGATCACCAAGATGCTGGGAGAGTTGTACGCGAACTTTTTCTATCATCACTATGGGCTACCCATTGTGAAGACGCGTTTCTTCAACTCGTATGGGCCGGGTGAAGTGCCGGGACAATACCGTAACGTGATTCCCAATTTTATCTTCTGGGCGCTTTCAGGATTGCCTTTGCCGTTTACCGGAAGCGGTGAGGAGACCCGAGATTTCACCTATGTAATGGACATAGTTGATGCTTTGTTGCGAGCCGGCTACTTCGAACAGGCGATCGGACAAGAGATGAACATTGCCTCGGGTTCAGAGGTCAATATCCTGCAGATGGCCGAACGTATCAACGAGTTAACCGGCAACACCGCAGGCATTGTGCGGGCCACGCCGCGCGTCTGGGACACTAAGAAGCGTTTGCTTGGATGTATCGATCGGGCTAAAGAAGTGATTGGTTATGAACCGAAGATGGCTTTTGAGGAGGGTCTGCTGACTACGATTCAATGGTTTCGCGACAACTGGGAGAGCATCCAGCGTGACGCTGAGTTCGCGCCCGGCGGTTCGTCGGCAGTACAGGGCGTGGTGGTCAAGAAGTAACAGGAACATTTAGCATGCGCGTAATTTTTTTGACTATCACGTTTTACCCGGAGCCCAATGCGATTCACGGTTTACCGTTGGCCAAGGCCATGGCATCGAGAGGTTTTGATATCAAGGTGTTGACCGGCTTTCCGCAGTATCCACAAGGTCGAATATACCCGGGTTATCGGATGCGGCCATGGCAGCGGGAAACCGTTGACGGGATTCCTATCCTGCGCGTACCCATCTATCCCAGTCATGACACCTCGGCAATCAGACGAATTCTTACTTACCTGAGTTTTGCTTTCTTTGCGGCAACCATTGGAGTCGCGCTGATCGGTTCGGCAGATCTCGTATACCTGTATGACCCGCCACCAACGAATGGACTTGCATCATTGTTCCTGAAGTTATTCAGAGGCACGCCCATCGTCCATGATATCGCCGACATGTGGCCAGAGACGGTCATCGAGTCAGGTATGGTTCGCGGCGAACGGACCAAGAAGATTGTGAGTTCGATCCTGGGCGCGTGGTGCCGTTTTCTTTATCGTCAGGCAGATGTCGTTACAGTTCTTTCGGACGGCTTTAAGCGGTTGTTGGTTGAGCGCGGGGTCCCGGCAGACAAGGTCAAGGTTGTCTATAATTGGGCAGATGAAACGACCTTCCATCCTCTTGAACCGGATCTGGAGTTGGCCAGAGAGTTGGGCTTTGAGGGCCGTTTCAATATCGTCTATGCCGGTAACCTGGGCGTCTATCAAGCTCTTGATACAGTGATCAAGGCCGCCGCCCTGGTCAAGGATCATCCGAAAATTCAGGTCGTCATAGTTGGCATAGGACCGAAACAAGATGAGTTGAAGCGTCTGGCGGCCGAACTCCAGGTAGATAATGTTTTGTTTCTCGGCGGCCGGCCCTATGCGGAGATGCCGAAGATTAATAACCTGGCTGACGTGTTGCTCATCCACCTGAAAGACATTGCCTTTCTGCACGCTACCGTCCCCGGCAAGACGCAGGTGTCGCTGGCAACAGGTCGCCCGGTGCTGATGGCCGTTCGAGGTGACGCGGCCGAAATTGTACGCCAGGCCGGCGCAGGCGTTATTTGTGAACCTGAGAATGCAGAAGACATGGCGAGGGCCATGGTTGAGTTGTTTCAACTATCGAAAGATGAGTTGGCAGAAATGGGTAACCGCGGCAGGTCGTACTATCTGAACAATCTCTCGCTTGATAGCGCGGGGAAGCAGATAGATGAGATCTTTCGCTCTGCGGCGGCTCGACAAGCGCCGGCGAATTCAGTTGGGCCCGGACTGCCCAGCGAAGTGTCGCCTAAGTAGTTTTACAAAACAATGCAAGGCATGATTGTCCTGATTTTAGCTTTGGCTGGGACGAAGAGTAGGATGTGAAAACGAATTATGGAAACCAGTAATGTGAAGCCGCTAGAAAACCTCGAAGAACGGAAGCTCAAAGAGATCGAGCATTCCGAGCGCCGACGAACTATTCTCCAGGGATACGAACGTCATATCGACACGACTTTGGATGAACAAGTGGGAGGAGTCCCGAGTCTGATACGGGACAATGAGGCGTTTGAACAGCACTTCTCCAACGTCAAGTATTATTCAGTAGCCACCGGCAGCGAGAAGTATTATCAGGATTGGTTGCGTCAACGATGCACTCCCGGCAAGAAGGTCCTCGACTATTGTTGTGGCAACGGCGAGAACGGAATTTACAGCGCCCAATTCGGCGCTGACGTTATCGGAATCGACATTTCGCCTCAGGGGATCGAGAACTGCCGATTGAATGCCGTTCGCGAGGGAGTGGATAAGAACTGCCGGTTTGAGGTGATGGATGCAGAGGCGACCCAGTTCCCCGACAACTCGTTCGACGTGATCGTGGAATACGGCGCCCTTCATCATCTCGACTACCCCAAGGCGATGACTGAATTGCACCGAATTATCAAGCCTACTGGTGAGATCATTTGTGTTGAGGCGCTGCGACACAATCCACTAATTCATCTCTATCGGAGAATGACGCCTGACCTCCGCACCGCCTGGGAGGTTGAACATATCCTGACCGTGCAGCACCTGGACCAGTCTCGCGAGTACTTTGAAGAGGTCAATACCAAGTTCTTCCACCTGGCATCGCTGGCGGCAGTGCCATTCAGAAAAACCAGTATCTTCAAACCGCTACGGGGCATGCTCGACCGGATCGACGAATCGATCCTAAAACGTCCCTGGATTGGGAAGTACGCTTGGATCATGGTCTTCACGATGGCCAAGCCACGAAAGCTGGCGTGACGTTTCTGAGTCGCTTCGCCTGACTCAGGTCGAGAAAAATCCAGGCGACACCTTAGCGAAAATGTATGACGGGCTGAAGCGGATTTTCGATCTGGTTGCGGCGCTACTCGGATTCATATTCTTAGCTCCGCTGCTGCTGGCTATCGCTATTGTCGTCAAGCTGGATTCTGTTGGTCCCGTTCTTTATTTGGGTGAGAGAGTGGGCTTGCACGGAAATAGATTCCGAATCTGCAAGTTCAGGACGATGTGCGTGGGAGCCGAAACACACGGCACGACCACGGCCGCCGGCGACACTCGAATTACGCGAGTAGGTCGATTCATCAGAAAGTACAAATTGGATGAACTGCCCCAGCTCATCAATGTGATTCGGGGTGAGATGAGCCTGGTCGGACCCAGACCTGAAGTCGAAGAACATACGAGCGCCTACAACGACGAAGAGAAATTGATTCTGACGGTCATCCCCGGGATCACAGACTATTCTTCAATACGTTTTGTGAAGCTCAATGAAATTCTCGGCTCTGAAAATCCGCATGAGCTCTTCATCACCAAGTACCGATCGGAGAAAAACCTTCTGAGGTTGGAGTATGTGCGAAATCGGTCCTTCACCGAGGATTTGAAGATCCTCGCGCTGACTCTGATTACCTTAGTGCGCTCAGCCGCTGGCCGGGTGGAGCCGGAATGAATGGAGTACGTTAGACTTGGTCTGACCGACTTGCAGATCTCGCGCGTTGGTTTCGGCTGTGCGGCGATTGGCGGACATGATTATGGTAAGGTGGACGATCAAGACAGCATTGCGGCAGTGCATAAGGCCCTCGATCTGGGTGTCAATTTCTTCGATACGGCCGATGTCTACGGCCTCGGACACGCGGAAGAGTTGTTGGGCCAGGCCCTCGGCAGCCGTCGTCATGACGTCATAGTTGCAACCAAGTTTGGAATAGAATGGGGCCAGCAAGGAAAGACTAAGCGCAACCTCAGTGCTCGAAGAGTCTTAGAGGCTCTGGACGAAAGCCTGCGACGGCTGAGGCTCGATTGTATTACGCTTTATCAGATTCATTGGTATGACGGGCGAACGCCAATTGCCGAGACGATGGAAGCTCTCAACAGGTGTCAGGAGAGCGGCAAGATACGCTTCATTGGATGTTGTAATTTTTCTTTGAGCCTGACGGAAGAAGCGCAGAAGTATGGCAGGTTGGAGTCGTTACAGTTGCCCTATAGTCTAGCCGAGCGCGGTTCCGAACCGGTGATTGACGAGGGCCACCGCAACTACCAGATGGCGGCGCTTTGCTATAATCCGTTGGCCCAGGGACTATTCACCGGGAAGTACGGACGCGATACGAAGTTTCAGGGTACGGATCTCCGAGCGCGGAGTAGTCTGTTCCAGGGTGATAGTCTAGCCATCAATCTGGCGTTGGTAGAGAAGCTAAAAAAAGTAGCAAGTCTCAATGGCCGAACTCCGGCCCAGGTTGCTATCCGATGGCTCCTCGAAAACGAAAACGTAACCAGTGCCATAGTAGGAATCAAAACGCCATTTCAGATTGAAGAAAACGCGGGAGCTGTGGGCTGGAACCTGTCCCGGAATGACAGAGAATTCTTGAGCGCGGCCAATCTGCCATCGACAGGTCCTGATAGCACGACATGAAGAAATTTCGCACTGCTGATGAACAGGAAGTGGGCCGCAACATTGAGCGCATCTTCACTGCGTGTCCTGATTCGGTTGAGATCAAGCTTGAGAACTTTACGAAGTACGTTCGCCGGCAGCATCTCAAGCGATTCCTGGCCCTGTACGAGATTTTCAAACTGATCCTTCCGGTGAAAGGGTCGATAGTCGAGTGTGGTGTCTTCAGAGGCTTTGGCTTAATGGGCTGGGCCAAACTAAGCACCATGCTTGAACCAGAAGACCTTACTCGTCGAATCTATGGCTTCGATAGCTTTGCCGGATTCCCGAGCGCGAGCGAAAGAGCGATGAGGCCCTTCAGCGCGTCATCGCCGGAAAGCTGGATTTTTCTCGAGACCAGGACGGCATTGACGCCCTGCTCATCGGAAAACAGATTGCCGAAGAATGGAAGGTCGCTCCGGGCGATTACGTGACGCTGACAAGCCCGCAAGGAAGACTAACCCCTTTCGGATTGATGCCGCGAACACGGCGGTTTCGCGTTGCCGGAGTTTTCGATTCCGGCTTTTACGATTACGACGAGAACTGGTGCTTTCTGACTTTGCCCGCAGCACAAGGGCTTTCCGGCGCGGGCGACGCTGTCAACGTCCTGGAGTTTCGCCTGAATCAGCCGGAGCGTGCCGGCGAAATTGCGGAGGAAGTCCGCCGAGCCGCCGGGCCGGGCTTTTCAACGACAACGTGGATGGAAGAAAACCGCGCGCTGTTCCGCGCTTTGCGGCTCGAGAAACTAGTCACCGCGATCTTCATCGGCCTGATTACGTTTGTCGCCGGCCTGAACATTCTGGTGGTCCTTTCCATGACCGTCACCGATAAAGCGCGCGACATCGCCGTGCTGCGCTCCATGGGCGCGCGGCGAGAGCAGATTCGTACGATTTTTCTTTGGCAGGGAATCAGCATCGGAACCGCCGGTACTCTGATCGGCCTTTTCATCGGTTATACATTTTCGTTTGTGGCGGGGAATTACCATCTTATTCCCCTCGACCCACAGGTTTACGCGGTCCCTTACGTTCCTTTTCATCCGAGCGTTTTCGATGGCCTGTGGATCACGACGGTGGCTATGGGAATTTCCATTGCGGCAACGATCCTACCCGCCCGCGCCGCCGTGCGGCTGCTGCCAGTGGAAATTCTCCGTTATGAATGAACCCCAGGAATCGGGAGAGAATAAGCATATTCTTGGGTCTATTTGGCGCGCGATTTGCTCCTGTAAGGGTGAGAGGCAGGTGGGTGAGACCGGGGCGCATCCCGCAACCCTCGGTTGAAGCAAGAGCCCGCCGCAAGCTGTTGAAAACAGGAAGATTATAGATGGTTCAATTCGGCCGAGAAATGCCCTCTTTTCGGCAGGTAGTGGACTGGCGGAAATGGGAAACAGTTTGGGCTGAAGCGAGTGCAAACCCGCGCGCCCCCTGAGCGGTACGGAGATTGTACTGGGAGCATCCAAGTAAAGAGAAACAGCCGGACTGGCGCCTGAGGACGCCAGAAAACCCAGCAGC
>Ga0137403_10005650_pt1 | contig 14468 bp, 5 predicted proteins | sample CZOMad2_1_16fung_FD_122057 | JGI IMG/M metagenome (GOLD analysis project Ga0137403, IMG submission 122057) | Vadose zone soil fungal communities from Angelo Coast Range Reserve, California, USA - CZOMad2_1_16fungal (Hybrid Assembly) | ecosystem: Environmental > Terrestrial > Soil > Vadose zone... | reverse complement strand
GAGATCGACCGCGAGGCCGTACTGGGTCCGCCGGTTGAAGGCGAGGAACTCCTCGGTCTCGTGCCACACCTCGTCGAGGGGGTCGCCCCGGATCAGGCGGCGCACCACCAGCTGCGCGGCGCTGTACCCCGCCCAGAAGAGATCGCCAGTTTCCACCCCGGTGTGGAACGCCTTGCGGTAGTGGTCGATGGAAGCAGTGATCGGCTCCAGCCACGACGAGATCAATCCCATCGCATACTGGATCCGGCCGAGCTGGGCGACGAAGCCGCGGGACTCGGCGAGCGCGCAGGCGAGCTTGCCGAATCGGTAGCCCTCTTCGTATTTCCGGAACGCGGTCCCGATGGCCCAGCCGAACCAGGCATAGGCATGGGCGGAAGGCTCGCTCGTTCCGTGCAGGAGCGTGAGGTTGACGATCGTGCAGGTGATCAGGGCGTACAGCCTCCCTCCGTCCGTCAGGTATGCAGGCGCGTAGAGGTCGACCAGGACGCGCTGGGCTGCCTCGATCTCGGGGTTGGTCAACGGCGGCAGATCGACCAGGCTCTCGATCGGTCGATCGCCCAGCGCCTCCCACACGCGCTGGTACTCCGTGCCCACCCGTTCCCAGGAGGGATGCGGAGGCAGCTCGATCCCGAAGAGCCGCAGACACTCGATCCCGGTCGCGACCGCCTGGGTGTTCGCCGAATTCACGACCTCGAGCGTGATGCGAAGCCGGTAGGCGGCTGCCTTGTCGACCTTCGATTCGGCCCGGGAGAGGATGCTCGCGATCAGGGTTCCAGCGCCTTCGAAGTCAGCGCTGAGGAGGCTGCACTCCGCCCCCTCGAGCGCGAGCGCCAGGGCGAGCGCATAGCGTTTCGACCAGCCCTCCGCACCGAGCTGCGCGATTCCCGCCGCGCAATACTTCGCCGCCGACGCGTAGGCGCTGGATGCCTTCGCCTTCCTCGCCGCGCGGAGGTGCAGCTCTGCGACGAGGTGCTTCTCCTCGTCGCCGGAGATCAGCCCGGCGCCGCGGTCGAACTGGTTCACGACGTCGAACAGGTTCGCCTCAGCCCCGGCAGCGAGCAGCCGCCGCGCGATGCGGAGGTGGATCGGGGCGCGCTGCTCCTCTGGGATCAGGGCGTATGCTGCTTCTTCCACGCGGTCGTGGAGGAATTCGTACGCATCCGCCTCGCGAAACAGCAATCCCTCGCGCAGCGCGGGGGCGAGCGCCTCGTGGAGCTGCTCCTGCGACAGTCCGCTCCCGGCCGCCAGCAACGCCGTTTCGACGCGGTGGCCGAGACAGGCCAGAAGACCCACCGCGCTGCGTGCCTCGGACGGAAGCTGCCGGAGCTTCCCGAGCATCAGGACTCCGACGTTGTCCGTGTACCGCTTCGCCTGGATCCGCCCCATCTCCCACTTCCAGCCGCGCGCGAGCGGGTCGAACACCAACAAGCCCTCGTTCGCGAGCGTGTGGAGAAACTGGATGGTGAAGAAGGGATTGCCACCGGTCTTCTGGTGGACGAGCGCCGCGAGCTCCGCGACCCCCGCTTCATCGCGGTGCAGCGCGTCCGCGAGCACCGCCGCTACTTCGGGCAAGGTCAGCGGCGGAACGGCGAGATCGAGAACGGCTCCACCGCTGCCCCTGATCGACTCGAGGCCGGACGCAAGAGGGCTTGTGCGCGTCAGATCGTCGTCTCGATAGGCCGCGACGAGCAGGAGATGGAGCGGCTCCGTCGAGGCGGCCAATCGCTCGAGGAACCGGAGCGTTGCGGGATCGACCCATTGCAGATCGTCGACGAAGAGCACCAGAGGATGCTCCTGCCGCGCGACCGCTCCGACGAAGGATTGAAGCGCCGCATCGAATCGGTTCTGTGCGGCGTCGCCCGGCAGCTCCGGCGGTGACTGCTGCTTGCCGACGATGATCTCCATCTCCGGCACCAGATCCGCGACCAGCCGGGTGTTCGTTCCGAGCGCTTCGAGGAGGGCATCGCGCCAGCGGGCAACGGTGGCTTCGCTCTCGCCGAGGATCCGGCGCATCAGCTCGTGGAATGCCTGCACGAGGGTCGCGTAGGGCGCATCGCGCTGCTTCTGGTCGAACTTGCCCGAGAGGAAGAACGCGTTCCTCGCCAGGACGGCGCTCTGCAAACCTTGGACGAGGGTCGACTTCCCGGCGCCCGCCGGTCCGGCCACCAGCGCGACTTCGGGCTTGCCGGTCGCCGCGACGCGCTCGAAGGCATCGAGCAGCGCCCGTGCCTCTTTCTCGCGGCCATAGACCTTCTCGGCGATCAGGAGCCGGTCCGGCACGTCGTCGAGGCCGATGCGAAATTCGTCGATCCGCGCGGCGGAGCGCCACTGTGCGAGGCACCGTTCGAGGTCAGCCTGTAGACCCGCGGCAGTCTGGTAGCGGTCGTCGGAAGCCTTCGAGAGCAGCTTCATCACGACCTGGGACAACACCGCCGGGATTTCCGGCCGGCGCTGGCGGGGGCTGACGGGGCTTCGCGCAAGGTGGGCGTGGACCCATTCGAGCGGATCGCGCGCGTCGAACGGCAGCACACCCGTGAGCATCTGGTAGAACACGACGCCCGCCGAGTACAGGTCGGTGCGGGAATCGACCGATCGATTGATCCGGCCGGTTTGCTCCGGCGCCATGTAGGCCAGACCGGTCTCGGCGATCGCGGCACGGCCTGCACCCGGACGTTCGCGCGGAACGCGCGAGGCGACACCGAACCCGAACAGGTGCACTGCACCGGCATCCAGATCGACCACGACGTTCGCAGGCCGGATGTCCTTGTGGATGATCCCGCGCGCATGCAACCGGGCGAGGGCGGCGGAGAGACCGACGCCGGTGCGCAGGAAGCGGGTCACATCCATCGGTCGGCCCACCAGGCGGTCGAGGGACTCGCCGCGCGGATCCTCCAGCAGCAGCATCGGCACGCCGTCCACGCGGACGAGGTCGAGCGCACGAACGGCCCACGCCGCGTCCAGCTCGGACCGCAGTGAGTACTCGTGCTGCAGCCGCGATAGCGCCGCCCGGGACGGGTCGCGGCCCGCAGGAGCCAGCGCGAGCATCGTTCCGGAAGCGCCCTTCTCGCGTGCTCGATATAGGACGAACGGCGGATCCCGCCGGACCACGTCGAATTGCAGGGTCGTCAAGAGCGGCTTCAGGCCGGCAGCCGGTTCCGGTTCCGACGGGTTTACTTCCATGGACGAGCCCCGCGCGCCGCGACTTGCGGCTGCTGGAGAGTGTAACGCGTATGCGGCCCGCCAGCGGTGCACCGCACCTCGAAGCATGACTCACGCGTCTGGACGGCTGTCGGGCTCGACCGCCGGAAGCGCGAACTGGAAGACGGCTCCCCGGGGCTCGTTCGCCGTCGCCCAGAGCCGTCCAGCGTGGGCGAGCACGATCGAGCGACTGATGGAGAGTCCCATTCCCATCCCGTCGGGCTTGGTGGTGAAGAACGGATCGAAGATCCGTTCCATCGTCTCGCGCGAAAGTCCATGCCCCGAATCGCGGACTTCGACGAGAATCTCGCTCGCCCCCTCCCTCCGGGAAGCGATCGACAACTCCCGTGGCGCGCCGCCCGGCTCGCTCATCGCATCGACCGCGTTGAGAATGAGGTTCAGCACGAGCTGCTGAAGCTGGATCCTGTCGCCGTGGACCGGCGGCTTGCCGGTCGCCAGCTGCGTCCGGATCGAGATTCCCTTCCGCTGCAGCTCGTTCCGGCTCAGATCGAGCACTTCGAGGATCACCTCGTCGACGTCGACCGCTTCCGTACGGGGAGGCGCCTTCTTCACCAGGGCACGCACGCGCGAGACGATCTCCCCGGCGTGCTCGCCTTCATGGATGGTGCGTTGCAACGCGTCTCGCGCCCTCTCGAGGTTTGGCGGATCGCGCAGGAGCCAGAGCAGTGCTGCACCTGCATACGTGGTGACGGCGGCCAGCGGCTGACTGATCTCGTGCGCGATCGAGGCGGCCAGCTCGCCAACCGTCGAAACACGTGCGACGCGTGCGAGCTCCTCTCGTGCGCGAAGGAGCGCTTCCTCCGCCGCCTTTCGCTCCCGGAGGTCGACGACGAACGCGATGCTCTGGATCGGGGTGCCCGCGAGCGCCGCAGGCGCTACCAGCACCGGCACCCGGCTGCCGTCCTTCCGCAAATACTCCTTCTCGAAGAGATCGGCGCTTCCGGTGGCGCGCATTTGTTCCACGGCGCGTTGACTGACGGCTTGCCATTCGGGAGGAGTCAAGTCCGTCCACTTGAGTCGTCCCGAGACGAGATCGTCACGCGTGCACCCCACCATGTCGAGATAGGCGTTGTTCGCCTCACTGACCCGGCCGTCCAAGTCCGAGATCACGACGCCGACGACGTTGGCGTCGATCAAACGGCGAATCTTCGATTCCCGCTCCTGGAGCTCGCGGTAGAGCCGGCTACTCTCGAGCGCCATCGCCGCCTGCGACGCGAGCACCTTCAGGACGGCCGTCCGCGCCGGCGTGAAGACGTTCGGAGCCAGGCTGTTCTCGAGGTAGAGCAGCGCAACCAGGCTACCCTGCTTGACGAGTGGCAGGCAGAGCACCGATCGGGCGCGCGGCTCACGGAAGTATTCGTCGCCGGAGAACGGGCTTGGGGCGGACGCGTCGTCCAGGATGACGCTTTCCTGGGTGCGCGCCGCGTAATGGACGATCGACTCCGGGAGCTCGGAGCCGGCGATCGGCGCCTCGCGCAGGTGGACCGCCACGGTGTGACCGTTCGTGTTGGCTTCCGCCTCGATCGAAAGCTCGCCACCGCGCGGCAGGATGAGCAGCCCCCGCTCCGCGCCGGCGTGCTCGATGGCGGTGCGCAGCAGCGTGTCGATCAGCTTCTCGAGCACGATCTCGCCAGACACCGCTTGCGACACCTTGAGAACCGTCGCGAGCTCGAGGTTTTCGACCGGGGCCCCGATCGTGCTCTTCGGGGCAGGCGCGGGCTCTCCCTTCCCGAGGTGTGGATGCTCCTCATCGAGCTGCCGCACCTTTCCATCGGCTCCCCAACGGAGATAGCCATAGCGGGCGTCCCGCAAATACACATCGGCGATCCTGTCGAAACCGCGAGCCGCATAGAACCGCGCGGCAACCTCGCAGGCAACCGCCTCGTTGTGGATGAACCCATTGATGTGTGCGGAGCGGATGGCCTTTTCATAGAGGCGCTCGGCATCGAGTACGCGTCCTTCGATTCGCGCGACCTCCGCGCCGACGAGCGCCGCGCGGTTCTCGAAATTCTCCGGGCAAAGCTCCGCCCAGATTTCGAGCTGTCGGTGGTGGGTTGTCAGGGCTTCGAGATGCTTCTGTTTCTCGCCGGGAGATGCAGAGTCCGACGACGCCGCGCGGGAAAGCGCGCCATAGAAGTGACTTTCCGCCGTTTCCAAGAATGACGGTGACATCCCGACCAGCCGGTGCGCTCGAGATGCGGCATCCACGGCGGAGCGATAGTCCCCGGCAAGGAAGCGGGCTTGCGTCTTTCGCGTCCAATACCAGAACTCGCTCACTTTGAAGACAGGGTTGCTGGCCAGCTTCTGCTCGACTCGAGCCTCGTCGAACCGATCGTCGTCGAAGCAGCCGAATTTCGGTGTCGAGCCACGGAGCGTTCGGATCAGTCCGACCTGAGTGGCGATGTTGTCGGCGGTGAGACCGAACCGGGCCTTGGTTGCAAATTCGAGGGCATTCACCGCTTCGTGTTCCACCTCCGCGAGCGGATCTCCCCCCGCGAGAAGATTCGTGATCAGGTACTGCCCACTGCCCACTGCACACGAGAGATCTCCGATCCGGCAGGCGGCATCGAAGGCCCGCCGCACCAGATCGCGGCCAGCCCGGACGTGCGCCGTCCATGGCAGGATGACATTTCCGAAAAACATGTACGTACGCGGCTGAAAGCGCCTCAATCCGCGCTTTTCGACCAGCTCATAGCCGAGCCGCCCGAATTCGGATCCGACCTTGTAATCGCCGAAGAGTGGGCCGGCGATCATGCCGAGGTGTTCGTACGCGATGCACGATCCGTCGCTGTGACCACGTTCGAGGCTGAGGTTGACCGCTCTGCAGAGAACCCAGGACCCAAGGTTCGTGTCCGTGAACCACGCAGGTATGATGGCCTTCGTCAGCACATCGAGTGTCGCGAGAGAAACGGGATCGCTCATGAGGGGCAGCTCGATGAGGGCCTCGATCGCCCGGCTTCCGACCCGAGAGCAGATCCGGTCGTATTCGCGTCGTACTTCCTCCTCCGTAGGACGAGGAGAGCATTCGTGGCCCAGGCGCCGGAGGTAGTCGAGGCAGACGTCGACCGCGCTGGCGCTCTGTGCACGCGCCCAGTACAGATCCATGCGCAGGCATGCGACGATTGCCAGCTCGACCATGTCCGCGGCGTGGGATGCAAGGGTAGTCAAGCGCTGCTCCGCGGCCGCCCACTCGCCCGTGAGGAACTCGCATTCGGCCCGGTGGAACTCGATGGGAAACAGGAGATCATGTCGGCGGTCCCAGGAGCCGTCCAGCAGTGCTGCTCCCCCGACGAGATAGTTCAGCGCCGAGACGTAGGCGTTGGACGCTTTGGCTCGCCTGCCCGCGATCAGGTTGAACTCCGCCAGTTGCTCGCGTTCGTCCTGCGACGTGATCAGCGCGACACCGCGGTTGAGCTGATTGACGATCTCGAAGATGACCTCCTCGCGCTCATCCTTTGGCGTGTGCGCCACGAGCAGTCTCCCGATTCGTACGTGCTCGTCGGCGCGCGACGGTTCCGGGATCAGCGAGTAAGCAGCTTCCCGAACGCGGTCGTGTACGAACCGGTAGGCGCCGTCCAGGCGCTCGATCAGCTCCAGGCGAACCGCCTCCCACAGGTCCGCGTGGACCTGTTCCTCCGACGTCCCGCGCGCGAGTGCGAGCGTGGTCAGGTCGGCGCTGTTGCCGAGGCAGGCGAGGTGCTGCAGCGCCTCCTGCGTCTTCGCCGGCAGGCGGCCCAGCTTCCCCACCATGAGGTCCACGACGTTGGCCGTGAACCCCTTTGCGTGGATGCGCCCGAGGTCCCATGACCAGCGCGCCCAGTCATGGTCGAACGTAAGCAGCCCCTCGTCGGCGAGGGCGGAAAGGAACTGGACGACGAAGAACGGGTTGCCCGCGGTCTTCTCGTGCACCAGCTCCACCAGCGGGGCGGCGCGCGCTGGCTCGCAGCGAAGCGCGTCTGTAATGAGCTGACGCACGTCCTCGCGGCCGAGGGGGGCAAGCTTGACCTCCTGGAGGGACGCGCCCGCGTTCCGGATCGCCTCCAGCTTGCGCGCCAGCGGATGGGTGGCATCGACCTCGTTGTCCCGGTAGGCGCCGATCAGCATCAGGTGCTTCAGCTCCGACCGGATCATCAGATCTTCGAGCAGGTCGAGGGTCGCCGCGTCCAGCCACTGCAGGTCGTCCAGGAAGATCGCCAGCGGGTGCTCCGGCCGGGCGAAGATGCCGAGGAATCGCCGGAGCACGAACTGGAAGCGCCGCTGTGCATCCTGCGGCGGGAGCTCGGGCACCGGCGGCTGCTCGCCGATGATCAGTTCGAGCTCCGGGACCAGGTTCACCATCAGCTGCCCGTTCGGCTCCAGCGCGCCGCTGAGCGCGTCGCGCCAGCGGGCAAGCTCCGCTTCGCTCTTGCTCAGAATCGACTGGATCAGCCTCCGAAAAGCCTGGGCGAGCGTGGCGTACGGGATGTCGCGCTTGTGCTGGTCGAACTTTCCCGAGGCGAAGAGGCCCCGTGGAGGTACGAGCGCCTTGTGCAACTCGTTGACCACCGACGATTTGCCGATGCCCGAGTACCCGGAGACCAGCACCAACTCCGGCCTCCCGCTCGTCACCACCCGGTCGAAGGCGGCGAGCAGCGTCTCGACCTCGCGCGAGCGCCCGTAGAGCTTCTCGGGTATGAGGAGCCGGTCTGGCGTGTCGTCTTCGCCGAGCGGGAAATCGTCGATCCGGCCATGGTGCTGCCATGCGGCAAGGCAGCGCCGTAGATCGCATTCCAGACCAGCCGCCGTCCGATAGCGGTCCTCGGGCGTCTTGGCCAGAAGCTTGAGCACGATCGCCGAAACCGGACCGGGAACCTCCTTCCGCCTCTCTGTAGGTGGCTGCGGCCGCCTCGCGATGTGGCAGTGCACCCATTCCATCGGATCCGATGCGGTGAACGGGAGACCGCCCGTCAGCATCTCGTAGAGCGTGACGCCGGCCGCGTAGAGGTCGCTCCGCGAATCGATCGACCGGTTCATGCGTCCGGTTTGCTCGGGGGCCATGTACGGCAGCGAGCCCGCGATGACCTCCGGCGCCTCGGGCGCCTGCCGTTGGCGTCGCAGGCGCGATGCGATGCCGAAGCCCGTCAGCCACACCCTGCCAGTCGCAATGTCGACCAGGGCGTTGGCCGGCTTGACGTCCTTGTGGATGATCTCCTGCGCGTGCAGCTCGCGCAGGCTGGACGCAAGGCCGACGGCCAGGCGCAAGAAGAGTCCGAGCTCCATCGGCGCCCCAACCAGCCCGTCCAGCGGTTCGCCACCGGGGTCCTCGAGTACCAGGGCGGTCCGGCCTTGGTGCTCCGTGAGCGCGACTGGCCGGGCTGTCCATTCGGAACGCAGCTCGTGCGCAAGTGAATACTCGTGCCCGAGCTTTTTGATCGTTGCAGGTGCGGGATGTTCGCAGACGGCTCTGAGCAAGAGGATGGGGCGACCGCCCGACGCAGCCGGCGTTCGAGTCCGACCTCGATGAAGCGCGAGCTCCTCGTCGGCACGAAGCAGCTCGAAGACGTACCTCGACAGATCCATCCCGGCCACCCTTCAGCGCCGTTCCCCTCCGGGATTAGGCCATTCTCGTGCCGGTTTCCACTCGACCTGGGGATAGGGAATCCACCCGTCTGGATAGGGCGGCTTCGACCATTTCTTGATCCCCCAACGTTGCCCGCGGGAGGCAACGCCTTGAGTGCGGCGGTTCTGCTAAGCTCCCCTCTGCTCGTGGGGCTCGGGATCCGTCGAGCGGAGGCCGTCATGGGGCGACATGACCCTGCGCCAGGGGTCGCGGACCGCAGATACGAGCGGCGGCTGCTTGCGGCGTGGGAGCGGTTCGTCGACGGAGCCGGATTGGCTTCGGGCGTAGTGCCGGACGTGGTCGGACAATCCTGGATGCGGTGCCGTTCCTCGCACGTCGACCCAGCGCTCGAGCACGCGCCGGACCCGCTCGCGGAACCGGAACTGATGGCCTTGCGGCAGCGGCACCGGGAACTGATCGAGGCCAGCCGTCCGGTGATGATGCAGGCACACGATCTGCTGTCGGAGTCGGCCACGATGATGATCTTGACCGACCCGACCGGCGTGATCCTCCAGAGCGAAGGCGACGCAGCCACGCTGGAGGCCGCGCTCGACATCCGTCTCACCGTGGGTGCGAACTGGAACGAGTCGATGAGCGGCACCAACGCCATCGGCACGGCGCTGTCCGTCGGCGGACCCGTACGCGTCCATGGTGCGGAGCACTTCTGCGCCGGCATCAAGCCGTGGACCTGTTCGGCCACGGCGGTGCGCGATCCCGCGAGCGGCGAACTGCTCGGTGTGGTGGACATTTCAGGGATGCGCAACAGCTTCAATCGCCATTGGCTGGCGCTGGCAGTGTCGTCGGCGGCCCGCATCGAAGAGCGGCTGTCGTGCCTCGACTCCGAGTTGCGGCAGCGCCTTCTGGAGTGGGGAGTCGGCAACCTGTCCAGGGCAGCAGATGGAGGTCTCCTCTTCTACGACCGCAGGGGGCGATTGACCGCGATCGATGCGCGCGCCCGCGCTTCGCTGGCCGCAATGGGGCTGGATCTCCACCTGAATGCACACGCCGCGATCGAAGCTTTTCGCGCGGATTCCGCCATCGACCTCAGCGAGGCAACGCTACCGCACTGGCTGCGCCCCGAGTGGATAGAGCCGGCCGTCGTGCGCGGAGAACGCCTGGGCGTCGTCGTCGTCTTGCCGCGCCCGGCGATGGCTACCGTCCAGTCCGCGCGGGCCGCGGCTGATTTTGCGATCGCCTCCGTAGCGCATGAGGTGAAACAGCCGCTGGCGGCGATCGAGCTCTACGCCGCGACGTCATTGAGATGGCTCGCGCGTCAGCAGCCCGACCTTGCCCAGGCACGACAGGGGCTGGAACAAATCATCCAGGCAGTCAAGCGGGCCGGCGACGTCGTCAGCCGCGTTCGGGGGTTGATCAAGAAGATCGCACCGCAAAAAGAGCTCCTCGACCTGAACGAGATCATTCTCGGAGTCGTCGCGCTGATGCGGAGCCAAGCAGAAGAGCAGCACGTTGCGCTCGACGCGCGACTGTCGCAGCACCTGCCTGCCGTGCTGGCCGACCGCATCCAGGTCCAGGAGGTCATCCTGAACCTGGTCAAGAACGCTCTGGAATCCTTGATCGGATGCGAAGGCTACCGGGAGGTATCGATCGGTTCGCGCGCGCTCCAGGGATCCGAGGTCGTCGTGGATGTGAAGGACACCGGCAAGGGGCTCGACGCTGAGACCGCCGAGCACATGTTCGAGCCGTTCTACACGACGAAGTCCGAGGGGATGGGCATCGGACTCGCGATCTCCCGCTCGATCACCGAAGCCCACGGCGGAAAGCTGTGGGCGATGAAAAACTCGCCGCGCGGAGCGATCTTCCTCTTCAGCCTACCAGCGAGGTGAAGGTCCCGGGTCAACATCACTCCAACTCAAACGCCAGATACTGAAACCTCCCGCCCCGCTCGATCTGCAGCACCACCGCATTCCCCCGTCCCCGCTCCTTCACCGCGCGCCGCAAGGCCTCCACCGACTCGATCCGGCTGCGGTTGACCGCATGGATCGCGTCCCCGGGCATCAGCGAGCTGCTCACGACCGTCGAGCGTACGCGCGACCACCACCACGCCCTTCGCCTCCCGCAGGTGCAGCTTCTCCTGCAGGCCGTCGTCGATATCCAACGCGATGATCCCGAGCGCCCGGACCAGATGCTTGTCCGGGTTGGCGACGTCCGCCATCTCCTCCAGCGAATGGTCGTTCTCCTGCCCGTGCACCTCCAGGTCGACCGGCCGTCCGTCGCGCAGCACGCGCAGCTTGAGGCGCGCGTCGCTGGCGCGGTAGAGGGCCGTGGTCAGGTCGGGCAGGATGTCGATCCTGCGCCCGTCCACGGTGTCGAGGTCGTCGCCCTCCCGCAATCCGGCGTCGTGCGCCGGACCGTCGGGGTTTACGTTGGCGACCACCACGCCGGAGTCGCGCGGCAAGCCCAGCCCGGCCGCCAGCTCGGGCGTGATGCCTTGCGCAGAGATCCCGAGCTCGACGCGCCGGACGTAGCCGCGCTTGCGCAGCCCCTCGTAGACGAACCGCACCACGCTCGCCGGCACGGCGAAGCCAAGGCCTTCGCTCCCGCCCGATCCGCTGAGGATGAAGGTATTGATGCCGACCACCTCGCCCTCGGCGTTCACCAGCGGCCCGCCGCTGTTGCCGGGGTTGATCGGGGCGTCGGTCTGGATGAACAGCATCGGCGCGTCGAGATCGATCTGCCGCCGGGCGGAGCTCACCACGCCCATGGTCATCGAGCTGGCCAACCCTTGCGGCGCTCCGATGGCAAACACCAGCTCGCCCTGGGTGACGCCGGCGGTGCCGCGCAGCGTGAGGGCCGGGAGCCCCTGGGCATCGATCTTCAGCACGGCGAGGTCGGACTCCGGGTGGATCCCGACCAGGCGGGCGGGGTAATCGGCCCTGCGCTGGACGTTCTGATCGCGCGGCCAGCCGGCGCGCGAAAGCGGGGGCACCACCAAAATGCGATCCGCGCCCTGCACCACGTGCGCGTTGGTGATGATGTACCCCGCGGGATCGACGATCACGCCGGATCCGACGACGCGCTGGCGCGCGATGATCGCCGCTGCGGGGCGGCCGTTTTCCGAAGAGACCGGCCCGTAGCCGGAGACCACGATCTGGACCACCGCGGGCGCCACGCGATCCGCGAGCTGCGAGAGGGCCCCGCTGAGGTGGCGCAGGATGCCCGGCGCTTCGCGAACCGCAGGCCGGCCAGGCTCGGCGCCGAGGACGGCGGCGGGAAGGAAGAGCGCAACGCAGGCAAGCAGGTGGATTCGATGGGTCATGGTCCCGTCTCTTGCAGCGGATGCGCCAACCCGGCGCGCGATTCCGGCCCGCGGGCGGTCCACGCTGACGGATTCGCGCACAAGGTGCCGAACATCTTGACAGGCAGGCCGCCGAAATCGCCTGCGCATTCGACGCGCATTGCAGCGTCCGATCACCGCCGCGGCCAGGAGAAGCACGGCTTCGATACCGAACGCTGCGCTTGCCCAGCGATGGCGCGGACCCGTCCCCAGCGCCAGCCGTCCGCCAGGCGCCGGTGAGGAAGGCGCCGACAGCGGCCGCGGATCGAGGGATGGAAAGGCCGGGCGCCCCTGCGACGGCGAATCCGAGGAAGACGACGTTGCCGGTCATGTTGGCCGTGAACACGTGGCCCAGGGCCAGGTAGCTGACCGCGTCGATGAGTCCGGTCGACGCGGTGAGGGCAAGAAGCACCGCCGGCAGGGACCGGTCGGAAGCGGTGGGATGCATGTGCCTCCCCGGAAGGCCTCGCGGCAATTGCCTAGGATCGCTGCGGCACGTCGATGTGGAGCTCGACGCGGCGCCGCGGATCCGGTCGAGTCGGTGTGGCCCTGGATCACGATACGATCCTCCGGATAGCGAGCCAGGATGTCGCCAAGTTGCGCGAGCTGCTCCACCGCGGCCGGCTGGAGGACCGCGCTGTCGCTGCTGAACAAGAGCGACGATTTGAGGTTTACCAGGATTCCCGTTTCGGTCCGTCGCACGTTGGCGACCTGCTGGAGCTCCTGGGCCTGCTTGTCGAGGTAATTGCCGATGGCGCCGCCGGCGACCCCGCCCACGGCGGGCACGATCCGGTGGATGAAATCATGCGGTCGCTGCGGGAGATGCCCCGGGTAGGACGGGTGTCGTAGACCAATGGGAGTAGTCGTGCCCCGTGGTCGCCTTCCAGCTTGACTCTCCCACCGTTCAGCGAGCGTTATCCGGCACATGGTCACCGGATGGCGACCCCGTGTAGGCGAAGTTGAAAGCAGGAGGTGACGCGATGGCAACCGAGACACAGAAGACGGGTATCGATGTCGTTGGTGACGTGGCGGCCTGGGGTGCGCACTTTTGCCTTTTCTACGAGACGAAAGAGGATCTCCTCGACACGTTGATCTCCTATTGCAAGTCGGGGTTGGAAAGGGAGGAGTTCTGCCTCTGGATCGTAGCCGAGCCCTTGACGATCGACGAAGCGAGGGACGCCCTGAAAGGCGCGGTGCCTGACCTCGATCGACACCTTGCGAGTTCTCGTCTGGAGATGGCGCCAGCCAGAGACTTTTTTTTGCAGGGTGGCGGATTTGATGGCAAGAGACTGACACAAACTTGGTATGACAAACTCGCTGAAGTATCGGCCAGAGGTTACGCCGGCATCAGAGTAACCGGAGACACGACGTGGCTGACAAAGAAGGACTGGAGCCACTTTTGCGACTATGAGGATGGCCTCAACGAGGTCATCGGGAATCGACGTCTCGCCGTGCTGTGCACGTACCCGCTCGAAGGGGCCGGGGCTCCTCAAATCCTGGATGTCGTGCGCACGCACCAGTTCGTCCTCGCGAGGCGACACGGGCGTTGGGACGTTCTCGAAACGGCCGTGCTCAAGCGTGCCAAGGGCGAGCTCAAGCAAATCAACAACGAGCTCGAACGGCGAGTCGCGGAACGGACGAGCCAACTGACGAAGGCCTCGGAAGCGTTGCGCGAGACGCAGGCTGAGCTCGCGCATGTCAATCGCGTCACGACGATGGGGCAGCTGACGGCCTCGATATCCCACGAAGTCATGCAGCCGATTACGGCGGGAATCACCTATTCGCAGGCCGCCTTGAACTGGCTGCGCGCCCAACCGCCAAAACTGGACGAGGTGCACCGGGCGCTCGGTCGCGCCGTCGAGGAGGGCAATCGCGCCACGGACATCTTGACTCGTATCCGTGGCCTGTTCAAGAAGGCACCCCAACGAAAGGACGCCGTCGATATCAACGAAGCAATCCTTGGAGTCGTTACGTTGACCCATGGCGAAGCGGCGAAGAACGGCGTTTCGGTCGAGACACGACTAGCGGATGGCTTGCCGCTCATTCAATCCGATCCTGTGCAGCTGCAGCAAGTGATTCTCAATTTGATCATGAATTCCGTGGAAGCGATGAGCGGTCTCGCCGAGGGATCGCGAGAGTTGCTCATCAGCACGGGGAAAGACGCAGCGGGCGACGTGCTCGTCACCGTGCAGGATTCGGGGCCCGGACTGAGCTCGGAGGCCTGCGACCGCGCCTTCGACGCATTCTACACGACCAAAGCTGGCGGCATGGGCATGGGGCTGTCGATTTGCCGTTCGATCGTCGAGCAACACGGTGGCCGGATCTGGCCCTCTCGCAAGGCCGGCCCCGGCGCAA
>Ga0137403_10005649_pt1 | contig 14470 bp, 13 predicted proteins | sample CZOMad2_1_16fung_FD_122057 | JGI IMG/M metagenome (GOLD analysis project Ga0137403, IMG submission 122057) | Vadose zone soil fungal communities from Angelo Coast Range Reserve, California, USA - CZOMad2_1_16fungal (Hybrid Assembly) | ecosystem: Environmental > Terrestrial > Soil > Vadose zone... | reverse complement strand
AACAGAGCGCGAGGAGAACCGAATGTTGTTAGGCGTACCGAGAGAGGTGGAGTTGGGGGAGACGAGGGTGTCGGTGACGCCGGAGACGGCCAAGAAGCTCAAGGCGCTGGGGCACCAGATCCGGGTGGAGAGCGGGGCGGGGTTGGGGGCCAGCGTCACCGACGAGGCCTATGCGGCGGCTGGGGCCGAGATCAGCGACCGAGCTGGGGCCTACGCGGCCGAGCTGATCCTCAAGGTGCGTGCGCCCCGGGCTGACGAACTGCCCCTGATCAAGAGCGGCAGCGCCCTGATCGGCATGCTCAACCCCTTCGACAAAGAAGGCCTGCAGCGCCTGGCCGATGCCGGCCTCACCAGCTTTGCCCTGGAAGCTGCACCGCGCACCACGCGTGCCCAGAGCATGGACGTGCTCTCCAGCCAGGCCAACATTGCCGGCTACAAAGCCGTCATGATCGCGGCCGACACATACCAGCGCTTTTTCCCCATGCTCATGACCGCGGCCGGCACCGTCAAGGCCGCCCGCGTCGTCATCCTCGGCGTTGGCGTGGCCGGGCTGCAAGCCATTGCCACCGCCAAGCGCCTGGGCGCCGTCATCGAAGCCAGCGACGTGCGCCCCAGCGTCAAAGAACAAGTCGAGTCCTTGGGCGCCAAATTCATCGACGTCAGCTACGACACTCCTGAGGAAAAAGAAGCCGCCCAAGGCAGCGGCGGTTATGCCAAAGCCATGCCCGCCAGCTGGCTCGAGCGGCAAAAGACCGAAGTTGCCAAACGCGTGGCCGCCGCCGACATCGTCATCACCACCGCCTTGATCCCCGGGCGAGCCGCCCCCGTGCTGGTGACCGAAGACATGGTGCGTGCCATGAAACCCGGCAGCGTCATCGTCGACCTCGCGGCCGGACGCGGACCGGGCGGACAAGGCGGCAACTGCCCCTTGAGCGAGGCCGACAAGACCGTCATCAAACACGGCGTCACCATCGTCGGCGAGACCAACCTCGCGGCGCGCGTGGCCGCCGATGCCAGCGCCCTGTACGCGCGCAACCTGCTCGACTTCTTAAAGCTTGTCATCACCCAAGAAGGCAGCTTCCACGTGCCGCTGGACGACGACATCGTTGCCGCCTGCCTGATGACCCAGGGCGGCCAAGTCAAGCGCGCCTGAACCCCCCAGATTCCCTGCAAAGCCAACGAGAACCGGACATGGAACTCTCCCACACCATCACCAACCTGATCATCTTCGTGCTGGCCATCTATGTGGGCTACCACGTCGTGTGGACCGTCACCCCGGCCCTGCACACGCCGCTGATGGCCGTCACCAACGCCATCTCCGCCATCGTCATCGTCGGCGCCATGCTCGCGGCGGCCCTGACCGAGACCCCCTTGGGCAAGACCATGGGCGTGCTCGCCGTGGCCTTGGCCGCGGTCAACGTCTTCGGCGGCTTCCTCGTCACGCGGCGCATGCTCGAGATGTTCAAGAAGAAAGACAAGAAAGCCGCTGCCGTGGAGCACAAAGCATGAGCTTGAACCTCGTCACCCTGCTGTACCTGATCGCCAGCATCTGCTTCATCCAGGCCTTGAAGGGCCTGAGCCACCCCACCACCTCCATCCGCGGCAACCTGTTCGGCATGGCCGGCATGGGCATCGCGGCGCTCACCACCGCAGCCCTCATCGTCAAGATCGCCGGCGGCAACCCCACGGGCCTGGCCTACGTGCTCGGCGCCCTGGTGGTCGGCGGCAGCGCCGGCTCCCTCATGGCCAAGCGCGTCGAGATGACCAAGATGCCCGAACTCGTGGCCTTCATGCACAGCATGATCGGCCTGGCGGCGGTGTTCATCGGCGTGGCCGCGGTGGCCGAACCGCACGCCTTCGGCATTGCCCTCAAAGGCGAGCCCATCCCCAGCGGCAACCGGCTCGAGCTGTTCCTCGGCGCGGCCATCGGCGCCGTCACCTTCAGCGGCTCGGTCATCGCCTTCGGCAAACTCTCCGGCAAATACAAATTCCGGCTGTTCCAGGGCGCCCCGGTGCAGTTCAGCGGCCAGCACATCCTGAACCTCGTGCTCGGGCTGATCACGGTGGGCTTGGGCCTGGTCTTCGTGGCCAGCGAGAACTGGAACGCCTTCTTCGCGATGCTGGCGCTGGCCTTCGTGATGGGCGTGCTCATCATCATCCCGATCGGCGGGGCCGACATGCCTGTCGTGGTGTCCATGCTCAACAGCTACTCCGGCTGGGCCGCCGCCGGCATCGGCTTCAGCCTGAACAACGCCATGCTGATCATCGCCGGCAGCCTGGTCGGCAGCTCCGGGGCGATCCTGAGCTACATCATGTGCAAGGCCATGAACCGCTCCTTCTTCAACGTCATCCTGGGCGGCTTTGGCGGCGAGGCCACCACGGCAACCGCGGGCGGCGCGGTGCAACGGCCGGTCAAGAGCGGCAGCGCCGACGATGCGGCCTTCGTGCTGGGCAACGCCGAGACGGTGGTGATCGTGCCGGGCTACGGGTTGGCGGTGGCCAGAGCGCAGCACGCGGTCAAGGAGCTGGCGGCCAAGCTGACCGACAAGGGCATCAGCGTGAAGTATGCGATCCATCCGGTGGCCGGGCGCATGCCGGGGCACATGAACGTGTTGCTGGCAGAAGCGGAAGTGCCGTACGACCAGGTGTTCGAGATGGAGGACATCAACGGCGAGTTCGGGCAGGCCGATGTGGCGATCATCCTGGGGGCCAACGATGTGGTGAACCCGGCGGCGCACATCAAGGGCAGCGCGATCTACGGCATGCCGATCCTGGAGGCCTACAAGGCCAAGACCATCATCGTCAACAAGCGATCGATGGCCGCGGGCTACGCCGGGCTGGACAATGAGCTGTTCTACATGGACAAGACCATGATGGTCTTCGGCGACGCCAAGAAGGTCGTCGAGGACATGGTCAAGGCCATCGAGTGAGCAGCCATTTTGCTGAACGCAGCTCTTGCTGATTGACCGCGCCAGGCAGGGCATGAAAAACGCGACGTTGCGACAGATCAAGGTGTTTGAAACCGTGGCACGGTTGCTGAGTTTTTCACGCGCGGCCGAAGAGCTCCACCTGACTCAACCCGCCGTGTCTACCCAGGTCAAGAAACTGGAAGAACACGCCGGTGTCGAGCTGTTCGAGCAACTCGGCAAGAAGATCTACTTGACCCCTGCTGGCGCCGAGCTGCTGCAGATCAGCCGCGCGATCATTCAGCAGTTCGAACTTGCCGAGAACGCGATGACGCAGTTCAACGGCGTGTCGGGCGGCAAGCTGAATGTGGCGGTGATCAGCGCGGGCGACTATTTCTTCCCGCGGCTGTTGGTGGAATTTGCGCGACGACACCAGGGCGTGACGCTGAACTTGACGGTCTACAACCGCGAAGGCTTGCTGAACCACCTGGCCGACAACCTCACCGACCTGGCCATCATGGTGCGCCCTCCGCACAACTCAGACACTGTTCACTCGTCCTTTGCGCCGCATCCGTATGTGATCGTCGCTGCGCCTGACCATCCGCTGGCCAAGGAACGGAACATCCCCATGGAGCGGCTGATGCGCGAGCCGTTCGTGGTCCGGGAAAAAGGCTCAGACACCTGGGCCTCGATGGAGGAAGGGTTCGGCCCGCACCTCGCGAACATCAACATCGCGATGGAAATCAGAAGCACCGAGACCATCAAGCAGGCGGTCATTGCCGGCATGGGCATCAGCTTCATGTCGGGCCACACGATCAGCAAGGAAGCGCAGTCGCAGAGCCTGACGGTGCTGGACGTGCAGGGTTTTCCGCTGATGCTCAATTGGTATATCGTGCACCGCAAGAACAAGCGGCTTCCGCCGGTGGCTCAGGCGTTCAAAGAATTCCTGATCGACGACGGTTCCGCGTTGATGGAGCAGATTGTTCCGCTGCAACTCGAGCGCTGAAGCTCAAGGCTTGCGGACCACCGCCTTGGCTTGCGCGGATTTCTTGTCCGGTGAAGGGCGCAGCGTGTCGAATGCCTGGTCCAAGTCCATCACAACGCCCGAGTCGTTGGCCTGGTAGCCGGGAAGCTGATTGACGGCGGTCTTGTAGCTGTCGCTGCGCAAAATATCGAGCATTTTCTGCACGGGTGCAGCGGCCACGGACTTTTGATCGCAGAGCAAAAAATAGCGCTCGGTCTGGCTTGGGATGAAGTCGAGCTTGAACTGTCGCGCTGGCGTCTCCACGCCATAGCCCACGTCGGCCATGCCGCTGGCAACGAAAGCAGCAACAGCTGCGTGCGTGTACTCACATTGCTCATAACCCTTGATAGAAAAAGGGTCGACCCCCTCTTTTTTCAGTAAAAGATCGAATAAAAAACGTGTGCCGGAACCCGGCTGGCGGTTGATGAAACGCATGTTGTCACGCGTCAGGTCCTTGACGGAATAGATCTTCTGGGGGTTGCCCGTGGCGACCATGAAGCCCTGATGGCGGGTCGCTACGTTGATCAGCTTTTGCGTTCCCACCGACAAGACGTGACCAAAGCGCGCCACCGAAGCCGCCTCAAAATCGCCGACGGCAATGTGAAAACCGGCCACGTCGCAGGCCCCATTTCGAAGCGACAGCAAGGCTTCGCCGCTGTCACAGTACTTGAGTTCGGTGGCAATGCCAGCGTTGGCCAGAAACGAATGTAAGAGCTCCATCGCGAAGCCATGACTCGCATGAATGCGCAACAAAGACGGCAGCGGCGACAAAACCTTCTCGATTTCGGCTTCCAGTTCGGAGGCCAAGGAGTCCAAAACCGGCGACAAGCGAGCGATGATTCGCCGATCGGCCCAAACGAGTTTTTCACCCAGTGGTGACAGATTGGAACCTTTGCCCCGTTCCATGTGCACGAGCCGGTCACCAAACAGGGCTTCTCCCTGCCGGATCAGCTCCCAGGCGTGCCGATAAGAAATATTGGAGGCCTGACAGGCGCTGGACAGGCTACCGTGTTCCTGAATCTTGACCAGCAATTCGACCACTCGAGGGGCGAGAGAGTTGCCGCCCGCTGGACGGATGGTCCATTGGGGTTTGATCGTGACTTCGTACATGTTTACGCTTAGGCTGTGGACCGCATATGAGTTGGGTGCGGGTGCTCATATTGCAACACAGGAAGATGGTGAGTAGATTACCTGCCACAAGCGTCCAAGAGCTTATGCTGAACATGACATATGAGACAAGTCGCCAAGGTGTCATCCGAAGGGGGCCAGGGGCTCCACTTTTTGATCCCATTTCGAGGGGGTCGGCTGATTGATTTTGACCTGTGTTCCCAGTGATTTGCTGAGTGCGACGAAGACCAAATTAAAACTGAGGCTTGTATGACCGCTGCTGTTATTCCCCCCGATGCCCAGATGCTCGCCACGGTTCGTGGCGTGCTGGCCGAGCGAGCTCACGAACCGGGTGCTTTGCTGCCGGTGCTTCACGGTGTGCAAGACGCGCTGGGGTATGTCCCTCGCGATGCGGTGGCCGAAATTGCTGTTGCACTGAACCTGTCACGCGCCGAAGTTCATGGCGTGATCACCTATTACCACTACTTCCGGTCCGAGCCGGCTGGTCGCAGCGTGGTGCAGATTTGTCGCGCCGAGTCATGCCAGGCCATGGGTGCCGAAGCCTTGCTCGAGCATGCGTCGAAGAGCCTGGGCTGCGGTGTGCACGCCACATCCAAAGACGGCGCGTTCACGCTTGAGCCGGTTTATTGTCTTGGCCTGTGTGCCTCGTCACCCGCCATCGTGATCGGCGACGATGTGCATGGCCGGGTCACGAAACAAGGTTTTGACGAATTGATCGCAGAAGTACGGAGCGCCGCATGACCACCACTGTGTATGTTCCTTGCGATTCGGCCGCATTGGCGGCAGGCGCCGATCGGGTGGCGCGCAAGCTCACCGAGTTGATCGCCGAGCGCAAGCTTGATGCGAAGATCGTTCGCAACGGCTCGCGTGGGCTGTTCTGGCTGGAGCCGATGCTTGAGGTCGCTACGCCGAAGGGGCGTGTGGCCTATGGCCCGGTCAAGCCCGCCGATGTGGCCGGGCTGCTCGATGCAGGTCTGCTCAGCGGTGGCGCGAATGCCTTGAACCTCGGGTTGACCGACGAAATTCCGTACCTCAAGAAACAGCAGCGGCTGACATTCGCCCGCATGGGCATCACGGATCCGCTGTCTTTGGCCGACTACGAAGCGCACGAAGGCTTCGTGGGTCTGCGCAAAGCGCTTGCCATGAGCCAGGCCGACATCGTTCAGCAGGTACTCGACTCCGGACTGCGCGGTCGCGGCGGTGCCGCCTTCCCTGCCGGCATCAAATGGAAGACAGTGCTTGGCGCATCAGCGCCGCAGAAGTACATCGTCTGCAATGCCGACGAAGGCGATTCGGGCACGTACTCCGACCGCATGACGATGGAAGGCGATCCTTTCGTGCTGATCGAAGGCATGACCATCGCTGGCGTCGCCGTCAGCGCGACCATCGGCTACATCTACGTTCGCTCCGAGTACCCGCATTCCATCGCGGCGCTGAACAAGGCGATCGAAATCGCCGAAAAGGCGAACTTTCTGGGCGACAACATCCTCGGCTCGGGCCGCAACTTCAAGCTGATCGTTCGTAAGGCTGCCGGCGCTTACGTGTGCGGCGAAGAAACGGCGCTGCTCGAAAGCCTGGAAGGCAAGCGCGGGGTGGTGCGCGCCAAGCCGCCGTTGCCGGCGCTCGAAGGCCTGTTCGGCAAGCCGACCGTGGTCAACAACGTCATCACGCTGGCAACCGTGCCGATCATCCTGGCGCGTGGCGCGCAGTTCTACAAAGACTTCGGCATGGGCCGCTCGCGCGGCACGCTGCCTTTCCAGTTGGCCGGCAACATCAAGAATGGCGGCCTGATTGAAGTGGCGTTCGGCGTCACGCTGCGCGAATTGATGTACGACTACGGCGGTGGCTCGGCCACAGGCCGACCCATCAAGACGGTGCAAGTGGGTGGCCCGCTGGGTGCCTATGTCCCCGAGTCGCAATGGGACATTCCGATGGATTACGAAGCCTACGCAGCGGTTGGCGCGGTGGTCGGTCACGGTGGCATCGTGGTGCACGATGACACCGCCGATTTGGCGCAGCTGGCGCGTTACGCGATGGAATTCTGTGTGCTCGAGTCGTGTGGCAAATGCACACCCTGCCGCATCGGGTCCACGCGCGGCGTAGAAGTCATCGACAAGATCGTGAAAAACCAGAATCGTGCCCAGCAAGTCATCTTGTTGCGCGATCTGTGCGACACGATGGTCAACGGTTCTCTGTGCGCGATGGGCAGCATGACGCCCTATCCGGTGCTGTCTGCACTGAATCACTATCCGCAAGACTTCGGTCTTGCCGTGCCTGACAAGCACGCGGCCTGAACAAGGAGTCCACCATGCTCGATCAATTGAGAGATACCGACTACGGCACCCCGAAGCGTGAGTCCACACAGGAAGTCACGCTCGAAATCGACGGTGTGTCTGTCACCGTTCCGAAGGGAACGTCCTTGATGCGTGCTGCGATGGATTCGGGCACGCAGATTCCCAAGCTGTGCGCAACCGACAGCCTGGAGCCATTCGGCTCATGCCGTTTGTGCCTGGTTGAGATCGAAGGCCGCCGCGGCTTCCCGGCGTCTTGCACCACACCTGCCGAAGCCGGCATGAAGGTCCGCACCCAGACGCCCAAGCTGCAGGATCTGCGCAAGGGCGTCATGGAGTTGTACATCTCCGACCATCCGCTGGACTGCCTGACCTGTGCTGCCAACGGCAACTGTGAATTGCAGGATATGGCGGGCGTGACGGGCCTGCGCAACGTGCGCTATGGCTTCGATGGCGCCAACCACTTGAAGGACGTGAAGGACGAGTCGAACCCGTATTTCACTTACGACCCCTCGAAGTGCATTGTCTGCAACCGCTGCGTTCGCGCTTGTGAAGAAACTCAGGGCACCTTCGCGCTGACCATCAGCGGCCGTGGTTTTGAATCGCGTGTGTCACCGGGGCAAGACGAGCCGTTCATGGAGTCGGAATGCGTGAGCTGCGGCGCTTGCGTGCAGGCTTGCCCGACCGCCACCTTGACCGAAAAATCGGTGATCTGGTTGGGCCAGGCCGAACACAGCCTGACCACCACCTGCGCCTACTGCGGTGTGGGTTGCGGCTTCAAGGCCGAAATGAAGGGCACCGAAGTCGTCCGCATGGTGCCGTGGAAAGACGGCAAGGCCAACGAAGGCCACTCGTGCGTGAAGGGCCGCTTTGCCTGGGGCTATGCGACCCACCAGGACCGCATGCTCAAGCCGATGATCCGCAAGGCGATCACCGACCCGTGGCAAGAAGTGAGCTGGGACGAGGCAGTGACCTACGCTGCCAGCGAGTTCCGCCGCATTCAGGCCAAGTACGGCCAGGACTCCATCGGCGGCATCACCTCGTCGCGTTGCACCAACGAAGAAACCTACCTGGTTCAGAAACTGGTGCGCGCCGCGTTCGGCAACAACAACGTCGACACCTGTGCGCGTGTCTGCCATTCACCGACGGGTTATGGCCTGAAACAGACGCTGGGCGAATCGGCCGGCACGCAGACCTTCAAGTCGGTCGAGAAGTCCGACGTCATCATGGTGATCGGCGCCAACCCGACGGATGGCCACCCGGTGTTCGCCTCGCGCATGAAGCGCCGCCTGCGCCAGGGCGCCAAGCTGATCGTGGTCGACCCGCGCCAGATCGACATCGTGAACGGGCCGCATATCCGCGCCGACTATCACCTGAAGTTGAAGCCCGGCACCAACGTGGCCGTCGTTTCGTCGATGGCGCACGTGATCGTGACCGAAGGTCTGGTCGACGAAGCCTTCGTTGCCGAGCGTTGCGACATGAAGTCGTTCAACGAGTGGCGCGATTTCGTGTCGCGTCCCGAGAACTCGCCAGAAGCCATGGAAGCCGTGACGGGCGTGCCGGCCGACGAGTTGCGCGGTGCGGCACGGTTGTTTGCCAAGGGATACGACGGCCACAAGAACGGCGCGATCTACTACGGTCTTGGCGTGACCGAGCATGCCCAAGGTTCGACCACGGTGATAGGCATCGCCAACTTGGCGATGGCCACCGCCAACGTCGGTCGCGAAGGGGTGGGCGTGAACCCGCTGCGTGGACAGAACAATGTGCAGGGCGCGTGCGACATGGGCTCGTTCCCGCATGAGCTGCCCGGCTACCGCCACGTGTCGGACACCACGACGCGTCAGCTGTTCGAAAACGCATGGAACGTTGAGTTGAGCGCTGAGCCCGGCCTGCGCATCCCGAACATGTTCGACGCCGCGTTGTCAGGCAGTTTCAAGGCGCTGTATTGCGAAGGCGAGGACATCGTTCAATCGGACCCCGACACGCAGCACGTGGCCTCGGCCATGATGGCGATGGAATGCATCGTCGTGCAGGACTTGTTCCTCAATGAAACCGCCAAGTACGCACACGTGTTTTTGCCGGGTTCGTCGTTCCTCGAAAAGGACGGTACCTTCACCAACGCCGAACGCCGCATCTCGCGCGTTCGCAAGGTGATGCCGCCCAAGGCCGGATACGCCGACTGGGAAGTCACCCAGCTGCTGGCTAACGCGCTCGGCTATCCGATGAACTACAAGCACCCGGAAGAGATCATGGCCGAGATCGCGTCGCTGACCCCGACCTTCCGCGGTGTCAGCTACGCCAAGCTCGATCAGCTCACCAGCGTGCAATGGCCTTGCAACGATGAAGCGCCTGAAGGCACGCCGACGATGCACATCGACACTTTCGTGCGCGGCAAGGGCAAGTTCATCATCACGAAGTACGTGGCGACGGACGAGAAGGTCACGCAGAAGTTCCCGCTGATCCTGACCACAGGGCGCATCCTGTCGCAGTACAACGTGGGGGCGCAGACCCGGCGCACGCCGAACAACGAATGGCACAGTGAAGACCGGCTGGAAATCCACCCGCACGATGCCGAAGAACGTGGCATCAAGGCCAACGACTGGGTCGGTATCAAGAGTCGCGCGGGCGAGACCGTTCTGCGTGCCGTGGTGACCGAGCGCATTCAGCCGGGCGTCGTCTACACAACCTTCCACTTCCCCGAATCGGGTGCCAACGTGATCACCACGGACAACTCGGACTGGGCGACCAATTGCCCTGAGTTCAAGGTGACCGCAGTGCAAGTCATGCCCGTGATGCAGCCCTCGGCCTGGCAACAGGAATACAGCCGCTTCAGCCGCCTGCAAGAAGAATTGCTTCAGAAGCGGCTTGAAGAGGGTGAGGTCGTGTCGGCCAAATGAACCCGAGTGATGCCGTTCTGCTGCGCGGGGGTGCTGAACGCTTAAAGGTTCAAGGCACTCGCAGCGGGCGGCGGTTCGAGGGGGACGACTGGGTTGCCGAGGAGGTGCCGGTCGCGCTGGAGTTCAACGGCATCTCGCACACCGTGATGCTCGCAACGCCGCTCGATCTCGAAGATTTCGCGCTGGGGTTCTCGCTCAGCGAAGGCATCCTCGATGACCGCAGTCAGCTCTACGACATCGAGCAGGAAACAAGCGCCGAGGGCATCACGGTCAAGCTCGACGTGGCCAGCGCTGCATTTGCGCGGCTGAAGGACAGGCGCCGCTCGATGAGTGGTCGCACCGGCTGCGGTTTGTGCGGCACCGAAAGCTTGTCGCATGTGTGCCGCGTGCTTCCCACATTGCCCGATGGCGACTCGTATCGCAGCCAGGCGATCGGTCGCGCGATGAAAGAGATGCGCGCACTTCAGGTGGTGCAAAAAGCCACCGGTGCCGTGCACGCAGCCGCCTGGTGTGACGCGCAGGGCGCGGTCAAATGTCTGCGTGAAGACGTTGGCCGGCACAACGCCCTCGACAAGCTGATCGGTGCCTTGGCGCACAGCGATCTCGATGTGGCCCATGGCTTCATTGCCGTGACCAGCCGCGCGAGCTTCGAGATGGTCCAAAAGACCGCGATCGCCGGTGTGCCGCTGCTCGCGGCGGTCTCGGCGTCGACGTCACTGGCGGTGGCCACGGCCAAGCAGTGCCGCATGACCTTGCTGGGTTTTGTGCGTGATGATGATTTCGTCGTCTACGCGCACCCCGAACGAATTCAATCTTGAATGTGAACGAAGACTTTTCATGAGCAACGACCAAAACATCCTGATCCGCATGGCCAACCAGATTGGCAGTTTCTTTGAAGCCATGCCGGACCGTGCTGAAGCGCTGCAAGACGTCGCCACGCACCTCAAAAAGTTCTGGGCCCCGCGCATGCGCCAGGACCTGCTGGCCCATGTCGACGCGCACGGTGCAGATGACCTGCACTTCATGGTGGCAGAAGCGGTCAGCGTTCACCGCAGCGCCATCGTTTGACAACACCGGGTCAGGCTCGCCACCCCGGCGGCACGGGCCCTGACAAGGTGCTGCGTGGCAGCGCGGGCGGCATCAACCGTTCGGCGCGCCGGCCTTGATTGACCGCAGCGGTCAGTTGCGCGATCGCGGCTTCCGGGTCAGCGACCTGCGTGATGCCGCGCAACACCGCCACACCTGCGGCCCCGCAGCGAACCGCTTCGATGCTGCGGTTCACGTCCATGCCGGCGATAGCGACCACAGGTGTCTGCAACACGGTGCACCAGTAGGCCAAATTGCCTGCGCCTTGAGGCCACCATGGCATGTCCTTGGTCGTCGTGGCATGAATCGGTCCGCAGGCGATGTAGCTGGGCCCCAGCGCATGGGCTCGGCACACCTCCCAGAAGCAGTGCGAACTCAATCCGAGTCGCAGGCCTGCTGAGCGCAGGGCGTTCAGGTCTGCGGTCTGAATGTCTTGCTGTCCCAGGTGGACGCCGTATGCGCCATGTTCCAGTGCGAGCTGCCAGTGGTCGTTGATGAACAACTGCGCATTGACGGCAGATGCCGCACGCACGCTGCGCTGAATTTCCTGTCCCAGATTTGCGGTGGACGCCTCCTTGATGCGCAGCTGCACGGTGCGCACGCCGGCCTTCAACACCCGCTCGACCGATGCGGAACTGTCGACCACCGGGTACAGGCCCAACCAGGCATTGCTCAGCGCCGCGAAGCTCGTGGCGGCAGACGCAAGCTCTGTTTGCAGAAAGGGCAACGCCGCTGCATTCAGGCCAAAACCGATGTGCGACCGTGAAGCAGCATCGGTCGGTGAATCGCGACTGATCGACATCTTGGCCAGTACCGCAGCGTCGGCATGACAAAAACCAAGTGCCAGTGCCGCCGCGGCAGATGCTGCAAATCGGTAAGCCGAATCTTCGGGACGCTGGCGTCCTGTGTTCGGCAAGCTCAACCAGCCGCTGGCTTGGGGCGTGTCCAGCCAGTCCCAAGCAAAAGGAGGGTTCTCTGTCCCCACGATGACAACGCCCTGAGCGCCGAGGGCACGAAGGTCGGCCGCCAAAGACTGCGGGTTATCGCGGCCGACTGCTGCGCCTTGCTGCAAAAGCCAGGCAGCTTCAGCGACGCCGAGCGTGACCAGCGTGGCTCGCGGGAGCAGTTCTGCGATCAGCGCGACGCGCATGGCCTCGTGCTCACCGGCCTGGAAGGCCGAATGAGCATGAAGAAGCGGCCCCATCACCACGGCGGTTCGCCGCTGCTGGCGCAGGCGATCGATGCAATGCAACACCAGCTTGAGGTTCTCGACGCTTCCCAGGACACCGGTCTTGATGACCTGCGGTGGGGCATCGAGACCCAGCGCGTCGAGTCGAGTTTGCAAGGAGGCCTGTGGCACGGGCTGCGCCTGGCCGCTGGTGAAGGAATGCGCTGCTGCATGGGTTGCAAAGGCCTGGTGGCCGCGAACCTCGAAGGCCTCGAACATCTCTGAGTCGCGGCCGGCATCGGCGTCAGATCCTCCAACGCTCCAGACAATGGGGTTGTTCACTCGTCAAATCTCGAAGGGCCGGCCGCCGACCGGCGTGGTCGCCGCGGCAAAGTCTTGCGGCGCCAACAGTCCGCTGCGGTAGCCGAGTCGCCCGGACTCGATGGCTAGGCGGAACGCGTGCGCCATGCTGACCGGGTCGGCGGCTTGCGCAACCGCGGAATTCAACAGCACGGCGTCGAAGCCCAGTTCCATCGCTTGCGTGGCATGCGACGGCCGGCCGATGCCGGCATCGACGATCAAGGTGATGTCAGGCAAGCGGGCCCGCAGCGTGCGCAACGCCCAAGGATTGATCAAGCCTTGCCCGGAGCCGATCGGTGCACCCCACGGCATCAGGATGCGGCAGCCGGCATCGCAAAGTCGTTGCGCGCTGACGAGGTCGTCGGTGCAGTAAGGGAAGACTTCAAAGCCGTCTTTCACCAACTGTGAGGCGGCCTCCAGCAGCTCCCAGGGGTCAGGCTGCAGCGTGTGCTCGTCGCCCACCACCTCCAGCTTGATCCAAGCGGTGTCCAGCAGTTCGCGCGCCATGTGCGCCAGCGTGACGGCCTCGCGCGCGCTGCGGCAGCCGGCGGTATTGGGCAGCAGGCGAACTCCGCTGGCGCGGATGATCTCGATGAAACCGTTGTCTGCGGCGCCCGCGGCGAGCTGTCGCTTCAGGCCCAATGTCACGACCTGTGCGCCGGCCGCGGTGATCGACTCACGCAGCACCTGAGGTGATGGATAGCCGGCAGTGCCCAGCAGAAAGCGGCTGCTGAGCAAGGCGTCGGCTAACAAGAAATCACCCTTGGAATCCATTCAACCTCCCACGATGGCTTGAAAGCAGGTGATCTTGGCGCCTGGCCGCAAGACGAAGGTGTCGCGGGAATTTCGCGCGACGAATTCGCCATCGACCGCGGTGGCCACTGCTTGCGGTGCATGGCCCAGCGTTGCCAGCAGTTGGGCCAAGCTGGCCCCGGCAGGCAGCTGATGGAGGTCACCATTCACCGTCACCGCAGACCGTGCGTGCGGACCGTCGATGCGCTGGTTCATGCAGAGTGCTCCTCTAGGCCGGCAAAGCTCGAACTCAAGCCGTGCAGGGCATCCTCCACCATGGCCGGCGCGATCAACCAGCCATGGCGGAAAAGCCCGTTGAGACGGGTCAAGCCCGGCTGGGTTTCATGGTGCGGCAGGTTGTCGGGCAAAGCCGGGCGCAGGTTGGTTTCCATGTGGACGATGCGGCCTTCGGCCAGTTCTGGCAACACGCTGTGCGCTGCGCTCAGCAAGGCCAGGGCAGTGCGGACCGACATGGGGGAGCGGTCTTCTGATTCGATCTCGCTGGCACCCACCACCACGACATTGTCGGGGCGTGGCACGAGATAGACACGTGATCGCGGATGCAGCAGGCGCAGCGGCCGCCGCAGCATCAGACCCGGGGCATGAACCCACAAGATCTCTCCGCGCACCCCACGCAGAGGCAAGTCTGGGCGCGCTCCGAGGCCGCGCACGTCGAACACCCAGTCGAAGTGCTCGCCATCGATGCGGCGCGGCGCGAGTTGTTGCACTGGGTGAGACCAGCGCCAGACAACACCGCGCTGGGTGGCGCCATCGGCCAGTGCGTGCATGGCCTGCACCGTGTGGATCTGACCTTCACC
>Ga0137403_10005648_pt1 | contig 14471 bp, 6 predicted proteins | sample CZOMad2_1_16fung_FD_122057 | JGI IMG/M metagenome (GOLD analysis project Ga0137403, IMG submission 122057) | Vadose zone soil fungal communities from Angelo Coast Range Reserve, California, USA - CZOMad2_1_16fungal (Hybrid Assembly) | ecosystem: Environmental > Terrestrial > Soil > Vadose zone... | reverse complement strand
GCCAATACCGCGGGATGGATGACCGCTGAGCTGGGGCGTCAACCTTGGCTCATCTATGGGATTATGCGCACGGCTCACGGGGTCTCCCCGCAGGTTGGCCCCGGCAATGCGTGGTTTACGCTTATCGGCTTCATGGGTTTGTATACCGTGCTGGGCATCCTCTGGCTGTTTCTTGTGTATCGCGAGATCGAGCACGGACCCGAACCCGATGATGCTTTGCACAGCGAGCCCGCGGTCGCCATCGCGGCGGATTGAGGAGCGCACATGGGAACGATCTGGTTTTGTCTTGTCGCCATCATGATCACCGTGTACGTCTTGCTAGATGGCTTCGATCTCGGCGCCGGCGCAATCCATCTTTTGGTAGCGAAGACAGACGAAGAGCGCGTCCAGGTTCTGTCAAGCATCGGACCCGTCTGGGACGGCAACGAAGTATGGTTGATAGCAGCCGGCGGCACGCTCTATTTCGCTTTCCCTGCTCTCTACGCCAGCGGGTTCAGCGGATTCTATTTGCCGCTGATGATTGTTTTGTGGTTGCTTATTCTGCGTGGAACTTCCATCGAGTTTCGCAACCACATCATCAGCCCGGTGTGGGATCCGTTCTGGGATTTTCTCTTCTGCGCCTCGAGCTTATTGCTCGCGATTTTCTTTGGCGCGGCGCTGGCCAACGTGGTGCGCGGCGTTCCGCTCGACGCGAGCGGATATTTCTTTGAGCCGCTGTGGACCGACTTTCGGCTGGGCGAGCAGACGGGAATTCTGGACTGGTACACGATTTTAGTGGCAGTGCTGGCGCTGCTCGCGTTGGTGATGCATGGCGCGCTGTGGGTGCGGATGAAAACAACCGGTCCGGTGAATCAGCGCTCGGCGAAGTTGGCCGCCAATGCGTGGTGGGGCGTGCTTGTGCTGACGGCCGTGGTGACCACGGTCACCTTCCAGATTCAGCCGCAAGTGAAAGAAAATTTCGTCACCTGGCCGTGGGGCATGGTGTTCCCGCTGATGGCCATCGCGGGAATCGCGGGCGTACGTTTCGAGTTAGTGAAGCGCGATGAGCGAAAAGCTTTCTTCGCCTCTTGTGCCTATTTGACCGGCATGCTGGCTAGCGTCGTCTTCGGGCTCTATCCGCTGGTTCTTCCTGCGCGCAATCCCATTTACTCGCTGACCGTGGCCAACGCTAAAGCGGGAGACTACGGCCTGAAGGTTGGCGCAGTGTGGTGGACGATCGGCATCTTGCTCGCGGCCGGATATTTCACTTACGTGTACCGCTCGTTTGCCGGGAAAGTCGTCATCGCAAAGAATGAACCTCATCCCTGAGTTGTCACGAAATCAAAATAATTATCGCTCTTTTCCGGAAAATGGACGGAATCGCACGAAGATGGTGAAGCCCACCGGATGTGAACCGTAAATTGGCTTGAGAACATCGGCCACTCCATACGTCGTGAATTGTGCGCCGACAGCAGAAGCGACGTTCGGGATCAGATCAATGTCGTGGTCATATCCGAAGGTGTACGCTTGCACCCGGCCGATGGGTTGCTCTCGAAAGTTCGGCGGAAGCGGATTTTCGCCGACCAGCAGTTCGTTGGAACGCTCGACGTTTTCAATTCGAGTCCAAACGTAATTTCGAGTGCGAAAGCGTATGGTAGATTCCAGCAGATAGCTGTCAAAAACAGAATTATCTTGAAGCGAGCGCGTGCGTCCCCAAAGCATAGTGCTGGCCCAATTGCCGTCGCGTAGTGGACGGTTATACATGACCGACGCAGTCATGCGTTCCTGATCCTCGCCGGCGAAAAGAGCTTCAGGGCTGGTGATGCGCGCGTAGGAATACTGGCCGCTCCAGTTTTTGCCGGGCTGAATCGTGAGCCGGGTTGACCACGAGTCGATTTTTCCTTGGTCGAGGTCCCATCGAAACTCATCGGGTTCCCGGCCGTGAAAGCCGGATGCCTCGATTCGCGTTATTCCGTACGTCAAACCAACGGTTACAACATCGTCGGCGATGTGAGTGGAGTCTTCCTGGTGATGTCCCAACGAGCCAACCGGATTTTCGGCAGCGGAAGCGCGATGCGGGTAGGAGGTCGGTCCGATGGCAGGGTCGCCCATCGGCGCGAAATAAAAGGACAAAAGACTCTTTTCGCCAAGCTTCAGGTCATAGAGCGCCGCCAATTCCATGAAGAAATCGTGCGGGTGCTGGCCGTCCGCGATGGGCTTTCCGAATGCCGTTTCCCCTTGCTGGAAAAGGAGCGGATACTGACGTTCGGAAATGGTCGCGGGTTCAAGACTCAGCATCATCCGCGTGGTGAAAGTTCCGGGTCCGAGTTTGTGCTGGGCCATGCCCATGAACCAATTCGTCGAAAAGAATTTGTCGTGTCCTCGCTGGCTACTCTGCTGCTCGTCCATGACAAAAACATTGGCGTGAAACATCAGCGCCCAATTCGATTTCACGGTCATCAACATTGGCACCGGAGTGGAATTCGGCTCAGCACTGGTACCGGAAGCACCGTGATGGACGATTTCCTCAAGAAAAGTCTCCGGATGCATGTTCATAGGTCCATTTGCATCCGTTTGCATGCCGGGCATCTGCTTTTGATCCATCCCGGGCATGTTCTGCATGTCATCCGAATTCTTTTCTGTCTGCCGTGCTACTGCCATCGCGGATAAAAGAAAACAGCAAAGAGCTACCGCTAAAAACATTCTCATTGAAACATTTCTCCCTCAAAGCCGGTTTCGCGCTGTGGAAGTGATCTGACGACGCGGACGAACGCGCTGCACGTTCGCTAAAAGTGCAATTCAGGTTGAGGGGAAATCTAAATTCTGAGACTTGTGGAAGGAGTGTTGGGCGGTGTAAATGTGAAATTATCAATGCGAGAATGCTGCGTCACCCCAAAAGCATTCTGCCGCTGCACATGCGCAACCACCGTCAAAACCGCAACAGTTGCTTGAGGGGACGCCGGCCTGAGCTTCTGCACAGACTGCTTCTCCGGATCAACGCAGGGATGATGATGCTGGCAAGACGATGAAGACTGTATGGTGGGTTGCTCTGTTTGGCCGGCGGCGGTTTCGTGTTGGCAATGAGCCTGATCCATTGCCTCCATGAACATCTGCGTCGACTGATTTGTCTGAAGTTGGCTGAACACGAACGCGCACGAGGCGTCGCAAACCGCTGAGGATAGCGATAACGACAGCACCAAAACCGCCACAAATGCCGCCAGTGTTCGCCTTACGACCACAAATCAATTCTACACCGTCGCGACCTCCGAGAGAAATCAGGCCACTAACCCGACATCCCGCCACTCCCAGTGCGGATCTCCGCTACCAGCCCGTTACGGGTGGCGAGTCCGCAACACTAGTACCCCGGTCACGTTGACCTACTGAAAATTTGCCCGGTACTGTCAAAGTAGGGCGTATCCGTGTGCGCAGCCGTAATTGTGGGAACCCGCTGGCGCATTGCGGATGCAACAGTTAACGCGAAAAGGTAAGGGAAAAGAGGGCAGTCCTCTCCATGCCTGACGTACCCGTGACGACGATTGCGAAGGCCGGGCGTTACGAAATTGTCGGCGAACTCGGCCGTGGCGCCATGGGTGTGGTTTACAAGGCCACCGACCCGGTCATCGGCCGCACCGTCGCCGTTAAGACCATCAAACTCAGCGCCGAAGGCACCGGCCTCACCCGCCCTGAGCTTCTGGCCCGCTTTCAGACCGAGGCACGAGCCGCGGGACTTTTGACCCATCCGAATATCGTCGTGGTTTTCGACGCCGGCGAAGAAGATGGCCTCTATTACATTATTATGGAACTCGTCGAAGGCCGCAGCCTTCAGGCGCTGCTCGATGACGGCCATTCCTTCCCGTTGCCGCGCGTGCTGCGCATCATGGAACAAGCTTGCAGCGCCCTCCAGTTTGCCCACGAGCGCAATGTCGTGCATCGCGACATCAAGCCCGCCAACCTGATGCTCACCGGTGACGACACCGTCAAGGTCACCGACTTCGGCACCGCCAAAATCCTGCAATTCGGCACCGTGCAGCAAACCGCGCACGTAATGGGCACCCCGAGTTACATGTCGCCGGAGCAGGTCAAAGGGCGGGCGGTCGATGGCCGCAGTGACATCTTCTCGCTAGGCGTGATGCTCTACGAAATGGTTAGCGGCGCTAAACCCTTTCCCGGTCAAAACATCACCACGGTTATCTACAAGATTGTGAACGAGGAACCTATCCCGCCAAAGCAAGTGGACCCCACGATTCACCCGGGTATCAGCGCGGTTGTGATGCGCGCGCTAGCAAAAGACCCTGATACGCGCTACCAGAGCTGCCGCGAAATGCTCGAAGATCTGCGCAATTACCGCTCGCTCAACGCGACACCTGGCAACCCGCAGTCCACCATGGCCATGAGTCCCGATGCCGTAAATGCCGCGGTAGCGGTGAGCCCGGCAGGACTCCGCGGGGCGTATACGGACGACACCGCGGCGGCCGCCCGTGCATTGTCGGCCCGCGCCACTCATCCAGGTCAGACCCCTGCTCTTCGCCGCACCGGAACCCTGCCGCCTCTTCCGGAACCTAAGCCAAAGAAAAACGTGTTCGGCACTATCGTCGCCGCACTCCTGCTGCTCGGCGTGATCGCTTACTGCGCCAATAAGCTTCGTCCCATCTACGAGGACGTGCGGCAGCGTCGAAGTGCAGCGCCGTCAGACACGGTTACTCCATCGGATGGCTCGGCAGGCGCCACGTCCGAGCCGAACCCGGCAGCAAGCAATGAAACAGCCCCGGAAAACTCAGACTCAGCCGCTTCTGATGCCAACGCAAACGCCAGCGAAGTGGCCGGCCCAGCGACGACACCGGTGCTGGATGTAAAATCCGCGCATATCGAACGGGCTCCAGCCAGGAAAGCCGAGCCAGTGATCAGCGCCAAGGCTGCCGAATACAAAGGCCGCATCGAAGAAGCCATTTCCGAGCGCGGGCTGGCGTCGCGCGCCAAAGTGCAAGGCGTGGGCAACACGCTGACCCTATCCGGCAGGCTGCGTCCCGCGGAACACGGCGCACTCCTTAAATTTCTCCGCGACGCTCCCCCCAGCCTCCACTTGATTGACCACATTGAATACGATGATGCGCCCGTGCCTACGTCGGCAAGCTCTGCGCCGAACGCCAGCCTTTCAGCAGGCGGTCATCCGACTCCCGGCCCCGGATATGGCGCCGTTCACGTGGTTACGGACGTTATCGGGGCCAACGCGATGCTCCACGGACCTTCCGGCCGCGTAGTAAGCCAGTGCCTGACGCCCTGCAGTTTCAACAATCTGACGCCAGACCGCTACAGCCTGGAAGTGAAAAAGGAAGGCTATCAGCCGGTGCAGACCGCCTTGCAAGTAAGACAAGGGGACGTCGCGGATCAAAAGCTCTCCCTCGAATCACTGGCCCGAGGCCTGCACATCGCCAGCGACCCGCCGGGTGCCGACGTGTTCATCAATGGCGCCAAGCAATCCGGGCAGACTCCGGTGACCCTGCCTTTGGCTGCTGGACAATACAATCTTGTTTTACGCCTGCAGGGCTACGATCCCTTTGTCAGCAGTGTGCAAGTCAAGGACAACAGCCAAACGCAGATCAGTACCAAGCTCAACCTGCGCTCCAGTAATCACGTGGCGTGGGCACAAGTCGGAACCGATCCTGCCGGCGCTGAAGTCTTCGTAGACGGAAATTCCACGGGCAGGTTCACTCCTGCTCGCGTCGAAATCCCTGCCGGAATGCACACCGTCACCCTCAAACTCGAGGGCTTTCAGGTGGCAAAGCGAAGAGTGTCTGCCAGCGAAGGGGGCACCGTCACGATTAATGAGTCTCTGAGGAGGTAGGGCTCGGGCGTGCCCAGTTCATCCCGAACCAACCCGCTTGGTTACTTTTTGTAACACCCAGCCACTAACGGTCCTAGTACTATTGCACTAACTTTCTGAAAACAAAGGTTCTTTCCTGCTCGGCGCCAGGCCTGGTACTTGCTGGTATCTTTAGGGGTCATTCTGCTTACCAAGAGGTGTCGGCAGAACCCCCAAATTCGAGACACGCAACCGAGAGGAAAGCATTGGCCCTTCGCTCCGTACTTCCGATGGAACCGCAAAGGCGCGCTTCACGCCCCAAGCCGGCTGCGTCCATTCCAGAGGTAACTGCTGAGCCACTCGCCTTGCCAACTTTCCCGCAAACCGAGCCAGTCGCTGCGGAACTCATTCGCTCTCTCCGCGCGCTGCACCTGCTGCTGCGTTCCGCGCGCCTATACGACCGGCAGCACCCGCGACTTTTGCAGAGCCTGGACGGCGCATACGAGTCTCTGCGCTCGGCCGTAGCCTACAGAAACGGCCTGGAAATTCGTGTCGAGCGCAGCGGAATTGTGGTGCCGAAACTCAGCGAGGCGCCCCTACCTGACGCCCGCGGCGATCTGTACACGCTCGCCAAAGATTTGCAATCTACCGGGATTTACACCCTAATTTTCGCGCCCAAATTCCATGTAGGCGAACTGGACACCTTGGCGCAACTTGCCAAAGCATCGCTATCGAAATCAGGGCAACCTACCAAGCAACAAGCGCTGGCTTGGTGGCCGGCTAAGCTTAGGGAGCATCGCGTGGAAGGTATCGCCATAAACGCGGAGACAGAGCGCAAAGTCGACACCGTGTTGGCCAGTTTAATCGCCGCCCTGGTGGCCTATGGCGGTCACTCGCCGCGCGAGGCCGTCGATACGCCTATCGAAATTCCGGAAATTGACGATCTGATCGCAACTCTGCGCCTCTTGGCACGCCTGACCCCGCCGCTCGAAGCCGCCCGCAACATTTCTCCTGAAGAAGCGGCTCGCGCTATTCACGGCGCCATGGAAGAAGCCAGCCGAGAGACGGTTCGCTTGCTGCTCAGCACCGTCACGCAATATCCGCCGCGCGACGGCGAGCGCCCGCAGCCTTTTCTCCTCCGTTTGTCCGAGAGCTTGATGTTTGAATTTCTCAGCGCGGAATTTTCTTCGGGAACGCTCACGCCTTCGGGCGTGCGGCCCATGTTCCATCGGCTTGCGGAAGTGCTGGTCACTTCCGGTGGTTACTCCGGCCCGCATGCTTCCGCGCACCTGTCGTCCTTTGCCTCCACCTGGGCCACCGACACGCATCGCGAAAAGCTGATCGAGAAATTCTGGCTGGAGCTTCCACCTCGCGAAAAATCGGCGGTATTGCGCGGTACGGATGTTTGGTGCGTGCCAATCGTGGTCCTGAAGCAGAATCTTGGCCAGTTGGCAGCCGGGGGAGCCGACGCTCCGCGCCGCGAAGCTCGCAACATCTTGCTGAATTACGTTCGCCGCATCGACAGTGCTGAGGGCTCCGTGAGGCGCATCGTCAGCGCAGGCCTGAACGAGCTTTCTCCCATCATCGAATCGCTTTGGCCCAATCAGGTTCCCGAGGATCTAAGCCGCGCCACCCTGAAGGCTCTGGAAAAGGAGACGGCGCCGGAAACTGCCGCCCTGCTCGCCGCTTTTCTCGAACACCTCGGGCGCGTTGCCGTAACCCGCGGTGACTATGCCGGCTTTGAATTTATTCTGGATGCCCTGGAAAAAGAGCCGAATGACGTCGCCCACGATCATATTTCGGCGCTCGCGCATCGTCTGGTCGCACAGGATCGCTGGCTGCTTCTGGTTGACGCATCGCTTTCCAATCGCGCGCTCGATCCCGTTCTTCCTCGCCTTTTGCAGCGTGATCCCGATCGCTTGCTGGACCGTTTGACGCTGCTGCTTACCGAGCCGCGCGGTTCCGAGTATCTGCCCGCCATGGCCCGTCTGGTACGCACCATCGGCGTGCCGGTTCTCAATCTGCTTGAGACTCGCTTGTACGAAGCGCGACGCCAACGCGTTAGCGCGGCGATCAAGATTCTCGCCGCGGCCGATGCCGATCGGCTCCTGCGTGGCCTCGCGCGCGCCCTGGCCAGTTGGGAGTGGAACCTTCAGGACTTGGCTGTCAGCGAACTGGCGCGCCCCTCGAACGCCACGTCCGCGCAGAGTTCGGCCTTCGTTTTTTCCGCCGTGCTCGCCGACGCCCATCCCCTGGTCGTCCCCATGATGATCGACCAGATCGGAATTGCCCAGGAGACTGCCGCCATTCCGCAACTTATGGAGATCGCCGCCGGCGAGCACGACATCCTTCGCGATCAGTTTGTCCGCATCAAGGCCATTGAGGCCCTGGGCCGCATGCGCGCCTTGGACGCCGCCGAACTTCTTCGCACCCTCGCAACCCGTCGCGATGGCCTGGCCTATGCCGAGCCCTCCGGCCTGCGTGCGGCCGCTGAAGATGCCCTGGCCATGTTCGAGGATCGCCCCACATCCGCTCGCGCTCGCGCGGCTTTTGCCTCATCCGGCGGCAACTCGAACACCAGCTTCGTCGTCCAGCGTCGCTATGCCCGCGTTCCCCTCGAATCGCCGCTTCGTGCGCACATTGACGGAGCGCAGGCGGGGCTGGCTCGCGTCAAAACCATCAGTCTCGGCGGCGCCTATCTCGAATCGCCAAAGAAGCTCACCGTCGGCGATTCGATCAAGCTGGAAGTTCGTTCTGGCCTCCGCAAAATCCACTTCACCGCGGTAGTCCGCAATATCGGTGCCGAAGGCAATGGCGTCGAATTTGTGCACATGAAAGACGAAGACCGCGAGAAACTTCGCAAACTAGTCCAGCGTCACTTACAGCTTTGATATTGGGTGATTTCGGGGGTGGGCTATGACGACGCGGGCAACTTTATTTTTCGTAGCGGTGACACTCCTCGGCGGCTGTAAGAATAGGAACGAACTACCCAAGTTCGCGAGTGCGGTGCAACCTGCCGGTACAGCGAACAGCGAGCGACCGTCGGTTTCCGCAACTCCTGCACTGTCCGTCATCACAACTCCCGCCCATTACGATGATCCTCCCACTGCCGATGTAGGACTTACGGTTGAACAAGCGTATGCGGCCATTCCGCACCGCAGAACCATTTGGGCAGAGAGCGAATCCACCATTCCATCTGCGGACAAGGCATACCTTAAGGTGATGTTCCAAGTGGTAGATCAGGCTATTGCGGTGCGCGTTGCGGGCCTGCAAGGCTTTTCGAGCCAACAATTCGATTCCATAAATGTCGACGCCTCATTCGATCGACTGATCACCTTCGCGCGTGCGATGGCCGTCCCTACCGCGCTTGCCGCGTATCACAACGACATTCTCCAGGCGCTCTCCAGTGAGCGGCAGTTTTTCGCTGAGTGGAAGTCTCGTCGTGACGGTTTCCCCTCCGCCCAGGAAATTGCAAACCACCCTGGAGTGCGCGCCGCATCCTCCGCTTCACGCGCCGCCTACAATGAGCTGATCTCGAAATATCCGGCTGAGAACCAGAGCAACAAGGAAGCCTTCTTCGATTATCACTGCGCCCTCGACTTCCTCTAGCTCGTAAGGCGCGACAACCCGCGACATCTTGAAACTTTGGTGCTGTTTTCGCACCTTGTCGCTTGCCACGCCGTCCACCTACCAGCATCCTGCACTCACCTGACGTGGCGCGGCAGATTACTCACCCGCCCCAGCAGCCAAGTTTTCGATTGAAAGCATTTGTTTATTGCAGTAAAAGCCATGTATCCAACTATTGCCGTCGAGGGTACGGCGAGAAGCGCCGTCGCTAGGGGTAGCGCAACGTGCTTCGAAGATTCGGTCGTTTTCAACCAGGAGGCAACATGCGACGCAGCTTAGGTGTGTGCGCGATTGTTCTTTGTGTGCTGGTTCTGAGCGTTGCCGTAAACGCCGCCGCGCAGGTTAATACCGCGACCCTTTCCGGAGCGGTCACCGACCCGCAAGGCTTGGCGGTCCGCGGCGCACAAGTGACCGTCACCAGTGCCACGACCGGAGCGCAGCGCACCATTGTTGCCGATGAAGACGGGCGCTACATCTTCATTGGACTTCCTCCCGGCCAATACAAAATGACCGTCCGCGCCGGATCTTTCAGTGTCTTCCAGAACGATTCCGTCGTCGTGACCGTTGGCGAAGAAGCCACGCTCAATCCCCGCCTCAGCCTCACGGGTATGGCCGAGACGGTTACGGTTACCAGCGAAACCGCCGCCATCGAAACTTCCAAGACCGAAGTATCGCAAACCGTCGAGCAGCGCAGCATCGACAATCTGCCTATAAATGGTCGAGGTTACATTAATTTCACGCTCATCAACTCGCAGACCACTCGCGACGTCTCCCCGACCATCGGCCCCGCTCCCAATAGCGGTCTCAATATCAATGGCGCTCGCGCCCGCTCCAACATGGTCAGCGTGGACGGCGCCGACGCGGTCGATAATTCCGTCAACGGCATCCGGGCTACGGTTTCTCAAGAGGCCGTGCAGGAATTCCAGCTGATTCTTAGCAATTACAACGCGGAATATGGCCGCGCCACTGGCGGCGTCATCAACATCGTTACCAAGAGCGGCTCCAACGAGATCCACGGCGACGTTTTCGGCTATTTCCGCAACAAGTCTTTCCAATCGCGAAACCCTTTCTCCGGCCAGGTTAATCCCGCCACCGGCATTCTTGATCCTGTCAAACAAGCTTACACACGCACGCAGTCTGGCTTCACGGTTGGCGGCCCACTCAAGAAAGACAAAACCTTTTACTTCCTCTCTTACGAATACACGCAGCGCGAAGAAAGCGGCTTCTCCAGTATCGGCCTCGGCAACTACGGCATGACCGTGGGCAGCGTTCCCTGTATCCCGGTGCCTCTCAGTCTCACCGCTGGGCCCACCGGCCAGCTTGCCTTCTATCAAGGAGCTTTAGGCCAGCTCACCGGCAACGGCGCGCTCTGCAACAATCCCAATCCCGCCATTCAAGCCCAAATCAAAGGCGTCGAGCAGGCCGCCGTCATCACTGGCGCTTCTTCAAACGTCGCACTGAATGGTGATCTCAACAAAAACGCCGATGGCACCACCGTTCCTCTCTCACAAGTGATGGGCATTCCCGCAGCGCTCGGTTCGCACTTTTTTCCTGTCCCCGTCACATGCCCGCTGGGTCAGCAGGTAAACAGCATTATCTGCGTGCCGAGTGCCACTGCTCCTCCAGGCGTCGGCTCCGGACTCGTGCCGCTTCCCGCATCATTCGTCGGAATCAATTCGGTCCGCGGGAATTATCCCGTCTCCGAAAAAACCAGCCTGTGGTCCGCTCGTCTTGATCAGCGCTGGAACAATCACAACAATTCTTTCCTTCGCGTTGGCGTTTCACCTTCGCTCATCACCGGCCAGCCTTCCACTTCGCAAAACCAGGTTTTCGGGCAAAACGCCGGATCGCGCACGGGGTTGACCCAGTCGCGCGACTTCAACCTGACTGTCCAGCATGACACCATAATCAGCGATCGCGATTTCAATGAGGCCCGCTTCCAGTACGCGCGGCGCGGCTTGCACTTTGGTTTCTCTCAACTTCCCGGCGGCAGCAATATTGGCGTCAACATCCCTGGCGTCGCCTATTTCGGCCGCGAGCCGTACTCCACCGTCGATCGCATCGAGCGCCGCACCGAATTCACCGATCTGGTCAGCATCATTCGTGGCAGGCACACGTTTAAATTCGGCGGAGACTTTAATCTTGTGCAACTTCGCTCCTCCAAAGCGCAAATCTTTGAACTCGATTTCGGCGGCGACGTAAATTTTGGCGGCCTCAACCCGTTCGGCTCATCGCTTCCCGGCACCACCGGCTTGCAATCCTACGGGCTGGGCGTTCCCACCACTTACATCCAAGGCATCGGAAATTCCAAGCAACCCCTCGATAACATTCCGATGGGATTTTTCGCGCAGGACCAATGGAAGGTGAATCGCAAACTCACGCTCAACTACGGCGTCCGCTATGACGTCGAACTTAGCCCGCTCTTCTCGCCTGCAACCGCCGTGAACGCCGCCGCTGAAAAAGCTCTCGGCGTCGTCGAAGGCATTCCGCGCGACTACAACAACGTTGCTCCGCGCTTCGGCCTCGCTTTTGATCCGACCGGCAGCGGCAAGACCGTCATCCGCGCTGGCTTCGGGCTCTTCTACGACCATCCGCTTCTCGCCACTGCTTTTGACTCCGTAACCGCCGACGGCGGCCGCTCCGTGCAGCTTCTAAGCGCCGGCGGGCGTGCATCTGCCTGTGGACTTGTCACAGCGGCATCCGCACCGGCCGGTTATGCGACCTGCGGCAACGGACTCGATACACCCACCAATCTGAATGGCTCCGCAATTTTCCAGGGCGTCCTGAACCAGTTGCCCAGCATGTTCTATCTGCCGGACCAGCAACGCTTTGATCCCCTCGCTCCCGGTTCGCTCTTTGCCAATCAAAACTATCTAACCGCTGGCTTCCCGCTGCCTATTCTTCCCTTCACCTTGCCCATCGGGCGCAATTTCCAATACGGGTACGCCGAGCAGGGCAACCTCACGGTCGAACGCGAAATCGCCGGCTCCTGGAAATTCAGCCTTGGCTATCAATTCACACGCGGCCTGCACTTGCATCGCCCCGTCGACATCAACTCCACCAATCCGCAATTAATCGCCAGCAACGATGCCAACGCCGTCGCCACGGGGCTCGCGGCCCCCGGCGACAGTCCTCTTACCGTAGCCGTCCCCTCGACCTTCAACACCCTCTGCCCCGGAGGCATTCCCGCGTTTAACATCGTCACGTCCACCGGTGTGCAAAAGGGAAGCATCGCGTTTGCGACGCCCACTGGTGCGCCTCTCGCCCCGGGCGCTGCGGGCTTCGGTTATACCGGCCAGAACTGCACCGGCCCCGTCGGCATCGTCGCCACTCCTGCATTCTTTAATTTCTTCCGCCCCTCCGGCCCCAACCCGTCGTTCGCCGCGTTAGTTCCCGGTGGTTACACTACGCAGGTTGCTCTCGCAAAAGCTCTTGGATTTCCGGGAGGCTTCGGCGTTCCCGTTCCTTTCAACAGCGTCGATGCCCAGCTCTCCGACGGCAACTCCTGGTACAACGCTCTCACCTTTAATCTCACCAAGCGCTTCTCTCATTCCTTCGAGATGCTCTCCAGCTACACGTACTCACACTCGATTGACGATTCCACCGACTTGCAATCTCCGCTCGAGCCTCAGGATTCCCGCTTCCCGTTCCTCGAGCGCTCCAACTCCGTCAATGACCAACGCCATCGCTGGGTGACCAGCGCCGTTTTCCAGAGCGCACAGGGCCAAGGTGGCGATGGCTTCACAAAACGTTTCCTCGGCGGCTTCACCGTGGCGCCCATCATTGAAGTTGCCTCCGGTCGGCCCTACAACATAATCACCGGCACAGATACGCGCCTCGACCTCGGCGCTTCGCAAGCGCGTCCTTCCATTGGCGGCGCCACCAGCTCGCCATTCATTCCCGGCGTAACGTTTGGACCGGCCGCCACGTGCCTCGCCAACGATGGCTCCACGTTCACGGTCCCAGGCGTGAGTCCGCCTCAGGGATGCAACGGCAATCTCGGCCGCAATCGGTTCAGGACTCCCGGCTTCTTCCAGGTTGATCTCCGCGTCTCCAAAGCCATTCGCCTCGGCGAGCGCTTCCATCTCGACCTGATCGCCGACGGCTTCAACCTGTTCAATCGCCTCAACGTTCTCTCCGTGAACCAGCTCTGCGACCCAAGCGCCGGCGCCGTCTGCACCGCCGGCCAACCCACCGCGTCCTACGACGCCCGCCAATTCCAATTCGCCCTGAAACTAGCCTGGTAGCCATTTCAAGTAGGGGCGCAGCAAGCTGCGCCCCAGCTCGGCAGGAACTCAGCAAGAGAGCATCTTCTCTGTGGTCTCTGTGTTCTAATCTCCGTGCCCTTGTGTAAAATCTTTTTCTCTCTCCCCCAAGTGGTGAATTTCTTTCCGCGCGAGTAAAGTAGTAATCCATGAATTCCGGTTTACTCGTAGTCGCCATAATTCTGGCCGTCCTGCTCCTCTGGCTAATCACCCAAATCGCCCAATCCCAAAAGAAAAGCTCCGCTCTCGAATCCCAGCTCACCGAACTCCGCCGCGACCTCCTCTCCGTCGCGCAAACCCAATCGCAAAACGCCGGGCAAATTCAATCCATCGGCACCACCGTCTCCCAGCGCCTGGAAAGCGTCACTAAGGCGCTGAGTGATGGCGTAACCAACTCCGCCCACATCGCCACGCAAGGCCAGACTGCCATCGCCGCCGAATTAAAAAACACGCGTGAGCAAATCCTGCAGCTTCAGGAACAAATCGGCGCCGTTCACGAACAAAGCCGCGGCCTCTCCCTCGCCACGCAATCCATCGAAAATATTCTCGGCGGCACAAAAACGCGCGGCCTCCTCGGCGAAGTCACCCTGCAGCGCCTCCTGGAAGATTCTCTTCCTCCCTCGCAATTTTCTCTGCAGTACCGTTTCTCCAGCGGAGAGGCAGCCGACGCCGTAATCTTTCTCCGTGATAAAAAATTAATGGTCATCGACTCCAAGTTTCCCCTCGACGCTTTCCGCCGCATCGAATCCGACGGCGACGACGCTCGTCGCGCCTTCGCCACCGCCGTCAAAGGCCACGCC
>Ga0137403_10005647_pt1 | contig 14471 bp, 11 predicted proteins | sample CZOMad2_1_16fung_FD_122057 | JGI IMG/M metagenome (GOLD analysis project Ga0137403, IMG submission 122057) | Vadose zone soil fungal communities from Angelo Coast Range Reserve, California, USA - CZOMad2_1_16fungal (Hybrid Assembly) | ecosystem: Environmental > Terrestrial > Soil > Vadose zone... | reverse complement strand
AGGCGTCATTCGGACGCATGCGCGCGGATACCGGAACGCCGGAGCTGGGAATCACCGGTGTGGACCTTGACCTCTTTGTCCCCGCGGGGAATGGGGCGATGCGAATGCAGTGCGAGAGCAGTGGAGCATGCGGAGTGCCAAGCAAGACCACGACACCCGCGATGCAGAAATACACGTTACGGCACTGCAAGTGGGCGTAACGATAGCACAAACAAGAATTTACACGAAAAAATAGTTGGATTTAGAAGGCGACTCGGGAATAAGAAGGCGCTTCCTTAGTAGTACTAGGATTGAGGGTGCTACGAGAGCGGGTGAACGAACTCTATTCCGAAAAGGCGAAGATCGCCGGCCGATTCTTGGCGGAGCACGCGAGCGGAGATGGGAGGCGTTTCGTACGGCACCAGACCCGCGGTTGAAGGAGAGGGCGTGGGAATGGTCAATTGGATAACCTGTTCAGTTTGAAGAATATGCGAGGAAGCGATACAGGCGCCTGTGGAGCTGATATTGAGAGTTTTGGTGAGCTCGATGAAATCAACCCCCAGAGCATCAGTGCCCCGCAGGAATACGGGAATCTGAATGCGAATGCGTGGGTTTTGCCGCTGGTGGGCCGAAGCCATCGGTTTTTGCGTCTTCAAGATTTGACTTGGCACTTTGCTCTCTTTAGTACGGTTGAACTAGTACGCTACGAGCATACGAAATGCCATAGCGATGATCGTCGAATGCATTCTATGTCATTGAAATTGTGCAAGTTAATGGACAAGAATGGGTTCGAGAGCGGCCAGAAGGGAAACAGTAACTCGACAATGTCCAGAGAGTTTCCGCAATTGTGCAAATGGAACGGATTTACCATTGACAGTCCTATAACCGGGTGGGAGTATGGCGGCGATCGACGGGAAAATTTTTGCCACTCGGCAGGGAGCAGGGCGAACTGAGAATGAGCGGTCGGGTGGTAGCGTCGGCGGCTGCAGACGGCCTGTTCCCCACAGCGCTGACGGTGGACTCACTCCGAGGAATGATAGAAGTAATGGAAGCGCCAGTGATGGTCGCCGACCGCAACGGGCTACTGCTGGCCGCGAATGGCGCAGCCAAGGCCGCGCTCGCCATCCCAGAATTATTAAATAGTCATAGAGTGAATATATTCGAGAATTTGTTGCGCAGCAGTGGAGTTGAAATTCTTGAAGAACTGAGTACGGGAAGAGCTTGGGCGGAACGGGAAATCCCGGGGAGCGAGAACCGGAAAATAGCGCGATTCCGGCTGACGGCAGAGGCTGACTGGCTGGTGGTGCAAATTAAAGAGCGAGCGGTGGACGGAGCCGCCGCCGATAGCGCGACGCAACTTACGGTGCAAGAGCTGCTGCAAGAGCGAGAGATCACGTACCGAAACCTGCTGGCGGCGTACTTGAAGCTGCAAGAAGTAAACCGGCAGAAAACCGTATTTCTGGCTTCGGCGGCGCATGAGTTAAAGACCCCGTTGGCGGTGATTAAGGGATATTACGATTTGCTGCTGGCTGGGTCGCTCGGTCGGCTCACCGAAAAACAGAAGGACATTCTAGAGGAGTCGAAAGAAAGCTGCGAGCGGCTGGTGCGGCTGGTTTCGATGTTCCTGAATTATTCCGCGCTGGAGAGTGGAAAGCTGGTGCTGCAACTGCGCGAGAATGATTTACAAGATTGCCTGGATGAGATGGCGAAACGCTGGGCCGAAGCCTTCCAAAGAAAAGGCGTAAAACTGGAAGTGCAGCTGGATCCGTCGATTCCAACATTTCGATTCGACTATCAAAAAGTGCAGCAGGCAGCGGCAAACCTGCTGGACAACTCGCTGAAACATACCCCGCCGGGCGGGAATGTGACCTTGATCGCCAGGCCGCATTTCTGGGAAAGGCGGGTCGCGGAAGCAGCGCCAAGCCAGGAACGGCGGAGGTTTCGATTGCCGCGGCCCAACAGCGTGGAAGTCAGCGTGACGGATTCTGGAGCGGGCATCCCTCCGGAACATCATCAAGAGATTTTTGAAGATTTTGTGAGAGTGGACAGGAACACCTCCGGAATGGGACTGGGTCTGGCCATTGCAAAAAGGCTGGTGCAGGCGCATCGCGGGAAAATCTGGGTGGAAAGCGAAGCAAAGAAGGGGAGTACCTTCAGCTTCTTATTGCCGTTCGAGCAGAGTTGACAGGATTTCAGGGACTTTGGAAAGGACCAATGCAATGGCCGTAAAAGAGAAGGTTCTGGTAGTCGATGACGAACCGAGCATTCGCAAGTATCTACAAACGCTGCTGGAGGTGGATGGATTCGACGTCGAGACGCTGAGCAGCGGACGAGAAGCCATCAAGCAGATCAGCGAAGGGAAGCGGCCGGACCTGGTGATCCTGGATGTGCTGATGCCCGAGCTGAGCGGAATCGATACGCTGAAAGAGCTGATGCAACTGGACCGTACCCTGAATGTGATCATGCTGTCGTGCTCAAACGAAGTGGGAACGGTGGTCGAAGCGATTCGAATTGGCGCGCACGATTATTTGACCAAACCGTTCGAGAAATCCGAGTTGGACGCCGCCATGCTGAAATCGCGGCAAAAGAAGGAACTGGTCGCCGAGAACCAGGTACTGCGCGACTACTGCGATCAGGTGACCGAGGATTTGAGTTTCCTTGCGGCCAGTCCGCAGATGGTGCGGATCCGCCAGCAGATTTTGCAGATTGCGCCAGTGGACGTGCCGGTATTCGTGTGTGGGGAGAGCGGAGTCGGCAAAGAAGTGGTGGCGCGCATGATTCACCTGCGCTCGAAGCGCCGGAATCAGCCGTTTATCAAGGTGAATTGCGCAGCGCTGCCCGGGGAGTTGCTGGAGTCAGAGTTATTTGGGTTTGAGCAGGGTGCGTTTACCGGCGCGGTGCGGTCCAAGCCGGGTAAATTCGAGATGGCCAACAAGGGAACGATTTTTCTGGACGAGATCGCGGAGATGAGCACGCACTTGCAGGCCAAATTGCTGCACGTACTGCAGGATCATCAATATTCGCGGCTGGGCGGACGGCACTTGATCGATACCGACGTCAGGGTTCTTGCTGCCACCAACGTAGATGTGCATGAAGCGATGAGAACCGGGCGGTTCCGCGAGGACCTATATTACCGGTTGAACGTGCTGTCGATACTGGTGCCACCGCTGCGCGAACGAACAGCGGAAATTCCCCTGCTATTCCGGCATTTCCTGGACAAGTACAGTGAAAAATTCGGCAAAGAGGTCATGGAGCCATCCAAATACCTGCTGGATGCGGCGTTGAATTATCCGTGGCCAGGCAACTTGCGGGAGTTGGAAAACTTCGTGAAACGCTATGTGATCCTGGAAGACGATGAAGGAAGTTTGCGCGAGCTGGTGGAGATGTCAGCGACGCGGCAGAGAACTTCTCCACGGCCGGAAGTGACCGTGCCGAAAGAGCAGGGACTAAAGGCTCTGGTTCGCGGTTTGAAGGACGAGGCGGAGATGGAGGCCATCGCCGACGCTTTGGAGAAAACCCGCTGGTGCCGCAAAGACGCGGCAAAGATGCTGGGCATCAGCTACAAGGCGCTCTTATATAAGATGCGGCAATTCAATCTGGACACGCCGCGCAGCAAACGAGCGCCAATTGCCGTGCCCAACAAAGAAGCGGTCAGTGTTCCAGTCACTTCATCGGAATAGCGGCGCGAAGGGCCCGGCTTTTCGGGCCGCGCCTGCCAGCATGAGCCGCGCTCGCCCAGGTCGGAGTCGATGGCCAAGCGCAAGCACCAATCCTTGCATGCCGCGGCCGACGTTGTTGCCAGAGTGCGAGTATTGTTATTCAGAACACCGAGCAAAGATTAGAAAAGATTCGGAAATAGTAATTAAAGTAATTCACTGGCAAACTCAGTGCGAAAGGGTCGCGGACCTGCAGCAGTCCGCGAACTCGGGTGGTGAATGAGTGTAATGTCAGAGCGTCGCATAGCGCGGCGCTACGATCTATCGCTACCGGTGATGGTACGGATTCCGGCGCCAGGATTTGCCGGAACGCAAAGCGGAAGAACCCGGGACATCTCTACCAAGGGCTTGTATTTTGTAATTGACCAGGAGGTACGAGCCGGATCCAATCTGGACATTATGTTGACCCTGCCAAAGGAAATGACCAACGGCGAGGAAGTCCTCGTCAAGGCGTCGGGCAAGATCGTGCGAGTAGAGTCACGGATCGAAGACGGGAACCAACGGCTGGGAGTGGCGGCGGTTATAGAACGTTACGACATTATGCGGGGAGCGGCGAGCTAGAAGCCTGAAAAGCGCACTAAATAACCGAACATGCTGTTAAACCGCGTTAACAATTGAAACTGCGCTCTTGGCCAGGAATCGTGTGCTGACGGGAAGCGGGTTTCTCGCCTGCGGCAGATTCTTTCTCTTACAATGAACCGTGCGGCCTATTCGGCCCAAACGCGGGTACTATTACTATCCGGGCGGTAAATCCTGTAACACTCACAAAACAAAATAGTTAGATCGCGAAGAACTGTGCGAAGGACCAAATTCGGCTTTGCGCGGCGTGGCGTGCCGAGTGCAATCTCCTGTGAGCGAGAGATGCTGCGTTCCCATGGCGACAAGAGCTGCGACCAGAATGGTGAGGATTGACGGGCCGGCGGGACTGCCGGCTGATGATGTCGTATTCGGCATCTCGCGCGCGATGGCAGAGGTGAAGCAGCGGGCGCTGAAGATCTGCCGCACCGACTTGGCGGTGCTTCTGGTAGGCGAGGGCGGTACCGGAAAAGAAGTCCTGGCGCGTTGGCTGCATGTAAACTCCAGGTATGCCGGCGGCGAATTCGTAAAGGTAAATTGCGCAGCGATTCCGGGAAGCCTGTTGGAGAGCGAGCTATTCGGGTATGAGAAGGGCGCATTTACGGGAGCCAGCGCGGCCAAGCCGGGTCGCGTGGAGATGGCTCATCAAGGCACGCTTTTTCTGGACGAAATTGCCGATCTGGATCTGGGCCTGCAGAGCAAGCTTTTGCACTTTCTCCAGGACGGTTTTTTCTCCAGACTCGGAGATCAGAGCGAACGATCGGTTGCCACCAGAGTGATCTGTGCAACGGGAAGAAGTTTAGAAGATGAGATTGTCGCCGGGCGTTTTCGAGCCGACCTCTATTACCGGATTAACGTACTGAAAATAGCGATGCCGCGGTTGGCTGACCGCCGGGAAGACATTCCGCAACTGGTGGAATATTTCCGCAGGGTTCATTCCAGACAATTTGAAAAAGACTGCGAGCCGTTTGGACCAGAACTCCTGAGCTATCTGCAGAATTTAGCGTGGCCGGGCAATTTGCGAGAACTTTCCAACTGCATCGCACGATATATTGTGGTGGGCTCAGAGGGACTCATGCAGCGAGACGCGGTGCGTGCGAGGCCGGCATTGCCTGTCGGTCAGCAGGGATCGCAGGGCGCCAGGCCTTTGAAAGAGATCGCCAAGGAAGCCATACGTGAGATGGAACGAAACGCGATCATCGAAGCACTCCGGGCGAATCACTGGAACCGTCGCAAGGCCGCACAAGAGCTGAAGATCAGCTACCGTGCTTTGATTTACAAGATCCGCGACGCGGGACTTATCGTTAAGCGCCCGGCGGGCCAAGCGCGAAGTGAAAATACGCCGGCGTCCGCCTAGGCGCCGGGGCGACCGCATCCCGGCAAAATCCCTTATTTTATTACAAAGTAATACGTTAAGCATAAAGTAACGCAGGCCGTTGGTACAGCTACCCGGCCATCCGAACAGCTCTGACCAGCAAAAATCCACGCCAGCGCTTTTATAAAATCACAGAAAAAAGGTACTGGAAACCAGCGATGTTCACAGGGACAGGGGCACGCCTGTCCGTTATTTGAACGTCCAACCAGTATTTCTCACGCGCGTCGAAGCCGTACTCTGCCTGACGGAATGCAGGGGCGGAGGGGACGAAATGGCCAGCGTGAACACAGCGAAGACAAACGCGGTAGAGGGTAAGGCGGGCAAACGGCAGGGATGGGGAATAGCGGCGATATTTGCGATAGCGACCTGCGGCGGAGTACTGAGCGGCTGCGCGGGTTTGGCGAACACGTCAGCAAACACAAAACTCGCACCGCAAGAGGCAGTCGAGATCTCGCCGTCGGATATGACTTTTGCCAGCGTGGCAGTGGGGCAAAAGGCGACGCAGATAGCCACGCTCACCAACACCGGTGACGAAACGGTGACCATTACGCAACTGGCGTCCAGCGCAATCGAATTCGCGACTTCGGGACTTGCCACGCCCATGTTGATGAGGCCGGGCCAGTCGGCAAAATTTGCAGTGGTATTCACCGGCTCGACATCGGGATTGGCATCGGGAACATTGATGGCGATGACCTCGCACGGCGGATCTTCATCGCACGTGAAACTCAAGGGCAATGCGGCTGGGAAAGCATCGCAACTTTCCTTGAGCGCGAATACCCTTAATTTCGGAAACGTGCTGGTGAATGGAACTGCCACCCAAGCGGTGACGTTAAAGAATTCCGGGCAAAGCGATATACAGATCGCCCAGATCGCGGTCACTGGCGGAGCGTACAGCGTGAGTGGCATGGCGGCGCCGGTGACCATATCCGCCGGGCAGTCCGTGGCGCTGCAGACCACGTTTGCGCCCAAAGCAGCGGGAACAGCGACCGGCGCAATTACCGTCACCAGCAATGCGACCACGCCAACCGCAACCGTGGCATTGAATGGCAGCGCAGTCGCAGCGAGCTACACCATGGCTCTTTCGCCGGCCAGTTTGAATTTTGGCTACGTAACTGCGGGAAGCAGCACCACGCAAAACGTGCAGGTCTCGAACACCGGAAACTCCAGTGTGACGGTGACGCAGGCGGCGGCGAGCGGCGCGGGGATTTCGGTGAGCGGACTGGGAGCGCCAGTAACGCTTGCGCCTTCACAAAGTTTAGCCTTACGCGTGACCTTTGCTCCAACCACGGCCGGTGCAACGGCCGGCAGCGTGACGGTGACCAATAACGACGGAGTGAACGCGGTAGCAGCCGTGACCGGTACCGAAGTTCAAGCCGGATTGAGCCTGACGCCGACGTCGGCCAGCTTCGGTTCAGTGGTAACCGGAAACACGAATTCACAGACGGTGCAGATCAGGAACAGCGGCACATCGAGCTTGACGGTTTCGCAAGCCACGGTGACCGGCACCGGCTTTACTTTGAGCGGTCTGGCAGTGCCATTGACGTTAACACCGGGCCAGAGTGGAAACTTTAACGTGCAATACGCGCCACAATCGGCTGGAAGCGTGAGCGGCGGGGTCTCGATCGTCAGCAACGCTCCGAACTCTCCAGCGACCGTTGCACTCAGCGCAACCGGCGTGGTGGCATCGCACTCGATCAGCGTGAATCCAGGCAGCCTAAGCTTTGGCAGCGTAACCGATGGAAGTTCGGCGGCACAAGGGTTTACGGTGACCAACACCGGCAACTCCAACGTGGCGATTTCGGGGATTACCGTAACCGGGACTGGCTATTCGCTCTTAAGCGGGGCCGGGGCGGTGACGTTGTCGCCGAATCAGAGCACCTCAGTAAGCGTGCAGTTTGCGCCATCGGCCGCGGGATCGGCGAACGGCAGCGTGAATATATTGAGCGACGCAACGGGGTCGGCTTCGAGCGTGGCGTTGAGCGGCACCGGAGTTGCGCCAACCGTACCGCACTCGGTAGCGCTAAACTGGGGCGCCAGCAGTTCTTCGGTGGCCGGCTACAACGTGTATCGCAGTACCGTGAGCGGAAGCGCGTACGCGAAGATGAACGGTTCGACGGTCGGAGGAGTGAACTACGCCGATTCGAGCGTACAAAGTGGCCACACCTACTACTACGTGGCGACGGCGGTAGACGCGAGCGGAACCGAGAGCGTCTATTCGAACGAAGTTGCCGCGATTGTCCCTTAAGAAGAGAGAACAGTGGTGCGGCTGCGCTCCTCGAGAAAGGCTCGCAAAGCCTGCTGCCAGGGGCGCAGCCTCACGTTGTAGGCGTGAAGGCTGGCAGCAGACAGCACGGAATAGTGTGGGCGACGGGCAGGACGCGCGGATTGATCGGTTGTGATCGGTAGAACCGGAACGGTTTGGCCCGACAGAGAAAGAATCTCGCGAGCGAAATCATACCAGGAACAATTACCCTCGTTGGTGATGTGGGTGATGCCACGCACATCTTTCCGCACTAAATCACGGATCGCGCAGGCCAGATCGCGAGTGTAAGTAGGCGATCCGATTTGATCGTGGACTACGGAAAGCTGCGGACGAGTTTGTGCAGCGCTTATAATTTTTTCCGGGAACGATGGGCCGTGAATTCCAAAGAGCCATGAGGTGCGGGCAATGCACCAAGCGGAATGATACTGACGCAGTGCGGCCTCGCCCGCGGCTTTGGAAGCCCCGTAGACGTTGATGGGAGCGACGGGATCGTCAATTTCATACGGGCGACTGCCCAACCCATCGAAGACATAATCGGTGCTGACGAGAAATATCCGCGCGGCGACGGACTGGGCTGCTCGAGCGGCGTTCTCCACCCCGGTGGCGTTCACGGCAAAGGCTAATTCGGGATTGCGTTCGCAACCGTCGACATCGGTATATGCGGCGGAGAGGACGATCCATGCGGGCCGAACCTTTAAAACCAGCTTCTCTACCTCATTAAAATTACGGAGGTCGGCTTCGGCTGAACCAGCCGGAATCAGCTCATCCGATTGCCATTCGCTGAGCAGGTCGGTGCCGAGCATGCCTCGGGCGCCAAGGACAAGGACACGCATGGCTACTTGTGCTGGATCTCCCAGTCGTAGGCGATGTCTGGATGATCGTAGGGAAGGCGCAGCTCATCGGCGGGGTTGTAATGGCGGTCGGTGAAGTACAGCAGTTGAATGGGTTCGACGCCGAGGGCTTTATAACCGTGAGCCACTCCGGGAGGGATGAGAATTTCCCAGGGTTGCAAGCGACCGGCAAAAATGGTGTTGATGGCGCCGAAGGTCGAAGAGTGGCGGCGGAGGTCGTAGAGAAAGACTTGTACCATGCCAGAGACTGGCGCCCAAAGATCGGTTTGCTCGGCGTGGTAATGGATCGCCTTGATGGTGCCGGGATAAGTAAGCGTCAACGAGATTTGTATCTGGCGTTGCTCATCGGGAACCATTTTCGAGGCCAGACCTTTGCCGAGGCGGGCAAGCTCACAAAAAAAGCCGCGGTCGTCTGGATAGACCTGCAATGGCTCAATCAGTATGCCTTCGATCAGGTCCGGAGAATTGGGCTTGGCAATAATTTTGCCGAGCGTTTTTGCCGTGCGGCGCGCGATGGCCATTTCGATGCCATTGCGGGTTCCGAGGGGAACGATATCGGATCGGAGCTCGGGTGGTATGGATACGTCGGCAGCCATGAGATTTCCTCGCCTACCCTATTGAAAGCTTTAAATGGTTCAGGTGTAAAGGGCCGAAGAGCGGTCAGGTGCCGGCAAGTTCACCTAACGCTTTGCGCGCATCCTGGGCGGCGGGGCTGTCCGGTTTGGCTTTGATTGCAGCTTCGAAGGCGGCGCGGGCGTGCTCTCGATCGTTCAATTTTTGATAAACCATGCCCAAGTGGTAGCGGTAAGTGGGATTGGTGGGGGCTTTCTTGACCGCTTCTTGGAGCAGCGGGGTGGCGACGGAGAAGGCGCCAGTACGGAAGTAGGCCCAGCCCAGGGTATCGGAGGAATTAGCCGAGTCGCCCAGTCCGCGATGCGCGATCTGAGCCAGGCTCAAAGCAACGTTGACGTCGCCGCCGTGCTCGAGCAGCACATAGGCAAGATTGTTCGCCGCGAAGGCGTTGTCTGATTGCATGGACAGAGCTTTTTGATAGGTGGCCTGGGCCTGTTGCCAGTCGCCCTTCGCTTCGTAGAGGGTGCCAAGCGCGACGACGATCTGGACGTTGGTCGGGGCCAGCGGAATTGCGCGCTGGTAACTGGCGATCGCGGCATCGGTTTCACCGCGGGCAACCTGAACCCCGGCGAGCGCGATCACCGGGCCGGGGTTCGAAGCAGAAAGCTCGGTGGCGCGAGCGAATGATTGTTCCGCATCCGCTTGCTGGGAATTGCGGAGTTGCGCCTGACCGAGAAGAAAAGTGAGCCCGGCCTCGTCGGGAGACTTTTGCAGCTGATCCTTAATGCGCTGTACCGCCGCTGCGGGCTGACCGCGCTGGAAATCCAAATTAGCAAGAGCTTCTTGCGCCGGGAAAGAGCTGGGATCGTGGGTCAACGCCTGGCGGAAAAGGGAATCAGCGTCGGCCCAGCGTTTTTGCTGGGTACGCAAAAGCCCAAGTTGAATATACCCAGCCGGACTCTGCGGCGCGGTTTGAATCAGGCGGCTTAGATCGGCCTCCGCGGCCTTGACGTCGCCTTGGTTGGCACGAGCCGTGGCATGAAAGATATATCCTTCCGGAGCGTTCGGAGCTATTTTCATCAGCTGCCCGCCAATTGACTGGAGGTCATTCCAGTCGCGACGTTTTGCGGCAAGTACCGCGAGTGAGCGCCAGGCTTCGGCAGATTTCGGTTGCAACTGGACGGTTTTGCGCCACTCCGTCTCGGCCTGGTCAGCATTGCCCTTCAGCTGATAGGCATATCCGAGCTGTAAATGGCCTGCATAGTTGTCCGGTGAATTTTTCACTGCTTCTTGCAGGGTGACAATCGCGTCATCCGGCTTCTTTTGTTGGACCTGAATTTCTCCGCGTAGGATTAGAGCGTCGGCGTCATTGGAGCCGTTCTTCAAGATGGAATCGTTGAGCGAGATGGCTTGGTCGAGTTTGTGGGCCGAGATCAGAAGCTGAATGTAGGTTTTCTTGACCGCAAGATCGTTGGGGTGACTGGAGAGCAGGGAAGAAAACTCCGTCAGGGCCTTCTGGGAATCGTTTCGTGCGATGTAGTAGTCACCGAGCATGCGATAACCAGCGGGGACGTCAGGCATTTGGGCTTTGGCGTCAACCAGAACTTTTTCAGCCTGATCGATCTGGCCCTGCGCGAAGTACAGGGTTGCCAGGGCGGTACGGGGCGCGGGATTTTTGGGCGCTGATTGGATCGCGGCTTCAAACTGTTTGCGAGCTTCATCCAAGCGCTTCTGGGATTCGTAGAATCCGCCGAGATACATGCGGGGCTCAACAGAATTAGGATCAGTGGATTGCGCTTTTTGGTAGCTGGCCTCGGCCTCGCCGTAGGCGCCCCACTTTTGTTGTAGCAGTGCAAGATTGAGGTACGCGCTCGAATGGTTGGGGTCGATGCTTACCGCATTGCGGGCCTCCGACAAGGCTTCCTTCTGATTGCCAAGCGCCCCGTCGGAACTGGAAAGAAGAATCGCTGCGTCGACATTTTTGGGGTTGCTGCCCAATATCAGCAAAGCGCGTTCCTTGGCCTCCTGAGGGTGGCCGCCGCCGAGATAGATCTTGCCCAGATGAAACTGCGCGTCCATGTTATCGGGAGCGAGATCTACGGTCCTGCGAAGCACTTGGAAAGCGCCGTTCCAGTTTCCCAGGCGCTCATAACAAAGAGCGCTCTTGTAAAGTGCGTCGACGTAACGGGAGTCGATTTGCAGCGCACGCGAATAGGAGATTTGCGCTTCCGGATATTTGCCGTCCTTGAAGAAGGCGTCGCCTTGCGCCACGAATTTTTGTTTACGGACGTTGGGATCCCTGGAACAGGAAGACAGAAAAATGACTGCGAGGAAAAGAGAAGTAAGCGCGATACGCAATTTTCTTGACGTGAATGGTCGAGGCATGGTCCTTAACGGGTGTTGCAGCAGAGGTAAGATATTCTTGTTCATGCGGGAACCGGCAATCTTACGCCCTCGGAGGGCGAAGTGCCAGAGTCGAGGTCGCAAAAGTCGCAAAAGTCGCAAAAGTGATCGCGAAGACCGGCAAAGAAAGCAAAGTTGCCCTCTGGGACGAACCGTTCTGGCCTCACCAGGACAAAACGCCAAAATTAGGGAAAAGGTGGGTACAATAGTTCCACTTAACGAGGCCGGCCACGAACCCTGGCACCTACTTTTTTAGGGGAAAGTATGCAAAAACCTCTATATGTAACAGAAATCAGGAGAGTTATAATACTTTGACGATCCTATCGGTATCCGGAGAGGTGGAACCGGGCTTGCAACTTAATCATTCAGAATTCAGTGTGCAAAACGGTTGAAGGACGCGAAGTTTGCGGTTCTAGATTCAGGCGCGCTTCTTTGCGGAAATGTAGGGTCGATGAGGGTTGAAGAATGATTCGAAATGGCGAAATTAGCAAGTCTGAGGCAAAACGAGTACTTAAAAAGTATTGGTGGGTATTGCCGCTGACCGTGATGGGGGGCGCAGCCCTGGCCTTGGGCGCCACGCTGGTACTGCCAAAGCGCTTTACTTCGCAAACGATCGTGCTGGTCGACCAGCCCACGGTTTCGCCCGAACTGGTGAAGCCAGTAATTACCGAGCAGACCAACCAGCGACTAGCGTCCATGCAGGAACAAATATTGAGCCGTTCGCGGCTCCAACCAATTATTGAAAAGTTTGGGTTGTATCCCGCGCAACGCGGAACGCTACATATGGAAGAATTGGTTGCCAGACTTAGGTCAGCAATCGATGTAACGCCGCTCGAACCGATGCAGGGCTCACCAAATCGCCAATTCCCGGGTTTCCATGTCAATGTGAGTTTCGATGACCCGCAGACTGCGCAACGGATTTGCAGCGAAGTCACCACCATGTTTCTACAGGAGAGCGCGAAATACACCGAGACCCAGGGCACTCTGACCACCGAGTTTTTGGACAAGCAGCTCGAGGAATCAAAACGCAAGCTCGATGAACAAGATGGCAAATTGGCGGAATTTAAAAACAAGTATATGGGTTCGCTTCCCGACAATGAACAAGCCAACCTGGGGCTGCTGACTACACTAAATTCTCAACTGGATGCGCACACGCAAGCCGTAAGCCGGGCGCAGCAGGACAAAGCCGTGAACGAGTCTCTTCTGGCTTCGCAACTGGCCAACTGGAAGGCCGTAAAAAGTGGAGCTACCCCTACCGAGACGCTGGACCAGCAGCTTAGTGCTCTGCAGGATCAGTTGGGCGTTTTTCTGGCACGTTACACACCCGATCACCCTGACGTCATTAAGATAAAAACTCAGATCGAGCAATTAAAGAAGCGCATGGCGGACGCACCAAAAGAGGGGAGCGCCCCAGCATCCGGGTCGACTCCGGCAACTGAGCCGGTAGCACTGCAGCAGCTTCGCGCCCGATTGCGCCAAGATGATTTGAGTATTGCCGACCTTACAAAACGCCAGGGGCAGATACAAAGTCAGATCGCGGTCTTGCAGGGCAAAATACAGGCCTCGCCGGCAGTCGAGCAGCAATACAAGGAACTGACGAGAAATTATCAAACCGCCCTGGAAGGTTACAACGAACTGCTTAAGCACCGGGACCAGGCAGCGATGGGCCGAGATTTGAACCGGCAGCAGCAAGGCGAACTGTTGCGGGTGTTGGATCCGCCGAGTTTACCGATGACCCCATCCTTCCCCAAGGTGCCGCTATTTGGCGGCGGAGGGGCGGCAGTTGGCTTGGCTGCGGGTTTAGGAATTCTGTATTTAATTGCGGCGCTGGACACTTCGATGCATACCGAACGGGACGTGGAGACTTGCCTGCAACTTCCGGTACTGGCATTGGTGCCGAACGTCGCGCCGGCTGGGCGGGCGCATCAGAATCCCAACAAGGGAAGTGGAATATCACTGGCGGGACCCCGAGTCTAAGGCCGAGAGCAGAGAAAAAGGACAACACGAGAAATTTATGAGCCGTATCCACGAAGCACTGAAGAAAGCAGCGCAAGAACGATCTGCGCAACTGGCAGCGGGCGGAGAGCCGACATTCCTGGAAGTGGCCGACTCGCCATCGGTGGCCTTGCCTCTGAGAGAAGTGCTGCCGCGGCCGCAAGGGCCGCACGCCGCGCCCATCGAGTCGCCTGGTTATTTTCGCTACGAGGACTTAATCAAGAAGTGCGCCTCACCGGTATGGAGAATCGATCCGCGGATGAGCGTATTTGAAGGGGGAGATGACGGGCATATCGGGGCGGAACGATTTCGCACACTAAGATCGCGCTTATACCAACTGGGAGGAGCGCGTCCCCTTCGCCGAGTGGTGGTGACCAGCAGCGTTCCGGCGGAAGGAAAAACCTTCGTGGCGGCAAATTTGGCGCAATCGATCGTCAGACAGCCCGATCGGAGAGTGCTGCTGATTGACGCCGATTTACGGGCTTCGCGCCTGCATCAAGTGTTGGGGGCACCTAGAAGTCCGGGGCTGTCCGACTACCTTCGTGGCCAAGTCGACGAGTTCAAAGCGGTGCAAAAAGGATCCGATGCCCACTTGTGCCTGATACCGGCAGGGAGCGAAGTGGCCAATCCCAGCGAATTGCTATTGAACGACCGGATGAAACAGCTGCTGGAGCTGATGACGCCCATTTTCGACTGGATCATTATCGATACGCCGCCGGCTTTGCCAGTGCATGATGCCA